>ERZ1292637.1448-Hain-H14-01um-R3-1448-length-10116-cov-5_pt1 | contig 10116 bp, 8 predicted proteins | sample MGYA00564405_ERZ1292637 | MGnify/ENA primary metagenome ERZ1292637 (study PRJEB36523, sample SAMEA6512645) | groundwater metagenome | collected 2019-01-09 | study: AquaDiva: Metagenomics assemblies of 32 groundwater samples | reverse complement strand
GAAAAAAATTATTTCGACTTCATCGGTTTATCAATAAAACTCCATCAGGAAAAGATACTGATCACATCAATGGTGATAGATTAGATAATCGTCGTGTTAATCTTCGTACTTGTACCAGGGCGGAAAATATGTGGAATAGCGGAAGACATAAAGACAACACTTCTGGTTATAAAGGAGTTTCTTGGTGGAAGACAGGTGGTTATTGGCAAGCTCAAATTAGTATCAATAGTCAGAAAATCCATCTTGGATTCTTTAAATCAAAAATGGACGCCGTCAAAGTATATGACAAGGCAGTCCGTAAATATCATAAAGAATATGCCAAAGTTTAGATACATGAAGCAGGGAGATGCGGCCGAGGAACGCGGACAAGTTCATCGTGTTCTGTCCGAGAATGCCGTTCCTTATCTTACTCGCCGTCTTGATGGCAGCGATCTTTCAGTCTCGGACGGAGTGTCCCATGATTCAGAAAGAATCGAAGCCGAAGATAGAGGGGAAGTCTTCAAATTCAAGGAAGTCAGCTTCGATGATTGGGCCGAGTATATTCCCGAAGAATGGGTCAAGGATGCCGAGAATGGATTCTTTGAGGATCCAGAGTACGGTCGTCTGTCATTAAGTGACGGTGAACCCGTCTCATAATTCTATGCCGATCAAACGCGGAAAATCGAAAAAAATCGTGAGTGGCAATATCCGTGAACTCGTAAAATCAGGCCGTCCGCAGAAACAAGCAGTCGCCATAGCGTACAGTAAGGCCGGTTTGTCGCGAAAGCGAAAGTCTAAGAAAAATAAGAAGAAATAATATGCCTTCCTATCTCGCGGTGCTTAATGGTTATAAGGTTTATCTTCTCTGTGCCGCCGCCTTTGCACTCTGGCTCGGTGTTGTCTTCGGTTGGTGGAGTCTCGTGGAAGTCGATCAACTGTTCGGACTTCTTGGCATCCTCGGCGTGGCCGCCGCTCGTTCTTCCGTAAAGAAACTGGAAAAATAATTTTAAGCTACTGGCCTATTGGTCGAAGACAGCCGAGCCTTGTCTAAAATGACGGCCTATTCGACGGTCGGTTGGTACGCAGAGTGTCTCAAGCCCATCTTCCAAGGGATCCATTAAATGAATTTCCTTATTGGAAGATGGCATTGAGCCACCCTATATGCAAATCATCCAAAATAAGACTCCATCCGGCATTTCAACATCCGTCAATCTCAATAATTTGGAATGTTTGGATCTTTTGAAAAGAACTTTACAGATGCCGGATACAAAAGAAGAGGCTAAGAAAATAGTTCTTAGTTTTTTTGAAAACGATTTGCCTAGCTTAAAACTTTCGAATTCCATCGGACAATTTATCACTAACATTCTTTGGATAGCGGAGGAATTAGGTACACCAGCCGAACGGAAAACAATTCATCGCCTGACTAAGCGGCTTAATGAAAAATATGATTCTAAGATCAGCTAATACCGATCTCCTCGTTCGTGGAAAGCCGTTGACGTACTTAGCAGCAGCATCGGCTGCTGCTGCTACGACGTTCACTGTCGAATCCATTGCCACTTTCGCGGTCAGTGATTATATTCTCGTGGGCGAGATCGGATCGGAACGCTCTGAGATTGTTCAAGTTCATGCTTCGACCGCCCCTTCCGGTTCCACCATCACCTTAGTTGCCGCCGGTGCGCTTTATGCTCACGAAGTTGGTACGCCTTTATACATGGTTGAATTCAATCGGGTGGAGTTCTCCCGCGCTACGACAGCCACTGGAACCAAATCAACTCTTTCCACAACCGCTCTCACGCCGGATCTCATGGATACGATCTATGACGATACAACCAATTCGACCGGTTTCGGTTTCTGGCGATTTAATAATTCGACCGACTCCACTTTCAGCGGCTATTCCGACGCCATTCCTTATGCCGGTTATGACATTGATACGGCTAATGAGATATTCGAGCGGGCATTGTCCAACGCCGGAACAGTCGTCAATCCTCGTTTGACTTATGAAAAACTGTATAGTTTTCTGAATGATTTTGTCACCTTGGCTAATTCTTTCAATAAGCGATGGAGTGAAGCAAAGGTGCTGGATGCGGAACTGGATACTATCTCAACCGGTGACTGGGAATTCGCTCTACCTTCAACTATCGCTCAAACATTCGACCCTTCGGCCATCTTGAGTCTTCGCATTCATGGTTACAAACATCTTCAATACGTCAGCCAGCGCGAGATGAATGATCTTCTCCTCGACATGATCTATTCTACCACTAATGGCGTGATTGCTGATACGGATACAACCATTGTTCTCACTAATTCAAAACCTTTTGCCGATTCCGGCAACATTCAAATCAATGGAGACTCGATCGCTTATACCGGGAATACTCGCACCACCAATACCCTGACCGGCGTAACCGGCATTGTTTCCGGCGGTCATGCCACGCTTTCTTATGTTTTCCAGCGTCCGGTCACCGGTATTCCGGCTTTCTATTCTTTTTCATCAAGCGGCAATATCCGTGTCTGGCCCATCGCTTCGAGTGAAGTCAATAACAAAGTCATCTTCATCAGTTATTTTCGTCGGCTTCCAAAGATCGATTCACTGGGCGATACGATTTTGATTGATGATATTTCTCCGGCCGTAGAATACACTACATACCGCGTGAAAAAACATGAGAGCGGCGGTTCTTTATCGTTGAATGATGAGGATTATCTGCAATTCGTTGAAAGATTCAGACAAACGATAAATCGAGATACGCCTGGGGAGCCGAGACGGGTAAGGTTGGGATGATATGGCGCAATTAGCCAGTCCCATCGTCCTACGCGGCTATCATCGCGGCATGGCCGACCGAACGGTGCTGGCTGATTCTTTGATGCCTGCCACTCAGATGCGTCTGATTGTCAACATGGACACGGACGCTATCGGTTTTTTGACTGGACGCAATGGTTATACGCGAGTGGGGTCAGCCGCAGTGGTAGCATCACAAGTTGGTCGCGGTCTTATTCAACATGATGGCACGAATAGCCAGTTGGTTGCTTTTATTAATGGTGAATCTTATTACCTTGTCGGAACGACATGGACTAACAAATCACTGGGATTCAGTACCTCGGCCAAAATTCGTTCCGTTTCTTTTCTTGATCGAGTATTTGCGGTAGATGGGGCTACTGAAGCGAAGTCGTGGAGCGGGGCGGCAGGCGATGCTTGGGGAACGACAGATCTTGCCAGTGCACCGATTTCGGGTCTTATCGCCACTTATCAACAACAGATGTTCATGGGGAATACCTCGACGGATCGCATTGATTTTTCCTCAGTCCCCACGTCCAATGTCATTACTTGGCCGTCGGGCAACAACTTCATTTTGAATCCGAACGACGGAACAAATCTGACGGCCATGAGCCGATTCGGAAAAGAATTATTGTTTTCCAAAGTCGGTAAGTCTGGATCATTCATGTATCGTTTTAACGGCACGAGTGCCGATGCCGATCCGGTTATTTATTTCGGCGCCGCTTCGCAGGAAGCGCAATTCATTTCCGGTTCAATTTTCTGGTTCTATGATCCGGTCAAGAGTGTCGTGGCCGGTTATCAGGGTGGTTTTCCGACTGTCATTTCCAAACCGGTTAGATCATTTTTAAAAGCCATTCCCACCTCCTCGCGCGAGAATGTCGCTTTGCGCGGCGATGAAGATCATGTGGAAGCCCATATCGGAGACGTGACTGTGGACGGAGTATCATTCACGAACATTTCTCTCCGTTATGTCATCTCCACTCAAACTTGGGTTGTCCGCAGTTATGCCAATGAATTCCGTGTCTTTGCCGATTATGACGATGGCACGAGTTTTGTCAATCTCGGATTTGCAACTAATGGCAATGTCGTCAGAATGGATACGGGAAATGACGATTTGGGAACTAATATCAACTACGATGTTCAGACTCCCTGGATCGTCATTGGCGGGAACCCTGCGGTGGAACAAAAACTGGCGGCCTTTTCCGCTTTTGTTGAAAATGCGCGAGCCATGACGGTTTTTTATAGGACTGATTTTGATAAGACCTGGCGGCCGATTGGACAAATGAACAAGTACGTCAATAGCTGGTCCGGCATCAATGCGCAATTCTATAAGATCGCTTTTCGTTTCACCGGCACCAGCGCGGGAGATCCGGTTATTTTTGACGGCTTCTCAATTCTTCTTCCTTTGATTGAAGGACTTGAAAAGAGCAGCGATAAATGATATGGTGTTGAATTATGAAAAAACAATGCATAAAATGTAGAAAAAGTAAAACACTGGATTGTTTTTCCAAACGAAACCCTAAATTTGATACGACTATAAGATTGACTGGTTGTTCAATTCAAGACTTAAAACATTATCTTGAACTTCAATTCCAACCGGGTATGACTTGGGATAATTACGGTCTTCACGGTTGGCATATTGATCATATAAAACCATGTGCGTCTTTCGATTTAACTGATCCTGAACAACAGAAAGAATGTTTTTATTTTACGAATTTACAACCGCTTTGGGCTAAAGAAAATCGGATGAAAAGTGCTCAATATGGCTGATTCTGTCACAGAAAATTATACTTCTTTACTTAACTATCTAAGTGATGATGTACTTGATGTAGTTTCTTTAGGCGATATTGAGGGCACTGGTTCAATTGGTACTTCAACTACAACTGCGGATGATATCGGCTCCGCCTCATCCGATATGCTTTCCAATCTGACGACTGATGAAACCGATTCAAAGGTCATAGCCGGAGGCGATTTGATTGCTTCCTTTGTCATGCAAGAGGATACCTATATCAAAAATGAAGGTGTCACTGCTTATAATGACGGAACTGGATATTATCTCGGCTGGGACGGAACTTTGGCGGCTTATGTATTTTTCATTGGCAATTCATCTGCAAATAAACTTACTTGGAACGGTACAACGCTTTCCATCACCGGTTCAATTACGGCAACAACGGGAACGATCGGTGGCTGGGTGATCGGGACGGATTCCCTGACGGATGCCGCCGGAGTTGTCGGAATGTCTTCGGCAGTCACCGGCGGAGATGACATACGGTTTTGGGCAGGCGACGCCACGCCGGGGAGCGCCGAGTTTCGCGTAACGGAAGCCGGAGCCTTGACCGCTTCCAGTGCGACCATCACCGGTTCAATTACGGCCACGTCCGGCGACATCGGAGGTTGGGTGATTGTTGCCGGTTATATTTATAATCTTCAAACTGGCACTCCCACGGCTTCACCCAATGATGGCGTGGTTTTAGCTTCAGGCAATGAAGCTATGATCGTCTATGAGGACACGGCTAAACGATTGGAAGTCGGTTATCTTTCGGCAGGGATCTATGGCCTAAAAGGTTACGCCACCGATGGAACGACAGTTTTGTTTGAATTATCGGATACGCAAACTACCATTGCTGGATGGAATATAGTGGATGGTTATCTTTACAATCTCCAATCCGGCACTCCGACCTCATCTCCGAATGATGGAATCGTTCTCGCTTCCGGCAATGAAGCCATGATCATCTACGAAGATACGGCTAAACGCGTTGAAGTCGGTTATCTTTCGGCGGGAGTTTATGGTTTAAAAGTCTATGCGACTGATGGAACAACGGTCATTTTTCAAATGTCCGATACTGAGCAGAAACTGGCTGGATGGAATTTTACCAATCTCGTTCTGCGCACCGGCACAACCGATGCGAATAGTAATGTTTTGATCGACAGCGCCAATTCACTTCTACGTCTCGGTCCAACTACCGGTGATTACATTACGATTGACGGCGCTAATAAGCGTATCCGTTCTTCTGATTACGTTTCCGGCGTGGCTGGAGCGGGCTTTACGCTTGAACCCGATCTCTTGGAAGTGGGCAACATCTCCGCTCGCGGACTCATCCGCACCGCTGTGTTTCAAAAGAGCGTTATCTCCGCCGTCGGCGGTTCTTTTGCCGTCATTGATTCCGATAAACTCAATGTTGACATGACGGCCCTTGATGCTTCCACTCTCACCATTTCCGGCAACACCACTTTTGCTGTAGGCGATCTTCTTCGCATTAAAGACGGAGTGAATGGTGAATGGTTGGAGGTGACTAATATCGCTTCTGCTCCCACTTATACGGTTACGCGAGATAAGGCAGCGTCTTATGCGGCTGACACAAATCCCGCATGGAAAAACGGCGCTTCGGTCGTGAATTACAGGCAATCCGGCAATGGTTTGATCTACATGACCGCCTCGGATACCGACGCGCCATTCCTATCGGTTTTGACCCATGCCGGTCTCCCATGGACAACGCTCACCACGCAATTGCGTTTGGGTAATTTGAACGGCTATCTTGGCTATGTTGCCGATATTTATGGTCTGGGCGTCGGGTCCGTTACTGCCGGAGAAGCCAACATCACCATTGAGCCGACGAACGGCATCCGCATCCGTTCCGGTACGACTAATCTTTTTACCGTGGATATGGCCGGAAACGCGACTATTGGTGGATGGACTTTAGGAGCCACCACTTTAACTGGTGGTGATGTCACTCTTTCTTCTGATGGAAATATTACCGTAGGCACATTAAATAATGTTGTCAGACTTTCTACAACAGATGCTACTTATCGTCTTTGGATTGGCAATGCAACAGCCGCTTCCGCTCCGTTTCGAGTTACCCCCGCCGGAGTTGTAACCGCCGCGGATATAAATTTAACAACGAGTGTTCAATATCAAGGTGTCATATCCGGTATTACGGGAACTGAACTTGAGACATTGTCAGCTGGCACAACTAGTAATGCTGACGCTTTACATACTCATCCCGATTTGGTTACCAGTATCTGCATTGGCTACATTCCTATTGATTCCGGCGCTGGTCCGACATTGAATGTTATAGCTGGAGGATTTTCCGATGCTACGACAAAATTGATGTCAATCGCCATTCACGATCAAAATAGTGATGATACGTATATTTACTCATTTCAAGGTTCAAATGATGTTGGAGCTTCTGTCTTCTTTTTTGCTCTTGATAGAGATACGACTGGAGTTGTTGATCCCAGCTGCGGATTTCATATCAGCACTGCTTACTGGACGGCGACGAATAACGGAACAGCCGGTGATAGAATAGAAAAAAATGGTTCTCCTGTAACCATTAGCGGCACTACTCCCGCCGCCTCTCCCATGCTCGGACATGATCCAACCAACAGTTATCTCCTGGTCATGACTACCACAACTCAAATTCGTCGTTATTCAGGTATCGCAGGTACAACCATAACCTTTGTGGATAACATTACGCTTGATACCGCCATTACTCAAACTGTGGGATTTTTATTTGATAACACAAATACCAGGTATATTTGTTTGGATACGACCAATAACTTGATTCGTCGTTTCAATTCTGTTGGCACTACGATTGATACGGCTTCCTATACAGTCAGCGATACTAATATAGTGGGATTGACTATGATTAATGACCGTGTTTATCTTGTTAATTCATTTGAATATACCCAACTTGGCAGTGCTCTTCATGCTATCTATCTTGAATATATTCCAACTACCATGACAAGGTAGTATAATACGATTATATGGCGGCAACAAATTGGAAAAAGAGACCTTTAGAATCAGCCAAGAAATCAACACAAGATTCAAAAAAACGCCTTCAAGACGCGCAGGCGGCTTTGGCTAATCTTACTGATGGAAGAGAAGGGGAATTCGATACAACTCTCAAAACTAAATTCTCGGAAAAAGAACTCAAAAATGCTTCGCTTAATAGATTCGGTACGGTACAAGCAAGAGCTGATTATCTTCGCGCTCATATCCAATTATACACAAGGAGATTGCAGTATGATACGGCATTTGAGAATTGGCTTAAAGCAGGCAAAGAAATTTCCGATATTAAAAATCCGCATAAAGATTTTGAAGATGAAATCGGTACCACAAAGAAGGAATATACCGGTTCTCTTTCAACAGAAATCAATACTGAAGAAATGTCTGGTCTTTCAGATATCGCGGTTCCAGGTGTTGTCCGCACTGCCACCGGTTACATAACTTCAGATGAAGCCGCCGCTACGGAAGCGTTTAAAGCCGCCAAAGGAAAAACCGGCGCAGTCGGCCGCACGGGAGAAACCTTAACAATCAACAAAGATACCTTCGAGATCATTGGAGATGACACGGGAAAGGTGTACGGCAAGGGAAAATCATTGGCCGAAGCCTTAGCCCTCCAAACGCAATTACAAGCAGGATCCACCCCATCTGTTTCCGGACGACCTGATCTATTCGCTACTGAGCCGGTATTGCCGGAAGAAATCGCGGCAGTCGAGGCCGGAACTGCGAGAGTGGCCACAGCTGAAGAACTGGAAGCCGCGCGACTGGGCACGCTACCGACGCTTGAAGCGGAACAGGCGGCGGCCGCCGCCGAGGCGGCAGCTGGCACGACTGACGCTTCGACGACACTTGTAGGCGGTCTTGAGGAAAGCGTATCAGAGAAAGAAGCCGCCGCATTAGAAGCCGATCCCAGTCTCATTGTGACCGCAGAAATGCGGGATGCTTGGCTTCAAGAAGCCTGGGATGAGATTAGGGAGAATAAGTATTATCAAGAAACCATCCGATTAGCCGAACTTGATATCGGCACCTCGATCGATCGATTGATTCAAGATACCAGAGCAACGGAAGCGGCCTTGGCCAAACAGTATGGGGAAGCCCTGACCTCCACTCAAAAATCGCTTCAGGGAAGAGGACTCTTGTATGGCGGCGTAAGAGCGGGGGAAGAAAGGGCCTTAGCCGAGGAAGCCAATGTCGCGTTGACTGCCGAAGATATCGCGTTTCGCCGCGGACTTCAAGATGTTACTTCCGAAGCTGAGCGCTATCTCGGCTCTGAACGCTCTTTGGCCTTGGCCCCTACTTTTGGCGCCACAACGGGGGTAGGCCGAGTTCTTGCCGGAACGCCTACTTTTCAAGCAGGTGAAGCGATTTCCGCTTTTGAACCGATTGGTGATATTTACGGATCTCTGGCGCGGGAACAGGAAGAGGAAGCTCGGTACCGTAGCGGCGAAAAAGAAGCTGCCTTCCGTGACATTACTTCGATCTACGCTTAAATGAATCAATATGGCTATTCGTAATTTAATAGGCAATGCTCTTACAGGAGCGGCTTCGTTCGGAACGGGGACAGGATTAACTAGATCAAGATCTTCAACTGTAACAACCGATCGTGATTATCTGACATCAAGCGCCACGAGAGAATTACCGACTTCCACTTCAACTTCGACTACCGCTCCCAGCGCCGCAAAAACTACCTCGCTTTCCGATGCTCTCGGATCGATTCTTCAGACTGGTTCATCTGCGGCTAAGATGGCAACTTTGGTGAATCCCGAAACAGGAGATCGGCAGGCGGTGGCTGTTGGAAGTCAGGATGCGCAGAAGCTCTTTGGACAGGGTTATATACTGGAGAAGGCTGGAGAGTCGCCTGAAGCGAAGGCGGCGGCCGCAGCGGCTTCAGCGAGCGCCGGTGCGACTACTTCAACCATTGGACAATTGACTGCATCTACAGCGGCGGAAGCGACTGGCCTTGATATCGCCGGTCTCCGAGAACGGGCTGATAGGATTCGTGCTGATATGTTTGAATCGGTTTATGCATTTCGACCCTCAGAATGGGCTAATCTCGATCCTAGCGCACAACGGAGATTGATGAATCAAAGAGTAACTGGCCTAGCTACGGAACTCGGAAATTTACAAAGTGCAATTCAAGTAGCAAAAGAAGAACAGGAAGCATTGAAAGATACGGCTACCGAGAAACTTTCTTTATACCTCAAGTATGGAGTTCTGAATCAAATTGATTCTCAAGAGCTTCAGAGTCTAGCTTCACAATCAGGACTTTCTGTTCAAGCACTTCAGTCTATTAGCGAACAGGAAGAACCTCCCGAACTTCGAAGCGGTCCTAATGGGTCTTTATGGGCTTTGAAATGGAATTCTTCCCCTGGACAATATGAAACTCAGCAGGTCTTGGCTGGAAAAGTTTCAGGAGGCGGTGGAGATAGTTCAGCTTTTAGTAAAGAAGCGGCGGCTTTTCGTGAAGACCTGATTGCTGATAACATCGACTGGGGTACAGCCTTCGATACATTAAAAATCAGATATCCTGAAATGAGTGATGCTCAATTAAATCAAGCTCTTGGCGGAGCAATTGAATATAATC
>ERZ1292637.1439-Hain-H14-01um-R3-1439-length-10138-cov-17_pt1 | contig 10138 bp, 22 predicted proteins | sample MGYA00564405_ERZ1292637 | MGnify/ENA primary metagenome ERZ1292637 (study PRJEB36523, sample SAMEA6512645) | groundwater metagenome | collected 2019-01-09 | study: AquaDiva: Metagenomics assemblies of 32 groundwater samples | reverse complement strand
GTTGAAAAAGAAACCTGAGTCGCTAGAATTCCGCGATGATCCACATTCAGCGCGACGTTGCCTACACGCAAGCACTCGGTTGCCGTTTTTGTCTCCACGTTGGCGGCACGGCGATACTGTTTGGCGAGAAGAAGAACGGACGCGGACCTCGGCTTGAGCTATTCACGCCACTCCATGTGTTTCGTTGGTCGAGCTGGTACAGCAAATGAATCGCGACTGTCTTTTCTCCAAGTCAGACGAGCGAGCCTTCAAACAGAAGTTCGCCATTCAGTTTATGGCAGCATACGTCGCATCCAGAAACGACTATTGCTGTATTCATGGACTCCACGACGAACTGCGTAATCCACCAGTCGAAGATGCGCAGCACTTAGCTGAATGCGCATGGGATAAGTGGGTTGAGCATGTGGGGCTGAGTGATGAGTGAAAAACAAAACCGAGAACTCACTGACGGGAGTGCTTAATTGAAAACGAACTTCGACCACATTACAGATGACGAGATCAATGCCGTCTGCGTCGATCCGTCGCAGTGCTACGTCGATATCCCGATTCACGAGCACCTCTCACGAATCGCACATCTCGCACATTGGATGGGCTACTGGCAGTCGTGGCTTGGTCCGCCGATCACTTGGTATGAGCCAGTCGGTTTGCAGTTCGACGGGCATCATCGCTGCCGAGCGACCAAGTTTTTGGCGCGACGCAAAAAGATTCAAGTTCAGATGCTGGTGCAATACGACTCGGCAATGGTGGAAGAGGCTGCTCAGCGTCAAAACTAGCCTGACGCGCCACGCTTGAGCGTCGCTTTTCACCCGCTAAACTTCCGCATTGCCAAGACGGCAATCACCTGCTCACGAAGAGCCTCGCGTTGTTCTTACACGGAGGCATAAGCAATGGAGTCGAACCTGAATCAGTCCAAGAAAAACAACAGCGTGCTCAGCGAGGACTTCTTGTCGCGAGCGCTGCGAGATCGTCAAGACCTCGACTACATCCCCGTGAAGCGCGGTGAGTGGATTCCGCTGCACGACGTCATCGACGAAGAGTGCCTCGGCTCCAGAATCGAGTTGCGTTCCTCCAGCGAACCAACCTTCTCTCGCCGGTAGAGTTCTCGTTCGCGCCGACAACCTCGCGCCCACATCGAGGACAGCATCGCTCATCATCACAGATCGCGGTGTCGCAGCATCCCGTGAACATCGTACTGTTCGTGCCTTGCGGGCTGAGTGGCACTATGTCGGACGGACATCCTTCGTTGTAGTGCATGATTCACCTTCATCAAAAAAGACAGGCTCACGCCACAGAACTTCGCCACTCTTTGCATACAGCCAGCATGGATCGCTAGATCGTGATTCGCAGTCGCATGGGTTGGATTCTTTTCCGCACGGACATCGCGGCTCAATCGTTTTTAAGCGGTTCAGTTGGCGAATCTGTGCGCAGCGTCGTGCATGATGGATCGTGTTGTGAGCTTCTTCAAGCATTGCGCTTTAACCAAAGCCTACACAGGCGGAGTGGCGGCACGCTTTTCTTTTTCCGCGATCACGTCAGCGACCGTTTGCAAGTAACCAGCGCCATCAACAAGGTTGTCCGATTTGTGGAGGTGGCACTCACGACTCAGCTTCACACAGACCATAAACAATCCGACGAGTTCTGGCGGCAACGGGATAGGGAGTTCGCTTTTTCCAGCAACCTTAGCCCACTCATGCAGCACAGCGCCTGCCATGATGCCAGTGCGTGAAAAATCATTGAACGCTGTTCCGTATGAGTCGTTGCGATCACCGCGAACCAACTTCAGAGCCTCTTCAAGAATCGTCATACCTCAACTCCAAAACACCACTAAGAGATGTCTATTTTTTCGAGGGTTACTGCGTCGATGAACTTGAGACCTAAAAACAAACCCAATGCGACCTCAACTGCCGATCCCTTCGACTTCTCCCAGCCAGGAAGCAACGCAATCGTGTCGCACTCTTCGGCAATGGCAACAACGTCTCTTTTGATGCACTCTCTTGGGCTAGGGACGCCGCCAGACGTACCATCAAAGCCATGCTGCCTGTCGATGTCGGCTGGAGAGATGACGACGTGGCCAACAGCAATCAATCTATCTCTGGCTGCGTCGAATGCCGGGAAATTAAATAGCGGAATCCCGCGCATCGGACCTGCGACATAGGTCTTCAGTTTGATCGCGTTATTGACGCATCCGAACGGCTTGTCTTCCATGACTTAGTCTTTCTTTTTGATGGCGGAGAGCGCGGCAGAGGCTTCTTTGATGGTATCGAACAGTCCAAAGTTTCTCATTTCCCAATTTACCATTTTTCTGGCACGCCACTTACCAGATCGCTTATTCCATGTAACGCCTATAACTCCGCTCTCAGGTCCAGCATCACGACTTCCATTTTTCCATGACAGCGATACTTTTTCTGCAATGGCTTTCTTTGAATCATCGGAAATTGGCGTTTTTTCTGCGAGAGACCGGAAGATTTTTCTAGGTTCGTCAATTTTGGAATGACTCCAAAAGCATCCTCTTGTTGATTTTCTCTCTCCCTTACAGCACTGAGAGATCATTTTCCATTGCGCACCAGTCTCCCTGGCGGCTTGGCGTGCGCTTCTGAAAGTATTAACAAGCTCGAACTCAGAGTTGTATTGAAAAACTTGTCTTGAATGAGTTTTCACTGCCGTCTGTATTGCCTTTGCTCGTCGGCTGCCATCATCGTTCGCCCATGACTCAAGCTGCCGAACTCTCATTTTGGCACGTTCTTCATCGGGGCATTTTCTGCCCCTCAGTTTTGCTGCTATCCTCTCTCTTACCTCAGGAGGTAGCGTCTTCCCTTTGTTCGCCTTGGAAATCCTTGCTTTCGTTTCTGCCGTCCTTGGTACGCCTTTCAGCTTATCTATTGCTCCACCATCTCCGCCTTGTGTTCCATTAGTAAGTCTAGCACCACGGGTTTTGAAGCTGACTATCGTTTCTCGCTCTTTGTTTTCCCACTCTTTGTGGTTGACTGCAAAAAGAACGGTAATCAATGGCTTTTTGCCGCTTTTTGCCAAAGACTTTACCCAGTTGTTTTTGTGATTGTTTTTTCTTGTCGAACTTGGCTCGACGTGTCCATACAGTCTCTTTTTGACATCTATAGTCTTTCCGACATATCTCACTTCGAGCGTATCTGGATCAGACAGCGAATAGATGTACGCGAGCCTTGAGTGATCCCCGGTCTTAAAAACCAAATACTCTTCCATGCTACCTCGCAAAAATTGGCAGTGCTCTCGTGATTCCGCGATTGCGGTCAATCACTATAAAGGACTGCTTTGGTTCGGAGTCACCACTAAACGCTTGGCTATATTCATCAACTCCGACAAGGCTTCCGTTGCTAACAAAGCAACCCGGCCATCCAAACGTGTGCCAGTGCCCGAATAAGTCGAGATAGGCTCTTTTTTTGGTGTTTGCATTAGATATGAAGCGATACGCAGGAACGCCGATCCCGTTAATCCCTCCACCAAAAGTTATCCTCTCGCCATGATGGCAGCGAATCGGGAAGTCGTAAACATCAACAAAATTGAAGTACCCCTCTGCGATCTGCCACTCCATCTCTTTACCGAAACGACGCCGCAACTCCAGATACATATTGTGTTCGTAGCTAGTTTGCGCGGCAGTAGAAGACGGCATCTTGATTGTGCTACGACCGTGATTGCCATGCGAAGTTGCAATGAGGATGCTTTTCATGCCAGCGTCATCAAGCAGCATCCGAATGCCGGACTCCAGTCTATCACAAGCCCACCGACACGCCTCCAGCGGATGCAGCGCGTTCTCGCTGATCGCCTCGTCCCTTAATGATCCGTGAATGACGTCTCCACCAATCCAAATGACTAGACGATCAACGCAAGCCATGTGCCTCGCATCTTCAATGAGCATCATGGAACGAGAAAAGACATTCTTCAGGCGCTGCTCAGCGATATCGAGCGTGTATTCATTGAGTCCAGCAACTCGCTCAGGTCGAATGCTTTGCTCGCAGTGAAGATCACTGAGAGCGATGATGGCGGTGGCTTCACCATCTTTTTTTCGCTTCGATGGCTTCCATTTACTGAAAGACGAACCTTTCAGTTTATCAAAAAACTCAACCCGCTTCCGCAACTCCATGACTTCTTTTTCGCTCGCAACCAACTTCGCCTTCTCGACCTTTAAGTCAGACTCAGCCTGCCGCAACCTCCGCTGAGATTGCAGGTCTCTGTCGGCGATTTGATGTTCTTCGATGGCTTTCTTCGGTGGCGTCCTTGCCATAAAAATTATCCTTGCATCCATTTGCGAAAGGCTTGATCGCCAATGGACATATTAAGGTTGTGATTGACCACTTTACGGACAGCACTCATTGGAAGGTGCTGCGCGGAGCCGCTTTTCCACTCGCGCTTGATCTCATTAAGCCATTCCCGATCCTCCAAAGAGAGCCTGTCGTACCAAGAGCGTGATCTCTTGATAAGAAAAACTTCACCAGCAGCGAGCGCGGATTTCGGACTCAGTCGTTTTTCTTTAATCTTCGTCGTCATCTGGTCCTCTATACCCTAGCCGCCAAAGTATTTTCGCGAGATCGTCGGCGGCAGACTGAACCGCGTCTTCGTCCAAATCCCAACACGCTGAATGCAAAATCTCATGGACCAAGCAACTCAAGCGATGTGCGCCGTGTAATCCACTGTCGATGACGATTTCCTTGCCTTTTTCGTGTGGTGCTTCGCAATACGCCCAGCGTTCATCTTTATCGAGGTTGCGAAAAACCAGTTCCCATCTTTTTTTTCGGATCGTCACACGCATCTGCTTCTCCGCGTCCGATTGTGGCGACTTATTTCAAAAGTTCAAGTCAACAGGGATGATGGTGTACGCAAAAAAGAAATCTTCCTTTGCTGAAGTCTCGAAAGGTATTGTACCTGCTTACAAGGAGCCAAAACGATGTCAGACGCCGCCAGCAACACAGAAACTCACCGATTGATCGAGGCTGGATTCAGCAAAATCAATGAAAATCTGCGATCAAAAGACGAGCGGCTCTCGAAGATCGAGGCGTGCGTAAACCAAGTGAAGTGCGACGTTTGCCGTCTAGCAACACACGTCGAAGGTAATGGAATCATCCAACCACTGCCGCAACGTGTCGCTCTTTTGGAACAAAAAGACAAGATTCAGGACGACGACATCGAAAAACTCGACTCCAAGGCTGGCTGGGCAATGAAAGGCGCAATCTCAGGCTTACTGTCAGCGGTTGCGGCACTCGGAGCGTGGATCATGGCGCACATCACGAAGGCGAGCGCTAACTGAAATGAAAGATATCGTCAAAGTCGTTTCGTTCGTTTTTGTCGCAGGCGTAATCTGCTGGCAGTCGATGGAATTGATGGACGCGAGAAGTGAGTGCCGAAAGTGCCTGGAACGTGAATCAGAATGGGAAGACGAATTTGGTTGTCATCGGCGTCAGGTTCCTAGAAAGCTAGTTCCGTGGCCCGATCCAATCAGCAACAACCAGTAGGCTCGCCTTCGCAGAGAATGTTGCCGATGTTCTCGACGGTGCCGATCAGCGCCTTCAAATCGCGAGTAACGATTGGATTCGCGTCATTCGTGTCGAACTCGTCGATCCACGCATGAATCGGTGCAGCAAACTCTCGCTCATGTTCATCAATGCGAGTGGCTCTTTTGCAGGAAAAACGAGGCAAGCGTCGATACTTTGCCTTCACGACGATTGAAACTTCGTACTCGCCTTCAATGGACTTGATGTAATCCAGTAACGTGTCGCTCATTTTTTTGGTCTGCCTCCAAGAAATTTGCAGTCTGGACACCGAAAAAACCAATCTCCGCCCTGACAAACCTCGTGCAGATGCCCGCCGCATTCAGGGCACGCGCGACGACGTTCCTGAACTGGTTCAGGCTTCTTTTTTCGACGTCGCTCAGGCACTGCAACGCCTCTCGCTTTTGTGCCAACAGGTTTTTCTTGCGTCATCGCTTTGACGTACTTGGAGTCGAGCAGGCAGACGCGAACTTCTCTGGTGTCGAGTGAAAAACGATGGTTGCCGTCAGTGACCGCGAGGAACGGAAGTGATATCGCCTTGATCTGTAGAGGCTGCCCGTTTACGAGGCTTCCTTTTTTTGATTGGCGTCCAAAAAAAGAATAGTCACCGAAAGGATTTTCGACAGGCTCAGCGGCATCGCTTTCAATCGCAATCCACTTTCCAACACGGAGATCATCGAGACGAATTGGCATGTGTTACTTCTTGAAGATTTCGACTGCGATGTGTTATGATTGCAGTATGAGAAAAAAATCACAAGACTCCACGCGAGATAGAAGGCGCAAGTCTGGATTGTGCATTGAATGCGAAAGCCCTCGTATAGAAAGCTCCAAGTCGTATTGCGAAAAACACTGGAAAGACATTCAGGATCGTCGCCAAAAAAATCGCGAACACGGAATTTGCGAAGATTGCTCGCAAGAATGCGCTCCGTCACGCAGGCGTTGCCAAGATTGCCTTGATGGAGCGACTAAAAGGGAGAAGGCATACATCAGAAAACGACGAAAGAAAGTCATTGAGCACTATGGAGGTAAATGCGCCTGTTGTGGAGAGTCTCAATACGAATTTATGACGATTGACCACATAAACAATGACGGTGCTGAACACCGAAGGTCCGTCGTTGGCACGAGATCAATTTGCTTGTGGCTGATAAAACACAACTTTCCTCCAGAATTTCAGATACTTTGCTGGAATTGCAATGCCGCAAAGCAATTTCACGGGATTTGCCCACATCACCACCAGAAGACCGAGAACTCGACATGATCGCTTTCCTTTTTCACGCAGCATTCGTAATTGAGACGTCATAGTGCGCGCCGTGACACATAGGCGCAAACATTCCGCGAGTGAGAGTACCGCAATGCTTGCCGCCAATGATCGGAACATCGAACGTCACAGTTGGTAGTGACTTCGGATCGAATCCAGCGGTTTCGCAAAGCCATTCATAGCTAGCCGTGCGAAAATCATCAAGAACGTGGGCACTTCCGTTGATCGTTACCTGAATCTTCTTTTTCATCGGCAACCTCTTCTTTTTTGAGATACCCAAGTTCTTGGAGTTGCTCAATCGCGCTCTGGATTGAGTTACAGTAGATACCAACTCCGCCGTTTTTATTGATTGCGTTCAAAAAAAGAATCTGATCTCTCGTAGGGCACGGTTGGCGAGGGAACAGCACTGCGATGTCGAGCCTTCTGCCACCCGGAAGCATTCCCGTCACGTCACTACACCCTGGAACCGACGAATACCGCAGAGATCGTCGCTGTCGATTCATCGACGTCTTGTCAAAGACCACCCACAGCGCTTTATTTCTTTGTGAGTACGCGAAGATTCCAAGTTCATTCAGCTTGTCGGCAAGATCGTACTGCACGCCGCGCCATCGAGCGGTGCGCTTCAAGCCGCCAAGCGACTGCTTTCGTTTTGTTTCAATCTCTGATGAAGTAGCCAAGCTCTCGCAAATCCCCAGACAAGTCGTCAAGACAGCGAATCACCAACGCCACGCCGCCATTCACCTCGATGTCTCGCAAAAACGCCTTCTGATCGGCGGAAACGACGCCTTTTATCGTTTTGCACTCGATGCAAATCATCTTGCCGAAGCATTCGCCCGCGTTATCGCTGTCTTCATCTTTGAATCCACGGCCAATCGCAATGATGTCGGAAACGCCTTTTCGACCGCGAAATGAGCGAAAAACACGTCTTTTTGGATCAAAAACACCAGTATTGTTCACGCGAAAAGCAACGAACTCGTTCAACTGCAAAAGAGCGAGCGCAGCAGTCACCAATTCGGACTCAAAAGCGTTTCTTTTCGGCATCTACGGCTCAAGAAAAAAGAAGATCGGCTGTGTTTTCGAGAATCTTCGTCAACTGCGGCGACAAGCCAAAGCGATCCGAGTTGATTTCGATGCTCTTGCGGATATTCCCGTCGTTGTGACGCTCAGATGCGGCTTTCCAGTCGCACAACATCTCCAAAACGTCCAATAGGTTCATGTCTTGGACGCCTGATTTGTGATGTTCGGGATGATGTCTGTTGTTTGCGTAGTGATGGGCGAGAGCCGGACCCATAGCTTCTTTGAATGCGATGTATTCAGGGCTTCCATAGGTACAGCCAGCCAGCTTTGGGGTGAACTCTGTAAACAGAGAGACCTCTGGCGGGGCAAGTTTCGATTGATCGTGCTTCTCTGCTCGCTCCAGAAGATCAACGACACACTTATTGAGCAACGCACCAACGCGATGGATGTGCTTCCACGTTTCGTCGTTCGTCGCTTTTTCTTCAACGGTCAATGACATGACTAGCCTTTCAGATTTTGTGTCGCTTTTCGGCGGCGACTTTGTTTTTCGCTTTGTTTTCTTGGGACTTCTCGTAGCCGATCCACAGCGGAAACGAGTTTTGCAATAAATCACACGCCTCGCGCTGCGTCATTTCACTGCATCGAGCAACGGCTTTGTTCAATCGCTTGTCTGTCATGGCTCTCATCGTTGGCATTTATTGTCTCCGGCTGGATTGTAGATGGAAAAAAGAAAGACTCAAGGCTTCGGAATCACGTCGAGCCATTCAATCGGCTGATTCTGCTTCTCGTGAATTTTCCCGTAGAGATACGATTTCTCATAGTGCCAGCGGGGGTTTTTCTTTTTCGCATACTTATCTTCATCCCATCGCCCCATAGAGCACGTTCCGTCAGAAAAACGAAGCAAGACATCGCGATCACGCGGCGCGCAATCAATGGACTGCCAAGGCAGAGACGGCATGATTGTTTCCTAAATAAGCCAGAAAATCTTCTTCCACCAAGGACGCGACAACAAAACGACTTCAGCGTCACGCTCACGAATCACTTTCGCCTGATCCGCAATTCTTTCTTCCAGAACCTCAGCCTTGCCAGCTTGATCGAAAATTTCCGAGATCACCAGAGACGCACTTAGCATCGGCGACTCGCTGGAAAAAAGAGTTCGCCAGTCTTTGACTCGCTCGTCCAACATTCGCTCAATGGATTGGCACGGATAGACGTAGTCGTCGAGTTTTTCTTTCGTGCGACGGAGCGATTCAGCAACCACGGCGAGATCATTGAGCGTTTTCTCGTTACTCAACGCCGAATCCACGACGTTACCTTCGAGGCTGTAGACCTGTCGCAGCAACTCGCATTCAGCGCGACTGCGATCTTCTTTCTCCGCCTCAATCTCGTGCCGCAAAGCCGATATCGCTTGCTCAAGTGATGTGTTTTCTTCAGCGAGAGAGCCGTTGATGATCCGCAGTTGCTGATTGACGCGAAAAAGACCTTCGCACTCTTCTTGCTTTTTCGCTAGAGCGTCGATGTTCGCGTTGTTTTCTTCCTGCTCGATGTGCAGCAAGTCGTCCAGTTTTTGCATTTTCTCGGCAGCGGCGAGACCAATCGCCAACAAATCTTCGATCTTCTTGTCTCGTAATCCAAGTTCTTTTTCGAGCGTGTTCTGACAACTCAAAAGGCACTCGATCCGTTCTTTTAGCGTCTTGTTTTCATCATTGACGCACTTAATGACGACGTTACGCCCTTCAAGAGACTTCTCCAGTTCATCCAGTCGAGGACGTGTGACAATCTCCGTTTTCAGCTTGTCGATTGCCGAGCACTTCTCGTGAACAATGACGCCAAGGCGGTTGACTTCTTTTTTCAGTGCGGCAATCTTGTCTTTGTCTGTTTCTTTTTTCGCGACAGGCTTCTTTGCAACCATGTTTGACTTTCTACATCAACGTGAGTTGGATTGTCTGCGGCTTGACGGTTTTTGGATTTTTGTCGTACTCCTGAACGAACAACTGAGCGGACTCGTCCAGTTCGTATGATCTGATTGCCTTAGAATGAACAATGGCAACGCTCGACGCGACAATCGCTCGTTTCGCATGGAAGCGACGAACTAAAGCGCAGGCTATCGGACAATGCTCGTGTCCGCCATTTTGAGCCTTGATAATGTCGTCTTCTGTAATTCGGAGTTTCATGCTTGCCTTTCTTTTCTGTGGGCGATGTGGATTTTACTGAGTCAGCCGAGAAAAACCAGCAAGTGCAGCCCTCGATTCCGCCAAATGCTCTTTTCTTTTCTCCACAGGCACCCAGCCACTGATTCCAGCCTCTTTCAGCCTCTCCAGCAGTGCCGCTACCTCAAAAACCT
>ERZ1292637.1438-Hain-H14-01um-R3-1438-length-10139-cov-6_pt1 | contig 10139 bp, 10 predicted proteins | sample MGYA00564405_ERZ1292637 | MGnify/ENA primary metagenome ERZ1292637 (study PRJEB36523, sample SAMEA6512645) | groundwater metagenome | collected 2019-01-09 | study: AquaDiva: Metagenomics assemblies of 32 groundwater samples | reverse complement strand
TAGCTCTTGTATGCGGGTGAGGATGGAATCGAATAAATTAAGCTCCCTTTCCATTCCTTCTTCTAAAGCTATTATTCTTCCACTTACGGGTTTCTGATTTAATTCAATCCCCGTAAGTTCCTTAAATACAATCCCCTCGATTTCTTTAAGAGTTTCGGAGCGGGATTCTTCCCTTGCTTGAGATTCGACTTTTTGGATAAAGGATTTAATGCGTTCTCTTAGCATTTCTGGCGTAAATCCATACATGTACTCCCACCTATTTATTTCTTCCCACTTGATCTGGTCAGCCCACATTTTTTCAAGCGGACAAACAACCTCATCAAACTTCTCTTCCCACCCCGATATTTCTTTTGGATTAGTGGTCATTTTAATTCTTTAAGCATTTGTTTAAGACCGAACTTTACTTGCTCATAAAATTTCTTCGGACTTTTTAAGTGGCTCGCAAAGGTCATATATCCCTGAAAAGCGGCGACAATTAAAGAATCGGCTATATCAGCTTCCTTCCCAACTTCGAGTTCCTTTTTCCCATAGACTATTATATTTTCGTCTTGGTATATTTTATTTTTCATTTTCCTTTCTTCTTTTGTTCTTCCCGCCATTTTTTCATAAATTTAGTTTCGCTTGCCCTGATCTTGGCGAGGCATTTTTCACAAAGTAACTTGCGTTCAACTCTTCTCATATAGTTTTATATTAGCTTACTAGGCATCGGCTTACAAGTCAAGTTATCCCCAGAATTTTGGCTATATTTCTTGTATTTAAGCGGCTTTGCCGAAAGTTGTGAAAAACAGCGAACACAACCAACCCCGAAACATACTCCTTTCCGGGGGGTTCGCCTTGCCGATCTTGAATTTGGTTAGGTAGTCTTCTTTTGGTTGGTTCATTTTAGATTTCTTTGTTATCGCTTTTCAGTTCTTTGTTCATAAACAAAAGCGAGCAGGCGGTTCGGCTGAATCACCTGCTCACTACTGTTGCCGAACCTTTAAGAATCATATGTTCCAATTATATCAGATTATATCCGATTGCAAACGATTAAAAGTGGATAAGTTTTTCAGTTCATTTTGATATTTCCTGGCTTTTAGGGAAACTTCCAGGCCACAAGCCCTCGCTTGACTCTCGCTTATAACCATAAAGCCCTTGTTCTCATTTCCGATTCATGTTCAAAAAAATCCATTGCTTTTCTCATAAGATACGCCTGATAATAAGCAAATGCTTCGTCGCTATCTATAGTATGCTTGATGCCGATTCTTTCGTAAATGAAGTAGACTGCGTGAGCGATTTCATGGACAAGATCACATACATCAATTCCAAGGGAAGTTTTTTGCCTTTTAAGGCGAATAATTGTTTGCCCACCGCTCAAAATAACCGTCCTTCCGTTTCCAGTCATCGCCAATTTATCCTTTTCTTCATCATTCAAACGATATTTCTTGTTTTTTTCAATGTATCCTATCACTTCTTCGTGTGTAGAAACCGAAATCAAAACATCAAATGGAAAAACTGTTCCGAGAATAAGACAAAATCTTGGTTTATTTCTCTTCATCGCTATTCACTATCTTATAATCTTCGGCGGCTTTCTTAAGATAGTTTGCCGCATAATTTACCATTTCATCAATACTTTTTTCCTTATATCCGGCTGCCTGTCGAAGCATAAACCCTCCGACTTCAAGCCAATATCCAAAATCCATCCAAATGTCATCTATTGCCTTTACTCTAACCTCGTTTGGCTCTTTAATTAAATCTATTTCTGCTTCAAGTTTTATTAAGTCTTTCATTTTTTTGCTCGCCGATTTTATTGCCGATTTTATTTGGTTGGAGTTTCTACATTATTATGTGGGGCGAAATCTACACAAAGGAAACTACCTTTTTTATGCGGGCAATAACCATAAAAACCCTTTGCCATATTGCAGTTATGACAAAGAATCTGAAGCGTATTAGGGAAATTATTTTTTATTATCCAAGGATACATATTCCCGCCACGTTTTTTTATTTTATTTCTATGCTCATCTCCTTTGCCATCTATATGGTCCATGGCTAAAAACTCATAAATAGATTCACTACAACAAATACACTTGCCCCCATAATGCTCTAAAACAGTCAGTCTGTATTTTATGTTCCGCGCTCTATTTCCTTCACTTCTTCTTTTTTTTGATTCTTCTTCCGGATATTTTTTTTCGCCCTTCATCGTAAGAAAATGGCAATTTCTACTACAAAACATTCTTTTGCTTTTAGGCCTAGATCGATATTTCTCGATATACTTTCCACATTTAAAACAACTACCTCTAATTATTAAATCTTTATTCATAACTACGTTATATACTTTTAGATTTCCGATAATGCCCCCCCTCCCCCCAAAGAGTTAAATAAATTCGGTGAAAAATTTGGGGAGAGAGGAGAGCGAACTTTTTATACTTTTGAGTTTCCGATAACGCTTTTCCCCCGTTCAGGTCCGCCGAAGGGCTTTTGGTTTATACTCATACCCTTTTAACCCCCTTGAGTCTTAAACAAAAATCACTCACCTGTTAGGGCAAGTGAGTGATTTCTGAACCCGTCTCCCCTAACAGACCGATTGATATTTTGACACCTTAATCTTAACACATTCCATCGGCGCAAGTCAAATGTTATCCACAGGAGTAATGATTCGCTAAGTGCTGGCGGCGAGGATTTGGTATAAAGCCCACGAAAGCGGATTTTATTTGGTCACCTCACAGGACTTTCTCCGATTACCTTGCCATTTAAGGCAGAAGCTAGGCACTCCGGTCGGAACGACTATCAACGTATGTTATTAGTCCTCTATGTTCGTCCTAGGATTTTTCCGGTTCTCCGGCATAGACATAGAGCAAGCGTCTCCCTTTTGCGCCACGCCAGCTTTTAATGAACCATCTATGCTTCCTCAATTTTCAAAGTTCTCTACAAGCCACGCCCGCCCTCAAATCCCGCTCCTAACGAGCGCGATCTGGCGAGGACGGGCGGGCAAGGCCGGAATCTCTGCTTGGTCGCACATCTAAATGTTTAACGATCCTTGCGGCGGAATTCCTGAAGTTTCAAAAGAGTCTGCGAACTGATTATGAAAATATGTTTGAGTTCGGTTCTTCGGGACTTCTGTCTAAAAAATAGCATATTTCGGCGAGTTCATCTATCCACCGAAAAGGAAAAACCGCCCGAGGGCGGCTCTCCTAAACAAGTCCGGCAAAATGATCGATGTGTTGAAAGTTAAAAAAGTTTATGGGTTTTTGGCGTTCTTTTTTTGGCAGATGAAAGGCGAAGAGTAAAGACCCACCGGCAAGCCGGGTTTTGCCTCTTACTTTATCAAGGAACTTTCCGCCAGCCAGCTTGTTTATGCTCCAGTTCTATTCTATCACAAATCTTCTCCGGTTAAAATCCCCAGTTTCCGGCGCAACTCATCCCTTCCGGCAGCTTGTTCGCAGATTTCCCTGTCATAAGCGGTGTAACGCCAAAAGCCGCTCTTCCAGTAAGTTGAAGTTCTCTGTTCGGCCCGGGTTACTTTCCTATCCAGTTTTTCCCGCTTGGTTAGTTTATGGTAAAACATATTTTATACCGGGTGTTAGTTTTAACCTTACTTACAGTTGACTTTATAATTTTCTCCATTTATATCAAAATTTTTCTTTAAGCAATAAAACGAATTTTTCCACGGCCTTAATCCTTCCGTTTTCAAAAGGAATCTGGCATAGGCCTCATTTCCTTCGGCCGTTGTAAGGTCTAAACCCAACTCCAGGGCTTTTCCATTATGGATTAAAAAGTTTATTTGCCACTTTCCGATGTCGCTGTAAACCTGTTCTCCGTGAATGAGTTTGCCGTTCTCATCAAACTGTCTCCCACCGGACTCGCAATGGGCCAGAATCTCCAAGGTTTCTTCCTCGTCCCAACCACCCAATGCCTCTATTTGCGTCTGTGGCGCTATTAGAGAGGCGTTTGAGGTTACCCCCGACTCTGACGTGTCCACCCCGAAAATACTCAAATCTAGCGCGTTCCGCGTTTCTTGGAAACTAGCGGCGAAAGCTATCGTGGAAAAAGAGATTGCGGTTGCGATCCATTTGTAATAGATCATTTTTTGAACCTTCTAGCGAGCTTCAGTTTTGAAACTGAACGGAGCTTTCGCTCCTCGCATCAGTCGGATTAGTTTCCTAATCTTTCCGCATTCGAAGGTTCTTTTTCATTATACCACTTTCAAACAAAAAGCCCCTTTTAATTAGGGGCCGAAAAAGAGCGCATATAAAAGGATAATAACCGCGATAGCTATCGTTATCCACAGCCGCCTCATTTCCCTTTTCTCGCTTTCTTTGGACATCTCACCTCCTTTATCGTGTAACCGCACCGGCAAACAAGAATGGAAATTATCTTTTTGCCGACCTTATTCCGCACCAGCTGTTTCGGTTCTTGACCGCACTTCCGGCATTTAGTTTTCAAGTTGCCCTCCTATCTGATTTTTACATTTGTTCTTATTCTTTTGCCGTAACTCCACCGGCCGCAATCCTGGCATTGATATTTCTGGCATTTAGACACTCGCGTAACATCGAATCCTCGCCGCCACATGCGGGGACTGCCGCAGCCGGGACAGTCGTTCTTCTCGCCATAAATATTCAGGTTCGGATGAGCGACCGCCCAGGGCTGAAATAGGCGATAGAGCTTCTCAAGCAAAACGACGTCCTGTTTATTATATTCTACCATTTTCTTCCAAGACTTTTTATCGCCTATCATACAGCCGCGCCAAAGTTCAAATCCTCCGGTATTGAGCTTTTGACCAAGGCCGAAATGCTTAGCCAGATCGCCCAATTTATTGCTTGTAAATTGAAAGTGCCTTTTAGCGATTTTCAAGGTATCAATGGATTTGAAAGGAGTTGGCGGCTTTAATCCATGAACTGCGAATCTAGCGTTGGCCTTTTTAATGTCGAATTCGTCGCAATTATGACCACAGATAATTTCGGCCTTATCAAATAATTCCCACAGCTTTTTTATAAGCTCATAATCATTTTCTTTGTCCTTTTTATAAAGCGGAAAATCCGGGAGAGAGCAAGCTCTCACTTGCTGCGAGCCAAGCCACTTATACGCAAAGCAAAGGAAATACCAATCTTTGTTGAATTCAATGACATCTTGCTGATATTTTCCCCAAGTATAGCCAAGCGAAGGCGTTATTTCGATATCAAATAACAGGATTTTAGGTTTATGGGCCAAAGATAAAACTGCCCGCCAAAACGGCGAGCAAAAATACTATCGGGAACAAAGAGAGGACTAGATATTTTTTGAAAATACTCCAGAGGATAATCAATTCTTCTTTAAAATCCTCCATTTACTAATTATAACATATTTCAAGCGTTTTGTGCAGTTAACCAACGTTAACTAGAAACAAGCCCGTTAACAAGAAAAGAGCAGGTTTTATGCGGGTTTTTGGCTTTGTAACGGTCTGTAATACCGGCAATAACTTGTAACAAGATAAAGAATATGGTATTATATAAGTGAAGCAGGAGACGTCCTCACCCCCGTATATTCAAAAGGAGCGGGGGTTTTTTGTTTGCTTGTTTAGACGGGTTTCCGAAAACCAAGCTTCGTCAAATCGCCTTTTCTGTAGCGTCCATACCAGGCCATAGCAAGACCCACAATGGTCAGAGCGGCCTCAACGAATGAGGTAACCTCCTCTGTCGCAATGTTTATCTTGAATACCTGGAAAATGAAAGAGAGAATCGTAACATATACGCCAGCCTGAGCAAGTGAAAAATTCATAATAATTCTTTAATCGGAATGTTTATTGCGACCTTTACACGATCCGCTACAAAGGCGGCATATTTTTCGGGATTGTTATTGTCATAAGCAGGGGCGTAGATTTTGAAGAACTCGTAGAGAGTCGTTTCTCCGGCTTTCGGATAGGCCGCGTGTTTCCCGGCTGCAGCTCTGGCCAGATAATCTTCTAAATATTCCCTGCCCTCCTCGTAAGTATCAAAAATTAAGAATTGGCCCGCTTTATTCTTGATAGCGCCCGGATTATTTCTCCACTTGGCGGCATTTTCATAAATCTCAATGGCCTTGGCGAGTTCCGCAATTCTGTTTTTTTGGGGCGGCGGATCAGGCGGTGGCGGTAACGGCTTCTCGATTTCTTTCTTTATAAGTCCCAGCCACGCGCCAATAAGTTGAAGAAGCTGAGCAAAGAGACCAAGCGTTTTTTTTTCCAGTTCTTTTTCTTCTTGTGTTTTTAAGCGGAGATAATAACGCTTGGCGGTAAAAAATCTAAAGTCCCATTCAAGCTGTTTAATAAAGGGTGGATAACTGTCCAAAAACTTCCAAAATTTACCTTCCTCATAACCGTAGAGAGCGCCCCAATGAGTATCCGCTCTGCCGTCTCGGATATATTTTCCATCCTTCGAGGCCCAGGCAAAAACGGCAATTCCCAAGGGTCCTCTTTTGAGAGCTTCTTTTAGGGCCTCTTTCGATATTTCATTTGATAGTGGAGACACCCATTCGTGCTTAAAGTAAAACTCTTTAAGGAATTCATCGGCAACTTCGCGGCATTGGCTTTCATTTGAACCTTTGAATGAATAATACTCGTCAACGGTTAAAATATCGGAATTAAAAGGCAGAAGATCTTCGGGAACAGAGCCATTTTTGCGCAAAGCCTCCGCCACCACCCCGGGATCATTGCCGGGCGGCCGGGTATTGGCTATGATCCCCAGAAATCTGTCGCTCCAGTTATTTCTAAGGTTCAATAATTTTCTTGAAAGGATCTCCAAACAGTTATTCGTTCCGAAACTGGTGCAATTAAAACTTTCAATTTGTTTAGTTTGAGTTTCATTATCAGGTAAGAATTCATCCCATTGGCCATCCTCTTGAAGTATCTCATCTGAAACTTGCCCCGCGCCGAAAACATAATCTGTTTCTGAAATAAACGGAATTAAAAATCCATCACGAATTTCTGTAATGGTTACTTTACTTTTCTTAGACATAAATAATCTTATTGTATTTTTTACAATTCCTTTTCGGCTCTACGTGGCCATCTTTTATCTCTGTTATGATTATCTTTTTAGGCATTTGACTTTATTTTGGGGTGTGGTATAGGTTAGGCATGGACTATCTATTCGTGATATTGATGTGGGCTTTTATTATTAGCGCGCTTTCTTCTCAGGAAAGTTAAGATTATTCCTTAATCCCCTTCACTTGGTTATAGAAGTCGGTGAGTTGGGATTTGGTTTTGAATTGAGCTTTCTTTATCGCTCCTAAAAATCTTGATTTGATTTCCTCGCTACCAAACTTAAAATCATCTATATTTATATTTCTAAAAGTATCAACACCAATGTCATTTTCAGAAATTACTCTATATTCAATATCCTTGTCTTTATAAAATTTCCTTGCGGCTTTTTCTTTTTCGACAACCTTTTCATCACCTAATTTATAAACAGGTTTTATCTCCTCAATAACAGTAGAACCATCTTTATATTTTATTTCAATGTCTGGGATGTAATGCTTATTTTCACCAAATGGTATTCGGGTAGCTCGTTTTATCCCGATAATGTTCGGGTCGGCTTCTAATTGCTTAATTCGCACTGCTTCGTATGCGCTATCTGCAGGAATAGTGCCAAACTTGGTTGACACCTTACTTTGCACGCCCAAAACATTTGTCTTTCCTAATTCTGCTAAAATAGATTGAACCTCACTATTGCTTCTTGTTATCCCAGCTTCTTTTACCCACCTCGCAACAGATGAAGGGGCAAGGTTTAACTCTCTACTTATTTCCGTTGTATTTTTCCCTTGTTTATATAACTCAATAACCTTTGGTATATCTTCTCCATATAATATCTTAGATTCACTTATTGTTCTTTTTAAACCAGCTTCATCTACCCAAGATAAAACACGAGATGAGTGTATTCCCGTAGCGACTTCAATGTCTTTTGAAGAATACCCCTTCTTATAAAAATCAATAACTTTTTCCTTTATCTCATTACCATATCTAACACCAAATTTTTGAGTTCCTTCTCTATACTTCCTTGCTTCTAGGGCGAGGGGTTGGAGGTCTCGAACTAAATCAGAATCTATTTTTTTTTTAGGAATTTCCTTGATAGATAATCCGGCAGAGATTTCCCCTTTTTCTATTTTGTCTATTATCGTTCTTAGTGCCGTTAAACTTTCAGATTTCCCAGCAATGGAACCAGATGATTCAATGGCGCGAAACACATTTATAAGCATTTGCTTTAACATTTTTGAAGTAAAGATGACATTCCCCAACTTTATTGATCCGCCAAGCAAAAGCGTTCCTATGACTAGGGGGTTTGAGAACATTCCCATTAACGCTCCATAGGTAAGAATGCCACCGGTTACGCCCGCTACAAGCGGATTTTGGCGTAGGGCCGCCATAACCCTTTTTACGGCTGGCGTATCAACTGCACTTGAGGTTTTTTTAGCGATATTTTTAATTGCATCATACATAAGGTTCTGCTCCCTAAGTTTGGCCCTGAATAAATTGTCTTTCGGCAACTTCTCTTCTATAAATGAATTCACTGCTCTTCTTACGTCACGAACGGCATTTTGCCTTACAGAATCCCCCAATGGATTGCTTAATAATTTAGGGAATTTTGTATCGATAACTCTATCAAAATTCTTTCGAGCCTGAAGTAATCCCGTGAGATTTCCCGTTTCTTTGCCCGCCTGTTTTAACATTTCATCAATAACCGCATTATAATTATTTTGTAATGCCTTATCCGCACCGAATACGACTCGGCTTTCTTCTTTTGTCGCTGCCAAAACAGATTTTAATTGGGCTTTGTTGAAAATAGTGTTATTCCCCCGCAATCCTTCTTCAACATTTATTGCCGTTCTTGCTATTGTTCTGTCAATGGCGGCAATGTTATCTATCGCATTGGCTGACTTTTTCACAACTCCGTCCAATACATTCGCCATCTGAACCTCTCTTGCGGTAGGTTTAAGTGTTATTGTTTCAAATCTACGAGGAAGGATTTTAGCTTTTACTACGCCTCTCCCGGCTTCTAATGCGGCTTGTTTTTCAATTTTCGTTAATTCGGGTTTTATCACATCAAGCGTTTCCTGAAGGGTTTGTTTTCCTAATTGAGTTTCTAATCTGGTTGCCGCTTTCCCAGCTAATTCTCCAGTGGTGGCCAAAACCTCTCTCCCGGTCGCTTTAACGGCGGTTGTTGCTGGGAAAAGAAGAGTTAAATTGGTTACGGATTCCAAGTTTCTTGCCGCTCTTGGATTGCCTTGTTTCCAAGCCCGATAAGTTTCGATCCCGGCATTTGCGGCGTTTAATCCTGCTTGTCCAATGGGGCTATTCAAGACATCTTCAGCCACATCTTTTAACGGTTCTTTAATGAATCCCGGTATCAATTTGATTGCTGACGAAATAAGTTCGCCTCCTATATCAAATACCAATCCAGCGCCTTGTCCCAATAATTGGACTCCAGTCTCAATTGGCGTTTGTTTTCCAAGAGATTCCGCCTCAACTCCAGCTTGGAATGTTTCTCTTCTTTTGGCCAAATCTTCGCGAATTCTTTCGCCAAAAACGGGTTCTGCGGGTTTCGGTTGCAATTGTTCAAGCGTTAATCCGCCAACCTTAGGTCTAGCTCCTTTTGCTTGTAATTCTTGTAGCGTGAAACCAGCCATTATCTTGGGTAATATAGTCCATCTTCGCCTTTTACATATTCTGTCCCGTCGGGAGTTATATAAACTTCTGATTCCGCTCCACCAACACTGGTTTCTCCACTTAATAACTCTTCAACCGAAGAGAATGCTCCACCAGCCGATTGTTTCAGATTCTCAAAAACAATCCTTCTATTAACTTCTTTTTGCCGAAGAGTTGTTTCGTCATCACCGGCAACGGGGAGATATTGTTTCCTTGCGTTATCAAATTCGCTGGAAGAAATTGCCGCGCCGGATTCACGTCTTAAAACCGAATTGATAAAGTTGCGGGCAGCTTGATCGAATTGTCTAAAGTTAGCCGATTGTAGTGCTGAAGGTAAACGAGATTGAAGTTCAAAATTTATCACATTCATTCCTGAAATGGTATTTTCTAGATTTTTAATCAAGGGATTGGCTTGTTCTATTCTCGCCGCATATCCAGCAACTGTTTGTTGAGCAGCAGTTGGGGGCTTAATAACTCCCGATGGCTGAATTACCGGCAACCCGCTTAT
>ERZ1292637.1437-Hain-H14-01um-R3-1437-length-10140-cov-3_pt1 | contig 10140 bp, 15 predicted proteins | sample MGYA00564405_ERZ1292637 | MGnify/ENA primary metagenome ERZ1292637 (study PRJEB36523, sample SAMEA6512645) | groundwater metagenome | collected 2019-01-09 | study: AquaDiva: Metagenomics assemblies of 32 groundwater samples | reverse complement strand
GTGGCGTGCAGCACCGGCTACGGCCACGACCCCAAGACGCACGAAGCCTGGGGCCGGCGGATGGCGCTCGCCGAGCTGCAGGCCCGGCCTACGGGGACCGTGCGGACCGGGTCGCTGGTGATCGATTTCGATGCCGACCTGGTCACCGTCGACGGCGCTGATCCTGGATTGACGCCAAACGAGCACGCGATCCTGCTCTACCTCGCGGCGAGACTCGGAGGTGTCTGTCGCCACAGCGAGATCGTCGAGAGCGTCTGGGGCGCGGAGATGGCCGCGCTCTGGGTGATCCCTGCAAGATCGCACGGCAAGTGGCATGTGCTGCGGGTCCAGGTCTCCCGGCTGCGCGGGAAACTCGGATCGTCCAGGTCGCTGCTCGAGTCGATCGAGGGTCGCGGCTACATTTTGCGCACCGTGCCGCCGATCGGGGAGGTGTCCTGATATGGCCACTTTGAGAGAGTGCATCGCCCTACACCACGCGGCCGAGGCCATCCGGCCCCCAGGGCAGCGGATTCGGATCCTGCGGGGTGCGTGCATGGCCGTCGCTGACTGGCAGTTCACCCTCCACCAGCGCGCCGCCTACTACCGAGATCACCCAACAGGTCGCCAGACGCAGGTCCGGCGCTCGTTCGCGGTGATCGAGATGGCGGAGCACCTGGGCCTCGATCGGGTTGGCCGCGTGGTCGAGATGGTGACGGTGAAGCCATGATGGCCACGTGCCCGGACCCTAGAGGCCCCCTCGTCGATCGCGCTGACTTCCTGGAGGGGCGGCTCGAGGCACTCCGCGAGATGAAAGCGAAGCTCGGAGAGGAGCTCTACAACGCGCGCCTGGAGATGAGTCTCGCGCTTGCTGGTGAGATGGATCCTGTCGCCGCGAAAGCGGCGTACGAGGGACTGATGGACGCCAGCCGGGCCGTCCTGGACCACCTGGACGACGAGACCATGCACGCGCGCTGGAAGCTGTCAGCGGCGCATAGACGGGAGGCACCATGACCGATGCTGATGTCGCCGTCATCGTCCTGGCGATCGTTGCGGGCGGTCTTCTCGGAATGATCGCTGCCCGAGCGTTTGGGATGCTGCCGTGATGCCAAAGGCAGCCCCCATCCACGCGTGCCCAATCGCTTTCTGCCAGTGTCCAGAGAACCAGGAGTCGCGCATCGAAGGTGTCCGCCTGCTGCGCCTGGACACCCTGGATGCCGCAACCAACGCGGCCGAGTGCGTCTTGATCGAGCTCCAGGCGGGCCGGGCGCGACGTGCTGAGGCGTATCTGCTCGCCGGGCGGCAAGCCCTCAGGGTCGCTCGACGGATCGCCGCGAGGGCCGTCTCGAAGGTCAGGCCATGACACTCGACGTCGAGCGTCTCCTCCCCGATCACTGGAGCGGCGTCTACCGCTACGTCCATCGACGGATGCAGGACATCGACCTGGCAGTGGTCGAGGATCTCACGGCCGACACGTTCCTACGCGCGCTGCGGGCAGCTTCGTCCTACCGAGAGCGCGGCGATGGTCCCCGGAGCTGGCTACTGACCATCGCCTTACGATTGGTGATCGACTGGCGCCGACGACAGGCGCTCCTAGCTATGGTCGACCTCCGCATCGTGGACTACTACCGATCGCAGGTGGACGCGGGGACCGGCGATCACGACATGGTCATCGATCTCCGCGACGCGTTGGCGGCACTCCCGCCAGAGGGGCGCGCCGTCGTGTGGGGGCAAGCCGAGGGCTGGACACAATGGGAGGCCGGCGGATCGTTCGGTCTCAGCAAAACGGCGTCCTGGCGCCGCTACAGATCGGGTCTGGCTGTCCTGCGTCAGCGGATCGGGAGGCGAGACGATGACCGCTTCGTATGACGGCCAGGCCGAAGTGATCGAGGCAATTGAGGACATCCTGGAGATGCCCAATCTTGACGCTGAGGAGCTGGGGCGCGTGGTGATCGCGCTGGAGCGGTTGGTCCACTCGCGACTGGTGACTCCAAACGAGGCGGGCAAGCTGCTGGCCGATCGGAAGTGGGGACGATGACGGCGACACCACGATGGAACACGGCGCAGGATCAGCTTCTCTCTCGCCTGGCCGGTACGATGCCCGTGTCCGAGCTGACGCGCAAACTCAGTGAGGTTGGGCCAACACGGACGGTGAGTGGTGTGACCTGCCATGCCGCCCAGCGCGGTATCGTGCTCCGTCCAGAGTCGCGGCGGTTGTCGACGCGCGAGCCCGGCACGGGCCGCTCGGAGTGGACACTGCCAGAGGATCAGGTGCTCAGCTCCGGCGCGGGAGAGCTGACGGCTGTTGAGATCGCCGAGCGCCTCAACCAGCGCTTCCTGACGCAGCGGAAGGCCGCCTCTGTCCGAAACCGCGCGAGATGTCTCCGTGTCTCACTGCTACTGACAGGTCTGCTCAGTCAGATCGATCTGACCAGCATCTTCCCGGTCCACAACCGTCGCTTCGAGCGGTGGCACGCCAGCGGCGCGCTGCTCGCGCATCGTCGGGGTACGGGCAAGCATGGGTCCAGGTGGTGGTATCGGCCCTCTGACGTCGAGGCGTTCATCCGAGCGCACCCGCACCTGTTCGACTGGCGGCGGGTCAAGGCTGGCCGCTGGCGCGAGTTGGTCCGATCCGTGGCGCTGCATGACCCGTGGCTCTCTGTCGCCGAAGTCGCAGCTGTCGCTGGCGTCCGGCCAGCGACGCTGCATGTGTGGCTAGCGACCGGCCTGGTCGATGGTGCGAGGAGAGTAGGCGAGCACCCGGGGTCGGCGTGGCGCATCCCATCCTCGGCACTCGTCGGCATCGACCGTCTGGCAGGCAGGCTACTGGCGCGATCGGAGGTCACCCATGCGTCCTGACTGGGATGACTATTTCTTCCAGGTGGCCGCCGTTGTCGCCACCAGGGCCACCTGTCCGCGAGCGTCCATCGGGGCCGTGCTGGTTCGGCAAAAGCGCGTGATCGGGACCGGGTACAACGGGGTGGCTGAGGGCGCTGAGCACTGTCCAGACACGCCTGAGCACCTGGTGCTCGACCATTGTCGGCAGGCGATCCATGCCGAACGGAACGCCCTGGCCAACGCGCTGGTGCCGGCCTTTGGAGCCACGCTGTACGTGGTCGGCCCGCGTCCGATCTGCCCGTCCTGTCGAGAGGCGCTGGCGCTCTGTGGCGTCACCGACATCCGCTGGCAGCCATCGGTACTCACCTTGGAGTCTGTGCTCGCAGAGTCGATCCGGTGGGCAGCGGAAACGTTCGCGCACCAGACGGCGACATCCAAAATCGAGCATCTACGCCGAGAGGCGATCGAGCTGAGCGAGGCGCCAGCGTCGGAAACCGAATGGGCCGACATCCTGATCCTGTTGGCTGGCATTGCTCATCTGCGCGGTGTCAGTCTCGCGGCCATCGTCGCTCGTAAGCTCGCTGTACTGCGCATCCGGACCTGGGGTCAGCCTGATCTTCAAGGAGTCGTTGAACACATCCGGGTACCAGCGAATGATGAGGCACGGTGAATGTGGGCACATATCCCGTCTACACCCTCGATGCATTCTCGGGTATTGGCGCCCTCGGGCTCGCCGTCAAGCGATGCTTTCCTGCCAGCCGTGTTGTCGCTTACGTGGAGAACGAGTCGACTGTCATCGCGAGACTGGTTACGAAAATGGCGGCAGGAGCCCTGGATGAAGCTCCTGTGTGGACTGACATCCAGACATTCCGAGCGGCAGATTTTGCTCGACGATTGGTTCAGGCAACTGGGCGAGGAGTCGACCTCGTCTACGGCGGGTTCCCATGCTCAGATCTCAGCGTCGCGGGCAAGCGGGCCGGCATCAGAGCCGAGCGGAGTGGCCTGTTCTTCGATCTCGTCCGAGCCGTTGGCGACCTACGACCTCGCTACCTCTTCCTGGAGAACGTCGCAGCCATCGCTGTGGGACGGGAGCTCGACGCCGTTTACGGGGCGCTGGCCGAAATCGGTTTTGATGCTCTCGGGTCGAGTCTACGAGCAGCCGACGTTGGCACGCCTCATGGCCGCAACCGGTGGTGGTGCCTCGCGTGGGACCGAGAGCAGGTGGCCGACGGTGACCCGCCTGGACTCGACGTCAACGGCCAACAAAACGGCGCGTCGGTCGGACCCAGACTCGAAGCACCACGACGGGACGATGCTGACGGACGCGGCCAGGCTGTGGCCGACGGCAACGACCGGAGATGCCGAGAGTGGTCAGCAGAAGCCGAGCGCGAGACGGCAGGGCGGGGAGAACGAGAGCCTTCGGGTAGCGGCGATCACGGCAGCACCGCGCCTGTGGCCAACGGCCAGAGCCGAGGACGCGGAGTCGGCCGGCAACCACCCGGGAGCCGTGGACTCGCTGAAGGGGGCGGCACGGCTTTGGGCTTCGCCCAAAGCCTCGGACACACGGTCCGGCCAGGTCTCGGACGAGGTGTTCGAGAAGAACAGCCGACCGCTGACGGAGCAGGCGACGCGAGCGATGGACAAGCTCTGGGCGACGCCGGAGGCGGCCGATGGGTCGCGGGGCTCGGAAACGCACGTACGGGGCAATCCTACCCTACTGGGGGACGCCCGACGTTCGATGGCCTCCCAGAGTGGCCACCTGGCCCAGACGATCGAGACGGCTGGGCCTACGTCCTCGAGCGGTGGCCGCACCTCGCCCCTGCTCTGCCTCAATCCGCTCTTCGTGGAATGGCTCCAATTTGGGCGCTCGGGGATCGGGCTGACATGTATCTGTCCGAGACCCCGTGTGATTGCCATAGAGGCGACAGATTGAGAGGACTGGGGAACGCCGTATGTACTGCCCAGGCCGCCACTGCCCTGAGGATTTTGTGGTTCAGAGCGTTCGGGGAATGGGAGCAGGGAGCATGAACGGCACAGCGGTAGCAGTCCGAGAACGGCCGTCAGGTGGCGCGCTGGCAATCTGGGACAACGAGCAATTGGAGATCATCAAGAACATCATCTGCCCGGGTGCGTCAGATGTGGAACTGGCGCTCTTCGCCAACCATTGCCAGCGGACGGGTCTCGACCCGCTTACGCGCCAGACCTACGGCATCATGCGCGCCCAGAACGTCAAGCAGCCGGACGGCCAGTGGAAGACGATCGAGAAACTCTCGATCCAGAACAGTATCGACGGCCTGCGCCTCATTGCCGAACGGACAGAACACTACGGTGGGCAACTTGGACCCCAGTGGTGTGGCAAGGATGGCGTCTGGCGAGATGTCTGGCTGGAGGATGAGTACCCGGCTGCCGCCCGTGTCGGGGTGATTCGGAAGGACTGGAAAGACGCGCTCTGGGCCGTCGCCACGTGGAAAAGCTACGTCCAGACGTACCGGAAGAACAATCAGGACGTGGTCGGCAACATGTGGCAGCGGATGCCGGATGTCATGCTGGCGAAGGTCGCGGAGTCGCTGGCTCTTCGTCGGGCGTTCCCGCAGGAATTGTCGGGTGTGTACGGCGAAGAGGAAATGGCGCAGGCGGATCGCGGCAAGACTGAGTCAGCCATCGAGGACTTGCCCCAGTTCCAACAGGCGCTCCGCGTCGAGTCCGTGCAATCGGCGCCCGGCAAGGATGAGCCGATCGGCGAGACACTCCCAAAAGGTGTCCCCACGTCCAATGCGAAAACGACTGCTCCATCGAGCGGTGCGGGTGCCCCGGCCGGCACGCACGCGGCCGATGCCGAGACGAGAGCACGGTTTGAGACGAACTGGACGAAGGGTGTCGCTCGCGCGGTGGCGTGCGGCGTGGCGCCCGACGAGAAACCGAGGCCAGACGCAACGAAGGGCGCTCTCAACATCGCACAGCGCGAGCTGATGGAGGCGATCAAGGCCCGCGAGACGCTCAACGCGGTACTGACTGAGCGGGTCGGCCAGGTACGCGCTACCGGCGCCACGATCAAGGACATTGAGCCGGCCAAGCTGACGGATGCCGAGGTCCACAAGGGTATCGCGGATCTCGACGCCATGCTAGCGCCTGACGATTCCGAAGACGAGACTTTCTAGGAGCCTGCCGTGCCGCACCTTTGCCACGCTGAACGTTGCTCGGTGCCTGTACCGCCGAAGCTGCTGATGTGCCGCATTCACTGGTACATGGTGCCAGAGCCGCTACGCCGGGCTGTCTGGAGAACGTACCGGCCGGGGCAGGAGATAGACAAGCGGCCGAGCGCGGAATACCTGGAGGTTATGCAGTCCGCTATCGACGCCGTCGCTGCGAAAGAGGCAAGAAAGGCGCCGTTCTGATGCGCACGATTTATCAAATCCGTGATACGGCCGGCGTACTCATCGCCGAGCACGTCCGCGTCGATCTTCCGACCGGCAAACGGCTGTACTGGACTTTGCCGGGCTGTGATCCCAGAGACGGACTCGGCGGGCTCTCGACATCGGATCTGCCGCTCTATCGGTCTGAGTGGATGCTGCGGTGGGCGCCAGGCCGTCCAGTCATTATCTGTGAGGGCGAGCGCGCGACGGATGCCCTCTGGGATATCGGAGCTCCGGCTTTCGGGACGGTCACCGGCGCGTCAGGCACGCCGGGCGAGGATGCGTTAGCGCCGCCGCTGCCGTTCGATGTCGTGCTCTGGCCCGATCATGATGAGCCGGGCGAGCAGCACATGACCCGAGTCGCCGCGACACTGCTGCGCTTGGGCGGGAGGGCTCGACGTCTGACATGGGCCGGCGCTCGCAACAAGGGCGACGACGCTGCCGACTTCATCGAGCGTGGCGGTACACGTGGAACCCTCGATCTGATGATCCAGGCAGCTACTCCCTGGGGACTAGAGCCTCCGGCGCCTCGCGCTCCTGTACGGCCGTCCTACGAGCACCATGACGACGTACGGGTCACGGCGGCACGCTCGCATCTGCTGCAGGTGGTCGAGGCAAAGCTCGGCGTGGGCAAGAAATCCGGGCAGTCGATGTGGTGGTGCTGCCCGTTCCACACCGAACGTACGCCGTCGTTCAAGGTCGATCTCCGAGAGCCGTACTACCGCTGCTTCGGGTGCGATGCGCGCGGCGACGTGTTCACGTTCCTGCAAGCGATCGAGGGGCTCGCGTTCAAGGACGCCATCCGCGAGCTAGTGCCGGCCCGCGAACTGGGCGGAATTCCGAGGATCTGGTCTTGATGGCTGCTCCCACCAAGGCGGTTTCACGCGAGGACACGTTCGAGCCGTACGGCCTGGGCTGGCGTGCGACGGCCAACGGTCGAACGATCCGCTTCACCGTACGGCGGTTGCGCCGGGAGGGCGGCAGCTTGCGCGGCTACGTGGACGTCGAGTTTCGCGCCAATGGCACGCCACGGGGCACGCCGTCGACCCGACTGGCCGGAGAGGTCGTCAATCTGTCCTCCGGACGAGATCGCAGCTCATTCGCCAATCGCCTCACCGAACGCAAGAGCGACGTGAACTGGAAGAACCTGGTCGATACCTTCTGCGTCGAAGTGGAGAGACGAGACGACGAGGCTGACCCGGCAGTCTGGATTGGCAACCTGCCGGCCCCGATCGACGGGGGCTGGCTCGTCGAGGGGATCCTCGAGCGCAACCAGAACAACAGCATCCACGGTGACGGCGCGACGGGAAAGAGCTGGCTGGCACTCGCTATCGCCGTCAGCATCACGACGGGGGTCGAGATCTTACCGGGCTATCGCCCGATGCTGAGGGGCACGGTCCTCTACTGCGATTACGAGACCGATCACGACACGATGAACGCTCGCGTCCAGCAGATCGCACGCGGGGCCGGCATCGACCCTCCCGACATCCTCTATCTCCGGATGGACGGACCGTTCGCCGACAACGTCGAGCGCATCCTGGCGCTCTGCCAGGAGCACGGCGTGGTGCTGATCATCATCGACAGCGTCGAGGCCGCGATGGCCGGATCGGTCTCAGCCGGCGCTCCCCCGAACGAGGGGCCGAGCAAGGTCAACCGTTGGCTTCGTCGCCTGGGACGCATGACGTCGCTGTTGATCGATCACATCAGCGCCGAACAGGCCGCCAGCTCGAAGGTGGCGACCAAGGCGTACGGAAACATCTTCAAACGGAACTGGGTGCGTCTCTCCTTCCAGCTCAGACAAACCCGAGAAGACGCTGGCGACGGATATCGCCACATGGGGTTGTTCTGCGCCAAGCGCAACAATGGCAAGGAGTTCGGACCGGTCGGGCTCAGATGGGAGGTAAACGACGAGGTCTGTCGCTGGACGCGCGAAGAGATCGATTCACCCGAGTTAGAGGAGTCGCTGCCGGTCCCCGATCGGATCGCGGCGTTCCTTCGCCGTGAGGGGCCATCGCAGCCGTCGGCGATCGTCGACGCGCTGCACGGCGTTCCACGAACTACGGTCACGTCGACGCTCAGACGTCAGTCAAGACGCTTCTACAAGAACGAGCGCGACCTGTGGGACGTGCGAGACCTGTCCGAATCGTCGGCGGTTCCCGACGACGACGACTTCGGGGTACCGGAAGAGTTGCCGTTCCCCGACGCACCGAGCCGGAGTGAGTGACGCATGCGTCGAGTGCGTCAGCCGAATGCGTCAGGGACGGGAGATTTGCGCCCAGATTGTGACGCATGCGTCGTGGTGCGTCGAGCGTGCGCCATATCTGGTAGGGGTGACGCATGCGTCAGTTTTGGGGAGGTTCTGATGGGCCGGTTTCACCCTATAGAAGAACGTAAAGGTACTTCTTCTTTTAAGTACCTCTCTGGTTCGGTGACGCACGCATCTGACGCATCTGACGCATCGTCATCGGTGAACCAGAGATGAGCGAGGTTACCGTGATGTGCGTCTGCGGAGCTCCGATGATCGAGCGCGTCAACTCGCTCAACCTGTCGACGTTCCTCGGCTGTTCAGATTGGCCCCTCTGCACCAATACCCAGAAGGTGCCAGCCTTCATCGAAGTCAAGAGGGCCGGGGGCATTGCGTTGCCAGGCTTCGGAACGGACGATCAACCATGAGCACTCTCCCGCTCTCCCCGTCCCAACGCGAGATCCTCGAGGGGATGATGCAGCGCTGGGAACTGCTCCGCTGGCGCTGCCGCGATGGCGTCCACCGCTGGCACATGGGCGAAGGCGAGGTCGACGGTCGGAGTGTGCGCTGGCTGTGGCTACGTGACCTGGTCGAGATCGACATGCTGCGGCACCGCTGCCCGTCGATGATTCTGACGGACGCGGGACGGGCAGCGGCTGCCCCACACAAGCAGCGCGGAGGCGGAGGCAGGTCGTGATTCGGATTCTGGTCGGGGACGCTCTGGCGATGCTCAAGACGCTTGAGTCTGAGAGTGTGCAGATGGTCGTGACGAGCCCGCCGTACTTCGGGCTCCGCGACTATGGCGTCTCCGGCCAGATCGGCTTGGAGCCGACGCCGTGGGCTTTCCTCGAAGCGCTCTGGGCAGTCATGGACGAGGTCAGGCGCGTACTCAGGCCCGATGGCCTGTGCTTCGTCAACATCGGTGATTCGATGTCAGGGTCAGGGAAAGGGCCTACGGGGAAAAACGGCCTAGGGAATCGCGAACAGCGTCAGGGTTTCGTGGGTTCGGGTGGACGGCCTTATGGCACTTCCGACAGAGGGCGGCAAGGTTATCAGGGTGGTGATTCGTCTTCGTCCGATCTTTGTGATGGATGTCGAGTGGTTTTGCTAGGCCGCACATCTCGCAGAGATTCCCCGCCCGCTCTCGAATCAGTCGCCGATGGAGTGGCCCCCAGCCCGGAGCATAGCCAGTCGGGTTGCCTTTCGCTTGATAGTTCGGATTCAGTGCACCTGCCACTGAGCAGGCAATCATGTCGCGCCACGCTTGATCGGCAGCGTTCTTCAGACCTCGTTGACGCGCGGCTTCCCGCTTCTCTGGCGTCCAGCCCTGGCGGATCTTCTCAGCTACCTCTGGGCGAGTGCTCGCACTGCGCCAACTGTGACGCTTGCCTCGCTGTCGTTCGCTCATCGCAGCGCGCCAGGCATCTGTGCGCTCGTAGGGCTGAGTACACGGACGGCAGTATTCAGACTGACGACTCTTCGGCTGGCCACATTTCGGGCAAGGGACTTTCTTCCACGGCATCGAGTGAACCTCCCTATGTTCACGAACAGTATACCATGCCGCCAGCGAAGAATCTCTTATTGATCCCGCAGCGCTTCGCCATCGGCATGCAGGGGCGTGGGTGGTGGGTCCGGTCGGAGATCGTCTGGGCAAAAGCCAGTTGTATG
>ERZ1292637.1436-Hain-H14-01um-R3-1436-length-10142-cov-5_pt1 | contig 10142 bp, 18 predicted proteins | sample MGYA00564405_ERZ1292637 | MGnify/ENA primary metagenome ERZ1292637 (study PRJEB36523, sample SAMEA6512645) | groundwater metagenome | collected 2019-01-09 | study: AquaDiva: Metagenomics assemblies of 32 groundwater samples | reverse complement strand
AGTTAGGTTTCAAAAATACGATATCGTCAGTATAATTGATACTATAGGAACGATGAAGGTTCCACTAGAAAAAGGAAATAAATGTTGTCCTTACTTCTTTGCTACTAAAAAAGAACTATTAATGAAATATTTAGATATAGACTGGGGGCCAGACGCAATGCCTTATACTGAAACTTTTGGACTTTTAACAGAAGCTATTTTAAAAGATGGTTTTCATGTTTATGAAATTAAAGATAATAAATCGAATATTTTATTTGATGGAACTCAAGACGAACCTAAAAAAACAAATTTTTATCACATTCGTGCTGGCTCAACTCCTGCTTATTTATTAGCTACTAAAGAATACGGGAATATTGATACTTATAATGATTACCTTAAAAACCAACCAAAATCAGAGTTTCTACGCCAGGCTTGTTGGTATCAATATATGGGAGGCAACCCACTGAGTATAATAATTGATTCTGGTTTAGCAAAGGAGACCTGGGATAATTATTATCAAAAATTTTTAAATTATCACGGATTAATATGAAGAAGATTAAATTAACCAAAAACAAATATGCCTTAGTTGATGCTGCTAAAGCATACAATCAAGCAGCTATAAAATATTTTGGAGAATATGCAGGATTAAATCCTATATGAAAAAAACAATAGGTTCTCTTATAGATGAGTTGAGTATAACTAATATCAAAATATTTATGCTTGTAGATAAAGTACAAAAAAATGAACACACCAAAGAAGAAGCTAAAAAGTTACAGGATTTAAACTCTTATAGAAGTCAAATAACTAATGCTATAAATGAGTGGGCTGGAGAAAGAATAGAAATAAAAATATGATTGATAGAAATTTTGTGTTAAATCTATATCAAAAATCAGGAGATATAAATGAGTATGTTATGTCTTTATATAATATGCCTGTACAAATAGGAGCTAAAAATATCTGGGAGATAGGGTCTGGTGTATCTACTTTTGCTTTAGTAGCTGCTGCTAATAAAACTGGTGGTCATGTTACCTCTATAGATTTGGGGGGATGGAATACTCTGGATAGAGTTTCTAATGGGGAAGAAATTATGAAAAACGAATCTAATTTTACTATGGTTACAGGGGATAGTCTTACAGTTCCTCAAGATCGGAAAAATAAGATTGATTTTCTTTTCCTTGATAGTGGACATACCTACCAGCTTACATTAGATGAGTTAAACAGATGGTATCCTCTAGTTAGAAAACGTGGGATTATTGCTCTCCACGATACGGCTCACGAAGCAGGAGAACAATTACAGTGCAGACAGGCATTTAATGAATGGTATAAACTACATGAAGATGAATATACAGTGGTACATTTACTGGATAGTAAAATCATCGGATTTTCAGTAATGATTAAAATATAAAAAGAAGGAGTAAAAAATAATGTCTCGTGCTTGTTTCCTATCAGCGGGAGGAGATCCCTTCATAGCTATGCTTGCAATTAAACTTTGGCAAGAAATATGGAAAGACGAAGTAGATCACTTTTATGTGAACTACAACAATCATGCTGAAGTTCCTGTAGAAGTTGCAGCAGAATTTTGTCAAAGAGTAGTCCAAATTCCTAATTTACACTTAATTTATCACCCTAGAGGTATTGGCAATGGTGTACCTATCAATGAAATGGTAAAAATATCCCATGAAGATTTAATTATGCTTTTAGAAGATGATGGGTATATATTTGAATCGGGGGCAGTTAATAGAGCTTTTCAAAGAATTGAAAGTGATTTAACTGATGTAGTAGGTAGCGAAAGAAGAAGTTGTGGTGATGAAATTTGGGATAGAAGCCAAGAGAAATATAACCTGAATTATTCAGGTTATGGGGATGTAGGACCTAACTGGTGGCCTAATTTCTTCTTCTGTAAAAGAGAAGACATTCTAAAAACCGACATGGATTTTGGTAGTGTAGCTTTTAAAACAGGAGATTACTGTAAAGAACTCGATTATACTTTTAAAGATATAAATTATGGTGATACTTTTGTCTGGATGTGTATTCAACTCAGAGCTTTAGGGGTTAGATCACAAAATATCCCACAACACCATGCAGCTCCCTTTGAAATTACAGATAAGGAAAGCCAGATAATGAATTGGCATCCTTCCCAACAACCTTTTGAGTGGATACATGCAGGTTCTTTATCTAGCGGTTGGAATGGATATTTGAATAGGCTTTTACCAGATGTATCAGATGATTCAGCTAAACAAGAGATTGAAACTCGCGTTAGTTTTTGGCAACTTGCTAGCGATACGATAGATGGTTTCGATTCTTTTAAGGAAGAATACAGAAAAGGAATAGAAACACTTATTGTCAATGGGAACCTAAACCGAGATCGTATCCAACAGAAATATAATATCTATAAAAATCTGATGAGGGTATAATTATGAGAGTTGGAATTCAACCATACCCAGAGCCTACTTTAAAAGATGAAAACTTGATGTGGTTCAAAATGGTCTTAATGAAGGGAATTAGAAGTGACTGTTGCGAGGCTGAGGTTTTTGCGGATGGGTGTAGTGCTGTATTAGTTGTTGGTATCTGCGGTAATTGTAAAATCGCTTGTAGTTTTATAAAATGAAAAAGATTGAATTAAGAGGTAAAATTGGTAAAGGAAAGTTTACATTAGTAGATGATTCAGATTTTGAGTGGTTAAATCAGTTTAAATGGCAATCTACCCAGGGTTATGCTAGAAGATCTTGGAAAGAGAATGGTAAGACTAAAAATCTATCTATGCATAGGGAAATAATAAAACCCTTAATAGGAGAACAAGTAGACCATATCAACGGGAATAAACTTGATAATAGAAGAGAGAATTTGAGGATTTGTGCAAGTCAAGGAAACAATAGAAATGCTAATACAAAGAGAGGTATATCTGGGTATAAAGGAGTTCACTGGTACAAAAGAGATCAAAGGTGGGTAGCTTTTCTAACTATAGATGATAAACATAAATATTTAGGTTATTTTGATGATCCTAAAGAAGCTGCAAAAGCCTATAATGAAGGTGCTAAAAAGTATTTCGGGGAGTTCGCTAAATTAAATCAATTATGAGCAAACCAGATATAATTATGCAATATTGTATATTTGCGGACTATCCCTTATTTAGGGAATGGTTAAAAAAATATAGAGACAAGTTTAATAAAGTAATAATCTATCCCAGTCGACATCACGGGGTAATAGATCTTCAAGAGTTTGCTGAGGAACAAATAAAAGAGACGTGGATTAAAGGGGATGTTATTGATTGGACAGAACCAGGATTGGATTGGAGGCAGCGAGAATTAGAACCTTGTTTAGAACTATCAGATGCAAATTGGATACTCTTCTTGGAACAGGACTTTTTTTGCGATGATTGGGATAAATTATGGGCAGATGTGGAAAAAGAAATGGATAATGGGGCCGAAATGATTGGCTGGTGGAATGAAACACATTTCTCCTATGTTCATCCTTGCTTCTTACTTATTAAAAGAGAACTGTTAGATAAAACAAATAAAGACTTTAGAGCACACCCTGAAATCCCAGGAGCAGATCATTTCGCTCAGATAACTCATGATGCTCAGGAATTAGGAGCTAAGATAATTAAATTACAAGACTTAGGTTGGAAAGAATGGGAAAATGCTTTCCATATGGGTGGGCTAACATATCCTTATCAGAACTGGAAGGGAGATGGTACAGATCATTTTGGAGTTGCTTCACCTGAAGCATTTATGGTTTATAATTACTTTAGTAGACTTGCTAATGTAGAAGTAGATCAACAATATATTAAACTATCCTTAGAAATAGAGAAAAGACTTAAAGATTTATTCCCTATCATAAAACTAGATAAAAACCGTTGGGTTAAGTTTTTTAAATATGAAATATATTAAATTGACTCAAAATAAATTTACCCTAGTAGACGATGAAGATTTTGATCGGTTAAATCAGTTTAAATGGTATTGGACAGGAAGATATGTTATACGTAATTTAAAATTACCTGGAAATAAAAGAACTACAAAATCTCTTCACCGAGAAGTTTTAAATTTATCTAAAAACATATTACTTGTAGACCATATAGATAGAAACACCTTGAATAATCAAAAAATCAATCTAAGATTAGTAAATAATCTACAAAATAATATGAACAGAAAAATTCAAGTCAATAATACAAGTGGCTATAAAGGAGTAACTTTTAACAAAAAAATGTCTAAATGGAGGGGTCAAATTTACTTTAAAAATAAATATATTTATTTAGGGTATTTTCATGATCCCAAAGAAGCTGCTGAGATATATAATAAAACTGCAACTAACCTATTCGGACAATTCGCTAACTTAAATACAATATGATACTTATAGATACTATCTTATCGTGGCCTCAACATTTGGACTATCCCCTTTTTAGGAAGTACATTCAGGATAATCGGAATAAATTTAATAAAATCATCATAGTCTTTACAGATATGTCTGTTAGAGGTTCAGACTACAGAGCTTATGTTCAGGAAGTTATGGCTAAAGATGATATTTTATTTATAAACAATGATCTTGTTGAAGCTAAAGATGACTGGCGTAATATTGCAATTAATAAAGGTCTAAAATTCTCTACATCGGAATGGGTCTTCTTTTGGGAACAGGATTTTACTCCTAAAGGAAATTTCTGGGCAGAGATAGCAGACCTTATGAAAAGAGTAGATGTGTTTGGATATTATCAGGACAGTAGACTACATCCTTGTTGTATTTTTCTTAAAAGAACACTATTAGAACATACTTCTAAAAACTTTGGTGTGATTAGGGATGAAGCAGATCACTTTAGTAGAATCCAAAGAAATTTAGAAAGTAAAGATATTCTGATTGGTGTTATCCCTAGTTATTTAGGAGAACATATGAATGGCTTATCTCAAAATATGTATATGCTTCAACTTGGACAGGAGCCAAATTATCAACCAGAAAGATTTAAAGAATATTGCAGTCAATGTTTGAAGTTAGATAATCATCCAGATTTCATTAAACTCTTTACTGAATATTTAGGAGGTGATTAAATTGACCATTTGTTATTCGTATCTGCGTGATTTATTCGATTGGGAATGGTTATGTAGAAGTTGTCATATGATTAAAGACGGAAGAATGCAAAGATTAGAATTTGCAAGAATAAAATCATTTACGAAAGAAGCTCGTAAAAAACAACGTAAATCTCTTATACGAACATTACAAAAAAAGAAAATAAGATAATATGCCTAGCACTCTTTGCATCTTGTGTACTACTGAAGAAAATGAAGTTTCTTTCCCTACAATTAAGGAATTTATAGAGCACGAAAAATCTGGTCATACAATTATGCCCAAAATTGAGGCTGTGACAGTCCCTAACCCCCCTAAAACGGCTAACAAGCCTCAACCCATACCAGAACAACCTAAAAAAGAACCAATAATTCTTGAGTATCGGTTTAAAGGGACTTGCGAAATTTGTAATGGAGGTTTGGATACCATTAAAGTAGAAATGGGAGATAAAGATACCATGATTGCTTATTGTCCAAGTTGTAGGAAGCAATGGACTTCTCAAATAGTTATCCCTATAAATCTTCAGTCAAAACAAACTGAAAAAAAGAAATGACTCACATATTAGCTGACCGTCATCACGCTGGATTGACCAATTCTTTAATACTTTTATTTGAAAAACGCCTTGGATATACTCTAAAATTCCAAAAAGGACTTGAATGGTATACAGAAGGATATTGGAATGTCTACCCACATATAGACACAGCTAAACAATATTTAGAAAGAGAAGTAGAAGGATTAAAAGGAATAACTTTAGAAGAATTTAAGAATACTGAGTTTGATATTTTAATTGCTTCTTTACCCCAACATATCGATCCTTTCAGACGATTGATTGAACTTTACCAACCTAATGCCAAACTAATATTTCAAGTAGGAAATCAATGGGATCCTCATCATTTTTTGGTAAAAAATATCATGGCTTCAGCTAAACTTCCTCCTTTAACTGGATTAAATACTATCGAGTATCATCAGGAGTTTGATTTAAACACCTTTCACTATGGTCAACCTAAACTCAGTAAAAACATGTATAGTTTTATTAATTGCTTAAACACAGCCGATTTATTTAAAAAGGATTGGGAATTTTTTCTTCAGCTTGAAAAACTGATGCCTGACTGGAATTTCAGAAGTTATGGAGGCCAATGTCGTGACGGATATTACAACAGTACAACCGAAATTGCTGATAAGATGAGAGAGGCATTTTTTGTATTCCATCTAAAAAGTGGGGGGGATGGTTATGGGCATAATTTGTGGAATACCGCCTTTGTTGGAAGACCAATGATTACTCGTTTATCTGATTATCAGGGTAAATTAGGTGAAGTGCTATTCTCAGATGGTGAAACCTGCTTAACCATAGATGATAAAGACCCATATGAGATTAGTAAACTGCTGAATATGATCTATGAAGATTATAGTATATATGAAGATATGTGCCAGAAAATATATAAAAGAGCGACAGAAAATTGTAATTTTGAAAAAGAAGCCAGAGAAATTGAAACCTTTATATTAAATTTAATATAAATGAGGCGGGGATTACTTCTGAACGTCCACTCGACGATTATGAGTTCGTATTGCGTGGCAATTTGCACAAACCAAGTCACATTTTGCGATCTCATTAAATACCTTCTTTTCACTATATGCATGAGTGAGCATTTCGCTTATATCCATAAACTTCTCTACCGGATCTCTATGGTCAAAGTGTAGAACATAACAAGGAAAAACTTGGTTACAGTCCAAACACGCCTTTCCAGCCTTTATCCCATTGATTAACTTACGTAACTTATTCCGGTTATTTTGTTTCCTCAGTGTTGCTCGACGATTTAGCTCGGCCTTGTGTGCTAGATAATACTTCTGCCTATAGCCCTTATATTTGTCTTGGTTAGCCAAATAATAACGAAGTTGGTAACTAGGACTGTTATGATTCATTCTTATTGAGAATACCACTGTTTTCTCAATTAATCAACCAAGCAAATCAAAACTAGCTCCCCATAACAAGGGAGCTAGTAAGGCGTGAAAGGAGAGCTTTAGAGAAGGTGATCCCACCATTACGACTCTTTCAGGTCACTTCCCATACTTTTAAGGGTTAAAACCCTCGTCCCCCAGAGTCCTCATCTTCCGGGGCAAGTAAGGATACGGGATATACCTCACATTACCTTGATTATACCACTTAAAAGAGGCCTTGCGGCCTCTTTAGGTGCCTTAAGTAAACTTAAGACTTGGGTATATTAACAAGAGATATGGGGTTTGTCAATACTTCGGATGTTATAATCTCCTCTATGGAATAATCCAGCTAATAACTGGTCTTCGGTTAAGGCAAATCTACAAGCACCTTTGACACAAGCCTCCTTAATTGGGCACTCAAGTTGATAGTATGGAATACCCATCTTCCTTGATGCTTCTGCTGTCCTTTGTTCTAACTCACAGTGTTCTTCTTCTTTCAATATTTATCCACCTCCAATAACTTTTTTAAAATCTCTAAATGGATTACTAATTTATTATTTAATTCTTCATCCCCCAAGTCTTGAATCGCCCTGTAACATGAAAAGAGGGCATGGTCAACCAAATTCTCACAAAAACAATGATTTCCCACATGAGTAATTCCCTCTATCTGTTCCATCTCCAACCCTATCTTCAAAGCCAAGCACCTGTCAAGACGTTCATCTAATACCTGTTTCCAATTAAAACGCTCCATAACATTATCAGCCGGGCTGATTATCTAGTATCTCCTCGGCATACATCCTTTGCCTGTCCCCATCAAAGCCAATCTGCCAAACCTTTTCTTTGGATATCCGCCGACATAGTTCGTCGCAGGTTTCAAACTGTTCCCCAATTACGACCTCAGGGGAAGAATCCTTGCCACTTAATAGGTTAGTGGCTGCGAAAATAAATTTATCTAGTTCTTTCATGTCTTATTTTTTATTGGGTGGTAAGAGGTGGTTCAATTTTGGAGAATTGAACCACCTCGCCTAGGTATTGCGTTCGATAAACATTTAGAATCTCGTAATACCCTTCTCCGCTAAACCAGTCTTATGCAAAACTGCATCAGCAAATCTAAGTACCATTAATAACGCTTCAATTGAAGGTGTTTGTTCAATGGTTGGTACTAAAACCAATAATTTCGATATGACTGTTGCTAATAATGCTAACAATCCCCATCTCAATGCTTCAGTAACTATCTTACCGATTGGTGTATTTAAAAACATCTTTATCACCTCCTATCTTTTCCAAAATTCCCAGAATGATTTTTTCAATTTGTTTTCTGTTATAGCAATAACTTTCTTTTCCTCAATAGTTTCCCTTAAATCCTGTGTTTCATCCATCATTGGTTGCATAACATCAGCAACTCTATCTCCTATCCTATCTTCCATTCGTTTCATAAGTTTTTTAATTTCCTCAATCTGGGACTGTAAGTTAGATAACTCAGTCCTAACTAACTGTATATCCTGCCTTAACCCCCCAATCTCTTCTCGGTCTGTTCCTAAGTCCCGATCCATGCGATCATAGGACTTTTGTAGGATATCCATCTTTTCGTTCATTACTTTATATTCTTCTTTAGTCATCGGAAAAATTTTTTAACTTTTTCAATAAACCATTCCAAAAAAGTGGTAATCATATCACTATCACTACCAGTTGTGTTCATATCGTCCGAAATATTGGGGTTCTTGGGGCTAGAATGGGCATCTGCTAAGTCCTGTCGGAGTTGGGCGTTATCCCGCCTTAAATCATGGATAATAGATTTAATAGCCTGCCACTCCTGCATCTCTCCATTCCCGATATCTAATAAAGTTTGATCAGAGATAGTAGGATTAGAGGGAGTTTGACTAACAACTGGATTAGAGATGTTAGGTTTAGGCCTGAGCCAGCCGTCTACATAGGCATAATTAGGATAAGTCCGTAGCATACAAGGGGATAATAAGGGGTTATTCTGTTCAAAAACTTCAAATGTTTTAACATTGCCTTTGACTACTATGGCGGTGTGTCCATAAGTCCCATTGAAACCAGCCGTCCAAACAATAACATCTCCAGGGTTAGGTATAGCCTCTGGGGTGTTTTTAATTATGTCGTATACATTGGTGTCAGCGTTTACCAGCAGGTCTTTCGCATGTCCCCAAATCATTGGCTGTTTAAGAGTAGAGACTAACCATTTTATAACTAGTCCCACACATTGGCCTGTATTTTCCTTAGTAGTCCCTATACCACCTACCCCATTGTATTTTATTATGAACTCTATTAGATTCATTTTTCCCCTTCTATATACATAGTCCATCTAGTCTCCAATTCTCTTTGCTTTAAGGCCAGAGTTTGTTGTTCAGCAACTACATCTTTAACATTACTTAGAATCTCTTTTTGTTGAGCAATAATTGTATCCTGCTTTTGGCTTAATAGGGCAACATCAGACTTTAATGTTCCAAATGCCATAACCATTGCTATTATCATGAAGATAATTGGGACGAGGTTATTTACCTGAAACCATGTAATTGGTTTGTTATCCATAGTCATACCTGATAGCCTCCCATTGTATTTGGTTGAAAATAACGCAAAATAGGATTGGCTTGTTTTGCTATATAAGTTGATGTAGGTACTGGTATCTTAGGAGCTGGAGTTGGAGTTGGTTCATTAATCTTAAATCCACCAACTGCACCTGGTTCAAAGTATTTACTAATCGCAGATGTAGGTGGTGTAGTTGACGGTAGATATTGTGGCGGTAAAGGAGAACGGGCAGGAGCACTCGGTTGAGTTTGTGTAGTAGGAATAGTAATTTGAGTTCCTATCGGCATTTTTCTAGGGTCTCCAGTGTATCCTATCAGATCTTTCCATCTTGTGCCACTTCCTAAATATTTATCTGCAATATCCCATAAAGTATCACCTTTTTTTACTGTGTAAGGTTTTTGTGACATTACTTCTGACCCTTTAGGCAAAGTTGTTGGAGTAGTCTCTTTTTCAGCAGCAAAGACAGTTTGCGGGCCAATAGCATCCATAAACCTATTCAATGGAGACTGAGGGGGTTGTGATGTATCAAAGGTTTGAGAGGCATCGTTTAAATATTGTTTATAACTGCCATTAGTAAAAGCCCCCCAAGGTCTCCATCCCTGTTTTTTCCATAATTCGGATGCGAA
>ERZ1292637.1432-Hain-H14-01um-R3-1432-length-10151-cov-6_pt1 | contig 10151 bp, 14 predicted proteins | sample MGYA00564405_ERZ1292637 | MGnify/ENA primary metagenome ERZ1292637 (study PRJEB36523, sample SAMEA6512645) | groundwater metagenome | collected 2019-01-09 | study: AquaDiva: Metagenomics assemblies of 32 groundwater samples | reverse complement strand
AAGAAATCTTTTAGCTGGCCATTGGTCAACTGCCGAAGGCGTATCATAGGCAATCGTGAAGCAATTTTTAGTGGGTAGAACTCTAACTGCTGTGCCATCGTAAGTGTCAAGCGAATCAGACGCTGTGTTATAGGCAAGCTCTCCTTCTTCAACTGGCGTGGAATCTAACGGAAGAATAAACCTTATAAACGCCTTGATTTTATTAGCCACTACCTGCGCCCAAGTCAATGCGGTTGTTCCCAATGAACCCCCGCCATCAACTCTCGGCTCTATACTTCCCCCAAATGAGTGAGAAGAGAATCCGCCGAAATATCTTGACGCAGAGGCGTAACCTAGCGTCTCAAAGTTAAGAGACAAAGATGCTCCCGATTGCGTCCAAGTAAGGGTCGGGTCGCCTGCGCTCATATTGAAAGTCCAAATGTTAGTTGCGTTCCCTCCTGCTCCCCAAGTTAGAGCCTCCAGTTCGGTAGCATCAAAATCCAAAGTGCCGGAGTTGTTGTCAATGCCAGAACCGCCCACCAGGTTAGTGAAATCTCCCACTTCGGGTATATCATCATCAGTCCCACAAGAGAATGTTCCATTAGTTGTATCCCAGTTAAGAGTGTCAGTAGCGGCGTCGCAGTCTCCTGAAAAAGCCGTTCCTCTGAAAGCAGAAGCGGAGGCATAACTTCCGACTTCAAAGTTGGTAGAAATAGAAGCCGCACCTGTTATATTCAGTAGAGATGAGTTCGGAGCAATCGTTATTCCTCCGGTAGTTGAAGTAAATGAGTTCCCATTAAAATCAAGATTATCTACTGTAAATTGGGTAAACCCTGAACCTACTCCAGCTCCAGTAATGTCCCAAGTATTAGAATCAAATACTATATTATCCCCATTATCACCGAAAGTAAGTGTTGCAGTGGTAGTTTGAAGCCCCGAAATGCTATTTGCTCCGATAATTCCCCCAGAAATGGTAATGGCATCAACCACTTCGTTGTCAGCCCAAGGATTGTCTGTGTTTACCCAATTTCCAGTTATCGTTGCGGCTTGTGAAAGCGAAGCTGGGCCGTTGGTATAGTCAAGTTTAATTATTACATCTTCTGTTCCTGAAGCGGTTACATTAAAAGCCCCATCGTTAAAAGATAATGATGCTATTGATCCGTCTCTAAAAGTTGTAGATATTGGACTATTCTCTCTTACTTCAAAAGCACCAAGACCAGTTCCCGTTGAATCAGTCGCACAGTCCCAGTTATTAGCTCCAGTTCGTTTAAGTATGTCATTGGCTCCACAAGTAACCCCATCAGGCAGTAACTCGCCTTGAAACGAAAGATTGCCTGAGGTTGAAGCGTAAGAGCCAAAGGTCTCAAAATTAAGCTGAACAGAAGCATTCTGTGCAAATAGCGTTGAAGCACCGACCAACGTATCATTTGAGCCATTTAATCGTATCTCTTTGATACGATTAAGCTCCTTTATTTGGTAAAAATGTGACCAAACAGGAAATATAAGTAAGCTAACCACTATTATTAGAAATAAGAATGGTATGAAATTGTCTTTTATTAACTTAAACATTGCGTCTATAATCTACTCTCATGCTCGATCCATTTGAGGGAGCATAAGTCATGGATATGGTTGAACCTGATAAAGTGAAGTCAACTGTTAAAAGCAATCTTCTTCCGCCTTCATAAACCACAAGTGTTCCGGCCTTAGGGGCATTGGCAGTCGTGAAACTGGTATTTGATCCATCTACTGCTCCGGTTGGCGTTTCATCGTGTACTAACCTTCCGACATCTGCTTCTGCCGTTACCCAAGTTTCTTCAGCATCCGTAAGTTCGTTTCCTTCTAATGGAAGCGTTCTTACGCCTCTAATTCCCTGTGCCGCTTCTGGCATCGTAAATCTTTGGGAAAGGACTTGAAGACTTCTGTTCCCAGACTTTCTTCAATCTCTTTACCACAATTCTTAAATCTCTTTTTGTTTTTTCAAGATTATTGATTCTATCTATGGAACTATCTAGTGTCTGTTCGGCTTTTGTTTTGGTTTCTTTTAGCCATTCTCTGTGACTTACTTTTACAGAATCCAATTTATCTTGTAGATTTTTAACTTTAATATTTAGTTCCAATATCTTTTTGTCTAATCCGTCCTTTTGTTGTACGACTTTATCTATATCAGAAACTAACTTGTTATAAACTATCTGTTTCTCTTTAAGTTCTTTCAACTTGTCTTTAAATGCCACAAGTTCTAGTTTAGATTCTTCCAAGACCTTAATTTCGCCTCTAAGAGTTCCCTTGTCAGTCTCTAGTTTGGAAATAAAGCTCAACATCGAATCTATGCCTTTTTGTTTTAAGTCTAATTCTGCTTTAAAAATTTTAATCTGTTCTTGATGTCTTGATTCTTCGGTCAAATTTTTGTTTTTAAAGTTCTGAAACTCACTCTCAGCCCTTTCTAGATACTCTTTAATCTGTTTCTGTTTTAAATTTAACTCTTCCAGTTCTTTGTTCTTCTGGTTCGTCTGTTCTACAACTCGTTTCAGTTCTTCACTATGCGAACTCAGTTGCAGAACCTTGTCTGCAATTTTCCTATCTATTTCAGCCATTTTATTGACCGCTTAATATCGACAAACAACTTAATGTACCAAAAGGTGTACCCGTAGTCTCTCTAAAGCCAATTCTAATTCTGTCCACGTCTGCCACAGGGATAGCGACTCTCATAGAATAAGTCGTACTGGCATCAACGCCTGTAAACCTTCTGGTTACCAAGTATTCAGTAACAACAGTTGTCGATGCTTCTTCTGATGCTTCTTGATAAAAAAGTGTTCCATCAGGGCTGAACTCCACAGTCATATCAAGAATTTTATTGGCTGTCGTACTTGTTATATATCGAATAAGAAGGATCAACTGGGTAACTCCCTTAACTTGTATGGTTCCTCTATTGTCTGCCGCAGTCGCAGTCAAAGTCACCGGTGAAAGCGCTACTACACCATTAGAACTTAACGTTGCTCCTATAAGCGGTGTGAGATTTTGTGTTGCGTAATATTCTGACATTCTTATTGCGGTGCCGATTCAACGCCTGCTGTGTATGAACCATAGTAGGTGTTGTTCGAACCGCTAGCTATACTTATAAAGTTGAAAATATCTATGTTGCCTGCCCCACTTAATCTTGGGGCGTTTTGTGAGGCGCTGGCCCAAGTTACCGTTGAGGGCCAAGTAATTGTTCCGGGACTTGAAATACTGGATGTTACAACCAAAAACATATTTCCTTTCGATGGGCCATTAGTCCAGTTAGACGCCGCCCAAGTTAGGCTTTCATTCATTGTTATTCTTTGAACACATCCGTTGTTCCAGTCAAGAGAGCCAGACCCTGCTTCAGTAATCTGATAGACTGTGCAAGGATTTTTAACCCTAACTGTGGAAAAACCCCTTACGTTGCTAAAGCCAGCCTGTATCTCATCCTTAACTGGGTTATCGGTTAAGCTGGTCAATGTTGCTAAAGCTAGAACTAAAACTACCAATCCTTTTCTAGTAGCAACCCACATAGATTTTATTGTCTCGATTATGGTTTTCATTTATTATCATCATTCTCAAGAAGACTAATCAGTTGTTCTTTGGTAACATAAACACCCTTTTTATTTAAACCCTTAATTTCAACTCCTCTTTTATCAAGTTCGTTTATCAAAGCTCCTCTTGATAGTTCCCAGTAAGCTGGTTCGTCTGGTTTGGCTTCGGGTGCTTTTGCCATCTTCTCTTTGAGAGACTTTATTTCTTCTTTTTTAACTTCAAATTGTTTCTTTTCTTCGGCTAGTTCTTCTTCTGACTTTGGAACAAGTTGACCTTCTGGGCTAACTTTAATTCTTGCTGGCTCGGCCTTGGCTAATTTTGCAAGTTGGACTTCAAATTCTTCGGCGGAAAGTTCTTGTAGAAAGCCATAGGTTTGTTTCAGTCTTCTTCCTACTTCTTGCGGAAAAGCGGCAGTGTCTCCAACCGCTAACTTCCAATAACTAGTTCCATCATACCAATTTTTTATCGGTGATCCCCTTTCTGGGTTGTACAAATAAATTTTACTCATATTTATCCAGTTCGGTGTTCTGCCTGACCTTGGAATAAACCAAGGCCAGAGAGACACCGAACTAAATTTAACTTTAGTTTCCGACGTCTGCGAGTGTTCCACCAGTTCCAGTATCACCAACATAGTTATTGATGAATGACCTGGTAGCACTATTTTGAGTAAATGCCGTTGTAGCAGCAAAATACGCAAAAAAGTTATTTCTGATAATTCCCGCTGTGTGTGCGCCTTCTGTGCCACCAATAAATCTGATGCCTACGCCGTCAGAAGAGTTTAAGAACTCATTATTTCTGATTACATAGCCAGTTCCAACTTGCGAGTTTACTGTATTGGAGAACGCAATACCGGCTGAAAGGTTTGACCACAGAACAAATGAGTTGTCTTCAATCTTTGCATCTGGGATACCCAATACTCCTACATAGAGTTGGCTTCTGCCTAATCTGCTGAATCTGCATCGTCTAACAACCAATCCTCTAGGGAAGGTTGTTGCGCCTGTCGCTCTTAAACCAACTCCCTGAGTGGTATTACTTACCAAGCCTTCAAATGCACAATCTTCAAATGTCGCACCATCTATGCTTGCTGTGTTGGATACGTTAGCTAAGTTAGCACTTGTGTTGCCTGAACTTAGAAATCTTAGACCGACAAATCTACAACCACTGACATTAAGAGTCAAAAGGTTTGTGATATTTCCCTGAATAGTAACTGTCGGGACTTGCTGATTTACTACCGCAGCCCTAAAGGTCATGTTTGATTTAGGACTTAACGCCGCTGTGATGGAATATGTGCCTGGAGCTATGCTTACTGAATCGCCACGAGTGGCCAACGCAGAAGTAATAGCTTGTGCAATAGTTGCGTAGGCTTCATCTGGAGCTTCCCCAGAGTTGCCATCTGAACCATTGGTAACGTCCACATACCATATTTTACCGAATGGGCTATTGTCGTGTGCAGCACCCAAGAAGGCGTCTGCCTGAACTTGCCCAAATCTTGATACTCCCATTTTAGATATAATCCTGTGATTACTAGAGTGATCTCATAATCTCTCTTAATACTTTCAAAGGATCATTTTTAATTTCTTTTGCCGAGAAATGCAGAGGGATGTATCCGAGTCTCGCAAGCATTTCATTTTTAGAACGCTCACTAGCTCTCCTCCGTTGATGATGGACACCATCAACTTCAACAATCACCCTGCCTATTACGAAGTCACACTCTCGACAGTTTATGACTTCTCTAAATTTGAAAGAGATTCTGCTTTTAATGAGCGTATCGGCAAGCACTCTTTCCGGCTTAGTCGACTGCTCTTTAGTTATATGCATAGACTTTTTACGAATTTGCATAGTTTCCCCTAAGGGAGCCGTTTTGACTCGTACCACCAACGGCGAAGGCTGTTCATAACGAGTATTTTTATTAGAACTAGGTGTTAGCTAGAGTAAGATGCTCCAGTACCTTGTGTTCCCCAAGTACCCAGCCAATGCGAGTGTCCAACGGACAAACGCACATCAACCTTGAATTTCATACCGCCAGACACGGTTCTCTCAGAAGTTAACTGAGGAGCCAAACGATTAACATACAAAAGTTTGCTAAGGTTTTCGGCTACTACGAACCATGCTGTATCATTACCAGTTGCGCCTCCGGCTCGGCCAGTAACAGCGGCTAACAAGTGTGAAGATACAACATCGTACATACCGGTATTGTACACATTCACATCGTTGTTGGCTGTTGAGGGCTTGAGCGAAGAACCAACTATAATTGCGGCTGTCTTGTCAAGATTGTGCGGGACTACTATGGAAATCCTACCAAGGTCTCTGATTGGAGTACCATCATCAAGTAACTGCTCCTTCATTGCAATTAAACCAGTTTCAAGGTTTGCTTCATTGAACGGAATGCTTGTAGATGAAGCGTTGGATTGGGTTGCGCCTCCATCAGCTCTTGTGTGAACTGTAGAGAACAACGGCAAAGCATCGCCATATCTAGTTAAGTCAACTCCGTTAATGGCAACGGTGGTGTTAAAGCCACCATTGAAAACCTGAAACGCGGCAAATTGCTTCCAAAAATCAGCAGATTTTCTAAGCTGTCTGATTTCGTCCCAAACATTATCAAAGTCACGATCCTGCAACTGTTCCATCGAAACTTCCAATTCCTTGGAGTATGTCGAGTGGACATAGTTGGTATCGCGAGTCTTATATCGCCTTCCAGCGGTATAACTAGCATTCTCTGATCTCTTTACGAGTACGCCTGGGCCAGAAAGTCCAGTTACGTTGTATTGGCCACCATCGTCAGATCGAACTTTAAAGAACGAAGGAATAACTACATTAGCTAATTCACCCTGCTCATCAAAAACTTCTGATGCTTTCGCAGCAGTTCCTTTGATAAGTAATCCAGCTTGAGATACTAAATCGGGCATGAATTATTAGACACCAGTATCTCCACTAAGTACTGACTTCGCTATATTTACTATAATGTTGTCAGTATCTTGCGGATCGACACCGTGTGCCAAAAACTGTCCACCCCCAACCGTGCCTAAAGCTTCCGCAGAAGCCTCGTTTAATCGATGAGAGCTTGTGTCTCCTGTATCCAAGTCGAGGTAGTAACCAGCTCGGTTTGACCCTGTGGTCGTTCCGATTGTGTCATCTAAGTCGGCAGAATAAAGAGAGAACGGACTCATATCAACTAAAGCACAGATTTGAGCGCCAGTTTCGTTATTCGCAGCGGTTCTAAATTGATCGACGAATACACCACCACAACCATTACTGGATGGAGCAACACCTGTTGCGGTGATTATGGCTTGAATAACTCCAACAATCTTTTTACCAGCAGTAGCTTCTGCGACTTCATTGAAGTCCTCAGGAACTTCTCCGGTTAAAGACCCAGTAACATAGGTAACGACATCGCCGACTTGGAAGTCTAACGATGCGTTAAGTACGAACTTTTTGAGTATTCGGCCATTATCACCTAAAAGATTTCTCCTATAAGTAAGTGCCATCGATTATCTTTTACAACACCTCAACCTCTTTCATGTAGCGAGGATTTTTAAGTCCCAGCTCTTTGGCGATTGCAGCCTCCTTTGGCGGAAGCTCGACCTCTGGCTCCGGCTCGGGAACTGAACTCACCGAGGATTTAGGTGCTGTTGCGGAAGCGATACGAGCATTGATGCTATCTAGTTGAGCTTTCTTAGCTTTCAGGGCCTCTTCATTAGACTTTAGAACGGCCTTGCGAAGTTTTTCATTCTCCTCAAGGACAGGTTGGAGTTTGGCTTGCACCTTTTCCTCCAATTCGGCCAACAGAGCCTCTTTATCGAAGGGCTGTTGTTCCTCTTCGACACCTTTTCGTTCTTGTCTTTTACGAACTATATCTTCCTTTAAGGAATCGACAGTTCCTTCAAGGCCTCTTACTTGCTCTTCAAGCTCGGCTTTTCTAGCCTCAAGCTTAGTAGCTTCCTCGGATTTCTCCGTCACAACTTCTGTGCTACTCGGGGAGCTAGTAGCAGGAGGTGTGATCTCCTTGTTTTCCCCTTGATTGGCTTCTTCAGCCATAAAATTTTATGCCTAAAGCTAGTTATTTTACCCCTCGTGGCCGTCATCTAGGATGGCGGTTGTTTCTAGCGGCGGGGACCCCGCATTATAGGCGTTTAACTTTTTTTGAATAACCCTGATGAGGACATGTTCCCATTTTCTGTTTCCCCCAATTACAATTCCAACAAAGAGTTTGAAATATCGGTGGGAAATTATTCTTTACTATCCACCTATATAACTTATCGGATGATCTGCCGATTTCCTTCCTTTGTTTTGCCCCATCATTGTTTACGTGATCTAGTGTTAAAAATACTACATTCCTTTCTCCACAACAGTTACAAAATATTCCCTTACCATTACTGTATTTCCTCAAAACTATAAATCTACTTTTTAGATACTTTGCCCTATCTCTTAACTGTTGTTTAGTTTTTTCTATTTTCATTTGGCGATTGACTTCCAATACATTGCCGAACAATCGCCAGACTCCTCGGCAATACATTGAAAGTGAGTTAATTGATTTATCTATTTAGTTTTTAAGTTACTTCTTTTTCTTTTTAGGTCTTTTATGACCCTTTTTTGATTTATAACGTCTTCCGGTAGTATGTGGCACTAATTTCTTACCTCCTTTCTTTGATTACTGTGGTTTTTATGTAACATTACTCAACAATCCAAGTTCCAGGTTCATATCCTGGCTCTTCGCCAACTTCTGGCTCTGGATCGGGATATTTGATTATTTCCGGCTGTGGCTCAACGTCTTCCTGTTCTGGCCCATCTAGTTCGTAGTCCATAAATAAAAAAGGTTTAACCAAAAACAATTTACCGATTTCTCGATAACCTGTGTTTAGTTAAACCTCCGATGTAGCACTCCTAGGTTGGGGTGCGTCTTATTGGTAGTAACTTTTAGTTGTTAAAGGGGGGACTATAAGCCCACCGAAACTTCTCCTAATCCTATTATAGCATACCAGTATCTTTCTGCAACTGTAATTTTTGTGGATAACCTTCGGGAAAATCAATTGAGCCTTTCTTTTCAATCATTGCTTTCATTAGTTGACCAGCCTTACAATGAAAAATCAGTGCCAACTGCCCAGTAAATTCTTCTAAATCTGGTAACTCAACCAAGTATGTTCTGTTTTCAAATTTAAGTTCAATTCTGTTCCTGTTCTCCATTTTTATTTTGTAATCTTATAAATGCACGGCGAGCTTTTAGCAAAATACTGTTATAACAAAAGAACTGACCTCTTAACTTCCAGTATTCTTGGTCTGTGTTGGGTCTGGCAATTAAAGCTTTGTTGGCTCCTTCAGCATACTTTCTAAGTAAAGCAATAAACATTTTATCATTGTACATTCGAGCCAAAACATTCTCCTCTTCGGTCTTATCTAAAATACCCCAAACATCTATTTCGGGGCTTAAATCCACTCCAGTTTCAAGGAGTAACTGTTGAATCGCCCATTGTTTTAACTTCGACTTCCACTGTCTCATCTGTATCAGTAGCGAGTTTAGTTTGAACATTTCCTATTGGCTGTACAGTTCCTAACTCCACTTGGCGTATGAACTCTTTTAAGTCAGCGCCCTTTGGAGGTCGGAATACTTGTAAGGTTTCGGGGATTTGTTTTAGTTCGACCTTTTTACGATTTTCTAATATGTGTTTTCTTTGTTTGTGTATTTGCTCAGAAACCGAATAGCCATAGAAACAAGGATCGCCAGGACTAAGAGGTTTCAAAAGGGAGCTTCGTTTGGTAATCACAAGCTCAATTCCTCTTCCTATTATCATACCGGCCCAAAACGATCCACAATGAGTTTCATCAAGCCAATTATCAGGGTAACCTAGTTTGTTTCCTAAATCGCCGAAATATCTATAGTCCACACCATAAGTCTCAATCCTTGTATATCCTTCTTTTATTGCTAAGGCAAACATATAAGCTATTGAGTTCATATAGTAACTTATGCCAAGGAAGAAGTTTTTGATTTCTTCAATAGGATATTCAATAGAGTTCGGTACATCTGACCACTTCTTAGCTACATAAATCGGAATCTTTGCATCTCTCATTTCTTGAGCTATGTCTATCGGAATATCAAATGAGTGGTTCTTGGCTTTAATCCATTCTTCTTCATCCATTACAAAGGCTCGGTCTAGTTTCCAATGTCGCCAAGTGTATTGAATGCCCCAAGTATCTTTGCCTTCTTCTTGCCAGGGAGCTTCTGAACAACTTGGGCCAAGAGCGATTATTCGTAAAGTCTTATTCATCAAAGTATTTATTCTTCGCTAAAAATTGGTAGTGCGTGTCGCTGTTTTTGAAGTCACTAAAGTTGGGAGCTAGAGATTCGGCGGTTCTTCTAAATACTGTGTATTCTCTGTCTACTTCCACTGTTTCCAAGTAATGCTTTAAGTATCTTTCATAGTAATGAACCATCAACTGTCCGCCATCTACATAAATCAGAGTTCCTTCTTTCATTTTGTGTAACAACAGAATTATGTCGCCACCTGGTAAATCTACTAATGCTTCCCAAAATTCTTTGGTTTCTTGCTTAACCCTCTTGGCAACAAAAGGGCCAGGGCCATCCACATAAATAAAGTCATAATTACGCCAATCATAGGATGTGTGAT
>ERZ1292637.1429-Hain-H14-01um-R3-1429-length-10162-cov-9_pt1 | contig 10162 bp, 11 predicted proteins | sample MGYA00564405_ERZ1292637 | MGnify/ENA primary metagenome ERZ1292637 (study PRJEB36523, sample SAMEA6512645) | groundwater metagenome | collected 2019-01-09 | study: AquaDiva: Metagenomics assemblies of 32 groundwater samples | reverse complement strand
TTAAAAATATGACCGAAACACACTCAACAGAAAACGGCCTCCAGAGCAAGCTAGACATAGCTGTCCTGAAAGAGAAAGTTGATCAACACGACGAGTTCATCGATAAAATACTCAACAATCATTTGCCGCATATACAAGCACGGTTGACAAAAATCGAGGTCAAGATGGCGTGGTATGCCGGCGCAATAGTAGCTGCCACGGCGGTTATCCAAGTGCTTATCAGTATTTATAAATAAAATGGCAACCGAGAAATTTGAAGTAAAAATTGAATCGATACTCGGCGGTCAATCGAGGGATTTATACAACGGATCTCCCGATCAGTTTCATATCTCGATTGGCATTGACCCGGACATCCAGCTGATCAACACAAACGCCAACAAAACATCTGGCGCCATTGTGCCGTCTTCTTACGCTGAATTTTCTAGCACGGTGCTGACCGGCGATCCGATGTGGGCCATATCTTCGCCGAAAGACACCAACCTATACGTGGTCACCGATGATGACGAACTGATCAGTTACAGCTCATCGCTTGGGAGCGAAGCCGAAATAGGCAATGGTTATGCGGACACTAGCGAATCCGGCAACGGAAACGGCGCAGCTTACTACAACAATTATATCTACATGGCCACTACGATCGATGTGGCGCGCTACGGCCCATTAGACGGTACTGCGGCAATCACAAAAAGTTATTGGTCAGGCACTTTATCATTAGGAGCGCTGACCAATACCACATACACCAATCTCCGGGGTGTATTTATACCGAACCACCCAATGCACGTTCACTCAGATAACAAGTTGTATTTTGGCGATATAACCGGCGGCCAAGGGGTTATTCATTACTTCCAAACCAGCAAAACAACCGATGAGGGCGACACCAATAACGGATCAACTTTTAACGCTTTGGATTTGCCGTTTGGTTACCGGCCGGTAGACATCGAATCGTGGGGAACCGACCTCGCTGTCCTTGCGGTTGAGGGCCTGAACGCAAACGTGATACAGGGAAAGTCGTCTTTGTTTCTATGGGATACAGTCGCCGATTCGTTTTATTTGAAAGCCGACATACAAGATCCATTCGCAACCGCACTATTAAACCACAATGGCCATTTATATATTTGGAGCGGAGCATCGCGCGGATGCCGAGTTTCGGTCTACGAGGGCGGGTACTCAGCGAGGACCCTAGGCATCGTGCAAGAGGGAGCGCCACCATTTGCCGGAGCGGTAGCCGCAATCGGTGAACGAATCATGTGGGGGAGTTATACAGACTATCCATTTGACTCCGCATCCGTATTCGCCATGGGGTATAAGGATAAATTTGACACTGCTATTCATAACATAATTAATACCGACTCCGTAGAAAATAACACCCAAGTCGTAACCTGTTTAAGACACTTTGAGCAAGCGAGCGGGAGTGATTCATCGCTTGATGATCCACTTTTGATTGTAGGCTGGGGCGACAACACCGGCGCCAACGGATTCGGTCTTGATAAAAAATCCAACAATAGTGCGAATGCCGCCGAGATAAGATTTTTATATTACAAAGTCGGCCGGCCATTCAGAATTGATGAAGTGGTGATCCCGCTAGGCGAAGCCATAACCACCAATCATACGCTTGTAGTTACGGTTTACTATGACGATGGATCTACCACCGAAGCATTAACCACAATCAATTCCACAAACTTCACGGCATCAGAAAGACGAGTGAGGTTAAGACCCGCGGATACCAATCGAGGCAATGACAATTTTACAATCGGCCTGAAATGGACTGGCACCAGACAACTTGCGGTAACGCTACCGATCATTATTAAAGGCACGACATTTGATGAAGATGGAATAGAATAGTATGCCAGAGGTAACATTCACAAACGGCCCGAGTGCAAAAGCATCCGCGCCATCAATAAAACCGGCAGACGGAAACATTCAACCACAAGCCGGCCTGCTTCCTTTTCTTCCGCTTGATGTGGCCCAATTAAGAGTGTTGAAAAAAGATGGACTGCGTCATACGTTTTCTGTAACAGTACGCATACCAGGAACCGATGCGGCAACCGCCGGGAATTACTTCGCTTTGTTTTTCATAGCCCGCAGACCATACGAAATAATTAGTTGTAAAGAAAGACATGAAGTGGCTGGGTCAGACGGCAGCCCTGTGACGTTTCAACTGAATAAGGTCCCGAATGGAACCGCGCCAGCATCAGGAACCTCGATACTGACCACCGGCCTAAGCTTGAAATCAACCGCAGACACGTTACAAGCCGGCACAATTACAGCAGTTATAGCAAATCGCCGATTAGTCGATGGCGATGGGCTATGTCTTGAAACTTCCGGTACCCTAACAGCGGTCGCAGGGGTGTCGATAGTTGTGGAATTAAAAGCAATATGAAAAGTAGTATAATAATATTATGAAGTCATACACAACTCTCAGGAACCAATACGGCGTAGACACCAAGAACTCGGGCTCAACGAATCTCACGAACGGTGATGCGTGGATGAATGACTGGCATCGCAAACTAAACTCGATAGCCGATTGGCCATGGTTGCACCGCCCGAGAATAATCACCTCCGTAGCTCCATCCTCAACATTCACCGCAGCAACATCTGACATCTGCACTCCAGCTAGCACGATCGTAATCGAAACCGGAATCGAGGTAACGGTCTCATCAACGACAACTCTCCCCGCTGGCTTATCGGCTAACACCCGATACTTCATGATTTACGAAAGCGCCACCACGTTTAAGTTGGCGGCAAGTTACGCCGCTGCCATCGCCGGAACAGCAGTCGATATCACCGACACTGGATCGGGAACGCACACGGTGACACTTGCGGTTCATTCAAACACTCAAGCGTTGCCATATGATATTGATCTGGTGGAAACAGTGGCGGTTATTGACGGATCAACTCGTTACAGCCCAGCACCCGCGCCATCAAAAAAGTTTTGGGATGAATTGCACTACTCAAGCCAGAACAGCGACACTCCGCAATATTGGTGGATTGAAAACGGACGCATCGCCATATGGCCGAGGCAATCGACCTCCGGGCAAATAATATTAATCACCGGAAAAATCCGCGTGCCAGATCTAAACATTGCCGATTACACCACCGGGAACATAGATATAATCACTAACGGAAGCGTAGCGGTAACCGGCGCCGGATCACCGGCATGGACTACCCCAATGGCTGGCCGCTGGATACGAGTGACTCATTCAAACACCGCCGCCTCATCCGGCGATCACGAATGGTATGAAATTATCTCGGTAGCGAGCGCAACAACGCTCACGCTCGGCAGACCATACGGAGGCCGAAGTTTAACCACTGGAGCGGCCGCAGCTTACACAATGGGCCAGATGCCCTTGCTACCCGAAGCCTATCATGATCTCCCTGAGATTTACGGCGCATATCGATACTGGCTTAAAGAAGCTGATGCAGTCCGAGCAAAAGAATTCAAGGAATTACTAAAAGACGGATTGACACAGTTATTTTCTTCTTACTCAATCAACGACACATCCATGGTCGTGGATGATGGTAACGAAGATTTTATTATAAATCCAAACCTAACGGTAATGCTCACATAAAACCATGGCAGCGTTCAATTTTTCAAGCTTATTCAAACTCCCGACATTCAAGGCACCAGCAATGCCGACATTTTCATCATTGCAACCAAAGCCACAACAATACTCTTCATTTAACGCTCCGGCGCCAACATTTTCATCATTAGGACAAACCGCCCCAAAACCAGCGCCATACACACCTCAGGCAGGCGTGAACTTCACGCCGATGCCAAGTTTCACTCCACTACCCAAGACACAATATTCCGCACCTCTGGGCCCAGTTCAATCTGGCGCACGAGGCATATCGACATCGGCATCAACAGCCGCGCCAAAAGCACCACCCGCACCACCGGCAATCTCAGCGACACCGCCAGTCCCACGAGGGTTCTTCCAAGAGCGATCATTCGAAGGCGAGTCCGAGCAATTCTGGAAGCGTCTAGGCGAAGAGTCCATAACTGGAATATCATACGACAAAGCAAAAACAGCCGAGGATGTAAAAGCTATCGATCAAGCCACTGAATCAAAAGGCCTGACATTCGGTCAGTTGGTTGAAATGGGCAAGCAGTACGGCGCTTCAAAAGGCATCGGCGTAAAATCAGGCGTGTCGCAATACGGCTCACCGGTTGCGGAAGCTACACAAGGAGAACCAACAGCACCCCCCGCACCAAGCGGAGCCGGAGCAGGAACGCCAGCTGTTCCCGAAGTATCGCCCGACACCACTGCGGCAATGACAGCCGCCGAGAAAGCGCGCCAGGACAGCCTAAAGATATCCCCAGAAATGTTATCTACACAAGAAGATATAGACAAACTTCTTGCTAAGGCATCCGCAATCAGCGCATCTTACGAACTTGGTGCTGTAGATATTGAGGGTCAGCCGATTGAAATGAGTTTTATTGTGGGTCAAAAACAATCTCTGGAAGCGCGAGCGTTGGCTCAGATAAAAGCGGTGGCGGCACAGGCAGAACCATTGGAAAAAAAGATGGCTCGCTTGGAAGCGGTAAGATTAGGCGCACAAGCCCAAAGCCGTTTTAGTTTAGAACGCGCGGATAAGGCGATTGAAAACGCAAGAAAGAACGCACAAGTAGATACAGAAATTGTAACTGCGGGTAATCGCAAACTCTTAGTAAATTCAAAAACAGGAGTAACTATAAAAGATTTAGGCGAAGCAGAAGCACCAACAGGTTTTACTCTCGGTGAAGATCAAGCCAGATATTCGGCAGATGGAAGCGTGATCGCCACCAATGTCGGATCAGAGGGATTGTCCGAAGGATTCGGCGGTAAGGGTTATGTGCGAGGAGAAAATCCGACAGTTGATTCGTATGTAGATCTAATTAACAAAGGAACATATAAAATTTCGGATGTTCCGAAAAAGTTAAAAACTGCGGTTACCAACGCATTGGCCGCAGGTGGTACGGAAGAGGATGCTATAAAGGTTGAATTATTGCAAGAGAAAGTTAATCAGATATCCAATTTAGTAAATCATAGAGGAATGTCTAAATCGGTAGGTCCGACGGGTCTTGGAAGATGGACACCATTTAAGCCAGATACTTGGACAGGCGATACCCAAGACTTTGTCGCAAGCGTTCATCAGCTCACGTCGAAAGAAACTCTGCAGTTCTTGATCGATGTTAAAGCGGCCGGAGCGACTTTTGGAGCATTAAGCAACCAAGAACTCAAGGTGTTGTCAGAAAGCGCTACAAAAATAAACGACTGGGAGTTAAAAGATAAAAACGGCGAAGGAAGCGGGAAATGGAATATCAGCGAGACTAAATTCAAAGCTGAATTAAGCAAAATCCAAGATATGGCAAATAGGGCTCTTACTCGAGCTTTAGGAGAAGACGCTTCTGGGCAAGCAGAATACGAACTTTATCTGAAATCAATCGGAGCGCTTTAGGCCCGTTCAGCCAAAACTATAATGAAACACACACCCCAAAAAACCAGCCAGATAATGAATCCGATGATGCCGAAAATCAATGATACAACCAATGATCCGATTAAATACGCTAATAACGCCATATATCCATTATACCAGACGCTTGTTATAAAGCAAGAGCATAAATAAAATGGCTACATATCAACCATTAACACCCGAACAACACCAAAAGGCGATAAGCGCCGGATTTACTGCGGATAAAATCGCTAAATTTGAAGAGGTGCGAAAAGCACAAGCCGAAGCATTGCCGCCACAAGAACCAAAAAAATCATTTGGGAGGAAAGTCGCGGAGTTTATTGCCCCGACAACAACAGGGCTCGTTACTGGCGAAAAAGAACTCACCGCCAAAACAGCCATAGGCGCGGGATTAGAGGTCGGCAGTTTTCTGATTCCGGCAGGCGGGATAGCTAAGGGCCTTGGTCTTGCGGGCAAGGGAGCAATAACTTTGGGACAAAAAATCGGGTTGGGGTCTGTTACCGGAGCTCTTGGCGCTGGTGCATTCGAAACTGGGCGAGCACTGGGAGAAGAAGGATTGACCGCCAGCCAAATTGCCGAAAGGGCATTGGGTGGTCTGGGGACGGGTTTGGTTTTTGGGGCGGCCATTCCAGCCGCGATTACGGGAGTTAAATTGGGCACAAAAGGAATACGTTCTTTAGCAAAAGCACCAATTAAAGAAAAGGCCATTGCTTTTGGAAGAAAAACCGCCGAAGCAGTAAAAACCGGCACAAAAGCTGGGGTTGGTCTTGTAGAAGAGGGGGCGCAAACTATTGGTAGAAGAATACCCGAAAAAATAAGTCAGTTCGCTGAAAAAAGAGTTGCAGCAAAAGCCAAAATGATTGGAAGACCAGAACACGTACAAGAAGCATTTAGAAAAAAAATAGACGATCCAATAGTTGAATTTGTTATTCGGGGTAATATGACCGATAAGATTGAACGAGTGGAAATGCTTGAGGTGGCCAAACAAGGAACGCAAGATATTTCATTTGCCGTAAGAAACTGGCCAGCACAAGTAATCGGCAAAAAAGTAATGCAAGGTCCCGTAGCGCATTTAATAAAAGTTAAAGATCAAGGTGTAGCCGCAACAAAGAAATTATTAACATCTCTTGAGGGACGAAAATATAACGCCAAACCTATATATGATCAGATTGTTAAAGATATCAAACACTCAGGTAAATCTATACCAAAAAGCGATGTTAGGTTTTATCAGGAAGTATTAGATGATCTAAAGCCCAACAAGAAAGGACAGGTTCCGTTAACATATTTAGACTTGCATCAATTCCGTCAAAAGTGGTTTGATATTGCTAAAACAGATCAGACATTTACAAAGGGGCCGTCAGGTTACGCAAAGCATTTAAGGGCATTGTTAGCAGAACCGATTAACAAAGCATCTAAAGGTGGTTATTTGGAAGCGCAAAATAAGACTAGGGAAGCATTGGGCGGTTTGAATGAGTTGGTTAAAATACTGGGATATAGAGGAAAGCTGGAAGAGATAACCACCAGGGGTCTTCGGGCAAGCGAAGTGTTTATGCGGGCTTTGGGTAACGCATCGGATAGACCGAAACACGCCCTATTTGAACTTTATAGAATAGCCCAAAAATATAAATACACAGGGAAAGAGGACATACTGAATCAGTTGGCATTCGCCGATATATTGGAAGATATTTACGGGACAACCAGAACACGTTCATTGAGGGGCCAAGTTGGTAAAGGTATGTTAGATGTTGATCCGTTGTCAAAAGCTCTGAGCGCTGGAAGAGAGGCCGCCAAATGGAGCGTATCTAGTGCGGCATTACGTTTGATTAGGGGCGCCCTTGCTGAATCTCCCGATGATGTGTTAAGGGCGTTCGAAAATCTTGTCCGCGGAGAAGCTGGACAAAAGATAGTTCCATCTATCGGAACTCAAAAAAAGGTGTTAGTGGGGTTTTTTAAGAACATCAAAAAATCCGCGGTGCCATTAACTAAGGAGGTGCAAGAAATGGCAAAAAAAAGAAGCACGCCAAAAGCATTCACACCGAAACGGAAATAATTAAATAAGTGTATTAGTGGCTCTTTCAAAACTCCATCCGCGTCTGATTCTTTGTTTCAAACAATTTGTCGTCAATCCGAATAGCTCGGCCCATTCGGAGATACAATGCGTTACTCCTTTATATGTTATTTTGTGGAGATTTCTTTTATTGCGGGCTTGTTCTTTTAGCGTGGCCCACCTACAGTTTGATTGAGAATACCCCAGCAAACCATTTATCCGGTCGATCTGAGTATTTTTTTCTCCAAATAGTTCAACGTGTTTGAGATATGATTCGTACATATCATCTCTAAAGTTTTCAAAGGTATGCCAACCACCACATACCGAAATGCCATTACCGCCGTATTGAGGGTAGCTAATATTTTTGGGCCATTCGCATCTACTTCGCATACCCGCCCAGATTCTATAAAACCGAGAATTGCATAAATAGTGAATGGCGCGATATGGTCGCTTTTCACCTTTTGTGTCGTTGCTGTATTTATTTAGCCGCTTGGTTGAAGATTCAATATTGAAACAACCGCAAGATTTTGTGCGGTTAAGCGTAACGCTTATCCCAGCAATAACTTTTTCTGTTCCGCATTCACAGCGAAAGAGCCAATGCCAATCCCGACCCTTGCTTATGTGGTGTGGGCTAATAGCGGTTAATCTATTGAATTTTTGCCCTATTATATCCTTCATAAAAAATCACCCACCCGTTAAGGGCGAGTGGGTAATTCTTATCCACTACCTGCCCTTAACAGGTAACGATATAGCCATATTACCATGTGCTATACTACAAGTAAAGGCTATGTGGATAACTAGGAGTCAACGGAATGAGAATTCAGAATTTTTTAGAAGAATTTTTGTCAGCGTTTTATTGTTTGCACTGTTTTATTTCTTGATGTGCATAATAGCTAACCAACAGCTTAATTTTTATCATCCGTGTGTTTCAACTCTATATCATGGCTGTATTTATCGATTATAGCCTGTGCATAACTTATTACCAAGAATACCGACCGCTTGCTATAATGTATATTAACCTATGTTAACAATGAAAATCTATCGCGCAACGATTTCTAACCGCCTAACCCAAAATTTCGGCGCCAACAACGCCTGCGCCAAGATGAGTCCGGCGGGGTTCGCATACAGGCCGTATCAAATAACGTCTAAACCCGCGACCGCCAAATCCTGCCCGATGTATTACACCGAGTTCTATCCCCTACTCGGCATGTTTGGCCACAACGGCAACGACTGGGCCATCTTCCGGGGCGAGGCGATCTACTTCAATGTGGATATTCCAAACATCCGCTGGTACGCAGAGCGCGACACCGATGACGACCAGGGTATAGGCATACGCGTGAAGTCGCTCGACCCAATCAAATTCGAAGAATCCGATCTGCCGGCCGAAATGTCTGACCATTCCAAACGCTACTGGAAAGAACATAACGGCATGATGTATATTCAAATGCTTTACTGGCACATTAAGGAGTCGGCACTCGCCGGAAAACCGCAGATCCAAGTTGGCACATTCGCCGATGGAAAACCGCAAATGCGAGCCGAAGTGAAACTAGGCGACCTGATAGCGTTCGGGAACTCAACCGGAGCGTCATCGGGTGACCATGTCCACGAGGCAATGAAGTTCTGTGAGGCATCAGGATTCACGATCGGAAACGATAATGGATATTATGGCGCGGTAGATCATAGCAAGTGGGATGAACAACAGACATTCGTCGGACAAGTCATCAAAGTCAAAGAGCAGGCCATGACCGCAATCAAGCTGGCCCACGAAGTAATTGCCATCGTCAGAGCATTTATTCGAATCAAATTCGGTCGAAGATTATAAGAATAATCAATCGATAAAATGGATATAACATTTACGCCTTATGCCATCGGTCTGATGGCCTCGGTGCTAACGGAGGTCTTAAAATATCTTCCAATCCTGAATTCGAAGCCAATCTATAAATCGCTAACAGCGGTGCTAGTTGTAGCCGCCGGAGCGTTTTATATGTCGGGCTTCAGCCTCGCTGCTTGGGATTGGGAGAGGTTTTTTATGATCCTCATCTTTGCCTTTGTTAATTACAAAGTCATAGTCAAGCCCGTAGCCGAATCCATGAACCTGAGAACCCAGTAAGGTGCCGTCAATCTTCGTAGCTGTAATTGCAGCGACCATAGCGGCTGTCACGTCACTAATCAGCAGTGACCCCGAACCAATGGTCTACGTTGCGCCACTAGCGCAGCAAACAACCACTGAGGAAGTGTCAACGCCTCAAGTTGTGCCAAAAGCAGAAGCCGCTTCAATAACCTACGAACCAGTAAGCACAACCACGCCTCTTCGTGGTGTTGCATCGTGGTACGATTATGGATTGAAAGGCGAGCCAAAGTATTCCACCTATACCGCAACCTGTGCCTCTCGCGACTATCCACGCGATTCTTTACTGCAAGTAACCAGGACCGACAATGGCAAAACGGTGATCTGTCGCGTCAATGATTACGTGGAAAATCCCAAGGTAATAGTTGATCTCTCTTCATTCGCATTTAAGCAGATCGCTTCGCCATCGCTCGGAGTAGTGAATGTGGAAGTAACCAACATCGCATGCAGTTGCATCAAGACGGCCCGATATCTCGGCGCATAGATTCCATACGGCATAGATGCCAAGGATCTCGAGGGAAACGTAACACCGCAAG
>ERZ1292637.1143-Hain-H14-01um-R3-1143-length-11921-cov-11_pt2 | contig 10174 bp, 6 predicted proteins | sample MGYA00564405_ERZ1292637 | MGnify/ENA primary metagenome ERZ1292637 (study PRJEB36523, sample SAMEA6512645) | groundwater metagenome | collected 2019-01-09 | study: AquaDiva: Metagenomics assemblies of 32 groundwater samples | reverse complement strand
CACTTTCCGACTAAATCTATTTTATCTTCAATCCGTTTGCTATCCTTAGCATTCTCGGCCATACTTACCTGTAAAGAGGTAAGGGTCTCACGAACCCCATAGGTTCGTGAATCTAGGTCCTCAACTTTACTTTTTAGCACTGCTGAAATAGTTCGGGATTCTATAGCCGATAGTACTAACCAACCCATACATCCCAAAGTTATTGGCAGTATTATGGTAACAAACACCTGTATAACCTCGAACCATTTCATAGTCTCTACTTTCTAAAGGAGCCCTACTTAAGTAGGGCTCCTGGCATTATAGGCGGATTACCCCTGTCCTGTAAGGATAAGATTCCGCGTTTAAGAGACTCACCAAATCCGGGATTTGGTGAGTCCTGATTAGTTATATTAGGCACAGCTAAGGCTGTGCCTTGAACTGTAGGGTGAGTTAATGCGTGTTCCTTAACAATAGCTCTGCCAATTTTACTTGTAAGGAATTTCCCACCTAAAGCTTTTATACTTTGCCACGCTAAATTACCAGTACCGCCAATAAATCCGTTTGTCATTTTATCTATGGCATTCTGCATATCAGTTTTAGCTATCTCAGCAGCTTCAGGAGTAGGGGGTTTTTCTATTATATCTAGCTTGGAAGAAAGCGCAGCGCTTTCTTCTGTAGATAGGCCTGAAGCATTATCCTTGAGAGCCTTACGTATATCTTTGGTATCCCCCTTTACTGCGTCATTTAAAGCCTGAAAGGCTTTACCTCTGTTTTCTATAGATAGTTTATCTACAATCGGAGCTTGCTCCGATTGGGGTAATGTTCTAGTGTCTATTCGTGGTTCTACCGGAGCCATGGGCTCTGTGGCTATTTGTACATTCTCAATAGGTTTAGCTACGTTTACTTTTTGTCCTGCAGCCTTTTGAGCATCCTTCAATTCGCCTACAGCTTTGCTGTAGGCAGCAGCTTTAATAGCCGCCTCTTGCTTAGGCAGTCCCTCGTAAACGAGGGATTGTCGTATGCTATTTATAGAGGGGGTTTTGCCCTCCATTCTTACAGTGTCCTTTATAGCTTGCGGAAAGTCTTTTAACGTTGAATCAAGATTCAACGTAGCTGCATCTACTCTATCAGCAAGAATGCTAGCATTCTTGCTGGCTGTAGCTTTTTCCACCATGGCAGTTTTTTCAGCATGATATAGGCCATAAGCATCATCATACTGGGACAAGGTTGTTGCAACCTTGTCAGGATCTTTAGGAAAAAGCCTAGTAAGGCTTTTCTCAATAGCTTCTCTTTCTGGAAGTTTTCTATGTCCTTTAATGGCCTTATTAACGGTTTGCCCAATTTCATTGGGCAAATCAGCAAACCCTTCACTCCATGTTTTGCGTAGCTGTGCCTCTGGAATAATTGCTGGGGTCTCTACTACAGGAGTTGTTCCAACTCCTGTAGGTTTACCTGTTGTAAATCCCGCAGCGGGATTTACTTCTACTATAGGCTTTTGTACTGAAAACCCCGCAGCGGGGTTTTCTATAGAAACGGGCGTTTGCATGGCTTTAACAGAGCTTTCAAGATGTGTTCTAGCGGATGCTTTAGCCTCTGTTAGAGCTGCTTCTTGGGCTACTTTATTCTCAGCCTTAATTACTGGATTCTTATTAAAGGCTCTAATAAGAGCCTTTTCTGCAGTAGTTGAAGCTAAAGGAAGTGCAACGTTAAGGGCATCTGTTACATTAAACTTAGAAGGGTCACCCCCTTCAATACCTACAGTCTGTGCTATTTTGTGATAACCTTCGGTAATAGCAGAAGTTAAAATAGCTACTGCCCAAGGACTTTTATATCCCGCTTTTCCAATAAGCTCGGCTCCTTTAGCAGCTAGACCAACAGCAACGGTAGGGGCGGCAAAATATGGCACAGCTCCAGCTGCCTGATTCATCATTTCTACTTCACTAAGTTCTGGACCCATAGCCCTTTGTACCAAGGCTCTTCCGCTTCGACCTGGAATAAACCCTGCAGGTTTAGTACTTGGACCCATAGCTTGCTGAACTAATTCTTTGCCTGAAACAGAACCCGTTGCGGGTTCTGCTAAAGGAGTTAACCGGGAATTTAAATCTTTCTGCTTCTCTGGACTTAAACCCTTAAAAGTTTTTTCAAACTCTACCTGCTTTTCAGGACTAGCACCGTAATATTCCTGACTAAATTTAGCTTGTCTCCACGGCTGTTCAGTATCTAGAGTGAGCTTTGAAAAAAGCTCACTCTGTTTACTTTCATCCAAGGAATTAGCGTAATCGGAAAACGCTTTTTGCTTCTCAGGAGTAGCATCGGCGTATTCTTTATACTGAGAAAAATCGGCCATTTCCGTTTACCTTTATTTTAGAATGTCTAGTCCTTTTTGAACTACATCAACTTCGGGAGCAGGTTTTAATATATCTAATGCTCCCTGTACATCTTTTCCTGGCTTAGGTAGTACAGTTGTGGAACCACTTACAGTAGTTCCAGGTATAGTTGCTTTAGCTTTCTTTATAGGAGGCTGCATTTCACTAGGAACATAGTAGTTACTTTTTTCTAAGCCATTCACATATTTCCCATGATCTCTATAAAATAAATCGTAAGTTAATTGGGCTTTAGCAGCAAAAACCTTAGGTTGATCTGTTACGGCTAATAGCTCTTTTTTCTTATTCTGAATTTCAGCGAGAGTCATACCTGCACCAGCAAATTCTCGTAAATCCTGGTTAAAGATTTTATTAATCATAGCATCAAAAACTGCCTGATTTGTATCCCCTTGGAGTCCCCACTTATCTTTAAATTCTGCTATACGGCCAGAAACTGGCCCTGTATTAGCTAAAGGAGCTAGCTCAAATAACTGGGCATAATTATCTAATATACGAACATTTGATCGTAATGCGTCAGGAACTTTTTCTCCTGCCTTATTTAGCTCTTTACGCCTAGGAACGTTATTTTCTTTAGCCCACTTAAGCTCTTGTTCCTTATTCTCAAATTCTGGAACAACTAAAGGTTCAGGAGGGGCTTCGCCTTTTTCAATAGCAGTTCTTGCTGCCCTGTCATTTATCTGTTGAGCGCCCAGTTCTCTAGCGTTTTGTTCCTCAAATGGTACATGCTTAGTAGCGCGTTCTTCCGCAAAAGCTCTAGCTTGCTGTTTTTTCTGAGCTTCTTCGGTCATTTCATGCCCGAGTATAACTCGCTCAGTTGCGCCTTTTTGCTGTACGTTCTGATTTTCCCTAGTGGCAATACGTCCTTGAATATCGCTCTTTTCTTTCTCGGCAGCAACTAATTTAGCCATCTCAGTAGTAAGGCGACTTTTGACCATTTCCGCTCCGTGTTGATCTCCCCTGGAGATCAGCCCAGTTTGGGCCTTGGTAAGCCCCTCGATGAATTTATTCTGGCCTACAATCTTCTTATCTAACCTGGAAAGCGCCGCGCTTTCCTGGTCATTAGCAGTCAGGGGAGCTTCGGCTGTCAGAGACTGCCCACCTAAAACCTTATCCACTCGTTTAATTACTCTATCTTGGTATTGTTGTGCTGTTAGATTTCCGTCTGAAACGTCTGGGCGTTTCAGAGACCCATCAGGATTAACATTACCAGGACCAGAAATCCAAGCTCCAGCAATAGCTTTAGGATTATCGCCAAACTGGTCTTGAAGCTTTTTCATTTCGGCAAAAGCTACTTCTTCAGCTATTTGTGGGCTACTCGCAAGCAAATTTGTAATTTGCTTAGCAGGCATTTGGGCAAAAGCTGGATTAATTTTCACTAAATGTGGCCTGGCAGTCTCCGGCATAACCTGAAACTTACCCGCTGCACCTACAGGACTAGGACGACCATCGGGGGTGCCTTCCACACCTAGAATAGCCATTGCTGTTGCAGGGTTAAGGCCATACTGAGCTGCCCGCTGAGCTACTCCAGTAAGCTTCTGATTAAGCGTAGTACTAGGAGGAGTTTGCTCCGGTACAACTTGAGGGAGAAGCGCCTCTGGCTCTTCTCCTGGGGGATTTAGCAAACCAAGAACTTCTTTTCTGCCCTCTCTTATATTTCTTTTGTCCTCAAACTTCTCAGACAACTCTATGAGTTTTAACAACTTGTCTTGGTCCATACCACTTGCACCAGCCATAATGTCTTCTTGAGTCATACCACCTTTAAGAGCCTTAAACGCCATGCCGAAAAACTGTTGTCGTTGATCCGTTTGCGCCTTAATAACAGAATCCTGAAAATCTTTGTCATTAAACCCTGCAGCACTTAGAGTGCCTCTTAAGGCACGCGCTACCATAGGATTAGACATATCTTCTTTTGACAAAGCTATGATGTTATTTGTCAACTTTAATTGCTGATCTGTTTTAGCCATTTCCATTTGCATTTGGTTAGCGCGAAAGTTTTGGTAATCCGCTGGATTAGGAATACCTTGGTTTCTCTGTGCAGAGGATACATTGACCGCAAATGAATTTAAAATATCTGGAGCCCCTTTACCAAGCTTCTCCCAAAACCCAGGCTGCGGAGCAGGCTGATTCCACGGCATAGCATCTTTACCAGCTTGTTGGGCGATTAAATCGGGTGCAGCTGGATCACCAGTACCATAAGGCCCCGCGCCTGTAGGGCGCTGTGGTATATTTAATAGGCTACCCAAACCCCCAGTGGTGCTAGCACCACTGGTAGTACCTGTCAACTCAAAAGTTGATGCATTTGGAGCAGTGAATTCGTCAGCGCTAGTACGCTCTAAATATGTAGGATAGTCAGAAGCCGATAATTGTACGTCTTTAAATTCAGCCACAAGTATATTCCTTTATTATTTTAAGAACCAGCATAGGTACCAATGGCCCCACCAAGCGCACCACCCGCAGCAGCGCCTACGGCTGTTCCAATACCCGGTACTATAGACCCTACAACACCGCCTAGTACTGCTCCTGTCCCAGTGCCAATAGTACCCCATTTAGCCGCGTTCTGTGCCCGCAACTGAGCTGCAATTTTAGCTTGTTCTGCGCTACCTTGTGATAAACTCGCGGCGGTTTGACCATATTGGGATGCTAATGTACCAAATCCCCCTCCCTCTCTAGAAGCAAAGGGAGACTGTACAGCATTTAATAACTGGGCACTCCTAGAGTTAGGCGACCCGGCAGAAGCAAACGGATTAAGATATTGCCCTTGTCCACTTACAGCGCCTAAAGTACTAAAGGGGTCAGGACCTGGTTGTACTTGCTGTCCTTGGAGACCAAGGCCAGCCGAACTGGATATTTCTCCATGCTGAAATGCGCTTACTACTTCTTCTCTACGTTTATTAAAATTAGCTAACGCTTGTATTCCCGGAGTAGAAGTTTCATAACCTGGACCCAAATTCTTAGCTAAACCTGCCCTTAATGATACTTCATTCTCATCAAGTTGCCGTTGAATACCTGGATCAAGTGGCAATTCGCCTGCCATAGCCTTTTTCGTGCGCTCTTGAAACGCCCTATTTAATTCAAGCTGCCCGGCTTGGTTTTGGGCTTGTAATTCAGCTTGACCCCCTTTGATTAAATTTATTGCGGTTGGCATGCCTTTTTCGTCTAGTACTACGTCATATCCCTGTTGGCGTAACTGCAGGGGACCAAGCGCCTCCGCATATTTAGCACCCTTTACTTGCATGCCTAGTAAATCGGCATACGCTTGTTCTTCAGGAGTGGGTCCTAAGTCCTCAAAGCCGGTTATTTCTCCGCTAGGCTGTCCTACTGTATTAGGTCTAACCTGCACCCATTCGCCATTTTTAAACTCTAAACCAGTATCTTGAGAAACGCCCCCTCCGTATATAGGCTTTAAACCCGCTTGTTTATATAGTATTGGGGCCAAAAGTTGTTGCTGTTGCTGTTGTTGCTGCATAAGGTCACGTTGGTAATTTAGCATATCCGTTTGTGACTGCAGCGCTTCTTTTTCTTCTCTAGTTTTCTTAGGAGGCTTAGGAGCACCCATTAATTATTCTCCTGTAGATTTTTTATACCAATACGAATTTTCATCTTCATCATAAGGAACGAGCCCAGCTCGTTCCACAGTTTGAAGCATTTTAGTGTTGACTTTGTCAACACTAAATAAATATTCTGTAACTCCAAAGCTGCGCAACGCAGCTTCATATGCTTTAATTTGTTCTTGTGCATACTTCAAGCGCGGCTTGAAGTAGGGGTCAATGACAGTAGGACCTGAAATTACAGCACCAAATTCCGTATTTGTACTAGTAAATCCCCTTAGGTTGCCTTCAGAGTCTATACCGTATACGGTAGGAAACCCGAGAGAGTCAGACGTACCTTCTAGCCTTTGCTGCAAGAGGGCACACATAGTATACTGCTCAGGGGTAGAGCACATATAAAACTTAAACATTCGCCCCTCCGTCTATACGAAAGCGCTCTCCACCAGCATAAATTATAAGGTTTCTGTCCCCTACAGCCGCATCTTCGATAATAACTCGACCGTTTTGTGCTGATCCAGCCGCTGGAAGGGAAGCAGTGGCCATGACATCAACACCTTGATTGCCGTCAGCAACCAACCCGCCATAGCTCCGCAGCCACTGTGTACCCACAGTAACGGGGCATGTGCACCCGGACGTGATAAAAGATGCAGGCTGAGTTGTAATAAGCTTGACAGGTATTTCATTTGTGGTAGATACAAAATCGCAGTCACTAAGGCGCACATGATAGGTGTTGACGTTTGTTGCACCAGTAAGGAATGCCCCATTTGCGTAAGTACGGTACTCATTTATATGGCATCCACGTAGAGTAACATACCCTCCAGAATTAATATTTATATAGCTACCGGAGAGAAACCGGCATCCATCAAACAGTACCGTAATAGTCCCGCCGTTGGCGCTACCAGTAGTAAAACCCAGCGCCGTAAACGTGCAGCCGCTCATCCTGTAGTCCCCACCATTCCAAAAACCAATACTAAAAGTTGCCGTTCCCGCTACGGTATAGTTCGTATTGACCATGCGTAACGTCCCATTGGCGTTAATACCGCGATAGTTGGTTCCAGTAGAGACAAGATTAGAATCGGTGATAACAACATTGACAAATGGATCCCGCATTTGAATATAAGCAATTTCATGGTCGATAAACAGGTCCGTGAGAACCTTAGAATTATCCTCTATGAAGTTTATATCGGCACCGTCTGTACCCTGAGTAACCTGATCGTGCACATTTCCCGAAATACTAACCTGGCTTATATTTGTGCTAGGGTCTATGACTATTGAACCGTTTGTTCCAGTTGTGTGAGTTGTGGTACCGAAGTAGTTGTTTGCGATTCTAAAAAATGTCGCTGACAGCACATAGCAACCAATTTCATATGTGGTATGAACTACCCCAGCTTCAATGGTATTTCCTTCAGCAATAACACTGGACCTAAAGTCTATGCCTGGACTAAGATACAGGCCGTACGTTACATCGGATATCACGTTGTCACGAATAACAAAAGTTGAGTTACCCGTAATGCTGCCACCAATAGTAATACCTTTTGGTAAATTTGAGCCAGGAGTATTGTAAACATCTCGCACCACATTATTTTCAATTCTGGCTCCGTTGGTGTGTTCACACCATATTCCGGCATTAGATTCAGTTGTTGAGGCATTGTGGCCGTATCGAATGTTGTTGCCCATAATGAGAACGTCTTTGCTATTGCTCGCTCCCCCGGAACCTTCTGTAACAATTCCTATTCTCGTGAAGTCGAAAACTATATTAAACAGGATTCGTGGACGCAAGGCATTTTCCATGTATATACCGTCACCAAAAGCATCCCCGGCCCCAGAATTTGTAATATAGTTATTTTGTATGGTTATGTCTGTGCAAGAGCTAAAATAACTTATGCCAGAATATCCATTACGGAATATATTATCTTCAAACCAGCCTCGAGTACATGATACCACGAATATTGCACGGTGCCTTGCAGTAGCATCTAGTACTAAGCCTATGACACGAATGTCGGTTACTGCAATAGTTGCCCCGTTATAGCCAATAGTTAAAAGACCCTGGCTTAGATTAGCTCCCGCAGCATTTTTAATAACCGATAAGCCGGGTTCTCCACGTAAAGTAACATTGCTTGTCACAAAAAACAGAGGACCATTTACAATGTAAGTTCCAGGCGGAAAATATACTTCGGAGCCTGACGTTGCTGCTGCCAGTGCTGCGGTTATGGCTACTGTATCATTAGTTACGCCGTCTCCAAGAGCCCCATAACGTTTGCTTTTTACGTTAATAACATTCTGGTTACTATACCAATGAGTAGTACCCTTGTGTTCTGCTATCGCCCACCGTAATTGAGTTAACTCAGTTGCTAAACTGGTAGCAAGTGTCTCGGCACCCACACTACCCGGAGAAGACAACGTTTGCATCTGGGTCAAGTTTGTACTATAATCATCAATTACGGACGGAGTAAGGCCATCCGCAATAGCCTGACGGTCTGTATTATACTTTGCTGCAGTTAGGATTTCTCCATCTGAACGACTAGTAATTGTTAAAGGCACCCAAGTATCTCCTAAAAATAAATTTGACGGTTAAGAATGAGAAATTCTTTCATTTCCGACCTTGAACCTAACATAAGCTCGGGCTATAGCGAAGTCCCCTGCGATTTCTTCATTATAAAAACGAAGACTTAGCCGCCTACCGGATCCTAAAATACGTTTTCTGCGTATGCTTAGAAGCTGGTCACTCCCCAAAACACTTGTTCCAAGAATAAATGTACCAAGAGCTGTTCCTTGAGGATTTAATGACATATTAATTGTATGTCGAAATTCGTTATCCCAGTAAACATCAACATAAAGGGTTACCCCGTCTCTGGGCTCTGCTAGTATTTCTAACTCACAACCTAGCTTTTGGCGAGACGCCAAAAGAGGATCTAAATTGCCAAAATCCATATGAGGCGTCTGGAAGACACCTAAATATGCGGCGCCAGCTTTACTACGAGCATCCTGGTCCAAAAGCCACACAAATCCTGTGTTATCCCCGCAAACTATTCTAGGTATTTCTTGAGAGTCTTTGCGAAGCCAAAGACTCTCACATACATCTCTAGGGGACCAGCGCCATCTTGGCTGACTTGGTCTATTTAGGTCTATAACAAGCCGGGCGTTGTTGTAGGTAATAGAGGTTTGCGGGACAGCAAAATGAACTTCCCGTTTAGCTGGATAAAAAACAGACTTTACATGTTCAAGCTCAGCCAGGTTTACGTTATCTTGAACATAAACGTTCATTTGTTTTCCTTGGCTTAAGTTAGCACCAGTTATATTAAAGTTGTCTATTCCAGAGAAAAGCTGCACACTTCCTGTTGAGTCCATAAACAAAATATCATCATCTATTTGTACAGCAGAGTGACTAGAAGCCACCCCTATAGAACCATTTAGTTGCATAACTTTCCAGTCAGCGATAGCTGTACTTGAGGTATCAATAAGGAATATCCCTCGTGGTTCTTTGAACACTAATAAAACGCCTTTAAAACTTAGTATTTGCTTTATTTCATTACCAACACCCGGCCAAAGTACTATACTTCCACCATCTGTAGCTCCACTACCAGCAGTAAAGTCTTCATGATTTGTAGTCTTACTAAAATAAACTCTATGCCCTAGTGCTCCCCAGAGTCTTCCTTCATGTATACAGCCACAATTAGGTTGATTGGTCGAAGACCAATCAGCCGGAGGAGTAGCAATGTTCGTCGTAGACACGCCATCTGCAGCTAGCACTTGAACAGGGTCATATCCGTTAAAAAGGAATAACTTACGGGAGGAAGCTAAGGCTTCCTCCCCGCCTGTAACGAATACTGGTATTTTACTTATGTTTAGACCTGTTTTCAACGTTGTTGAAAACAGACCATTACCACTGTCTTTAAGGAGATAGCCTCCATTTGTGTATACAATCATACGCTGAGTGGATATATTGGGCCAAAAATCATAACCCCCTAAAATAATACCAGCGGTAGGAACTGCCGTAGAGTTATATTTAGTGGCACCGCCCTCTTTACCAATGATATCACCTTCAAACGTTACGTTTGAAGCGATAAGGAGTTCGTCAGGTTCTAGATTGCTCTTATTCCTAGAGCCATTCAAACCCCCTAATCCGAGATTTATACCACTTACGTAGTGTTTAAACGGCATTTAGATTCTCCTGTCACCAGCCGTAGCGCAAGCCACTGTCACTTCTGACTGAATAAAGTTTAGCACTACGATTGCGTGGCAATATGCGTAGCATATTAGGAC
>ERZ1292637.1426-Hain-H14-01um-R3-1426-length-10178-cov-4_pt1 | contig 10178 bp, 17 predicted proteins | sample MGYA00564405_ERZ1292637 | MGnify/ENA primary metagenome ERZ1292637 (study PRJEB36523, sample SAMEA6512645) | groundwater metagenome | collected 2019-01-09 | study: AquaDiva: Metagenomics assemblies of 32 groundwater samples | reverse complement strand
GGCGGCGGTACGTAGATTCCTTTTCCGGCCGCCCATCGACAGATCGCCTCGATATGCCCGTCGGTGGCGTTCCGCAGGATCTGAAGCGTCCACCCATCTTGGTCCGCAGCCCCGATCGGGCGTCCGACAATCGCAACGCCGCGCACCTGGCCGGTTGGGTCGGCGACAGCGATAGACCACCGATGCCAGGGCACGCGCCCCAGGTGGCGGTGGTGCTGCTCGACGAACGCGTTGGCCTCATCCAATTCACACGGCACGATGATGAGCCGCGTCGCGCCGAGCGGCTTCACCGGTCGCCTCGTGGTCCGCGATCCTCGTCGCGCTGGTCCTCGCCATCATCCGCTGCCAGCGCCGCCTCGATCTCCACCAACTCGGCGTCGAGTTCCGCGATCCTGGCACGGAGATGGTCGGCCTTCTGCTCTAGGTGCCGACGCCAGGCGGGCGTCATCGTCGCGCCCGACGCTTGCGGTGCGGACACGTCCGGAGGCCGCCCGCGTCATCCGCCGTGTGGCGCACCCAGCCCACGGTCCGATTCTCCAGCACGAGACCGGAGCGCTTCCACCGCGCCAGCTCGCCGTAGTCCGTGGTCGCCGGATCGCCGGCCACCATGGCCGCGACGGCGCAGCCACACGCGCGACGCCCGACGATCGTCAGCACGTCCTGATCCGCGCAGGCTCGCACGGTCGTGCCGGCATCGTCTAGCTCGCAGCCGCAGCCGAGGCGCTTCACGCCGCCCCGACACGCAGCCACGTCCAGCCAAGTCGCGGGCCGCGCCACTGGAATAGCACGTAACCACGCGCCTCCCGACGCCAGAGCCAGCGCCGCGCGCAGTCGGCGCTGATTCCCCACGCCGCGGCGCATTCCCGCGTGGTGGCGCCCACTGGCGTCAGCACCTCGAGCCGCTGGATCGTCAGGGCGTCGTACTCGCGCTGACGAGCATCTTGGCGTCGGAGCGCCAGTTCAGCGTGCGCCGCGCGACGCTCCTCGGCCGGGGCCTGCCGTACATGGCGCCTCGCCAGCGAAATCGCGCGCGAGGATCGCGTAGCGCGGAAGACCTGGCCGCACGAGCACTCCACCGCGCCCGTGACGACGCCGATCTCGTGCGTCACGCGGAGACCTCCTCGGCTTCGTGCGAGGATCGGAGCCACGGCTCGAGCTGATGCGCGTGAGCGTAGACCGTGAAGGCCCGCACCCAGCGCTCACAATCCGCGGCGAGCCCGGGGTAGGGAAAGAAGTCGAACGGCTCGATCGAGCGCAGCGCGTAGGCCGCGTCGAAGTCTTCTCCCCCCTCATCCTCCGCGATCACGAAGACGTGATAGCGCACGCGAGCGGCGCGGAACAGGCGCAGGTAGTACCGCCACTGGAGCGCCGCGGCGTAGTCCTTCACGTCGAAGCGCCCCCACTTTGACTTGTACTCGATGACGGAATTTCCGACGAGTCGATCCGCTTTGCCCACGACAGTCACCTGTTCGCCGTCGATGTCGTAGTCCAGCGCGGCCTTGCACTCGGCTACGCCTCCGAGTTCCACGACGGCCAGGCAGGGCTCGATGATCTCGCGCGGGAAAACGAACTCCTCGCCATCCACCGTAGCGCAGTACTCGCCGGGGGCATCGAGGTCTCCTACGGCATGCGCCGTGGGGTTCTCGAGGATCGCGTGGATAGCCGATCCCAAGCGCATCTGTCGGGTCGGCGCACGTTCGCCGCGCACCTCGGCATCGAAGCGCGCGGCGTCCATCCAGTCCTCGGTCATCAGGAGCCGGAAGCTGTTTAGCATCGTCACGGACACGCGGAGCATCAGGCGCTCGCAGGCTGGCGCAGGTCCGCTGCGGTAACCTCCATGATGCACGTCGGGCAGACGATCTTGCGCCCGGTCTTGGAGCGCGCGATGTGCGGCCGCGCCTCCGCGTGATCGCAGTACGCCACCGCTCCGCCCTGCGTCTCGCGCTCGACCGGGACAGCAGGCGCCGGCGGCGGCGCGGGCTGCGCGGCGACAGCGCCGTAGGCCCCGGACGCCGCGTCGAAGTGGAGCCCGAGCACCCTGACCCGGGCGCCCAGCAGGGTCCGCACCTGAGCCTGCACGATCGGCACGAGTCCTTTCGCGCCTGGCAGCAGTGCCGTGAGATCCGCCGGCTTGATCGAAGCCTCGATCTTTGCGCGCCACTCCTCGACCTGCGCGGACAGGAGCGCGGCCTCGCCGGACAGTGCGGACAGCTTGCCCTTCGCCTCCGCGATCAGATCGGCCAGAAACCGCGGGCGTTGCTCGACGTCAGGTACGCGCCAGGGGTTCCACCCGCAGGGGTTCTTGCCCACGCTCGCATCGGTGGGCGAGAAGTTCAGCGTGCGCGCGCCGCCTTGCATCGACAGGTACCCCATGAGGTCGCTGATCTGCGTCACGAGCCCGTAGCTGCCGCCCTGGATGTCTGGGCGGATGATCCGGTTGTCCCCGTCCTTCTCCTCCTTGTCGTGCGCCACGAGGACCAAGTCTTTCCCGAGGGCGCGCACGCCGACCACGAACGCCGCGAAGCCCGACTTCAGTGCGCCCCATCCCTGGAGCGACAGGCCGCTGCCTGGCGCCCCGTGCTTGGGATTCTTACCGATGATGTCCAGGGACAGTATATCGAGGCAGCGCCCGATCGTGTCGAGCACGAGCGTCTGCTGCCCGTCCAGCAGCGGCCGGTGCTTGCCCAGCAACTCCTCGACGTCGACCCAGGCGTCCATCAGCACCGTGCGCTGGCGGTTGCCCGCGCGGTGCGATCCGCGGTCGAAGTCCAGCGTCAGCGGGGCCTCGGCCCCGTTGGCCAGAGTGGACTTCCCCAGCCCAGGTTGCCCGAACACGGTGACCACGAGCGTCTCAACCTTCATCGCGTCCGTCGACTCCAGGATCTTCAGCATCTTTCGCCTCCAGTGCCCGCGTACAACCCCCACGGGCGGGGTGGAGTTACGCGCTCCGCGTCGGACCTTTCGCGTGTGCCGCGTCGGCGTCCGATACCCGAGCTGGCTGCCCGCTGAGGGACGATACGCGGGATGAAGCACCCTCGTCGCCCTTGCCGCTGCTCTCTCTAGCCTGCCAGCCTGCTACTCCCAGGCTTCCACCCCCAGGCCGGGTTGTCCTCCCAAGCTCGCCCGCGCACGGAGGCTGTGCAAGCGGGGTCATCGCCCCTCTTCGTCCAACGCGTCCAGCCCGCGCGTCACTCGCGCATAGAGTGCCTGCGCCCGCCGCTCCTCGCACTCCTCGCACAGGCGCGGGAGAGGCTGGCCGTCCAGGCTCTCCCGGGGCGGGATCGAGCGGTCCGGCTCGAAGATCATGCCGCAGGGGCAGCGCGCGCTGTCGCGATTCATCTGACGGCCTTGGCGATGGCGGCTCGTGCATGCTCCAGCGCGCACGTTTCATCGCACGGCCCGGCCGTCGTCGCGCATGTCGGACAGGCGTCTTCCGACATGGGGATCCCGCCCGCGTCGAGCTTGGCAATCAGCGCGACGAGCCCCTCCAGCAGCTCCGGCGCCGCCGCGATCAGGTGGGCGTTGGCCTCGGCGGCGCTCCACCGCCCGGACCATGGGATGACGTCCGCGATCCGCATGCCGTCGCAATGGATTGTGATGCGCCTACCCGTCACTCGCTCGCTCCCCTCGCTGAGCGTCCACGGCCCCGGCGTATGGGTCACCTGACACGCTCCGCTTCCCGCGCCGCCCAGGCGTGTAGCGCGCCGTCCCGGAAATGCGCTACGTCCGAGTAGGGGTCGGCCTCCTCGCCGGAGCCGTAACAGCCTACCTCGCCGCAGAGGTCGCCATCGAACTCGATCAGATCGTCGCTGGCGCCGTAGACGCGCGTGCTCACGGCAGGTTTCTCGGGCCGACAGGCGGGTAACCATCCGGCTCCTTGCGCGGTGCCGCGAGGGGCTCGGCCCTCGGCCCGGGTGGCGTCCCAGTCCGGCCTCCCGCCGGATCGGCGCCCTCGGACGCGACCGGGCCACACCCCGGCCGCCCTGAATCGGCAGCGGCACCCCGCAAGGAGCGCACGGCCTCGACGCACAGGCGGGCCCCGTCCGCTGCTTCCGAGGCGGGGTCCATGGCCGCCAGGATCGCCACGCACGCAGCGTAGCAGCGGAGATGCATCGCGGCCCCAGCTTCAGTTTCGATGAGACTGAGTGTCCTCCGTAGCGTCGGATTGCTCCACTCCTCGCTCACGAGATCACCCCCTCTTCCGGCTCGGGCCCCGCATCCGCCAGTACGCACTCGATGGCCCGCTGGCGCTCCCATAGTTTCGCGAGCTTGTTGTCGGCCTCTTTCTGCGCCTTCTGGGCGAGTGGCAACTCCTTCTTGATCCGCAGCAACTCGTCGCGAAGCTCCTGAATGGTTTCCGGCGTCACGAGATCACCCCCGCCCCCCCTTCCGGCTCCGGCTCGCAGTCCGGGCAGGAGCAGCACTCACGTCGAGCGCGAGCGTCCATCCCGGCAGCCCAGGCGGCTTCGGCGGCCTCGGCTGTGACGCCCAGGCGCTCGGCACGCTCGGCCAAGCGCTCGAAGCGGCGGCGGTCAGCGTGGCGGCCGGCGACCCGGAGCAACTTCTCCGCGACCTGGGCGCTACTCAAGGCGAAAGCCCCACGGGACCGTACGGTATGCCGCGAAGCAGACGCGACAGAGGGTGCGCCACGCACGCGCGTAGGTCCCTCGATCGGTGGGCTCCGGCACGATTTCCGGCCGGGCCTCCTCGGCTCGACCGCAGTAGTCGCAGGACACGAGATTACTCCTCCCTGTAGTGCAGGATCAGAGCCAAGAGCGATGCGATGATCGCGACCACTCCGCCGCAGACGATCGCGGCCACGCCGAGGAGGCGGTAATCCATGGCGGCGCTCACGCCACGTCCCGGTCGTGCGGCGGGTCCTCGTCAATGGGATCCGGCACGTTGGCGCAGACGGCCGAGCAGAACTGGCCATCAGTCGCCCGGCCGCACGTGTGGCACTGGCCCTCGGGGGGCTCGCACGGCCCTGCGTGGTCGTACGGGCGCATGCAGCCACCGGGGCCGAGGCGGGAGCAGAAGCCGGGGTCGGAGGGGTCGATGCCGCTCATGACGTCTCCTCGCAACGACAGAAGTTGCGCGCCCAGGAGCCCAACGTCTGACTGAGATTGTTGACGTGACAGCCGATCTCGCGGGCCACTACGGTAGGCGAAACACCACGACGGAGCGCCGCCAACGCCGCGCGACCCTCCCGCTCGGTGAGCTTGCGACGCTGACGATTCGCGCCGTCTCTTTCCGGGTCCAGCGCTGACAGGGTGCCAACGAGATCCTTTTGCTTGGCCATGCCCCAATATAGGCCGCGTGCGGACGCGTGTCAAGCGAATTCTCTTGACCGGCAGGCTGCGGACGCCTATATTGATGCCATGGGAAAGCCTACCGCCGCCGGGAGCGCCGCCGCCATCGCGCTCAACAGAATCCGCTGGGCCGGGGTGTCCGCCTCAGCCCGCAAGCGCGCCGCTTCCGACGCTGCCAAGGCGTTCTGGGCCGCGCTGACGCCCGAGCAGAGGTCCGCCGAGATGAAGAAGCGGGCGAAGAAGCGGGCGAAGAGGGTGGCCTAGGATGGCCAAGCGGACGGCATGGCGTCGCGGATACCTATTCGGCCTGCGCCATGCCGTGGTCATTCTGCGACGCGCGCAGGGAGTCATCGCGACCCTGCGCGAGGCCGAAAATGATATCGTCGCGGCGCACGACGAATCCCGCGAGGACGGCCCCAGGTGCGACGACGTGCCCGGGATGCGCGCCACGCGCCGCTACCGCAACCCCCACAAGGGCTGCGGCCTTACGTGCCGGATCTGAGCGGGTCCTACGATTTCACTTGACACGCGTCCGCAGGCGTGTTATATTGGGACCATGAAGCAGGCAATCTCCCACGCTCCCATGCCGGTCGAGACGGAAGCCGTGCCCTCCACCTGGCGCTACGTGTACCGTCAGGTCTGCATCTGCGGGTGGGGGCAGGACGAGAACTGGCTCCCCTCCATCGAGGCGGCCAAGGCCCGCTACTAACACCACCACGCGCACCCCTACGGGGGCCACAAGGGCACGGGGCTCCCGGTGTGCGACGAGTGCCCCGAGTGCGTCGCGGCCGATCCCGATGGCGACGGCGGGTGTCGCTGCGCCAGCGAGGTCCGGGCGCTGGCGTCCCTCATCCTGCGGCGGCTCGCATGAAGCACGACGCTGCCGCGGCCATCAAGCGCGCCACCAGACGTTTTCGCTGCCGCACCTGCGGCGCGTCGGTGCGGGCGCGCTGGAACATCCTCCGCGGGGAGCGCACGATCGAAGAGCACGGCACGGCGACGGTGCGCTGTCCGCGGTCCGGGCGACTCGTCGAAGTCACGCTCCTCGACGAGCGCGCAGAAATGGCGAGGATCGCGGACAGACTGGCGGCGAGATGATGCGCGGCATGCGCGCCCGTTTCTGGCGGTGGCTGTTCTGCTTCCTCTTCTTCCTCATCTTCGCGGCCGGCCTCTCCGTCCTGCTCGCCGCCGCCCTGCTCCCGGTCGAGCTGGAGCCGGTCCTCGGCGAGCCCGACGCGGACGGGCGCGTCACCGTCGAGGTTCCGTTGCCGGGTCAGCCCGTGCGCGTGGCTGCGGAGTGGTCGGAAACGTGGGTGTTCGCGCTCCCGGCCGGTTACCGGGTGGTGCGGGTCTGGAGCTTCGTCGGTGTCGACCGCGGCGACCAAGTCGAGGCCAACGTCGAGCTGTTCAGCGCCTCGGCGCGGCCGCATCGGATCCTCCAGCGGAGCGAGCATCTCGCCGGGCTCGCAGCCTACGATGGGTGGCGGGCCGTGGAGACGAGCTACCGCGTCCCGCCCGAGGGCCGGCTTGCGCTCTTCTGCCTCGGGCGCGCCACGGGCGGCCGCATGGTCAGCGTGCACTTCGGCCTCCGCCTCGAGCTGGCCGCGGTTGACCTGGGATCATCAGTCGAGCCAGACCGCGAAGCCTTTCTGCGTGATGTCGCTGCTCGCCCCTCCGGTGCAGCCGAGCTTGAGCGTCACGAAGCCGGTCAGCGTCTCAATCGGAGCGAGCTGGTCCGCGCGTCCGGAGTACGCCGAGCCGTCATACGACCGCTTGTCGACGTGCATGGTCTGCGTCGCTGCGCCGGTCCGCATCACCGTCCACTCGAACAGCCAGTGGTTTACGGCGCTCCCGGTGAAACCAAGCGCCGCCGACGCCGTCGCGCCGAAGTACGCCTTGCAGTTCTTGGCGTTGGCGTTGTTCGCGGTCGTACCCCAGGCGCGGACCGTGATCGTCCGACCGTCCGTGTCGAGCACCGGCGGCAACGGGTACGTGCCCATCACCGTCTCGTTCGCGCCGCTGTTGGCTCGGGCTGTGGAGTCGCCGTAGATTCGACTGGTCGGCCACGCGATCCTGCCTGGTGCAGGCGCCCACTGCGTCGGTGGCACGTCGGTCCACGAAGCGACGAGGCCACCCACGTACGCTGCGGCGTTCGTCCCGTTCACCTCGGCGACGACGGTGACCTTGGTCGCGCTCGCGTCGAGTGTGCGCGACACCGAGAAGTACCGCGCGACGCCGTCGCCCGCGTGGTACGCCGACGACGACGTGCTGATCCCGTCGTCGATCGTCAGCCGCAAGTGGGAGGCGGTCGAGGTCTTGCCCATCGCCCCGGCGGAGAACAGCTTGCCCCGCGCGGCCGTGTTGAGGGACATCGCCCCGGTCGAGATCACGGTATAGGTCAGCGTGCAGTTCGTACCGACACGGGTGACCTTCGCGGCGTACGGCCCTGCGCCGAAGGTGTAGGTGTCGGCCTCGCCGGCACCCGCGCGCGCGACGGTGCAGCCTGCGCCAGCAAGTACGAATCCATCGGGGGCTGCCGCAGCTCCGGCCGACCAGTTCCACAGCTCGCCGTTCCAGGCGGTGTTGCCGCCAGGCGTACTCTGCTGTAGCGCCGTCCAGTTCGCCCGCACGTCCGCGGTCAGCGATGCGGTCGAGTCCGCGGGCTTCGCCGGGTCCCAAGCGGCGAGGCCCCACAGCGCGAAGATCCCGACGATGATGCCGAGTCCGAACGCCCTGCTCTTCATCTTTAGCCTCCTACGACAGCCCGACGTCCTCGATCGCGGTGCACCGCGACACGCCGCTGATGTCGTCGTGTCGCAGCCCGACGATCCGGCACAGCACGTTCGTCAGCGCTCCGCTCTTGTCAACCCCGCGCGTGCGCGTCAGGCGCACCTTCCTGCCGAGCCTCTTGTCGCGCAGTTTCGTTGCGGCCTCGAACGTGAACCGCCGCGGCCGCGCCGCAATCACGTTCACGAACTCCTGGCCAAGCTCGCGCGCCCACGCCTCCTGCTGCGGCAGCCCGGACTGCCCGTCGGCATAGCTGTAGACCTCGAGGCGCCGGTCCTCTAGCATGAGTGCCAGGCCGTCCCCGTGGAGCAGGTCAAGCGCGAGCCACTCCTGCCTGGGCATCCCGGCATTCGAGTGGCGGACGCGGACGCCCGCGTAGATCAGGTCTTCCGGCAGCTCCGTGCTGAACGCGAGATAGTCGGCGTCGCTGAAGTCCTCGACGTCGGCTGGCGTGCCGCTGGCGTAGACATCGAAATGCCACACCCCATCTCCGTCCGGGGCGATGTCGGCGAGGACCGTGCGCTCGATCCGGTTGAGTAGCTCGCGGAACGGCATCGGCTCAGAGAGGTAGACGCTGAGCGCGCGATCCTTGAAGCCGTTCGCGCCAGAGGCGCCGCGCGCCGCAAGGAAGGACGTCGTGTCGATCTTCTCGGCCGGCACCCCGAGCACGCGGCGCAACAGGTACAGCACGACGTCCGCGGCGTAACGGATCCGCGCGTTGGGCGTGCCGGTGTAGGTCCCCGCCGCGTCGTCGAGGTACCCCCACACGCCGGCGCGGACGATTACGTTGTCAATCTCCTCGTCCGGGTCGTAGTGCACCTGGTCCGCGAGGTAAGACAGCGCGGCGCTCTTGTCCGCGGTCTCCGCGAACCCGGCCTCGCCGTACGCCGACTGCTCACGCAGGCTCGTGCTGCTGCACTTGAGCGTCAGGGTCCCCGTCGGCTTGGCGATCGTGACCTTCTTCGTCGTGTCGTCGATCGTGAACGTCACGTCGGTGTCGCCGCTCGTCGTAGTCCCCTTGTCGAACAGCCGCTTGATGTCCCGAGGCCGCCAGGTGATCGCATCCCACCCCGAGACGAACGCGTTGCTCGTCGCTCCGCCGTTGCGCTCCGTGACCCACTCGAAGCGCACGTGCCGCAGCCACTGAAAGACCTTGTGACACTGCGTGAACGCGGCGCGCGCCAGCGACTTCGTCTCCGTGAACGCCGCGAGCGTCCCGTCTACGATGTCGGCCGCATAAGCGTAGGCGCACGACCAGACACCAGAGAACGCACCAGCGGTGTACGCGCTCGCGTCGGCCAGCGCTTCGTCGACGAACCCATGGAAGCTCACGGGTACGCCGCCATCAGACGCGACGCCGTCGATGCCGTTCGGGGCGTCCGTCGGGTCGCAAAATTCATAAACCGGGTAGCCGCTCGCGTCCTTGTCGACGCGCACCGGCTCGAGCGGCTGCTTCCAGCCGAAGAGCAGCGGCCGGGGTGTCCCGCGCTTGTCGGGGGCTCCCCGTGAATCGTCGTAGACGCGCGTCGGCAACAGCGTCGCGAGCAGTGGCCCCCCGGCATCAGTGAGCGGTAGCTCCACGCGCGCATCCGTCACCGACGGCAGCTCGCCGATGATCCCGGAGAACGAGCCCTTGTGGTCGTCGCGATAGACCTCCTGGCCATCGGCGAAGACGCCACCGAAGGATGCGGCGGCCGTGCCTCCGACGGCGATCAGCCCGCCGAGCGCCCGCTCAAGGATTCCGTCGCCGTTGATAAGCGACACCCGGCCGAGGCCGACCGTCTTCTCGCCGAAGAACGGGGATCCAGCGATCTCCCATGCTGGCAGGGAGTCCGCAGCCAGCCGCGGCTCGTGGTAGTCCATCGTCCACACGCGCTGGAGCTTCAGCCCGTCGAGGTAGACGGTTCCAGCGAGCGCGGACCCCGCGCGCAGACGCAGCCGGACGCGCGTGGTCGCGTATGGTGCCAGGAGCGCGAACGTGAAGCGGCGCCACTCCCCGTTGGTCGCCGTCAGCACCGCGCCTCCGGTCAGCCCGGTGGCGAGCGTTCGCCCGTCAGCGTCCAGCGCGTCGCTGTCGTCGTT
>ERZ1292637.1424-Hain-H14-01um-R3-1424-length-10186-cov-13_pt1 | contig 10186 bp, 10 predicted proteins | sample MGYA00564405_ERZ1292637 | MGnify/ENA primary metagenome ERZ1292637 (study PRJEB36523, sample SAMEA6512645) | groundwater metagenome | collected 2019-01-09 | study: AquaDiva: Metagenomics assemblies of 32 groundwater samples | reverse complement strand
CCAATGCCCGTCGCGGATACGCCGCGCCATGGCTCGGTCTTCTGGGGATGTCAGTGTTTTCGGTAGCATTTCGCTCCTTTCGTCGTCATCGGTATCAGGCCCCCACGCCCCGCCTAGATGGCCCCTGCCTCTCTCTGGAGTCGACAGCGTACACACACCCTCACCGCAGTTGCGGGACGCCTCACGGCGCGGGCTCGCGTGGTGCCGTGGTGGTGGCTGGGGATGGTAGGGGGCATAGGTTAGGGCTCCTGTATAATGGGGATGAAAAACGGACACCTTGGCTCGCTCTAGTTCTAGTGTCCGCCAATAGTCCGTTTTCAGGAAATGCACATACCAATAGCGGTGACGAAGCCCCTTATACAGCCAGGGTTGCGGGATATCCGCACTGCCCACCTGCCTGCTGTCCCTGCCACAGAGAGAAGGGAAGGGCTGATGGCGCCAACAAAACTTGCTGCGTGTCGGAAAGCGGACATTGAGGATACAGTACGCCCCTTCGCCACAACCATCCTGGCCTCCAGAGGTGGGGGCCCCATAATGCCGACACGAGAGACAGATCGATGGAATATGCATTGTTACATCGCCACGATAGCCGAGGGCGCCGTAAACTGCTGCTGTGTCAGCCACGGGATGAGCCGTCCCAGCTCCTCCACCAGAGCGCCGGCATCCGGCTTCTGCACCGTCAGCGTCACGGCAAACCCATCCGGACTCACGGCCTGCACAGTCGCGGTATAGGGTGAGGCACTAATCGTCAGGCCTTTTTCCTGGATAGCCGCGAGTGCCGTAGCCAGCTGATAGACGGCATGTTCGTTCTGCTGGCCCAGTTTGTCGACACGCTCGGCAATCGTGTGCCATACCCGCTCCATCGTGTCCGTGGAGCCGCGATGGTGCTCTTGCATCCAGGCGTACATCCGGGCTTGCAGTGCGCCACAAAAGCCCTGCAAGAGGGCTTCATAGGATCCGAATGCTGGAGTGGGAGGCAGCAGTGCAGCCGCAGGCACGACGGGATCCGGGATATCGTCGGGCTCGGGTGTCTGTGTCATCATGGGAGTGGAAGGTGGTCTGATATCGGCCATTGGGGTTCCTTTCTCTGCGACTGGAGGCAGAAACTGGTACTGTGTGAGAAAATACAGGGTTGATTTGGCTCTAGTCAGAGCGGTATACGTCCATTGGGCGAGTTCAGCTGCGCGGTCAGTCTTCAACGCCATGGTGGCGTACGCCTTGAGGTCCGGCATGGCAATATACACCGTCGGCCATTCCCCGCCTTGGGCGGTGTGGACGGTGAGACAGTAAGCGTACCTGAAGGGAATGGCTCTCGGGTCGATATCCTCACCATCAACCTCTTCCATGTGGACGGTAATGGTCGATTGCCTCCCGAGCGCATCTTCCACCGTGACATGGCGGGGATCGTGCTCGTCAATCTCGACCACGCGATACAAGGCATTGTTAAAGAAATTCGCGGCGCGATCTTCTTTGCTCGTACTCCGGCAAACCAACGGCTCCCCGACTACCAGCCGGTCCAGGGGATACCCAAGGGCGTCACGAATACCATAGGTACAGGCGATGCGCGTAGCATTGCGCCACACCAGTAAGGGCGACTCCAAGAAGGCCTGGGCTGGCGCGGCGGCACAATCTGCCACATCGCCGCAGGGCGGATCGCTGAGCCGCAGCAAGCTGTAGCGCCAAAACTGCTCGCCCTTACGGGCCTTGTAGGCCAGTTGGATGATCGGCGAATCTGCAGCTTGCCGATGAATTTCTGTCAGGTGAAAACTCTCGATGGTCGCGAGCACGGCCTCATCCCGGACAGGCGGTAATTGTCCTGGGTCACCGACAAGGCAGACTTGCGGATAGGCTTGCTGGCAGAGGGCGAGCATGGCAGCTCCCACCATGCTGCCTTCGTCAATGATCAAGACGCCTTCGCCTGCCTTCGGCCCAAAACAATCAAAATAATCGCGCCCACTGATACCGACGCTTTCCAACCGCCGTTTCGCGGAATACCGTCGTTGGCGTCTGAGGTCCCTGGCGCGGGCAAGATCGGGCTTGACACGCTCATGCACGAGCCACGGAAGGCCTTCAACATCCTCATGGGGGGTATCGTCCTCGGCATAACGACACGGGACATCCTCCTCAAGCCAGGCCATCGCCCGGGCGTAATCGGTTTTAAAATACGGCATGAGAGCCAAGCTGTGGACCGTGTCAGCGTTCGGAATACCCTTCCGCCGGAGAATCATCGCAGCGCGGTGCGTGGGCGCACCGATAGCAACCGGCACTCCCTGCGCTTCCAGCGCGGCTTTGAGGTGGGCAATAAGTACGGACTTGCCGCAGCCTGCCAGGCCTTGCAGGCCGATCAGGGTGGCACCAGCCGTCAAGCGCTCAACAAGCCAGTCGAGCGCCGCCTGTTGATGGGGAGTAAGGGCAATATCAAGGGACATCGCCGTCCTCCTTCCTCCGCAGCGCGGGCGCCAAGGTCAACAAGATCGGTTGGACAGGGCGTAAGGGAGCGCCTGCTTGTTTCTTGCTATTACAGGACCAGCAGGCAGGCACAATATTCGCGGCTGTATGGCTCCCGCCTTTACTGAGTGGCGTAATATGGTCTTGGGTCAAGCGCTGCATTTTGCGCTGATAATAGACGCACCGATAGCCGTAAGCCGCTTTCATCTCTTGCCATTGGGCGGCCGTAAAATCATTCACAGACGCGTGAGCACGGGTAGCTCTGCGACGCCTTTCTGCAGCGCGGTGCACTTCGGGATGTCGCTGACGATTCTGTTTGCCATGTGCTTTGACCTGCTCGGGATGCGTCGCTTGCCAGCGCTTGACCCTGGCAAGGACGGTAGCGCGCTGCTGTGAAGGCTGTGCCGCTATCCGCGCCTTGGTTGCCGCCGCAAAGGCAGGATCTGCAGCACATTTCTTTTGCAGCGACTCTCGATAGCGTAACAATATCTGCCGAACTCGCTCAGGATTAGCTACACGCCATGCTTTGATGCGTGCATAGCGTTCTGCTGGGGCTTGAGCCATCCTAGGCCACCTCTGCGCCTAAATACTGTTTCGCCATACGCCGCACGATATCCTGCTGCTTGATACTCATGTTTTGGGGCCGGTGTTTGAGCATGTCGTCCAGGAACCGCGCTTCCCAGTCACTTACCTCGGCATCGCTCTCGTCAATCTCTTCTAGAAACTGCAAGTAATAGTCGCTCACCCTTGCCTCCTCCCGGCCCTGGTGAACATGTGTTCACCAGGGCCGGGCTGTCTCATTACCAGCCGGTTTTTGCGGGCTGCGGCTGGGCGGTTGGTTGTGCGACAGGCATAGCGGGAGTTGCCCAGCCGCTTTGTGGAGGAGATGGGGCTGGCGGCGCTGGCTGCGGCCCCATCTGCGCGGCATGCATTTCAGCCTGCGCTTTATGCAATGCACATATCCGGTGCCCGGCGAGAACCGCCACGGCCATGTTGCCGCAGAGGCCGGTTGACTGCGGTGGGCGTGGGTCTTGGGGCAACGCTTGGTGCTGGCAGAGCACCGTGGGGTCCAGGACGGCCTGGGGTGCTGCAGTCATTGGCTGCGCGGGTGTGGCCCAACTGCCAGCGGGCGGAGAGACCTGCGGCGCCAGAGGGGGGGGCGGTGGCGCCTGAGAGCCTGACTGCGGTGCTGCCACAGGCCCCGGTGTTGGCGGGTGTTGCACCGTGTCTGCACGCTTCATCTGCAGCCAGGTGCCCAGATTGCTGCGCAGGTCTGCGGTGAGCACCTGGACACCCTGGGGCCACGCCTGAAGGTCGGTGATGTTGGCGTACTCAATTGGGGCGCCGTTTTGATCCGTCCGGGTAATGAGGACCTGGCACGGCAGAGGCATCAGGGGGTCTAGGTTCACATGTTCCCCTGTTTCGATGGGTCGATTGAGCAGTTTGCGTGTAAAAACATAGGCTTTGCTTGCTTGAAACTTGCCCCCTGGCGAGAACTTCTGACTGCTCGGGCTGCTCTGGAGTTCCGGCGGCCCCTGGCTGACATGTGCGGGCGACTCCCACACGGCGAAAATCCACCGCCACATCCGAGGCGATTGCATGGCCATCTTCCACTGGGTCGGTGTTTCTTCATCGGCAATCATGACTAAGAAACTCGGATGCCACCCAGGGGTCAGAACCGACTTGTCATTCGTGGTCTTTGGAGAGTAACTAAAGTCTGGCAATTTTTTGCTCCTTGCTACACTTCGCGTTGCCTAGTGCGTCTACGCATGTGGCTGTTGTGTGCTGCTGTAGCATCTAGACGAAGAGTAATGGTTGTACAGAAACCAATGGCGGCCCTGTATGCTTCTTGCTATTACAGGACCTATAAGCCGGAACAATATTCTGTACTGTGTTTGCACCTCCTTTTACTCAAGTGGCCATCACGGCAGGAACGGTGCTTGTCTCGACGGCGGAGGCAAGCTAATTAGAGACACTTAATTATGCCAAATATGCATAAGTAATGTCAATATAAATTTATGTCACAAGACTGCGGCGCGTTGAGGGACTCAGGATCACCAACTCTTCTTTAGCGCGTGTCAATCCGACGTACCATTGCCGCAAGATGGCGTCTGCTCCGTCTCCTCCTTCTTGCCACTCACGAAACCCGGCGGGAGACAGATCAGGGGCGCAATAGACCACCTCAGCTTCTGCGCCTTTGAGACTATGGTACGTTCCAACAACGACCGAAGGACTTTCCAGTAACCCTGCTACGCCGTACTTGGCATACACCCGCAGGGGATACGCCGCACTTTCCTGATATTTGGACAATAAATGGTCGTGCCACCATGCTAGCAAGTGTGCCCCATCCATCGTGGATACCTGCGTATATATGTCCGGCAATAGCACCTCGATCAACCAGGAATGCACATCCCCGAGCAACATGTCTTCTGGCATCAGCAAGGCAACCGTTTTCTTGCCAGTCTTACAGACCCCTTCTGCGCGCAGGGGTTCCAGCCATGCCCGGATATCGCGAGGCGACCAATATCCCTCTGTCTCACGACGCAGGAGACTCACAATGCGCTCAGGCATGGACACGCCGCGTGAGATCTGTAACGGATTCCAGGCCCGCTGTGCTGACCGCCACGGATTATGGAACGGGACACCTGCCCGCCTCAGTGCTGTGCATAACGGCACCAGCATGTAGCTACAGCTCGCAATAATCATGGTCGATATCTGTTGCTTCGTCGCAATCGCAAGATCCTCAACCCAGATGTCAGGGGCAAAAAGGGTCAGCGGGCTGCTTATCGCACGGCCCTTTGCTGCGCGTGGGACATAGGCAAACTCGCGATAGTTGCGATGCCGGCATATCCATCGCATCGCGAGAGCATGGACGGTCTCAGGAATACGGTATGACTGGGATAAGACCGTCGTTCGTTCAGAAGGCATATTAGAGGGGAAGACTGTGTGATAATCAGATCCAGCCCATTCAAACAGACATTGCAGAGGATCACCCACAAGATAGAGGGCATCAAGATGGCGGCTCCAATGAAAGAGTAACGAGAGTGCCAACTTGCTGAAATCCTGCGCCTCATCACAGTAGAGCACTGCAGGGGCGCATGGAGCCATAACGGTGTCGCGCAAGGCATGCACCAACAGATCCGTAAAATCTACAAAACATTGCGCTTTTTTCCACCGCGCCCAGGCCTCGGCAAACGCCCGGACAAGCGGGGTGCTATAACTCAACGGTTCGCATCGTGCCCGCAATAGGCTATACGCCGTCAACAACTCATCCCCAAGATATTGCTTCGATTGCCGCTCAACGGGAGCCTCATCAAGCGCGCCATGGGGGGCATCCATAGGCCACTGCGGATAGGCCTCTGTCCAGTCCTTGGCGTGGGATTCGGCAATCACAATTGTGCCGCCCAGTGCTTGATAGGCAAAGCTGTGCAATGTCCCGACGTGCCCAGGTGGCAAATCCACCCGCCCAGCAGCTTCTCTCGCTGCTGTTTTGGTTAGTGAACAGATCGCTACCCGTTCTCGTCCATACTCGCCAACTGCACGACTCACCATCTGGCTAATAGCTGTCGTTTTTCCCGTGCTAACCGGGCGGGCCAATGACGTAATACGTCGTGGCCCGCCCGGCACTCCTCTGGTTATGAAACATGTGATTGTGTACTCCATTGCCGCATGTAATGTTTCTGGCAGAACCCGTGTCCAAAGTGTTGCCCCCGTATCCCTCTCGTTCATCGTGCTATCGGTGTGGGTTGCCCACATCCACATGCACATCCTGCTTGTGCCATACTTCCGCCCCTTCTCCCTGCTCCGTTTCAAGGATATCCACTAATTTCTGGCTCTCGATCACCCAATAGGAACGGCAAATAACTCTGGCTTCTTCGCGCGCGGACACCGGCTTTTGTCGAAAGCCAAGCTGCCGCAACAGCGCCATATATGTCGTGCGCGAGAGCGTCCCGCGTCCATCAGGATCGCGAAGACTTAGCCACTGCCGAAAATGCCCGAGATGAAGGCCCGTCAACGTTCCTTCATCATCAAAGGGCAGGTTGTATTCCAGCGTGTGAAACGCATACAGGCGTTGTTCGCGTTGGAGATAGGCTGCAAGGACTTCCCGCAACCAGGCTTCCCAGGCAGTCGCAGGATTGTCTTGACGCTCAATGATGGTGAGCATGGCAGCCAGGACATTATTCCAGAGCGGTTCTTTCATTTTGTCGAACGGGCGGAAGCCATGTACGATCAGCAAGTCTTGCCATTGCGCCTGGTCACGAAACGCGCGCGCTCCGCCGAGGGCAATCAAATGCCCATTGAGTTGCGCGCTATACACGGCATTCTCAACACCTTCCTGTGTCAGGCGGACGACCTGACACCCAAACACCCGCGCCAGAGAGGCACGTGTTTCTTCGTGGCTCAAGACCTGCGCGGCCCCAGGTTGTTGCAATGCTTCTTGTGCGGTCGTAATCGTCAAGCGTTCTTTGGCACGCCAGATAAGCTGCTGGTAATACTCGCGGTTCTTGAGGTCGGTAGTATATGTCCCACGATGAGCAATGAGCAGGTCACATAAGGCCTGATCGCTCCATCCCTGATGCAGGGCCAAGAGTGCTAGCGCATATTGATGTCCGCTGAGGCTGGTATCATGCAAATCTTTGCGGACACAATCCCAGGTCTGTTGTCCCTTGGGTTTCTTCAAAAAGGCAATAACATCATTGGTCGGCGCCCGCGCGGCCGGATCAAAATGAATAGGAATATCCTGCCACGACGCAGAGATGGCCTGTGAGGCTGCGGACGTCCAGACGGGCGCTGCGGCAATGAGTGCGTCAAAATCAGCCTGCGTCCCTCCTGCGGCAAGCCAATCGGAGACATCGCCCCGTTCAGGCAGATTGGGGAGGGGGATTATCTTGACACTCGCAGCAACACCATTTAAGGATCGCGCGATGTCCTCGGCATGGGTGCGTCCCGATGCATCGTTGTCCGGCAAGATACGGCAGTGCGCCCCGCGCAGAATCTGTGCATAACTTTTCCGCCACTTCCCTGCCCCCATCGGATTACACGTCGCCACACGTCCACGTGCTAAAAGGGCATCAGCGTCTTTTTCTCCTTCAACAATGTAGATCATTTCCCCACGTTGCATGGCAGCAAGTACTTCTGGTAAGTGGTACAAGACGGGCGTAATCCCCGTGAAGACGTTCTTCCAGATATAGGCGCCTGGCGTGACGGGATCAGGACGCCGTTGGCTGAAATCTTTAGGCTCAAAACGTACTGTCTCATGCAGCACCTGGCCCATAGCATCGACATAGGAGTATATCGCCACAATGCGCTTACCGTTGCGAGAGGACAAGGGTGCAAGGAAGAGATCTGCGACTGTCAGGCCTAACGCCGCAACAATGGCCTCGACGGTACATCCGGCGAAACAGTGGAGTAACACTTTGTCGCTGGCGGGGGTAATCGCCAGCGATGGGTCCGTATCCTCATGGGCCGGACAGCAGGCCTGCCAGCTGGTTTCATGCTGAGTCGCATTGCGACAGCGTTGCGCAATCTGTTCCGCTATCAACGATGCAGAAATCTGTCTATCAGCCTGCTGCATACCATCCTGCTTCCCTGCTGATGCCTATCCTGTGTAATCAAAACGAGGTGTGTAATATGCCCTATACGCGCGCGCGCGAGAGAACATGATTTCGAAAAAAGTGCCTATTACAGCTATAACGTTATTACAGAATGATAAATCAAGAGTTTGTCGTGACTGAAAACCTATAACACAATTATTACAGGCTATTACTTTTTTGCTCATTTCCATGCTCTGCTTGTGCCTCAAGGCGGTAAATATGGTATAAATACCGTCAACGAATGCTTGAGTATATGCCTGACGTTTTTTGATGTCAAATATAATCATTTCTGCTAGACTGCTTGTGCAGGAGGTATGGATATGCCACGCCCGAAGACCGCAGCGGCTACGTACAAACGCCTCACACTGCGTCTGCCGCAAGATGTCTTTGATGTCTTGCAGCAACAAGCAAACGAGATAGGCCGTGCTCTCAATACCCATGCCATTTTTGTCCTGCGTTATGGATTAGCCATGGATGAGGCATCGCCTATGCCTGGAGGTCCACATGCCACTCGTCATGCTCGAAAGCGTTAATGTCTTTGCGTTGCCGTCCATCTCACTGTCGACGTATCGCACGTTACCCTCATGACCGGCGGTCTATTGGGCTCATCAGGAGCAGCAGCATGCCGATGCAGGCGGCCAGGTCGGCACTCATCCCGCCGTCCCCTGTGCCATATCCGGCACGGCCGGCCGCTGGGCGCTCGCCTCGGCCTCGGCGGCGGCCTGCTGCTGGGCGGCGTCCAGCGCCGCGATGTGTGCCGCAACAAAGCCCTCGATCAGCGCCTGCTGGGCGTAGTCCAGAGGCTCCGTGTGGTGCTCGGCCAATTTCTTCCGAGCACGAACGACCTTGATGGCCGTCCGCACCGCCCGCAGGGGGAGCACGTTTTTGTACTGCTCCAGCAGATCGTGTGTGACCTCCCGGAGCCGGTCCATCTCGTTTTCGATAGCGAGCATCTGGACAAGAAACTCGGCACAGTGGGCTTTCTGGACCGGAAAAGGCATCGGTATCTGCTCGGCGGCGTGGCTGGACTGCTCGTCTGTCACTGTGACACTCCGTCCGTTGGGTTCAATGGTGATCATGTCACTCTCGTCCATATTGTTATCTTTCTCCTTCCATTCCCTCCACACATGCCCCAGCCACGGCCTGCACGACCGGCCTCGCCCGATCCCACCCCACACGGGCGCTCCAGCCCAGCACACTCCCGAGGAGCAGCGTCAGAGCGAGCAGCGCCCACGCGAGGGCGTGACGGTCCTGGGCGCGGGTCATGGGGTGGCTCCTCCAAACAAGGGCAGGCCTGCGTAGTCCGTGGATGCCTGGGGCCCATTGCCGCCTTGTCTGCGCTTTTCCCAATATGCTTGTGCATTCAATCGGCGTTTTTCTTCAAATTCTTGTTTGTGTTCATGCAGGTGTTCTGCTCTGGTAAGTGCTTCAAGATTGTCAAGCATATCATTGAGGGGATTGCGATCCTTGTGATGCAATATATGCCCTTGTGGCACTGGACCATATGCTTGCTCCCATATAAGCACAGCACGCAGTTTCCACTGGTTTGACTCCGCAACCTTGACCCAAGCCCGATCAGGGCGGTTTGTATATTTACGAATCTGGACTGTGCCGACAGGCTGTTTATTGGGCGAGTCTCGCAATCCCATTCCGAAACTGGTGCTTACGGCTTTTAATATGCCTTTGGTGCCTTTACTCCATGAAACCTGCCCTTTATTACAAGCCTCGATGGTTTTTTGAAAGAGCAAATGATGTTTTGCAGAGCAAAAATGCCTTTTCGTTTGACGATTTTTACGGAGGCGTCCATAAAATTCTTGCTGGCAATAAGCACATACTAAGAGAATTTGGCGGTATTTCTTGCGAGAAAGCGAACTGCTAGAATGATGGGTAACCATGGCACATGCGCTCCTATCGCGTATGGTGTGGCGAGAGCCCCATATGGTGTTATCAGCACCTATGGGGCTCGTTACGTTATGCACTAATTGTATCATATCTCTTTGAAATTTCATATGTTATACTGTTTTGAATAATGGTAAATCATTGAATGCCTCTGCTGGTGCGATGACTCCATTTGTCCAGGCGTCCAGCTTATCGAGCTGCAGCCGGTGGCGCGCCTGGTCATGCAGGTAGGGGTAGCTCAAGTC
>ERZ1292637.1420-Hain-H14-01um-R3-1420-length-10198-cov-5_pt1 | contig 10198 bp, 12 predicted proteins | sample MGYA00564405_ERZ1292637 | MGnify/ENA primary metagenome ERZ1292637 (study PRJEB36523, sample SAMEA6512645) | groundwater metagenome | collected 2019-01-09 | study: AquaDiva: Metagenomics assemblies of 32 groundwater samples | reverse complement strand
AGACCTCGCCGGGGCCAACCTCACCGGGGCAGACCTCGCCGGGGCCAACCTCACCGGGGCCAACCTCACCGGGGCCAACCTCACCGGGGCAGTCCTCGGCAATCGAGAGATGATGCTGTAGGCAGCCCGGGGACCCCCGGCAGAAGGAGACGAAGATGAGAGCGCGCACCAAGCAGCCCGGTGACCAATCAGCCCCCTGCCTGCTCTGCGGGCAACGGGGGACGTACCCGGTGGGCTTCACTGGGTGGCAGGCGACCCACGCCCCTCGGCCTGGCGCGGGCAATACTTCCGCGCCGTCCCTCTGAGCAAAGTGCCGATCAGGGATAGGCACTGGGAATAGCATCACGTATCCGCCTAGAGCGGCGGAAGGAGAAGGGAACCCAATGAACTGGGAGCACGCAGGTTGCAAGATCGAGGTGAAACAGGATGGGCGCTTCTGGATAACAGAAGCCACCGAAGGTCTAGGAGGCATGGCCGCTGTCTATTCATCGCTCACCGAGGCTCAGGTGGCCATCGACAAGGAAATCAAGGCCAGGACGCCGAAGAGCAAGCCGCTGAGTATTCCGGCCTTGCACCAGCCAAGTGAGTATGAGCCCAAGCTGGAGGATGTCACGATCACCGCTATCCACCGGCAAAACCGGGACCTGATCCTGAAGGGAACCAGGACGGGGCGATCCGCCCACGTCTTCGCCGACAAGCAGGACGTGCGGCGGATCATCAGCGCCCTCTACTGCACCGGGAAGTGGAAGAGCAAACTGCAGGACGCCCTGCGCCCCTACACGATTGCACTGAGACATGGCTATTCTTCTGACGGCATCTGGGACGAGGCCGAATACGCGAGAGCCGTTGGTAAACTCAACGAGATCGTCCAGAAGGCGCAAGCGTCGAATCTTGCGCCAGCAGTCGAACTCATCCTCCATGCGCTTGAGGGAGCGACGGCAGATGAGCACCGGGAGGATGACTAGATGCCCGCCACGAAAGCAGAGCAAATTGAGCGCGCCACCAGCAACTACCTGGACGTTCTGGAGCGCCTGGAACAGGCACGCGCCCGGGTGACCAAGGCCGAGGCCGCCGTGAAGCTCCTGGAGGATGAGCACGACCGGCGGGCACAGGCGGTGTTCGCCGCCACGGGCGGAGGCACCGCCGAGGGCATTGCCAGGGCTATCCTGAGCATGGCTGATCCGCAGAAGTTCATCAAGGCAATCGAGCGCATGATGGACATCCTGGAGGATAACCCCACGCCCAATGACCTGGCGACCGCAATGGAAATCGGCGGTGAGGCCCTGGAGTCAACAATCTACAAGGCCGAGCGCCACACCGTCGATGTCTCCAGTGTCCCTGCCGGCCAGGACCCGGTGATCGACGTGCTGAACGGGGTAGAGCTATGAACCTCGCCGACCTCCGGCCCGTGCTCACCCTGTTCTTCCGTGCCAGCGACAGAGACGGTATCTGCCGGGAGGTCACCACCCTCGGCGCTGAGGGCTGGACCCTGTGGCACGGCCCAATGCGGGTCGGCCACGAGCTCATGCTAGTGCTGGAGAAAGGAGCCGAAGATGAGCGCACTGGACACGACACAAGCAACGATTGAGCGCCTGCTTGCCGAGGTGAACACTCTGCAACACGAACGCAACCAGGCCCTGGACACGGTGGAGGCCCAAGCGGAGGAAATCCGAAAGCTCCGCGCAGAACGCGCAGACAAGTACACCCAGTACCACAAATGCGCACACTGCGGAGCCAGGTGGCCATCGGTCCGGGAGGCCGACGACTGCTACGTCCAAGACCAGAGGCGCGCCCATGGATAAGCCATGCCCAACCTGTGACGGGACCGGAGAGGTATCCCTAGTGGCATACTACGACCCTGTAGCCGGACAACTCATAACGCTCGATTACGAGTTGGACACATACCCGAACGTCACGTGCCCACGGTGCGAGACGGAAAAAGGAGTTGACGAAATGAGCGAACAAAAGCAGCCGATCAGTCCTGACAAATGGCAACTGCTGGCCGGCACGACGCGGGCTTCGATGACCCGCGAGATCCGCTACGACGACAAAGGCGTCGCGCGGACCTACCCGGTCCAGGAAACCATAGAGACGAGCGCCCTGTGCTCGGTGGAGATCGCCACCAGGGCCAAGGGGCCGCCGGGGATCACGGTGAAGGTTTACGCCTCGACCGAGACCGAAGCAGGCGACCGGGCCGCAGCCGAGTGCATGCGGCTCGTACGCATATTCGCCGCGCAGCCCCAGGAGGACCCAGCATGACGAATCAGGGCATCATTCGCATCGAGCGCCAGGAGACGGGGCTCTCGGAAGAGGGCAACATCCATATCAAAAAGCAATTAGACCTGCTGGAGAATCTGGTCAAGACCGTCCTGCGCAAAGACGAGGACTACGGGGCGATCCCCGGCACGGGCAACAAGCGCGGGACGCTCCTGAAGCCAGGGGCGGCCAACGTGACAGCGGCCTTCAACTGCCACGCCGAGCCCCACATCGACACGGCTGTCGTGGACCCTGAGAAGGGAGCACACGGGTTTGTGAACTACGAAGTCCATGTGGACATCATCAGCAACCAGAGCGGGGCGGTCATGGCCCGTGGCTACGGCAATTGCAACTCCTTCGAGGGCAAGTACCGCTACCGGACCGCGCAACCCAAGTGCCCCAGGTGCGGCCAGGAGAACATCCGCCCCTCAAGGCAGGGCGACGGCTATTACTGCTGGGCCAAGACCGGCGGGTGTGGCGCCACGTTCAAACCCGGCGACCAGGCCATCGAGACTCAGGCCGTCGGCAAGGTGGAGAACGAGAACCCCCTGGACATGGCGAACACCATCAAGAAGATGGCCATCAAGCGGGCCGAGGTGGACGCTGCCATGCGTCTGCCTGGCGTCGCCAGGTTTTTCACCCAGGACCTGGAGGACAGGGCCGATGCGCTTTCCGACGCTCCCGCGCAGAAAGCCGCGCCCGCCTCACAGCAGCCAGCCGTAGGGCAAGCAAGGCCGCAGGCCGGGGTATCATCCGCCGCGTCAGCCGCACAAGCCCCCAGCGCGCCCGTGACGCAAAAGCTTAGCCTTGGGGCTCTTGGCCAGCAGTTCGCGGACTTCTGCAGACGGGCTGGCTGGGACGACAAGGCACGCGAGCAGGTCATCAAGACCTTCGACAAGGCCGACGGGAAGAAAGCCCAACGTTGGGCGGACCTGACCATTGCCCAGGCGCAAGAGGCGATTGCGACCGTCACGCTGTTCCTCACGGAGGCTGAGAAGTCTACCAGCCCCCAGGTGATCGAGGGTCAGGCCAGCGCCGTGGACGACAACGATACCCCGTTCTAGCAGCCGTGCCACTGAGGAGGAAACCGTGCCATGCGTTACCGCCTGAAGGAGTGCCCACGTTGCCATGGAGACCTGGCCCAGCACCAGGAGCATTGGGGCGAGGAGTTCCGCTGCCTGCAGTGCTCGCACACGGTGGGGGCTGAGACCCGGCAGCATCAGGTGCCAGCCAGGGAACTGCCGCACCAGGCCTATGAGGACTGGCTTATGCGGAAGCGAGAGAAACGCCTGACGAAAGCCGCCGAGCTCCAGCGCCTGGTGCGCCTCGGAGAGCCGCTGCAGACGGCGGCCAGGGCGCTCGGTATCGGGCGCACCACGGCGCAGACGCTGATGAAGATAGAGGTGATTGGGTGAACTATCAGGAGTTTTTGGCAGGGAAACTGAAGGCCGTCGCGCCAGCTGGATTGACAACCTATGCGGCTGTCAATCCCAAGCTATTCCCGTTTCAGCGGGCAATCGTCGAGTGGGCCGTGCGCAAAGGCCGCGCCGCGCTGTGGGCCGACACAGGGCTTGGGAAAACTTTCATGCAACTGGAATGGGCGCGGCTGATCGGCGAGCGCACCCTGATCCTGGCACCGCTCGCCGTGGCACAACAGACGATCAGGGAAGGGGCGAAGCTCGGCATCGAAGTCCGCTATGTCCGCTGCCAGGACGATGTATCGGACGGCATCACGATCACCAACTATGAGATGCTGGTCGCATTCGACCCGGCGCAGTTTGGGGCCGTTGTCCTGGATGAATCAAGTATCTTGAAGTCATTCACAGGCAAGACGCGCACGGCTCTGATCGCAGCCTTCCGTGAGACTCCATATCGCCTCTGTTGCACGGCCACGCCCGCCCCGAATGACCTGGAGGAGTTCGGCAACCATGCTGAGTTCCTTGGCATTGGGACGCGGCGCGACATGCTGTCGAGCTATTTCGTCCACCGCGACGACGGATGGAGCATCAAGGGCTATGCGGTCGAGCCGTTCTACCGGTGGCTGTCATCCTGGGCCGTCATGGTGAAGCTCCCCTCTGACCTTGGATTCGACGACACTGGATACCGACTCCCTCCCCTGGAGATCCATCCCGAATGGGTGGGTGCCAACACCCAGGAGATTGCCCGCAAGGAGGGGCGGCTATTCCTGCATGGGCTCGACGGCATCAAGGGCAGGAGCGCTGCGCGGCAGGTGACTGTCGCCGAGAAAGTCGCGCGGGCAGCGGCCATTATCAACGCCAGTGAGGACCAATGGCTTATCTGGTGCGGGCTGAACGAGGAGGCGCGGCAAATAGTAGCCGCCATCCCTGGGGCCGTGAACGTCGAGGGCGCCGACAGTCTGGAGTACAAAGTTGAGGCCATTGGGCGCTTCGCTGCCGGCGAGACTCGCGTCATGGCGACGAAAGCGAAGATCGGGGGGTATGGGCTGAATCTCCAGAACTGCCACAAGGTACTCTATTTGGGCCTTAGCGATTCCTACGAGCAGTTCTACCAGACGATCCGCCGCTGCTACAGGTTCGGGCAATCGCACCCCGTGGATGTCATCATCGTGATATCCGAGATTGAGGCCCCAGTGTTGGAGAATGTTATGCGGAAGGCCGAACAGGCCCAGGAGGTATCGCGTCAGATGGTCAACAGGATGGCTGCATATGAGCGCGAGGGGCTGGGAATCGCCGCGCCCAGTCGGAACGGACACCAGAGGCAGGAGGGACACGGCCCAGGATGGGACATCCACCTGGGCGACTGCGTAGAAGAAATGCGGTGGGTAGAGGATGCATCCGTGGATTTCAGTGTCTTTTCCCCGCCGTTCCTGAACCTGTACAGCTACACCGCCTCAGAGAAGGACATGGGGAACAGCCGGACCCCTGACGAGTTCTTTGCCCATTTCGGTTTCCTCGTGGCGGAACTGCTGAGAGTCACGAAACCTGGAAGGCTAGTCGCCTGCCATGCGGCCCAGGTACCAACGACTCTGGTAGACCATGGCGTGATCGGGCTTCAGGACTTCAGGGGAGATGTGATCCGGTCCTTCAAGGCGGGCGGGTTCGTCCACCATGGGGAGGTTTGCATCGACAAGGACCCGCAGGCCCAGGCCATCCGAATCCATGCGAAGGGACTTGCGTTCGGGCAACTGGAAAAAGATAGCTCCTGGCTCAGGCCGGCGCTTGCCGACTACATCCTGCTGTTCCGCAAGCCGGGCGAGAACGCCGTGCCGATCAAACCGGACATCACGCGGGACCAGTGGATCGAGTGGGCACGGCCCATCTGGTACGGGATCAGGGAGAGCGAGACATTATCGGCGCTTGAGGCCCGCACAGAGAAAGACGAGAAGCACATCTGCCCACTACAGTTGGGAACCATCGAGCGTTGTATCCGGCTGTGGAGTAATCCTGGCGAGGTCGTGCTGAGCCCGTTCGCGGGCATCGGGTCTGAGGGATACCAGGCGATCAGGTTTGGCAGGCGATTCGTCGGCATAGAGTTGAAGCCGGAGTACTTCAACGTTGCCTGCCGCAACCTGGAACGGGCAGTCGCCGAGAGCACCCAGGGGAAACTCCTGTGAAGGACTAGACCATGGCGACCAGGACCCGTGAGGATCAAAAACTCGTGAGAATTGCGCCAGGAAACCGTTGACAGCACCTTGCGGCATGGAGTATAGTCCACGAGGTAGCACGAAAAGCGAAGGAGGATTCGACCTGCATGGTAACGATAGAGCTGCCTCAAGTGACCTGCCTCAACGTCGACTGTAAGCATACCTGGATACCCAGGAAGGTGCCGGTGCGCCGCTGCCCGTGGTGCAAAACGCCGGTCGAGGAAAAGTCACGACGGAAGGGCTAGGCCATGGCCGCCGCCGTCGAGAGCAAGCAGGCGCTCTATGAAGAGTTGCGCCCGCTCCTGGTCGATCCCCGCGACGCCGCTGATGGCCGAGTCTGGAGCATGTGCCCCTGCCACCCGGACGGACAGAAGCACGGCAAGCGATCCCTATCCCTTTCCCCGCGCTACGGGCTCCAGTGCTTCGCGGGATGCGAGTTCACGGCCATCCTCTCGGCGCTCAGGCAACGCCCATCCCTCAACGGCCACCAGGACCCGAACCAGGGCCGATTAGTGGCAGTGTACGAGTACCGGGACTCAGCCGGCGTCTTGATCGCAGAGAAGGCGCGGATAGAGTACTCAGATGGTCGCAAGGCGTTCCGCTGGCGGCTGCCGGGAGGGAGCTCCAAGGATGGCCTCCAGGGGAAACCGCTGTCAGAAATGCCGCTTTATGGGGCGGAGTTGCTCCCGAAGGCAGAGCCAAAAGAACCTGTGTTTTTCGTCGAGGGCGAGAAGGCGCAACGGTCCCTCATGGTCCAGGGGTTCCTTGCCGTCACACATGGAGGGGGAAGCGGAACAAAGGACTTCGGCGCCAGCCTGGATATTCTGAAGGGGCGCAAGGTCGTCCTCTGGCCAGATAATGACGGCGTAGGCCGGACCTACATGCAGACGGTAATGGCGAGACTGTCCGGCATGGCCCGGGAGGTCAGCTATTTCGAATGCCCGCTGGCATTGCCGGAGAAGGGCGACGCTTATGACTATTTTGATCGAGGCGGTACACCGGAACAGATTCATCAAGCGCTTGCGTCCGCTGCCCCTATCACGGAGCCAAAGGTAGAGTTCTTGGGCGACGATGCCCTGGCGGTGACCATGCCATCTCCAGCGGGAACAATCAAGTTCGAGTTCGCAGCCATCGAGACGGCTGCCAGACGCTTCGATGCCGAGATGACGCTACAGTTAGGCAAGCATGACAGCGACCCCTACTGTGACCGCGTCAACCTGTTCTCCAGCACGCAGCGCACGGAACTGCGTCGGGAACTGGACGGGCTTTACGGGAAAGACTACGGGTGGGCTCGCATCCTGAACAGGGTTTTCTGGATGGCCCGCCAATCTTACCTCAGTGTGGACCGGGCGGTCGACGTGAGCGACATTCAGCCACAAGAGACGGAACGGTTCCTAGTCCCAGACATCCTGCCATTGGGAGCTCCGACTATTTTCTTCGGCGACGGCTCGGCGAGCAAGAGCACAATTGCCTCGACCTTGACATTCGAAGTGGCAACCGGCGGGAGGTTCCTCGGCAGGCAGGTTCCTTGCGTGCCGGTGCTGTACGTCGATTGGGAAGACACCGAATCTGTATTTCAGCGGCGCATCCGGAGACTAGGCGGGATGGATGAAATCGTCATCGCCAAGGGGCTGCTCCACTACTGGTCGGCCAAGGGTATCCCTCTCCAGGAGCAGGTGACAGCCATCCAGCGCAAGGTGCAACAGGCCGGCATAGGGCTCGTGGTCATGGATTCTATTTCGGCGGGTTGCGCCGGACCCGTCGAGGACTCGGTCGTTGCCAGCGGCTACATCAACGCCGTCAAGAAACTCGGCGTCACGGCTCTGCTGATCGCTCACATCACCAAAGCCGGGCAGGAGGACAAGCCCTTCGGGTCTGCCATGTGGCACAACGCCGCCCGGCGCACATGGCTCGTGAAGCGGGAGAGTGACGAGGACACGGGCGAACTCAAGGTGGCCATGGTCTGCAAGAAGGTCAACGACGGGCGGAAGCCTCGGAGTATAGCCATCGAGGTATCGTTCTCGGACCCAAGCGGCCCAATCGCAGTCAAGCAGGCGAGTTTCGAGGTTGGAACCGATCTTGCGAAATCGGCCATGAGTTTGAACGCCCGCATACAAGCGGCGTTGGCTCGCGGCCCGATGCGCAGGAGAGACCTGGCGACGACGCTGGAAGAGAAAGAGGATGTGGTCCGAACGGTCATGTCGAGGCATAAGGCCGCTTACCAGCAGGATGGCGAGATGTGGATGCTCGCTACACCCAGGGAGGTAGGTTTGTGATCATAGTCACAAGCGTAACACTTGGCCATGGTGTTACGTAACATGTTACGCGTAACACCGCGTAACAAAGAACGCCCCCCCTTAAGGGGGGGCGGGATGGGTGTTACGCGGTAGTGTTACGGGGGTTGATTTGAAGAAGGGAGGGGAGGGAGTGTTACGCGACGTTAACACATCCAGCGAAGGGCACGAGTGGGCCACGGGCTCACCGGAGGGTATCCAGCTCCTACGGCTGGCGATCCTCGGCGAGTGGCAAGAAGGTCGCTCGCCCGTGGCGCTGGTCAGGCTGTATCGGGTCATCATGGACGGCGCCCGTGACGTGCGGGCGTGGAGGTAGGCGAGTGAAAACGAGGGCGTTCCGATGCCCGATCTGCGGCTTGATTTCTGGGCTGTGCAACTACCAGGAGCACCTGGCCCCGCCGCGAGATGTCGCTTGTCCCCATTGCCACGCAAGTGCAGGTCACCCTTGTTCCAACCCAAACGGGACCAAGCAGTCACAGCCACACCAGGCTAGGATACAGGCATCAGCGAAGAACCTACAGGGGAGGTAGGCGATGGGCAAGAAGTACACCTTTGATTTCTTCTGGAACTCCTATGACGGCCTCACGGCGGCAGGCAAGCGGACACTCTACCCGACGCAGAAAGCCTTTGTCGATCACCTCATGGTAGAGGCGGATTCCTACCTTGAGGACTGGTTCGACGGCGAGCCAGAGAACGTCGCACAGCCCAAGGTCAGGGCCCAACTGCTGGGCATGGTCAAGGAGGGTTGGGTCCGGGGGGCTGTGCTCATGGACGATGACGGTGAGCCGGCGTTCGGTTGGATGATTGAGGACAAGCCAGGTCGCGGCCATGTGCCCGCTTGGGTGATCGAGGAGGTGTAGGCGATGGGAACCATGACCCAGGTGCCAATCGGCGATGTGCCGAAGACTAAAAATGACTCCGAGCGGCAGGCGACGGCTCTGGATCGCTATGAGCAGGTGGTGACGCTCAGGACAGTCTACCCGTGCATGCTACTCCAGGAGATCGGGGACAAGGTTGGGCTAACAAGGGAACGTGTGCGGCAGCTCCTGAAGAATGAAGGGCTCCCGACGCGCCACCATGATCAGCGGCAGCAGTACGAGTGTCTGCAATGCCACACAGTCTACCCGCACCACAGAACATATGGGGACCGTCAGGGGTTCTGCTCCAGGGCTTGCCGCGCGGCATATCGGCAGATCCCGATGGTCTGCGAGGAGTGCGGGGTCGTGTTCCTACGCAGGCAGTCAGACGTCATAAATGCGGCGAAGCACGGGCAGCAGCACATCTTCTGCGGCAGGCTATGTCACGGCGCATGGTTCGGGCGCAACTTTGGGTGGGCGACACGCCCGGAAGATATGAAGAAGGGACATAGGAGAAAGCGCAAATACAACTACGACCGCATCGTGGCCATGAGAGCGGCGGGAAAGCGGCCAAGAGAGATCGCCAAGGAGCTTGGCATAACATCTCCCAGGGCCGTAAGCCAAGTGCTCTCCGGGGTGAAGAGGGCGCAGAAGGGGAGGTATGGCGATGGGCAAGGCTGCTGACAAGGCGTTCGAAATCAAGTGGAAGGAGGAACAGGCTTCCGCCCGCCTTGCGCGTGCCGCCCCTAAGCTGCTGGCCGCGCTGAAGGAGGCTGAGGTCGTGCTGATCGAACAGAGGCGCGGGCTCTGCCCCGACATCGACAAGGCGCTTGCGCGGGTTGCGAAGGCCATCGCCGAGGCTGAAGGCACAGAGGCCAAGCTGTGAACCGCAAAAACCTAGAGGTCTATTAGGAGGGACTGATGAACACCAGGAGACTGACGAAGGCTGATTTTGAGAACGGGCGTTACGTTGGCGGGTCGTTGGCCTTCGATGGCCATGTTGAGATCGAAGCCGAGCTTGGCGTCGTATCGTTTATGCGCCTGACTGCGTCTGGGTCGATCATTGCCAAGGCGGGCACGGGCATCAAGGCGGGCTGGGGCATCAAGGCGGGCGAGGGCATCAAGGCGGGCACGGGCATCGAGGCGGGCACGGGCATCGAGGCGGG
>ERZ1292637.1418-Hain-H14-01um-R3-1418-length-10205-cov-7_pt1 | contig 10205 bp, 12 predicted proteins | sample MGYA00564405_ERZ1292637 | MGnify/ENA primary metagenome ERZ1292637 (study PRJEB36523, sample SAMEA6512645) | groundwater metagenome | collected 2019-01-09 | study: AquaDiva: Metagenomics assemblies of 32 groundwater samples | reverse complement strand
TTGAAAACGCGCATGGCGTTGTCATAGGCCTCTCCCCCTGGAGTGAGGCCCTGATTCGCAAGCTGCGTCTTTTGCATTTCCTCATTTTGCTTCCATTGAGGATCGAGGCGCGCCGTCATGGCGCCGTAGGCCTTATCGGACACGTCCTGAACGGAGGAGCTATCCATCGGCCTCGAATATTGCTGATTCACGCGGTTCATTTGGCTTAGCGATAGATCCCCCAGCCCCGCCGAGGTTTGCATTTGCGTGTCGAGGGAGCGCTGAGCTAGCGGGTTAAGCGTGATATTCGAGGACCACGGAACGGCCGGTGTACCCGGGATCATCGCCCCGGTAATAGGGTCTTGATGCGCTGGCACCGATTCCTGCCCAGGCGTATAGACCTGCGAGCCGTAGGGCGTATATTGGTTTACGCGCGATGATTCATTGGTCGCTGTCGCAGCCTTCGCGTAGTCAGGCGCTGGCGGAGGACTCGGGGAGTCCTTCCAGTGGACGCTAGCGGCCCAGAGGTCTACGCAGCCAGCGCGTAGCGCTTGCTGAATTCTTGAGAGATCCATCGGCAATCTTCCTTGAACATTCTGTAGACAAAAAGATCACCTGTAGGGTGCGCGTCTTTCAATCGGGCTTCCAACTCGAATCCTAAATGCTCATCGAAGTCTCTGGCGGCTATGTTCCCCTCTCCTACAAGGCCCGTCACACGTTGCACGTTCGCTTGATTAAACGGGTAATCAAACGCCGCCCACAGGTATTCCCGCCGCATCCAATGCTTCGAGCCGTCCGAGGCGACATGCATGAGGATGTTCACGCCGTTAAAGTCACTGTATGCCACGCCAGCCACAAGCGCGCCGTCGCGTTGCCAGCCAATGCCAACTGCCGCGCCGAAGTTGCCAAACTCGTTTGTGCGCTTCGCAACCCATTCAACAATAGCTTGACCGACTACGAGGCTCAAAGTATCGCCCCCTTCTCGAATACGATGTCTGTGGCAATCCACTGCAATTGAATCCCGAGGGTGTTGGTGTTTATATTCGGCGCCCCGCAGTAGCCAACACCTTGCGCCCCTTGCCATACGCGCGATAGCGCAAGGTCAGAGCCCCATGTCCCGGTATCCCACACTGCGGCATCCCAGCGCGCTCCAGAATTGCTAGCGACCGCCAGACTGGAAGTCGCCGCGCTCGTATCGAAGTCAACGTTAATCTGCCCGTTTACCGAAGGCGGCGCGCTCGATAGGAACGTGGGGCGCAGCATCGTAAAGCGCTTCAGTAGCGCTGGACTGTCGAAATAGCTGAACGCCTGCAATCCCCGCGTCGGGATCGCTTGCCCGTTGTCCGAGTAGGTCGTAGTCCATGCCTTGGCAATGTAACTAACGCCCCCAAAATACAAATCATCCTGATAGATTGCGAAATCGTTCGCATACCACGCGCTGAAGTTGCACCACATTCCAGTGATGGTATTCATCACATACTGCTGCTGGTTGATGTTCAGGTTTATGGGGACATTCAGGAGCAGGGCATTCTGCTGCGGGAAAGGCGTTACGCACCATCCGAAGGTCGCACCGTAATTCATGACGGCCTGCGATACCGCTTGCTGGATCTTGTCAGTGAGCGCGACCCGTGGATTTAGCCGAGTCGATTGCAACGCACCCGAAAGAGGGAGCAGACCGTCCTGAGTAATCAGCAGGAGGTCGCCTTTGTACTTCACAAAGCAGCGCCGCCCAACTGGAGAGCCTAGCCACCAAACCCCAACCAGCGCCCACGTCGAGGCAGAAGTAGGGTCCGTGCCGCGGTATACGAGGACATCGCCATTCGATGTTACGAACACCGCCAGATCATCAACCCCGTAGCCCGCGTCAATCGTCCACGTCCCCATTGCCATCAGGTATCCGCCATGTGGGCAGAACGCAGACAGGTCTAGGGCCGCAGCGGCCCCCGCAATGGCTTGCGTCGGCAGATACCACGCCTTTAGCGTGTTCTTTTCGATGAACCAAAGACGGCTTTTATGGGTGTTGACATGGATCAGGTTGGTGGACGTGACGCCCGTAATCGACGGAGAGGCCCAGTTCGTCCCGTCGAATGAGCGCACCGCATCGGCGCCATTGGCGAGAATGGCGTAATTACCGCCCGTGGTAGCGTAATTCACGTACTGCCACCGCGCATTCGTCAGCCCTGATACCGCCGCCGCCCCGATAGCGCCCCCGGCTGTAGCGTCGTAGATCGCTGTTCCGGACGCCCCGAATAGCTTGTCGGTCGCACCGCCAGAGTAGGTAATCACCGTTTCTACAGCAGCAGAATAGCCCGTTGACCAAAGCGTATATCCGCCACGCAAGTCAACGCTGGTGGTAGATGGAAATAGGTTTGTGAGAATAACCGCGTCTTTTTCGTCCATCGCGGCGATAGAGTCGCGCGCATTCCATCCGCCGACAGGCGCCGGCAGAGAGCGCGATGTCGCCCGCCCCGGCTGAAAGGCTCGCTGCGGTTTGATACTGGAGGTTGCTTGCCCGTAGCGCATCAGGTTCCGTATCCGGAATCCGGGACGTTCTGCTGTGTAATGAGCACTTCAGTCCTGCGCGGCGCCATAGAGAGCGTGGGGCTCCCGGCGTCGTTCGCCTTGGCAATGCTGAGTTGGCGTTCGTAGTCGCGCAGATACACGTCGCCAAAGCCCTTCACCTGGAAGTAACGGTGTTTGAGCGCCGTGACCATCAGGCGGTCAGGGAAAATGCATGTATCCGTATCGACCGTGAGACTCGACTTACTCGGGGTGATTACGTCCGCTGCGGCAAGCACCCAATTCGTGCTTATGTATTCAAAGCCAAGATAGTCGGCAATCCCAGCCGGAGGCCAAATCTGAAAGAAGCCGCCCAGCACCCGATAGCGCAGGCGCGGCCCCGTGGAGATGAATCCTGATTTAAGCCATTGCCATTGCTGCCCCGTTTCCGGCCCCATCATCTCCCAGTGTTTGGTCTTGTCCCAGTCCGTCTTATCCTTCAAGCGGTCGTAATCCGAAGGCATGACGTAGAGAGTTTGCGAGAATGTCAGTGTTGCCGATCCGCTCGCCGTCGCAGGCAGATTTAGCGTAATGGTCGTGCCGCCTGCCGTGGCTAGATAGGTGTCCTGCTGCATCCCCGTCCCGGTTACGCTGAAGTACGTGGGCGTGGTGGTCAACCCGACGACCGATGACATCCCCGTCACAGTCACGCTCCCGCTCGTCGTGGTTCCCGTGTAGGTGTAATACACGGTTACGAAACGGTACTCCTTCGTGATCTGCTGCCATTCGTACTCACGCTGAAGCTCATTGCCCGCCGCGTTGAGAAGCCCCAGTTGCTGCACAATATCCACGTTCGTATTGCCCGCGACAATGGTAGGTACAGCAAGCCCCATTTCAGTGGTAGCTTGCTGGATCAATGCGAGCATCGTCGAGGACATTACGCGGCCTGCCGCGCTTTCTCAGCCTCTTCGGCTGCTTTTCTTGCGGCGATTTCAGCGTTCGATGGACGCCCCGGGCCTTTGCGCTTGACGATAGGCTGCGCAACAGGCTGACGCTCAGTCTGCGCTTGGGCCTCTGGCGCTTGCGGAGCCGTAGCGGGCTTCGTTATTTGCGCTGCGATTTGCGCGATTTGCTCTTTCAGCATTTGGATCTCGGCGTCCCGCTTCGCAAGCTCCTCGGCCTGATGCTGCGGCAGCGCGGCGTCAGTCGCAGCTTTGAGAAACGCCCGCGCCTTCTCGCGTAGGGCATAGGGCGACATCCCACCGATCATGCCGATAGAGTTGATATTCAGGTCCGATGCACTGGCGATTGACTCGACGGTGTAGAACTTGAGCGCGCGGAATTCCTCTGCCTGAGAGCGCGTGAGCTGCTGCCATTCCTGGATCGGCGTCCCGATCTCCCGTGCATCGCCCTGCGTCTTGTTGACGTAGTGCTGCCACTGGAGCGGGAAACGCTGCTTGTGATCGGAGCGCGCCGGCATATCCCACGCCATATCCTTCAGGCCGGGTACGTTGATCTTCACGTAGTCCACGTCCGAGAAGATGGGTCGCCCATCCAGCGAGGACTTGAACATATCCTGCACTGGGCGCTTGTAAAACTCTACGATAAGCGCGGCATCTGGATTCACGGCACCGACAAAAGCCGGGTTTGCAGCATCACTGGCGAGCATTGGAACCTCCAAGGAGTTGGGGGGACTTCATGTAACAAGATCCGCGTATTTGTTATTTCCGCGAATCTCAAGAAAGAGAACAATCAAGCTCGACAGCGCCCGGTACACCTTATCGAGCCGCGTGACCTTGATGTCAGGCGTAGCAACGCCTTCCATAAATGAGGCCGCGTAGGGGAGCATTCCCGTACCGTGGATCGTGACCTTTACGCCCATGCTTTGCAGATGCGGGCCAATCGCCTTGAAGTCCATGACTTGCAGAGCCATCCACGGCGCGGTAATGAATGCTTTCCCGCAGACCTTTAGGCGGATTTTCTGCTGATCGATGATGGACCCGCCTACGTGTGTAGCGTCCTCCTCATAGGATGAGTCCACGCCGAATAGGTGCATATCCGTATAGCCCATCGCCCCGGCAATATGCGTGCCCCTGGTAACGCCAGCCGCGCCGCCGCCAATCATCGGCTCCATGCGGTTATTCGCCACTAGGAATTGCTCTACGGGCTCCCCCGTGAGCGCGTGAAATACGATGACGCGGTGCCCTGCCAAGGCCTTGAACAAGTCAGGATGGCAGCGAGAGGCGACAAGGTACGTAACGCCCACATGAGGCTTACTGGCGAACTTCGCAATGATCGGGTTCGCATCCCAGTACAGCGCAAACTTCGGGATGATCCCGCGCTCAATCAGAAAGTCATGCGCGCTATTGCAGGCGATCACGTCGCCAACAATATCTTTATATGTACGAGCCAGAGAGGGGCCTGATCCGACGATTGAGACGACCCCTCCCGGCGCGGTGTTCATCAGCTCGTTAAACCTCAAATATCCGCGCTCGAAGGTCGCGCGGATATTGTCAACACGGACACTTTCCTCTGTGTTGTGATATGCGTCGAAACGCACCTGCCCTTCGTAGGAAGAAAGCGCCGTCATGGTTACACGATCAGCGGGGCCGTCACGAGACGCGGCCAGCTCACAAACGCCGGAACCGCAGTCGGAATGCCCGTCGAGGACGCCGTGATAAGCGCAATCCCGGCAATCGTGCAGGTTGCCGAGGTCGTGGTCAGCGTGCCGGAAGAATCGCTGTTGTAAAGGATCACGTTCACGGTCGAGACCGACGACACAAGAACGTAGATTCCGTTACCACGCCGAGCCACCCAGCCGTAATCCGAGGCCGCGAACGTGCCTTGAGCGAAAGCAATCTGCTTGCCGGCGCTCGTGGTGTTCAGCGTGCCATTGAGGAGCGCCGCTGTGCCGCTGGAATTGATGACGACCACGCTGCCGGTCGTTAGAGCGACCGCCGCGTTGACGTACACCCATTCCGTATCGCCTTGCCCCATCAACGTATTGCCCAGCCCAAAGAGGGCCGTGGCGCCGTCGCTGTTGCCAAGGTTCGCTCCGATCATGGAGCTATTCGTGTAGTTTGCCATGTGTGCTTTTCCTTTACGCGATGAGAACGCCCGAGAACTGCGGGCCGCTCGAAGTCATGTTGCCAGCCCAGCCGATCAGCTTGACAATGGCATCCTGGTTGACGGATTGACGCTCCCCGCCGATGGGGACGAAATTGCGGTCCCTGTGCGGACGGAAGAAGATGTAATCCGTATTCAGCGCCCACATATGCGCCGCCGTCGCTCCGGAGGTCAACTGCGTGCTGCTGACCGCACCCGAGATACCGCCGCCGAGAATCACGTCCGAGGCCATCCCGCCGCCAAAGAACTTGAGGCTCGGGAAGCCCGCGCCGGCCGTCCCGCTGCCGGACTCTGACGAAATACGCTGGATCGCCTGGAGGCTGTTCACGTAGAAGCCGTAGTAGGTGTTGTCCGCCACCCACAGGTCCGGCTTGTTGTTGCCACGTACGCAGCGCAGCGCAAGCGTGGTCATGTACTGCTGGATGTTGGCCGCAGAGACCGCAGCGCCTCCGTCCGTCACTCCGCGATAATACTGCGAGCGCCAGAAGTTGTAGGCCGAGCGGGAGATGCCGCCATAGGTGCCTGTCGTCGGATCGTCGGGAATCGCAAGCGCGAGGCCCACGATGTTTTTGCCGCCGTTGCCCGTGCCGTCCTGGTAAATGTCGTAGTCGATGCGGTTCATGAGTTCCGCTTCGGCCACCTTTACGCGACCCTCCAGTAGATCAATGATTGCCTCTTTGCTGGAGTTTTGCAGCATCTCAAGGCCCGACATCGTAACGGCGCCCGCGTATTGCAGGATGTTGAAGGACGCGGCGCTGATCGGGCTATTGGGGCTGATGTTGATGACTTCATAGCCGCTGTACGAATTGGCATTGATCATCGTGGAGTCGGCATACATGATCTCTTCCAAGATCACATTACCGCCGCCGAACGTACGAACGTTCCCTTTGCCCTTGAGGCGCCGGAGAACGGCGTTGTTGTTGGTCACGTTATCCGCGAGTGTTCCAGAGCGATTCTGGATTGTCGTCGCAATGATGTCGGTGACGGAACTATTGGCGAAAGCCATAAATGGCTCCTATAGGAGAGTTAGACCCTGCCTCCCGCATGCCGGTCAAACGACTCCGACAATTGGTCACGCAGACTTTTTGGGCCTTCGGCTTGCGTCATCTGGCTCGGTGTAGACGAACGGACGCTTACCGCTTGGCTTCGAGCACGGCCTACCTTCGCTTGCTCTGCTGCGAGCCGTTCCGCTTCCTTCTGGCTAGCCTGCTGTTGCTGCAAGGCGTTCCAGATGTCGGCGTGTTGCGGCATGCGTAGAGCGGCGTCATAGGCGCTCGGATAGTCTTGGGCTAAATCTGCCTGGAGGAGTCCAGCCATCGTGCCTTTGACTGCTTCAACGTGCGGATACTTCGGATTTCCCTTCTCGTCCTTAGCCTCTGTAAAGGCCTTGTACGCCTGCTGTACTTCTCGTGCGGTGACGGCCTGCTGAATGCGGGCGTCAATATCTTGTTGCGTGATCTGCGGCTGAGCCGGGGCCTGCTGCTGGGGCGCAGGCGGCATCGGCTGCTGACCGGAAAGAATCTGAAAAAGCGCATTACCGTCCACGTTGTTCGCGCGGATGATGTTGGCTACCAGCGCTACCTTGTCTTGCGGGGAGCCTGTGGCGAGCGTGTGATGGGCGCGCCCGAGGTTCGTGATCCACTGGCTCACGGGGATGTTGTGCTGTTGCAGGATCTGCTCAAAGGGCGCTACGGCCTCCATGACGCCTTTAGCGCGATCCGCCTCGGTCTTGTAGGTCGATACGCCGGTCTGGTATTCGCGCTCGCGCTGGTTGACATAGGACTGCAATTCTGGCGTCAGCGTCTCCCACTGTGGTTCAAGCTCTTTCTTCCAGCTCGAAGGACGCGGTACCTTCGGAATAACTGGCGCAGGCACGGCGGGCACTGCCGCTACCTGAGGCTTCTGGCCCTCCGGCAGAAAGCGCCCTTTCTCGTCTCTAAGCCGCTCGGCGCGCTGCGCCTCCGTTTCCTGCGCAGGCGCCGGAGGCGGTTCGGCCTTAACTTCCACTTGGGGAGCAGGCTCCTGCGCAGGAATAGGCCCCGCGTTGGAAACGGTATCCATGGCGGATTCGAGCGATTCGCGTACTGTAGGTACGGGGATGGCGGCTTCGATAGGCATGTTAGGCGCTCAGCATGGCAAACCAGCGGGTCGCCGTGACCTTCAGAACCCAAACCGGCGTATTTGCTCCGAGCGTAAACCCCGCGTTCGTGGCGAGGTTGTTGAATTTCGAGCCTACGGGTGGGTAGACCGTCAGCGCGTTCGCGCCCCCATCATTCATGACGAAACACGAATCGCCAATCATTCCGTTGTAAACGATGACACCAGTGCCAGAGGCCACGGTACTGACGAAATTCGCGTCCGCCGAGATTGTCAGCGCGGTCGCCTGCGTGGTGCCAGTAGAAGTGAGGGCGGTCGCTACCGATGCGATGACATCCGCAGCAGCGGCGGCAGCGGGTACGCCGGTCCCCATGATGTTTTTTGCGAATGCCATTGCTATCTCCTTTTGCTTAGAACTTGCTCTGTCGCCCGGATGATTGTTTCCTTCAACCCAGGCGGCGACTGCATAGGCTTGGGTTGCAGATACTTTGTCTCATTGCCGATCTCGATACAGCCGTGCGCTCTCAAGTGCTCGCGGTGTCTGGAGCGTGACGTAATCTCGCTTCCGTCGATCATGGATTTGTACGGAGCGATGTCCCCCATGACGAGCGGCCCGCGCGGCGTCGGAACATAATTCATACCGACTTCGACCAGCTCGCCGTTGACCTGGACGAATCTCCTACGCACTGAGCACCCCGAGGATTTGCGTATCCGAGAGAAACCAAAAGATACATGCCGTATTCGTCGCAAGCGTGTGCGGCGCATTGATGGCAAGGGCGTTAATTTTGCTCCCCACTGGCGGATAGACCTTCACCGGATTGGCGCCGCCGTTATAGACGAGTTGGCAGTCGCTTGTGAGCGAGTTGGCATTCAGTATCACGCCGCTATTCGCGGCGGCGGTCAGAATGCCATTCATGCCGTTGATGAGTAATGTCGCGGTCGCTTGGGTGGTTCCAGCGGCGACGACAAGCAACCCGGAAGAGTCAAGCAGTCTCATTTGAATTCCTTATGCACTTAGCACCGCCATGACGCGCGTAGTTGAGAGGCACTTGTAGAAGCACGCCGTATTCGTGGCGAGCGTCATCGATGCATTGGCCGCGAGTGAATTGATCTTCATGCCGGAGGGCGGATAAACCTTCAATGGATTCGCTCCGGCGTTGTAGACGGTTTGCTCATCTCCAGGCGCAAGCTTGCTAGAGAGCACAACACCGCTTCCGCTTCCGACAGTAGTGATCTCGCTATCTGCCGCTGTAAGTTCTGTCGCCGTACCTTGCGTTGTGCCAGCCGCGCTAAGCGCCGTTGCCGTATCCGAGCAGACGGCTGTGATCGTAAGCCCCGGCATTCCAGACCCCATGACTTTCCATCCGAGCATGTCATTGTGGCCTCGCCGCTGGGGCGGGCCGTTCCTTGGCTACTTGCAGAGCGGTTTCGCCGGCCATGTCCTGCTTTTCCACGGCTGCGCGCGCCTGGATCTCGGCAACCTGGATCTTGGTTTCGTTGTCAACGAGCGTTTTCCAGCGGTCGAATTGCTCTTGCCGCGCGTTCTCCTGCGCCTCCAGTTGCATCCGCTGCGCTTCGGCCTGAAGCTTGATCTCCTCCATCCTGATCGCGTTCTGCTGCTCGCCCTGCATACGGGCCATTTCTCGCTGGTGCTCAAGTTGCGCGGCCTGCTGTGCGGCTTGTGCATCCTGTTGGAGTTTCGTGGCGTTGAGTCCGGCTTCCGCCTGCACCTTCGCCATTTCCGGATCGGGCTTCGGAGGCGGCGGGTTCGCGGCAAGCGCTTTCAGCTTGTCGGCGGTTTCGTCAAGCAGGCCTTCTACCTGTCGCCCAACCTTGAACCCGGTCACGCCGAACTTCAGAAGACCCATGAGCATGGGTGCGAGAATCGGCGCTGCCGCCCCGGCGCTTGCAGCCATCTTTTCGGCGCTCGCCAAAAACTGGCCTACGGCGGTAAGAAATTCGACGCGGCTCTGCTTCTCGTTCTGCTCGTCAATCTGAACCATCGTATCGGCGTTAACCTCGATACGGAAATTGCGCAGAGGATTGGGGGAGTCCTCGGCCTCCGGGTTCGTGGCGCGCTCGCCAAGCAAGAGTTGCAGGGCCTGCGGCACGAGCGCCTGATCCTGCTCCGTGAGTTGCGTAACGCCTGCGATATTCGTAAGTGTCTCGGCGGAGAACTTCCCGCACATAATCTGCGCCTTCAACTGGAAAAGGGCCGTGGCGAATAGGGCTACGTCCTCTTTCATGTTGTTCAGGCGAAGGCTCGCATACTGGCCTTTGATCTGCTGCGCGGTCGCGGTTTCCTGCGCTTCAGACTGACCGCGCACGATGTCTGCGAGGCCCGTAATGTCGTAAATGATCTTCAGGCACTGCTGAATCGCCTCGTAGCAGGCGGCGAGCGCTTCGTAGATGTTTTTCAGGTCTACGATGTCTACCGCGCCCTCAAGGCCATTCTTCTCAGCGAATGCGGCCCAGTTCTTTACCGGGATTAGCGTACCGTTCAG
>ERZ1292637.1416-Hain-H14-01um-R3-1416-length-10215-cov-6_pt1 | contig 10215 bp, 9 predicted proteins | sample MGYA00564405_ERZ1292637 | MGnify/ENA primary metagenome ERZ1292637 (study PRJEB36523, sample SAMEA6512645) | groundwater metagenome | collected 2019-01-09 | study: AquaDiva: Metagenomics assemblies of 32 groundwater samples | reverse complement strand
TCGTCTGCTTCCGCACTTGCTCCACTAGTCTGTCGAGGACCTCGTGCCCAAAATTTACGTCGCCACCACCAATATCAGCAACAGCCTCAGCTGGTACAACAAATTCACCATCCGAAGCTAGTATTTCGGCTGGTCCCCCTACATCCCCGCCATCTTGAAACTTCTGGCGTATCACTTTGGTGGTCTTTGGCGCCCGACCTTTGATTTTCGGCACTTTGGTGCCGAACGGCCCAGAAAACATGGAACTGAGCTTTTTAGCGCCAGCTGCCGAATTTCCTTCCCCTAGTCCAGAGACCACGTCCGAGGGGATGACATAGGACTTGTTTCCTACGGACATCGGCACGGCATCGGTGCGGCCTCCCGTTGGTCCTGGGATGAACCCAGCATGTGGGGCCGGGCTCTTGGGCATGACGTTCGAATAAGGACTGTCCATGGCTCCTCCGTCCGCGTATCCGCGCGGCACCATCATATCCACAATCTCTGCTGATCCCATGTCGCTCGCCATGCGGTTTCGGGCCTGCTTGCCACTGGCTCTGTTTTTGAGGGCAATGAGGCCCATGGCACGCAAGGTCGGATCACTCTCCCTCCGGTCCTCAATGCGAGGGCCGCCTATGTCTGCGTAATGTTCGGGGAGGCGGTCAACAGGACCACCGTCTCTCCACTCCCCCAAACGATCTATTTCCTTTCCTCTAGCGTCTGAATGAGCATCGAAGCGCTGTCTATCCTCCATCATCTTCAGAAGCTTATTGCGAGGCTTTGAGGGAGCGGGACTCCATCCAAGAAAATTGCTAGCAATCGAGTGCATTGCAGTTTGATCAACTGACTTGTCATTGCGCAACTGAGCCATAAGTTGGTCAAACGCTGCATTGTCTCCTGACATTTTATTTAGATTGGTGGTATAGTTAGGTGCGCTCAATACCTCGCCAACAGGAGGCTGTGGCAAGCGCAGGCTGCGAATGTTTTTGAGAATTTTACCCAAAGGTCCTGCCTCAGCCTCATTTGGGGTCAATGCTGTGCCAAGCCCCAGCGCCCCTGCCTTGGCCAAGCGACCGAATGGGCCGCCCGCCACCATCAACCCCACATCCAGCGGTGTCTTGGGGATCATTGTGTCTTCGATCAACTGAGTGAGTTCACCGCTCGCGCGTCCCTCTGCCGGTCTAACGCTCTGGCGCGTGCGAGCAGCCGCTGCCTCTGCTGCCGCCTGTGGCGAGAGCACATAGGCTGACTCGTCAACCTTGCCGCCGTCTTGGTACTTACGCTTGCGTCCCTCGCGCTGAATGCGAAATGCAATCGCGAGACTCTGATCGCGAGGTTTTCCAGAACGAATCAATTCCGAAACGTTCGCTTTAAAGACTTTGTCGCTTTTTCCCTTGTTCAGTGGCATGGTATTAGCTTGGGTTCGAAAGCGTGAATTCTAGCGTCTCAGTCCCGGCTGCTGACCCACCAGCGGCCGTAGTCAGAGTAAAGCTTGCCCCAGATGTCCGCGCAGACAGATAGAGATTATTCGCACCCGCTAGCAGCGTTGCTGCTGCTGCGTTGGTTGGCGTCCAATTAATCTTACTTGTGCTAGTCACAGACGTATTCGGAACGACGGTGGAAGCAGCAGCCGAGAGCGTGAATGTGCCAGTGACACGCGGAAACGTGGCTAGGATAGCATCCCGCAGCCCATTGATGGCGACGATCATCAGCCGTTGCTGAGTCTCCAGGTTTTGGAAACTTATGTCACTGCGGCCACTCATTTGATCCATCATCGACATTAGCGCTTCCCGTCTGGGTTTGCTCGGTAGCGTTGTTGACCAAGGCGCCACCACGTCCCCACATCAGCGCTTGAATAGGTCACCCGGATTAGCCTACCACGCAGTCGAAGGTTTACGAATTCTTTTGCATCGTTTATTGTAAATGGGCCGAAATTCGTTGTTGGGCTGTTCGGATAGGCAGCTGTTTCGATGGCCACCTGTACGCTGGCGGATGGGTTCGAACTGCCGAAATAGCGCCATTTCATATCTGGATGGAACCAATCGAGAAAAAGCAAATCTCGTCCTTCAGAGATAGTGAAGAATCCTGTCGTGAACGACGCCAACAGCGCACCGCCATCCGCATCGGGTGAGGTCTCATGCTGGAAGATAACACCGGCCGGCGTTGCCCCGATCGGTTCCCCAAGCACGGACTGGTCAGTCCAAGCAGTGCGGGCCATGGTGCCGAAGTCCCACGATCCGCCGACTTGATATTTTACATACTTGTCGATCTCACCTGTGCCGCCGGACAGCGACGGATAAAAGAAAAACACCTCATCAAATGCACTATTCGGCGCCGCAACACACTTGCTCTGATTGGCCGTGTCGATGTCTTGGAACACCACATCCCAGACCGTGCAGGGAATGGACCGAGGGCCGCCGCCGGCAAGCACGAAGAAGTTACTCGAACTCATCCAATAGACTGCGCCTTGCATGGCGCACGAGGCGTGAGGCCCGATTAGGCCGCATCCGGTCATAATCTCATTAAAGCCGAAGACGAACGGCAAGCCCTGATAAACCATGGCCCAGAGCGCAAGATCGGTCCATAGCAGCGTTTGTTGCGGCCCCTGCAGCCCACCAACGATGAGAGAGCCTCGGGGAATGCGGTAACTGCCCGCCTGATTGGTCGATGACGTGAGCCAGACCGTGTAGTCCTGTTGATCGGACCAGCGCACAATCATCGGGTCTTGCTGATCCCCGATCGTCAACACGCGGCCGGTGGAGTCCAGCTCGCCCACGGTCGACCCATAGGCCACCAATATCTGCGCTGGCATAGAGACAAAAATGCCATTATTGAACGGTGGGGCAGTTGAGACAACCTGCGTATTGAGAAAGCCCCCATTAGGAGACCATTGATAGATGCCGCCTCCCTTTGGACAGGCGAGAAGAATTTCCCCCCAATTGTCCAACGTCCAGTCACTCGCAATAATGGCGCTGCCGACTTGCGCATTCGGGACAACACCAGTGCTGTATCCACCATCGCTGTAGCCGCCTAAGCTGTACCCAGCCGCCCCGGCCTGGGGGCCGAGGGCGATATAGTACAGCAGTTGGGCGCTGCCGTTATTCATAGTGAACGAGGTCGTGGCACTGGATTGTGCGCTGGACGAGATGGTAAAGCTATTTACGTTCGGCACTTCACTGATTGTGTAAGTACCACTGATCGTAATGCCAGACGTTGCGTTTGCGGTCGGAATAGGAAACGTGAATTCCTCAAACGCAGATAGCCCGTGCAGCGGAATGTTCACGTTCACAAGCTGGCTGCCGGATGTCACGTCGAAGGACGGAAGCGTACCTGTGCCCGTGGCCGTAGAAACAGCCGCAGCGCTGAACTCTATCTGATATGATGACGTACCAGTGATTGCCGAAATCTGATGCAAGCCCTGCAGGACAAGCCCACCAATCGCAATTGGCGTGTTGAAAAATATCGCGTCTTGAATAGTGATCCCAGAGATATTCGGATCAGTAATATCAATCGTCGTGTCCCCACCAACCGTTGAAAAATTCGGCGGAAAGTCTGACACCAGTTGCTGCGGCGTGATATCCTGTAAACTGCCCGCAGTGATCACGCCTAGCAACGATCCCGTGCCAACGGTGCCGATACCCAGATGATCGATCTGGTTCAAATCTTGCCAAGGATGAATATCGCGCGGGATGCCAGATACAGCAGAAGGGAAGAACTTATCCCAGCCCCCAAGCTTCTCAGGAAGACCTGCCTTGAAGCGAATCAGATTGCACGATGATATTCCGCTCTCATTCAGCGCAGGGGTGCGTTCTGAGTTTACGGTCGGCACAAGCTTGAGCGGGACAATCGGCATGGCATCAGGCGGCCCGGATAAGGGTTATCCCTGAAATGCAGGCAGGGGGCATATTTGATGAACTACCACCGCCCGCAGCGGCGTTTGTAAGAGAAATACCAGTGGAGGCGCTATTATTTGTGAAGGTTGTTGCTGCGCCAGCGGCAACAACGTTCGGAACACCCGGCGCTCCCGTCCCACCTTGGACGGAAGTGTAATAACGAATATCCTGAGTATGCACATGTCCAGGATCACTGAGGGTGTTGGCATGCGTATGTAATGCCAGAATCTGATCACCTCCCGCCGACAATCGAGTATTGCCATCAATCCCTGAGATTGCAGTTGTAATGCGGCTGGTGCCCCCATTGAGATAGAAACGTGAACGGCCACGCAGGTCAGGCAGCGTTGTGCCCCCAAGCTTCGTATTGAGATAGGGATATGTCGCCGCGCTAAACGTTGAACCATCACAGAGCAGATACGGCGGTACCGTACAATTCGATATCCACAGCGGTACGGTTGCATCTATTACGTCAAGATATGTCCCTACTGGGGGTAAGTTACGAAACTTGACATTGGTGCCATCAATTAGGATGTCGGCCGCGCTACCTTGTTCAACACAAATAACTTGGCCACTGCCGATCGTGATTCTCGCAACAAACAGGCCAGTCGTCTGATCGTCGATCGTCCACCAACCTTGCACAACTGGAAAGACCACATTGACATTGGCAGTCAAGGTACCGCTTAAACGGATCGTACCATTGGCGTACTGCGTCGAGGTGAGCGTGACATTCGAGCTGCTGAGAGCAATCGTGGCAACACCGCCCAAGTTGGTGTCAATCGTATTTAGATTCCCATTCAAGCCAGGGGTAAGCCCCCATGTCCCTGGATTTTCTCCGGAGGTCTGTAGGAGGTAACTTCTATTGACAGAGTTCGATGACATCTAGATCACCTCGGTGGACTCGCGATTGGAGTAGGAGACAGAGAGCCCCATTGGGACGAACTATATTTCTTCCTAGCTTCCTCAACATTGGCTGACGCTAATTCTGTCTGATAATGGGATTCCCATGAGACCGCCATTTTTGGATCGTCGGCCTGAGCACCGAAATTGCGCATGTACGCACTCATGAAGACCATAGATGCTGACAAGAACAGGTCAGGCAAATATAAGCTCAAGTAGGTCGTTGTATTGGATGCAGAGAGCGGAGTCGGGCGTATCGTGCCGATGCACTCGATCGTATATGCGCTTCCCGGAGCAGGCCCCACGATAATTTCCTGATCTGTGATCATGGCATAAAGCGCAGGAACGGCTGCCCCCGTAGCGCTTGGCCATAACATGTCCAGCACGTCGCGCGAGCAGGGCACAAGCTGGTTACGGGTGCCACTGTCGGGATTGGTCGTTCCAGCGGGCGTGATAACGTTGAAGCCATTGGTGACAACGAAACGACCGAGGTTGCTTGGAAGCGTGAACGTGCGAGTGCCTGTCGTGAGTGTGCCGGTATCACGCACAACCGCGTTTAATAGATCGAGGTCTCTGTAAATCCGCTGTTCAGCGTCATCTATCGTACTCGGAAGATTGGCAACAAAATTCGTGTCCGATGCGTCAATGACACATAGATTTGCCAACTCAGCAACCCATTGCGAATAGGTGAGGCTCACATTACTGCCCCTGTTGCGGTATCATTCGGAAGCGAATCATTCCATGACCACCATTCCCAGCGATGTAGCCGCCCGGACCAGGGGGCTGCGCCAGCCCACCTTTACCGGCCTGGAACCAAGGAATGAACCCTTCAACTGGGACGTAGGTCAGGTCAGCCACCGCACCTGCCGCACCAGATGTGCCAGCCCATTCACCGGGAGCCGTTGTGCCGACTGGAGGTGGAGCACCGCCACCGCCGGCCCCGGTGAGGTTCACACCGGCGATGCCGAAGTCCTGATAGGACGAGCCGGCATTGCCGCCCATGAAGTTGACCCCACCGGCCGGGCCAATGCGGAAATCACCGAGGCCCGTCCCGCCTTGATAGGCCTCACCCTGAATTTCTCCGTTCGGACCCGGCTCATCAAAGCCCCAGGAGCCCAAAGGCGTGCCCTGATCCCCGATGATTCCGCCGCCACCGCCACCTTGAACGCCAAACCACACCCGGTGGAATTCGAGTGACGGGTTCGTGCCGATAGGACCTGCAATCATGGCAGATTGCCCGCCGAACGGCGGTGAGAACGGGGTGGCGGCAAGGTTGAACTTGGTCACAGGCCCCGAGAGAATCTCCACGTTGATCGGGTAGTACGGGGTGTCGATAGCCAGCCCGGTGATGTCACCCGGCAAAGCGCGAAACACGATGGGCTGCCCTGGCTTGAACGGATTGGTGCCGCTGATGTAGCAGTCCATCTGCGTCGGCGTCATCGCGAACATGCCGGATGTACTTGGATGCAACCCGAACAGGGTGTCTTCGCCTCGCTGTCCATATTGCGATGGCGGAATAAAATGTTGATTGCTAGTGCTTGCGCCAGCACCCCCGCCAGCTACCATTCGGACTTCAATCCAGAGGGTGCCAATACGAGGGGTGAAGAGTCCCTTTGTAGCTCCATAGCGCTCAATGTGCGGGACGAGTGTCAACTTCATCTCCTCACGGAAAGACTAGGTCCGCCCAACCATTCCCGCTGAGCGTCAGTCCTGTATTGCTCAGGTGGGTCTGATCGGCAAGGCGGAACCCGCCGGCTACGGTGCAGTTGGTATCGGCATCATATCCCAGAACAATATTGAGAGGAGCACTGACAGAGTTAGAGATTCCCGTCCGGATTGTTGCGCTGCTGCTACCTGAGACCATGGTGTAGAGACCGACATAAAATGGTGCGGTGCAAGAGATAGGTGCAGCCCGGATTGCCCCGACAATGGCCTGTATGGAGGCGGTCACAGATGCGGCTGACGTGCCAAGCCCGTTGTCAGTCTCTCCCTGCCCCCACACGAACACATCCGGCTCAAGTCCACGGGCGCGGCATCGCAAAATTGCTGTGCTGACGCGCGTAAACAGGGTATTCGAGGCAGTCGGAACCCATGCAGCATATGGGGTTCCACCGATGGCAACCGGGACCATGATAGCACGCGTTGCCTTTCCTTGTGCAATGGCGCGATCTGCAATTCGCATGGGCACAGAGCTGAGACCAGTTGCCGGTGCGTAACTCGCCCCAAGAACAGGGTCACTCCCGGCGTAAATTCCTCCATCATAAATACTTAAGTTATTGGCAGAGCTACTCACTGTCGTATAAGTAGCTGTACCACAAGCGGTAGCCATATTAGACTGCCCTCCCACGATGACAGTCTTCGTCGTGGACGGTGCGGAAATAACCGATGTTACTTGCACCTTTCCAGCCGCGTTCTTATAGCCAATGGGCTGACTCGGATATTCATTGACCAAAAATGGGTCTATTGAGCTTGCTGCTGAGGCTCTCCCTCTTGCCACGCCAATACCTCCAAACGCCGTTAATTGTGCAATGAATGCCCGCCGTGACAGCATCAGTTGTTTATCTCCACAGAGATGCCAGGGAAAATAAGCCCACCAGAACCACCCACCCACGTCGTCGTTCCGCTCGCCGCACTGTATTCCTGCATCGCCGCAAAGTGCCGCCCCATCCCAGGGTATCCGGTATAAAACGCCGCATTATTAAAGGCTAGGTTTGCAACTGCCAGCGACGGACCCAAGGTCATTTGAGCTGAATTGACTGAAGTGCTATCAATTCCAATTGAAATGATGGAGAATGCTCCAGTCCCAGTATTAGTGGAATTAGCAGCAGAGGTTGCAGTTAATAGACCGCCAGACAGAGTAAACAGCATATCTATCTGCGCTGATGTGGTGCCGTTCCACTGTCGGATTGTCGCTGTCGTATAGTTATGATTGGCCCCAGTATCTTGATAGGAGAGCGAACGAGGAACATCATTATACGCATTCGATACCCAGCGAAACAGAATGCTATCTGTGAGTTGCGCGGAACCATTAGATCGCACTGAACCAACCAGTGTTCCAACCAGTGCTCCAGGTCCATTGGTGATGGCAACACTATTGACCCAAATGCCCTGAATTTGCTGGACTTGTGAGGTACCGGCACCGGTACCGCGATCGGTATCTGATGACCACGCCGGCCCGCGCGTGGCGCGGATCGTGCCGGCGTCGTTCCACACGAAAATATCGTAAACCGAATTATTGGCAACGGCGGCTGGAGACTTAGTCGCATCTGTCGTAGTCTGGGAAAGTTCGCCCCCTATGTCACGATTATAGAAATTTGCCCCATCGTAGATCGGGACAATCCGCCCAATGTGGGGGGTGTAATAAAGCGTGGTGGCTCCAGTTACATCCGTCGTGGTGACTGACACACTTGTTGTAAGAGTCAATCTGCCTTGAGGAGTAACACCACCGCCGACAATGTATGGACTATTCATTGTCGGAAATGTCAAGGATGGCGTTGTGCCAAAAACCAGCGCGCCAGAACCGGTTTCGCCAGTGACGGCCGTCGCCAAGTTAGCACTCGATGGTGCTGCCAGAAACGTAGCAACCCCAGTTCCAAGTCCAGAAATGGTGCCGATCGGTACCGTTCCAAACTCAAGAGCGGTACCCCCAGAATTGACCCGCAAAGCCTGATTGGCACTTCCAACGATGGGGGCAATAACTGCTGGAGAAGCGCCCGCAACACCAATAACTGACAGACCTGCAGCTTGCTGGATTTTTGAAAATCCAATAGTGTTCGTGGCAATCTGAGTAGACGTAATTGTGCTAGCCGCGATTTGAGTCGCGGTGATGGAGGCGGTCGCTATTGCAGTGCCGTTGAGATATCCTCCCAACGTCATCGTTCCGTTAGTCGTAATCGGGCTGTTTGAAATCGTTAATCCGGTTGTGCCGCCACTGAGACCGACACTCGTGACCGTGCCAGATCCCGGCGTGAAGCTAAGGCCGACAACGATCGTGTTGCCGGTGCCGTTGTCCGTGATCGTGACCGGCGAGGCCCCCGCCAGTGTCCTTGAATTCGGCAACGCCGCAAATGACGACGTAACCGTAATGAACGAAATACCGCTATTAGCCGTTCCTTGACCAATAGGGAGCGCAGAAATGGCTCCCGTGGTCGTCCGCTTGGTCGTGCCAGCCTGAACGAGCGGGACCGCTTCCTCGCCTGTCAGCGACACTGCAATTGGCAGCGATGTGATGGGGATGTTCGACATTTATGGGCCTATCCTCGCGAATGACCCATGGCGAAGTTTAACTGCTGCGCAGAAGGCGAGATGCGCCTCAATTTCCGTTCGATAATCGCCCAAATTCTTGGTCTTGCCGTCAATCTTTATTGACGATCGCCATACCTTTTTACCCCGGAGAAATGATGCTCCCTTAAGGGAGCCAATGCCCTTCCGCCTTGGCGCTCGGCGGTTAGCGTTGCTTTGCGAATAATTGGCCAATCGAAGATTGCAAATTCGATTGTCTGTCTTGTCCATATTTATATGGTCAATTAGGCCATTCGGCCATTCTCCATAATGAAGAAGCCACACTAGGCGATGCTGTAGGTAAGTCGCCTCAACGCGCACAATCTTATATCCTGTCGTAGTCGCAACCGTAGATGCTTCATCACCGGGCTTTATTCTTCTCCAACGCCAGACGCGCCAAAACAACTTTCCAGTCTCTGGTTCATACCGGAAAATGCGGTTTGCCTCATCAAACTGGAGCATCGCCTCCTTGCTGCGAGAAATCTCAACCATGCGGCCTTCTCTTATGAAAACGGTCCTGGCACAAGGGGATAGATTACTGGAAGTTCCGGTTCAGGGGTAGGTGTACATTGTATTTCATGGATAAGCGTCTCGCCACTTTCAGTGGTCAGATCGTCACCAGCAAAGGTAGACGACTCCGTGGCGATGAAGCTCGGAACTATCGTGGTGTACCGCTCAGGGCGAGGGTTAAAGACGGGCATCGGATCGGGTGGGATTATGATCGTGCGCAGTTGCTCATTGGGGCGGTCCCAACACCGAGAACAGACCAAAATGTCGTACGTCTGGAGCTTCACCCCCGCCCACTGTACGACAGGGCGGAGGTCAACAAGGTTGTAGGTAAATTCGCAACGTTGGCAGATTGCCAAAGCACGCGGAGAGCGCGCGCTTACTCTTGCTCTGCCTGAAGGGTGCCAAGCCATTTACGTTCTGTAATATCCTGAGAGCATAGGCTGCACGCTCATTGCCACATTTTCAACATCATTTGTCTGTGCCAAGGCAAGTGCTTCTGTCGCATCCTGTTTCCGCGCTTGTTCCAACTCTGTAGCATAGATTCGGGCAAGCCTGTGGGCAAGTCCAGCAACCATGGCATCCAAGAACCGGAATGGTACAGCTGCCGTCTCGCCGCTCTGCAAATTAGCGTCCTGATTCTGAGTGCAGCGGTAATATT
>ERZ1292637.1413-Hain-H14-01um-R3-1413-length-10236-cov-5_pt1 | contig 10236 bp, 9 predicted proteins | sample MGYA00564405_ERZ1292637 | MGnify/ENA primary metagenome ERZ1292637 (study PRJEB36523, sample SAMEA6512645) | groundwater metagenome | collected 2019-01-09 | study: AquaDiva: Metagenomics assemblies of 32 groundwater samples | reverse complement strand
GGCTGCTTCGAGTCCCGAACCTGCACGCACGAGATCGAACCGCTGTCCCGGTCCCGGTAGCAGATCACGCCCTGCCGCTCGTCCGGCACCTGCTCGATGTAGGGGGTCCGGACGACGGCGGGGGACGTCGAGGTGCACCCTGACAAGTAGAAGCCCAGTGCTATGAACCACGCGACCGTCAAACCAATGATGACGCTCGGAATGTCGACTCCTGCGTGGTACTTCATCGCGGCGGCCCCAGTACGGTCGGCGCCCCACCATCCGGCGGCGGCTTGCCCGGCTCGACCATGACGGCCGGCCGCGACTTCGCGAGCCCCCGGCTCACCGTGTAGAGCCCGCCGCTCACCGCGACGACGATCCCGGCGTATTCGGCCGGGAGGATGCCCGCGAACGCGCCGAGGATCGCCGCGAGCGACCCGAGCGCCGACATCCAGAACTCCGTGCTCTTCCATCCGGGCTTCGGTCCCATCACGTCTCCTTCCTGTCCGCCCCGACCCATTCGGCGCGCGGCACCTGTAGGTGAAAGTGCAGCCCGTTCCCCGCGTCGTGCCGGTACGCGCACGCCTGCGGGCCCGTCCCGTGCCACGAGTTGACGTACTCGACGATCGCGGCCGAGAAGTCCGGCCGGTCCCGGAGGTCCGCTGCCCGACCGTCCACGTGGGTCTGTGACTTCGCGCCGACCGCCGCGTTCTCCTCGGGCGTCCGCACGAGCGAGACGACCATCGGCTTCGGCCACCCCCGCAACCGGCACTCGTAGCCGAGGTCGAGGAGGAGCGCGCGGAGCCGCCGATCGATCTTCGTCTCGAACTCCGTGATGAGGCGCACGAACTCGCCCTTGCGCTCGTTCCTGAAGTCGAGCAGGGAGAGCGCCGTCCCGATCGCGGTCTCCGTCATTGCGGCGCCGCCGTGCTCGCGGGCGAGGGCGTTGACGAGGGCGCGCTCGCGGGCGATGAGGCGGGCGCGGGACCGTCCATCCATCGGGACGCCACCCCGCCGCCGCCCATCAGGAGTCCGAGAACGCCGACGATCGCGGGCCAGTAGCGGGAGACGAGCCGCCCGATGACCCGCTCTTCCGCCGCCGTGCCGTTGGGGGCAACGGGGACAGCGAGTCCGGCCGCTCCATTTCGGTCGGCCAGAACAGCCACGCGCTCGTCGATGCTGGCGAGCCGCGCCGACGTGTGGCCCCTGAATTCGCTGTGGGCGGCCTGCGCCTCGACGCGCGTGGTCTCCGACTTCTCGAAGCGGTCTTCGAGGCGGTCGAAGCGCTCACCAAGCCCTTTCGCGACGCCATCGACCTTTTCCCCGAGCGCACCGAGCGCGACGAGGACCTCGTGTGTGAGATCGGCCACGCGCTACATCCTCTCGCCACGACGCGCCTTCGAGATGCCGACGGCGATCCGCTGCTTCCGTCCACCCGGATACTTCCGCGCGAACGCCTTCGGGTTTGCCTTGCGTTCATGTTCGAGCGCCCGGATGTTGTGAGAGGCGGCGGCGTGCGAATACGGCCCCCGCTCCTTCGACGACTCCCGCTTCACGTAACGCATGGTGCGCCTCCTTCTACCTCCCGGACGACGGCGGCGGCAAGAACCGGAGACGCTCGGGTTCTCGCGCCGCGCCCCGGAGTTCACGAATGCGGGTCGGCAGCGTCGCCCCGACGAGCCGCTTGGGCGAGAGCGGCGGCACGCCGCGCTCCATCCGGTCCTCGTTGATCTCCTCCATCGTGGCCCATCCCCTGACGAACCGCTCGACGTCCGTCCGTTCGCGTTCTTCAGCGGCCCCGACCGCTTCTCCGTACGGCGCCCCCCCGTAGAGGCGCGCCGTCGGCGCCCCCATGAGCGAGGCCGCGGCCCGCGCCGCCAGCATCCCGGCCGACTCCGAGGGCCGGGCGGTCAGGAGCGGCTCCAGAGGCGGCACCATCTGCGCCGCGATCTCGCGCGCGCGCGACGCGACCGGCCGCCCCGTCGCCGGATCGTGCCCGGCCACGACGACCCACGCCGCTCCGAAGATGGGCGTGAGCGCGTACGTCAACTCGCGGACCATGTTCTTGGGCAGCGACTTGAGCCACATCTCGAATTGCTCGCCCCCGCCGATGTCGGTGCCCCACGCCCGCTTCATCATGCCGGGCAGCCCGAGCGCGCGGAACGCGATGCCGATGGGACCGAACGCGGGGATGGCGTACGGCTGACCGTTCTCGTCCTTGATCCACGTCTCGATGCGGCCGAGGTTCTCCGGATCGTTCTCCCACACGTGATGGCTGTCCTCCGTCATCAGCATGTTGAGAATGTCCGACACCAGAGCCATGCGAAGGATCGCGCCGGGCCGACGGCCGATCACGTTGATGGCCGACCGTATGTGCGCCGCGCGCGCCGACGGGAACCGGACGAGGACACGGAGAGCCCCCCGCACTCCGGGGTCCGCGCCCTTGAGCGCGGTGTCCCATGCGACGGCCTTCAACTCCTCTCCGAGCGCCTTGAGCGACGCCGGATTGGCCGGATCGAAGGTTTCGAGCCCGAGCGCCTTCTCGACCGGCCGAATGCCGCTCTCGACGGCCGCCCTGCCACGCGCCGACAGGAGCCGCGCCGCGACGGCGCGGCGCAGGAGCGGCCGGTCGGTCAAGGCGCGGAACATCTCCACCTTGAGGATCTGCTGGACCCCCTCCGGGGCGTACTGCACCTTGTCCGCGATGCGGAGCCAGAGGTCCACGAGTTCGAGCGGCGCGTTCGCGATCCGCGACGGAACACCGGCCCCCGGCACGCGCGGGATCGTCGCCTGAATCTCAACGGGCGTCCGGCCGCCGATCTCCGTGCCGATGGCCTCGGACATCCTGACGAGGAGGTCCATCTCGTCCGGCTTGAGCCGCGCCCACCGCTGGATCGCCGTGTCCTCAAGGACGGCCCGCACGGCCGGCCACCGCGACGAGCCCGCCGCATTCACCGCGCCTCGAAGGAACGACCGCGCGATGGCGATGCGGGTGCCGATCGGCCGCGGCGACCCGCCCGCGAGCCCCGCCTGCGTCCAGTTGATCCCCATGCCTGCGAGGTCGAGCGACACGCCGAACCGCGCGAAGGTGGTAGCCACCTTCTCGACGCCGTGCCACATCGGAGCGAGCGCCGAGACGCGGGGGCGAAGTTCGCGGAGCGCCATTTCGACAGGCGGACGCACGGCCCATCGGTAGTTGACCCCCCACGCGCGCGGCTGGTGCGCGACGGCCGCGCGGTCCAGCATCCCGAGCGCCTCCGCGATCGAGACCTCGCGGGGCGTCAATTCGACGATCTTCGTGCCGGGCGGCGGACGCTGGCCGGGGCGGAGTTGCGTTCCGGTCTTGAGGCTCTCTCGGATCAGGACGTGTTCGCGCGCTTGGACGACCTTCGAGCGCGCGTCCGCCTCGAACTGCGTGAAGATGTCCGGTTCCCAGTCCCCGCCGCCCCGCCTCTCCCGAAGGTGCCGGGCCATTCGCACGCGGGCCGCGGCGGCGGCGCGAGGCGAGACGGCGCCCGGACCGACCGGGATCGGGGCCTCGCCGAGCCGCACCGCCTTCGGGACGTAGTAGGGGATCTCGGCCGCGCCGGGGAAGGCTGCCCGCCTCTCGCGTTCGAGCCAGCCATAGAGCCAGCGTCGCGCCTCGTCCACGCGCTTGAAGTCAGCGTCCTTCGCCCACTGCGCGTACTGCTGCCGGAACGCGGCGGGGTCCGACTTCGACAGATCGGACATGCCGAGCATCGCCTCGGACATCGCCTCGCGACGCGCCGGCGTCATCCGGTCCCACCCGGCGCGGACGCGGGCGAGCGCCACGAGCCCGTCGGCTTCGGCCCCCGCGATGAGCGGCTCGGCCCGCCGGAAGTGCTCCGCGAGGTCCTTGAGGCCCTCCTGTTCGAGGAACTTGGCCCGGTCGAACGCACGCGCCGCCGCCTTCACGACTTCCGTCCGCTTCGCCGCCGAGATGAGACCCTTGACGGCCGTCCAGACCGGGAACCCACCGTGCAGATCGATGATGTCGGGCGGCCCCTCGGACGGTCCCGGCCTCGGGCCCGCCGGTGTGGGCTCTCCGGCCCGGGCGGCCCCGCGCCCCTCCTCGACGAGCGCCCGCGCCTCTTCCGCGACCGTGGCAGGACGAGGGGGCGCCGCTTCCGGCACTCCCACGGGGCGCTCCGGGGCGGGAGCGGGCCTTCCCGTGGCGCCCGCTGCCTCGAACGGGGGAGCCTCAATCGTCGCGTCCGCCGGGGCGGCGTCGGTCAACACCTTCACCCGCGCTCGGTAGGCGATCGACGCCTCCTCGGCGGCGCCCGCGTCCATTGCGAGGTTCGCGCCGATGCCCGCCGGATTAGGGTCGACCAACTTCGGATCGGAGACGCGACCGCTCGCCATGTGCGCGCGCTGTTGACGACCTCGGATCGCCCAGAGATCCGCCTCAAGCGCAGACGGAAAGACGACGCGCACGCTTCCCTTCGCGCCCCGTCCGACCCAGAAGGAACGACCGGGAGGAGCCGGCGGTGCAACCTGGGGAGGAGGAACGGCTGGCGCCGGCCGACGGGCCCGACTCGTTGGCGGCCGGGGGAGTTCCGGCGCCGCTGCGCGTGGGACGGCGGGCATTCGCCTCGTCGGCCCGAACACGTCCTCCAGCGACGGTGAGGGCGCCATCTGCGTCGGAGCGAGAGGCGGAGGGCGAATCGTCGGAGCGGGGGGCGGCTCCGGTGCGGCTGCGGGCGCCTCTCGGGGAGGCCTCGCGCGTCGTGCCATTCCCACCTCGTATCCACGTCGCATCACGGGAGACGGTGCAGGAAACTCCGGCAATACGGCACCTTGCAAGCCGAACCGAACACCAATACGGAAATCGTCCGCCTCTCTCGTTCCCGGCTTGTATCCTCCCGTTTCCTCGGCGGATGGGCGGGCAGGGCGCGCGCGTGTGGTCGGCGGCCGAGGCAGTTCCGGCATGGGCGGAGCGGGGGCCGCCGGAGTTCGGGGTTGTGGCCCGAACACGCCTTCCAGCGAGGATGGCGCTGCGCCCGCCCGTAGTGGCCCGACTTCCAGCCTCCCGAATCGCGCCGCGACGGCCGCGGGTTCGGGTTGTGCCGCTGGTGCCTCTTGGGGCAGGTCCACTCGTGGACGTCGCGGACGAGCCGCTCCACGGGCGCGGGCGGCTTCCGCCACGACCGGCGCCGACGCAATGCCGGGCCGCTCCCGAAGCGGGATGCCGAGCAAGCGCCAGATGTTGTCCACCGCCTCGCGCGCCTCCCACTCCCGCACGCCCGGGATGCGCCTGATCTCGTCGAGCCAGCGCGTCGCCACGGTCGGCGGCGGCAGGCTCCCGGCCCGGAAGTATTCGGCTGCCTCGACGGACAGGCTGGCGATCTCCGGGGTTCGGAGGCGAGGCGGCAGGACACGGAAGATGGCCTCGGCTCCCTCGGGCGGCGGGGCGCCACGGACTTCGGGGTGCGCCTCCTCGATATGTCGAAAACGGGCCGTGGTCTCCGGTGTCCCGGGGCGAATCGACGGCTCCGGCTCATAGGCGAACCGCGCCCGCCCTTCCATCCGTTCGAGTGCCGCCGCCGGGTTCCGCATGAGCCCGAACCCCTCGGGGGCGGGCGACGGAATCTCACGCCCGGCACCTCGGACGGCCTCCGCGAGAGACCCCATCGTCGCAGGGTCCATCGGGTAGACGCCGGGCGCATAGCGGGCGCCGGGGGGCGGAACGTAGCTGGTCGGGGCGGGCGCCGGGGGTGCGGCGCGGGTAGCCAATAACAGATCGGGGGGGGGAGACGGAGGCACTCCCCGCCGGGGCTCGGGCGCTCGGTAGAAGGACGGCGCTGGTCCCTCGAACGGCTCCGGCTCCATCGTGAAGACGCGCGGCGGGGGCGGAGGACCGGGCGGGAGCATTCGCTGTCCCGGAGGCAGACGCGGAAACTCTGGCGGCAGGACCTCGACGCGCGGCCTCTTGGCAGGGCCCCCACGACCGCGCGCGTAGAGCAAGGGCATCGCGGCGGTCAGCCCACCACCGCGCGCGAACTGTTCGAGTGCCGCCTCGCCTCCGAACCCCTCGGGTGCCTCGTAGGCGGCGTGCGCTTCCGCGAACCCGGGAACAAGCGCGCCCGCCTCGCGCGCGGCTTGGAGCGGGGCACCCGCGTACCACGGTTCGTCGAGGGCCTCGGCCTTGATGCCCGCCTCGACGACACGGGCGGGGGCTGTCCCTATCGTGCCCGGGATGGACGCGATGACACGCGGGATGTTTCGGGCGACCGCGCCGGCAGACGTCGGCTCCTCCGGGGCGCCGAGCGGGGCCTCGATGAAGCGGCGGAACCCGCCCGACTCCGGTTCGAGCCCTTCCGCGAGGAACCTGCGGGTGGGCTCCTCCGGTCCCCATTCAGGAGGGCGGGCAGAAGCGAGGCCCCGGCGGGCCGCGACTCCCTCCGTCGCGCCACCCGCCATGAGGGCCAGTTTCAGGGCGCGGGCGCGGCGCCTCTGTTCGGGCGAGAGGCCACCCTCGGCCGCACGCGCGGCTTCCGGCGTGATGGACGGCTCGCGTCCGATGCGGACCGCGCGACGGGCGCGCTCGACGATCCCGGCATAGCGAGGCCCTCCCCCCTCCAAGACGGGGATCAGCCGCTCTATTTCAGCCGCGGCCTCCGGCGTGATCGCGCGGGGCATGGGTCACGGCGGGGGAAGCGCCGGACCCAGCAGGCGCTCCAGTCGCTCGGCCGCCTCTTCGGCCCTCTCGTCGGCAGTCGGAGCGAGCGGGGCGGGCATAGGACGGCCGAGCCGGGTGAGGTCTTCCGCTGCGAGGCGCCGCGTCTCACGAACGACGTCTTGCGCCGACGGCACGGAGGACAGGGCGGACTTCACGAACTCCATCGCCTCCGGATACATCGAGGCGGGGACGGCCTCGCCCCTCGTGTAGCCGCCCCCGAAGAGCCATGCCTGCAATCGAACCTGCTCCTCGGGCGGCACGGTGCGGAGTATCGCGATGCCCGCCGCGACCTGCTCTTGCCACGGGCGCATCACGAGGTCCCTGGCCTCCTGCCGGTGCTGGGCGAGGATGCTCGGGTAGAGGCGCGCGAGGTCGTACGGCTGCGCGGCGCGCGGCGGGGGGCGCGGGCGATCGAGCGCCCTGGTGCGGGCGCGGGCGAGCTCCTCCTCCCACGGCATCGGCTGGCGCCCCGGCTTGAGGGGCGGCTCACGCCTGACGAACGGCGCGATGCGTTCCGGCTCGACGCCGGGGTAGCCGAGCGCCCGGGCGGCCCCGACCTGCGAGCCCGGCACGCGCTCGACCGGAGCGACGGCCGCGCCGAGTCTCGCGCCGCGCTGCAACCGAACCTCCGGCGCGAGCCCCTCGACCTGCTGGCCGAAGCGCGAGTAGGGCGTCCCCTCGAAGATGCCCGGCTCCGGCTCGATGCCGAACTCCGTAGCGAGTTTCAACCCCGTCTGCGCCGCCGTCGCGCGCTCCTGCCTCTGGCGCAGCGCCTCCTCCTCGGACTTCTCGCGCTCCCGCATCCGTTCACCGAGGAGGCCGCGCGCGTACTGGCCCGCGCCCTGGATCATCGGATCGATCGCGTGCTCCATCGTCCACGCGAGGCGACGGCGGCGGGTGTTTCGCGGCGCGCTCCACGTCGCGGGGACGGCGGTGTCCTGATGGGGCATCAGATTCCGCCAGAGTAGGACACCGGGTCGCCGATCGAGGCGCGGCCGGGACGGCGACGGCGACGGCGGAGCCACGGCGCAACTCCGGAGGCCACGTCGAACGCATCGGCAAGTCCCCACTCATCGAGTGCGGGCGCTGGCGCGATCCCGCGCGACGGCGCCTCGACCCCGGGCATGCCCCACTGCTCGTAACCCTCGCCGAGTGGAGAGGCGGGCGACGCGGCCGGAGACCACGGCGTTACTCCGCTCTCCATGCCGGGCGCTTCACCAAAGGTCCCGATCGGGAGCGACTCCATCGTCGGCATCGGCCCGCCGAAGGCCATGCTTTGGCGTGCCTCGCCGGGGCTGCGCGCCGCGATGACGTTCATGCCGGTCATCGGGTCCATGCCTAGTTCGAGGCCGGACATTTCGGTTGGAGAGAGCCCGAGGTTCTGCGCGACGGAGCCCGTCGGCGCGCCCGTCGCGACCGGCGAAATCCGCCCGGCGAGCATCGCGGCCGGTCCGAGCGCGCCGGCGAGTTTCCCGCCGAACGCCGCCATCTGTTCGGACCACCCCGGCTCGTACTCGTATCGCCGCTGGCCGCGCAGCCGCGCTTCGAGTTCCGACGCCTCGACGTCGGCCATGCCGAGTTGTTCGCCGAGGTCGGCGCCGACACGCCCCGCCACGACCCCGACCGCGCCGCTGCGCCCCGCACCTCGACGTGAGAGCACACCACCCGCGCTTTGCATCGCGGTCCGTGCCCCAGTCATCGCTGATTGTCGGCGCCGCGCCAGCAGCGCCGCCTTCATCGCCGCGATCTCTTCGTCGGACGGCCCGCCCGTCCGCTCGAAATCGCCCGTGCCTTTGCCGCCGAGCGACAGCCCGGTGCCGAGAGCGGACAATCCGCCCCCCACGAGGGCACCGTAGGCGAGCAACGAGACGGGATCGATCGGCACGGCGCTACCCTATCACGGCACCATCACCGAACGAAGGTGCAGAACCGACGAGATGAACTGCGAAGTCGTCTGCCGCCCGCCGGTTGCTGCGTTCGCCGCAACGACTCCGCCGGCGGCGGCAATCCGCACCTGCACGAGCGGAGTCCCGGCCGCGATCACGATGGGGAATGCCCCCCCGTCGTTGTGAAACGAGTCCACCTCGTCGATGTCAACAGCGATCGCATCGGCCAGCCGAACCGTCTGCTGGACCGCGCCGTTGACGACGATCTCCACGTCGATGTCGGTGTAGGTGAACTGGAGGTCGGTCGAGATGATGGACCAGCCGAGAATCTCCACGGCGTTTGCCCCAGTATCGAGCGTTGCGTCATATTCAAGCAGCACGTCTCCCACGTTGAAGCGCGGTTGCCCCGCCGCGAGGAGGTTGTCGGGACGATTGAAGTACCCGATCGTGTTCGACAGAGTCCACTCCGCGCGGTTCTCCGTCTTGCGCGTCGCGGCGAGCGTGCCGATGGCGACGTTCTCCGCATCGAGTCGTCTGCCGATCGCGGCGAGACGTCGGAAGACGCGCCCGACCAGACCGGGGGTCACCGTGAACCGGAGACGCGGCACCCGCTCGAAGAAGGTCGGCATCAGACGTGATCTGCCGCGAACTCGACATGGAGCGCGAACTGTTCGCTCTGCTGCTCGACGCGGGTAGTGAGTCCCGCCGACGGCTGCTGCCCACCGAGCGGCGGCAACTCGACGCACGCCACGAGCACGTCACCGGCCGCGAACCGATCGCGCGAGAACGCCACCGCGTACGGCTCCGTGCCGTTGATGTCGGGGCCGAGGCCGACCCGAAAGGTATTGCCGGGTGCTCCCATCCGCAGGATTCGCTCGGACAAGTCGATCGGTCCCATAACGACTGGTGCTACGGCGTCGCGCACGAGGTCGCCCGGCCGGCGGATCGGCTGTGTCGCAACCACGAGGGGACGGCGCAAGAGCCGTGCCTTCTCGCGGTCCACGAGCCGCACCGTGAAAAACGTTCCGAGGAGCGACTGCGGCAGGGTCCGATCTTCAGTTGCCGGATCACCGACACTCACGACGATGGCCTGCGCGTAGTTCGCGGATGGGTTCCGAAGCGTCGTCATCTGCGCGGTCCGCAGCACCACGTCTCGTCTGATGCGAAACGCTCCGACCGGAATCAGCGCGAGTGGCACCTCCGAGTTGAAGATCGGGTACCCTGCCGCTCCGTTGTCCTGCACCGGGAACCCCGTGAAGTTGAGATTCCACGAGAGGACCGCCGCGTCGTTCGTCATCCGGGCGATGCCGAACGTATCTCCTCCGGCCACGAACTGCGCGTCCTCCACGTTATTGATGGACACACGCCACGCCGCGAATTCGTCGCGCGCGAGATCCCACCGGAGACGCGCCCCCGCGACGAACGCCCCGACGTTCGCTCTGGTCCAACTAGCCACGGCGAACCCATCTGCGCGAGAAAACAGGCACTCCGAACGTCACGCCACCCGGAACGCCCCCGGCCGTGGCGCGAATCGTGAGAACAAGGCGAGAGCCGCCGCGCACCGCGAGCGGGGCCCCGAAGGGCGTGATGAGGGCGCGCGGCGCCGCGTTCGTCAGCGCGGCCGTCGCGAGGGTGAACGTCGTTCCCGTCAACGGGTCGATCCGCCAC
>ERZ1292637.1179-Hain-H14-01um-R3-1179-length-11615-cov-6_pt2 | contig 10242 bp, 15 predicted proteins | sample MGYA00564405_ERZ1292637 | MGnify/ENA primary metagenome ERZ1292637 (study PRJEB36523, sample SAMEA6512645) | groundwater metagenome | collected 2019-01-09 | study: AquaDiva: Metagenomics assemblies of 32 groundwater samples | reverse complement strand
GAAGGGGATTGAACCCATAATCCTTGTACATGCGCTGTTCGTGGTTGCCGGTGATGCAGCCAACAATGCGCTCCCGATAGGGGTAGAAGAGATCCCGCGCCTTCTGGTACTCGTCGCTGTCTGACTCGAAGGGATTGGTCTTGCTGGTCCGGCTGGCGACATTGAGAATATCCCCCATGAGGAAAATGAAGGCATTCGGGCGCTGCATGGCCCAATCCAGATAGCCCTTCAGCTTGTTGAGCCCACGTGAAGTCAAGTGGCGGTCGCCGCGATGGAGGTCTCCGATTGGAATAAGGTAGCCGTGATCCTCGGGGATGGTTATCGGGACAATTTGCATTGCGGCTCCTAGTAGGAAGGGATGCAAGAAAAAGGCCACCCCGGTGGTGGCCTGGCAAGTAATCCGCTGTCTATGAATATTGCAAGAGTTGTGCCAGCCTAGAATCGTGGTAGGGCGAGATTGACTCGACGATGCGAGTCCCAGATGGCATGCCCAATCGGCGTGGACACGAACCGCCAATACGTCCATGCCGCCGGGGACGCCCACTTGAATCCTCGTGGGAGAGGGGAGAACATTTGAATGGCTTGTCGTAGGCGGGTATTCGCTTCCTCGAAAGTGATAGGGTCGCCGAAGACCGTGACCCCATAACGATAGTGTAAGTCATGCTCCCAGCACCCACGAATGCACCAGCCAAAATCGGGGGATTTGGAGCACCCGTCCGACTTGTATTCCTTGGCCCACTGTTCGATGATGGTCCAGTATTCCTTGTCGCCTTTACCGGGGAGTTTAGGGCTTGGCATGGGTCTTGCTTGCGGCGCGTTTCAGGGCCTTAAGGGACGGACGCTCAATGGACTTTGAGCCAGCCTCTCGTGTCCATCGTTCCGCAATCTCGGGGTGGCGCGCCCACATGAATTTACGCTGTTTTGGTGAGACAAATGGCATAATGTTTGCTACTGGAGATAGGTATGGGTAGACGCATTAAGGACATTATCCTTGGTACACGTTTTAGCAAACTTACTGTTATTGCTTTTGGCGACAATATTGATCGGGGAGCAGGTAAGCATGTCCGCTGGTGGTGTCGATGTGACTGCGGAAAAGATCATCTTGTTCAGGGAACATCCCTACGCAATGGCAGCATTACAAGTTGCGGTTGCACACGAATCGAAAAACAGATTGCAGCCATCCGTCGTAGGTATCCCATTTCTCGACAATGCCCCGAATACACGAGTTGGTTCGGGGCGTGCGCACGATGCAAATACCCGAAAAATAAAGCCTATGCCTACTATGGCGGGCGCGGAATTCGCATGTGTGATCGGTGGCAAAGCCCACAAGGGTTTCAACACTTTTATGTGGATATGGGTCCGAAGCCCGAACCCAAACGTGCATACTCCCTAGATCGCATTAATGTTAACGGCAATTATGAGCCCACAAATTGTCGATGGGCGCTTCGTGCGGTACAACATGCTAATCGTCGTTCTTTCGCCGATCTTTTGCAACTTGAATGTGGATGTGCTCGTTGTCCCGTCCATCATCCTCCAAAAGCACCGTAAATGTTTGACCCAATCGCCTCTTGACGGTTACGATAAACGCTTGCTTTTCGGCGGTCGTTAGGTGTTTTGACCGAAAATCAAGAGCCTCGTCGGTATAGTGAGCCGAACCACGGGCGTGCACTTTATCGTTTCCACTTGTGACAAATAAGTCTTTAGTGAGACTAATCTGTATAGCCGCATTAATAGCAGCTGCGGCAATTATGCACGTCGCTGGAACATTGACGCCTGATGTGAACTTGATCACTACCGGCCCCTCTGGAGGATCTTATCGATCTTCCCATCCATCGACTTCGTCGTCTCTTTCAATTCGTCCAGCGACTCCTTGACATGGGTGTGAATCACGTCATCGGTTTTCTCATGTGTGTTCATGCGGCCTTCGAGGCGCAGCGCCCATACGGCTACTGCCACCGCTCCGCTCACGCCCGCGAGGGCAATGGTGGCAATTGTATTCGGGTCCATCATGGTGTCCTAAATCGGGTCCAGTTCGCCGGAATGGGCTGCTGACGCTCTTGCATCTTACGCAGAATCATAGCTTGTTGGTTAATCGCTCGGCGCAAATAATTCTGCTCGGCCGGATCAGTTGAACGGGCCAATTCTTGTCGCAACTCAGCTAGGGCACGACCCGGATCGGCAAGCAAGTTTGCGGGTTTCATTCCTGCTTGAAGGGGCTGGAGCGATGGTGGGAGTTCTCGAACAGGACCGAGCGCAGATAATTCCTCGGTCAGATCGATCTCTGGGGTCTGTCGTGTACCCGCCCCACCTGTCTCAGATCGGAAGATACGCCCGAATCGCTCTTTGGCACGCAGTTGGGCCGCAGGGGGAGTTGCCCCAAGGCGAGCCGAGAGATCGATTTCTGGTCCGGCCGGTAGTGATTCCGCGCGGGGCGATGGCGCAGGCGCTCGCATTCCACCCCCTGTATCCTGCCACGGGGTAGTACCTTGGCCGGGAAGCGGCTCTACCTGTTCTCCAAGTATCCGACGTGCAAGGTCTTTGTTTGCCGCGTACTCGTTCTGTTGCCACTTAACAGATGTTGGATGGGAGATATCTTCAATTGCACGCGGGAGGCCACTCGAACTAAGCCCCCCGGGGGCAAAGCTATTTGGGTTTGTTCGGCGCGTCATCAACTGGGCCAATGCCTCGTTTGCGTCGAGAACCGTAGGACGTGCGACTGGCTCAGCCGCCCGTAACCCGTGCCCTGTATCCCGCCACGGAGGCGGAATTGTTAGTTTCGTGGCCGCAGCCGATGTTGACGAAGTTTTTGTGCCCCTAAACAACTTGCTCGCTCCAGGCAACAATCCAGCAACAGAGATGAGCCCTTCAACGAGTCCAGGATCATTGGTCGGATCGTCATCCAAGCTCCGAGCGATCATATCCGGCACGGTTGCCGCCGCACCCACGAGTCCAGTAGCCGCCGCGTACGGAGCCGCAGGCGTGAGCATCATTGGGAGCGAGGCGAGACCTGCTGCCGCCCCGCCTTTCGCCAGCGGCTCGGTCAATGAACGGATCGAGGGCCGTTTGCCTTGTTGGAGTTCCGCAAGACGTTGAGGAAGACGGGCTACCCCGCTGTAATCGGGAGCGGTTTCGAGATACCGGCGTGCTTCTGCAACCGGATCGCCGTAATCCTCCGAGTCCGCATTGAACTGTTCGGGAACAATGGGTTTTTCGATGGTTGTGCCGAGCTTCCGCCTCTCTTCGCGAGCGCGGAGCCACGCATTATCGTATACAGGAGTCGGCATCTTATTCTCCAACCAGTCCGAAGTAGCGTAACATGCTCAGGATCGAGGGGCGCAGGAAGGGTTTCACTGGCCCACCTTCCGGAAGATCCAAAATCGGCTGGGCGAGTGATTGATCGGATACCGGCGCTAGTCCGAACGCCACCCGCTCGGGACTTGGGCCGCCTGCGAGTTTCCGTCCCACTGCTGCGCCCAAGACATTCAACCCGCTATGGCGCCCGGCAAGCGGCGAGAGAATCCCTGGTGTCATCGGGTCTTCGGTGGCAGCGCCTTCGGCCATTCCCACGCCGAACGATGTGGCTGCGGTTTTAGGCGCCTCCTGCGATCCCTTGAACATCTGAATGAACTGGTTCCAGGGCGTACGCTGGAACGGGACGGCTGTTTGGCCCAATCTCCCGCTCAACGGTTTAGATATCTGGGATGGCAAGGGCGACTGAAGCGTTTGCTCCGCTGCCTCGGCCGATGTAAGCCCCGCCCGCTGGAGGGCGTTACGGGTTGCGAAATCACCCGCACCCATGAACCGTCCGGGGACATTGGCTTTCTCGGCAATCCATTTGGCGACGGGATTATCAGCGTACTTGGCGCCGATCTCGGCCAGTTCGTCAGACGTGCCGCGCACCACAGGGGTTTTGAACGCCTGCACAAAGTCTTTGACCGTCGCGGGCGAAAGCAACTGTTTCAGCGGGGCTAGGGTGCCGCGTTCAAGACTCGCCGCACCCGCCGCGCCGATATTGCCCAATATTGATTTCGGCAACGCAAACCCGGACAACATCGCGGGATAACGCGCCGCAAGTGCGACCTCGTAGGCTTTCTTCGCCATCGCCGGGTTCTTGAGGGCGAGCCCCGCCAATCCGGCCCCAGCCACACCCGCCCCGACCAGCCACGGGCTCACACCCGTATCGGGGGCGTCAATGTCAGGTGGGCGGGCGTAAACGGGTTGCCCCGCATCGTCCAGATCAGGGGGTTTCTGGGCCATTAGCGCATCTCAATCGCGGTCCACCCGCCGCCCGGCTTCGGCACATACTGCCACCCAGGTGGAGCCGGTGGGGCGGCTGACGGTTCCGATTCGCCAGTCGGCGATACGGCCTCTTCGAGACCGATCCCAAGCTGTTGAAGGATCTGGTCGAGTTCGGTATCGTACTTCGCCCCCTCGCCGGTCAGTTGACCGAACCAGCCGGGACGCCCCTGCTTTTGGAGCGCCGCAAGACGCTGCCGGAGCGCAATCGCTTGCCGGTTAGCGGTCTGGGTCTCAGCACCCCGTGTGGCCACACCTTCTTTCCCCTGGGCGGTGGCTTCGGCAGCCGACACGCGGTAGGGGCCTGCAATCTCTGCTGACCGAATCTGCGCTTTCCCGGCCTCTTCGGCGGCTGCACGTTTCAATCCAAGCTGTGCGGCCAAATCCTCTTCCCGCATGGCCCGGCGCTCGGGCATGTTGTACACCAGAGCCTCATTCTGGGCTTGGCCAATATCACGGTAGCGTTGGGCTATTGGGTCGTCCGCAGCCTGTTCCTCTTCGGCTACATCTTCAGCCCCCACCAACTGCTGGAACGACGCCGATGTACGCGGATCTTGCAACTGTTGCTGGCGCAAGGCTGAGCGCGAATAATCCGCATTAGCCGAGCCAACCCCCATCCCGAGAAGGGCTTTGAGCGAATCAAGTTGTTGTGGTGTCGGCATTAGCGTTTCTTTCTCAATGTGGGGGTGCCCAGTTGATTCGACTGCGGGAGCATGCCCTGGAGTGAGAGCGGCATTGCTGCCTGGACATTCTCTTGGTAGCCAGGCATTTGGTTCAGGGCAGGACTACCCGGATCGGAGCCAAACCGTAAGTCACGATCTCCCGCCGTTTGCCGCAGCATATCGAAGTACCGGGTCCACATGGGGCTAATCGAACCTTCAATAGGCTTACGCCCGGCCATCAAGTCGGCTGTCTCAGTATCGGCCAACTCGTCTTGCTCGGCCATCAACTGTGGGGAATAGGGTCGCAGCATTAGTACACCTTTGCCTTCAAGAGCGCCGCTAGCGAGGGTGGGATGCGTTGGCTCAGTCCTTGACGCATACTCCCAGGTGCTATCACCTGTTGTGCCGCTTGCACGCTGTCCCCCATCGACTGCAGCCCACCTATAGATGGAGGAATCGGAGGGGCCACATCAATCGGATCGCCCCCACTACCTCCACCTGTGCCGCCGCCCGGCGTCGTTGGGGCATTTGTAGGCGCAGTCGTTGGGATAGGGCCTTGAGTCGGCTGCATCGGAGCGGGAGTGCTGAAGTCTAGGCCCGCATACAAGTCCATATCGGGAATCGTAGACCAAGGATTCTCGGTCTCCCACTTTTTACGGTTTTCGGCATCAGTGGCCATTAGTACAAAATCCCCGACGAGTTAATCACACTGAGTAATCCTTGCAGCGTTTGCTGTTGACGAGCCGCATTCGCCTGTGCCGCACTGATGTCTTGGCCCCGCTGGGTAATACGGCCTTGATACTCTTGCGCCGCCCGCGTGTTTCCGGCCTTCGCATCCTGAATGGCTTGCTCGCGGGTAATCTCATTCGCGCCGCCCGCCGCCTCGCCAATGATCCGCGCGGTATTGCCTCCTTCGATGCCCGAGCCCAAAATTCCACGACTCGCCATTTGATTCTGAAGGGCGGTCAGCGAGGCGCGAGCGGTCTGACCTGCTTGATCCTTGGCCCGCCCAAACACCGCTGCGTTTGCTGCGGACGTATCAGGAAAGGCCACAGGCGGCAAAGCATCCACCCCGCCACCACCCCCGCCTGATGCGTTGGATGAACCAAGCAAGTTCAAACCAGACGCCTCTTGGAGAGCTTTGAGAGCTTGCCCGGCTTCGGTGCCTTTCTGTTTTCCTGTACGTCGCATTTTGCCCGTAATCGGGTCATAAAGCGACTCCCCGACTTGGCTACCGATCTCGGTTTGCCTGAACTGCGGTTGCGCCCCAAACACCGGGCGCCCAACTGATTGCATCGCCATATGGTATGATCCTTGCTTGTATCTATTATACCGTATCTAGGAAATGGTGTACGCGGAGTAAGCCAGAAGTATATCAGTGTCGCCCCAAGTAAAGGGAACCGTTGCAGAAGTTTCTGAGCCAGATGAGATGACACCGACTCGGTACGCACTGGCTGATACGAATTGTGTATACGCGAGATAGTCCAGCGTACCCGTATCGGCCGCTAAAGCAACCCGCATTTCATCCCCAACCTTATTGGCAATACTAGAGAATCGCCACGCCCCCGTCCCGAATGTCGTTGTTGACCCCATCGTGATGGTGACTTGAGCCGTAATACGAGCTCCGGTCAGTTCAAACGAGGAGACGATACTCCCGTTACCAATCGCCGGATTTGAGCCCGTTGCCGTCCATGTTGTCGTAAAAGAGACAACCCCACCTTGTTCATGGTGGATCAATCGCCATCGCGCAGTTGTCGCATCGTATTGATATATGGCTTTTCCTGCCCCGGCCGCAAGAGAAGTTGAAATACTTGTGACCGTATTGATCAATCTATTGGCGGCCGATGAACCAGCATCTTGATTCGATAAATCGACTTGCCCCGCACCAATGCTCACAAGAGTCACCTGTTGCCCAGCCGTTCCCGCCTTCAATCCTCGAATCGTCGCGAGACTCGCATTGTTCATACGAATGATACTGGCATTAGAGAAATCAAGATCATCGATATTGCCCGTGGTCGTTGTGGTAAATTCGGCATTCAATGCCGCTTGGGCCGGACCCGCCGTAGTCTGGCCTGTGCCTCCATGTGCAATCGTCACCGGGTCTCCGAGCGCATTAGTCTTTAGGTTGCCATTCGCATCGAGAACCGAGAAACTCATTATGTTACCGACATATCGTACGTGACGTAGGTGATCATGACTTCGAGAAAGTTTGCCGCATTCCCACCCGTGACATCTCCCGAGTGACTAATTTCGATCGCCTGATTTCTTACATCAACAGCATCAGTTCCCCCGGCTAAAAGGTTCCCCATGACGACTTGAATATTCGTTGAATTAGTTAACGAAAGAGTGATCAAATCAAATGCGCTATTGGCATGTCGAAAGCGAGGATTACGCGCCACACTATACGTGCCCCCCGTGAAACTCTTGTAACCCGTAATCTGTACTGGAGCGATGATGTAGTTTGCATTTCCCGGAGCTGCTACCACCTGCACTGGAACCGTATTGAGTGATTTCCATTGGGCATCTGATATACGTACACTGACGATTGTCGTCGTACCACCCCCTGTTGGAACACTATAGGCACCAGTCCCATTGAGAAACTTCGTCGCATCGTTAGGGGCCTTCGGCGCAAACCCGTGTTTGGATGTGCTTACATCATTCGTCGTAATATCGGATGTACTCAGATCCGAATCTTTCACCAGGGCATAGGCCGGAGTCGCGGCTCCGTTCAGGAATTTGGTGGCATCGGCGGGCGACTTCGGCGCGAACCCGTGCTTCGTCGATGTGACATCAGCGGTGGTAATATCCGACAGACTGAGATTGCTCTCAGTAATTGTGCCTGCTGAGGCCGCTGTTTTCACATTCCCGTTCGTGTCGAGTGTTTTCCAGCTCATTAATCTTCCGCTGAATAAATGAGCGTATCTGCAACGGCGAGTGTGGGTTTCACGAGGATATAGAAGGTTCCACTGGAGTTGATACGCACTGTTGCCGTCGCCGCCACAGTATCCTTGTTGTACACTGTGATCGACTTCACTGTTCGCGTATGCCCTGCTGCGGGTGCTGCCATGATCGTGACGGCTGTCGTGTTATTCGAGGCAATATCTGTATTCACGACATCTGACACAGACTGGTCGGAGTCCAGGAGATCAACCGCATGGCAGGTGATATCCAGTTGGTTCGTGGTGATCGCCCCACCTAGGATGACTTCAAGGGATTTCGTTGTCGTGTCCAGCACTATCATAATGGTTTGCTCGAACAACGCCGATTATGGTTCTGTTCCGTATACGTAGCCCACCGAAGATTGCCTGGATAATACCCTTGGTCGTTGTCTCGCCGGTCAAGGGTAAGACCTACTGGTCGTGGACCAATTGCCAAAACAATATCCTGTTCAAATTGCTTGAATGACTCAATCCAAGGCCGAAAGATTGTAATTCCTCTACCGCCATAATCCTTGTAGCGAGAATGTGTAGGCTTCAAACATCGTGCCTTGATGTGTGCCCACGTTGCCAAAAGTGAGTGGACATGGCGTCGTTTTCGTTGATATTGTTTATCATACTCTAGACATTCACGGGCGTGAGAGAACCGAAAGCGATCTCTTTGTTCTTTCACTCGGAGTGGGTATCTCTTGCAAAACCGGCGCTGTGCCTCTCGACACTGGCGTAGTCGATGTTCGTTTTTGGGTGTATTGTTCATTCTGTTCAATTATAACACAGAATGCGTCAAGAATAATCATTAAATCCCCAAGACCACACGGGTCATGACCTGGGCCTGCACCATCCCGGCGGTTCCCCACGTTGGCGCACCGGCCCCGCCCGAGAGCAATGCTTGACCACTGGTACCCGCCGCACTCCACTTCAATGCCGATCCATTTCCGTAGGCTACTGCACCGGCTGTTGGCGTATCGGTGCTATTGGTCCCCCCATTAGCGATGGGAAGTGTTCCTGTCACATCGGCTGTAAGGCCTACCTTGTCCCACTCAGGTACAACGCCATCTGTGCGGAGCACAGTATTTGCGGCTCCAATCCCAAGCCGGACGACGCGCTCGTCGTCCCGATACATAATATCCCCCTCGGTCGTAGTGGGGAAAATCGCATCGTTCCGCACGTCGTCAAACAAGAGCTGAAACATCTCATCGACGTTCGAGGCTTGTTCGGGGCTCCACGGGCCTTCAACCCGATGTGGCTGACTACGGGGGGCCATTAGCGTCGTGTCCCGAGTTCAAAGAACTCCAGCTCATAACCCAAGAGCTGCACATTCTGCCCAGCGGTGGCTTGACTGAAGTTCAGTTTCACCGCCGACCCCACCCCGACCCGCCCAATCATCCGACTCGACATAGTGAGATCGGACTGGAGCGTTTGGGTCTTCGCAGCGGCATCCAGATCGCCCACCGAGGGCGTAACCGTCATCCGTCCAGTAGATTGGGTCATTTGAATCACGGTCAATTCCCCAAACATCTTATCCTGCATGGGGGAGTTGCCATCGTGCCGTTTCGTGTCCACGTCGAAGTCAATCGCGGTGGCGGTATCGTCGGTGCGCGTGGCTTGATCTTTCCACAGATACCCATTACTAGAACCGATGAGCGGGAATTGCGCTCCGTTGGCGTCGGTGGTGCCATCGGCGCTCACGGGGGTCAATGCGGCTGTCTTGTGTGGCCCCCACCAAGACCCATCTACGATATCGTACTCGACCCACCGATCCTCAGTGCTGGAACCCGCTGCGGCAAGATGAAGCCTGTAGCGGTTCTTCACCGAGTCGATGGAGGCGAAGGCATATTGGAACCGCGCCCGGTTAAAGTAGGTATCGGTATTGAACCACGCACGGGTCTTGTTGTCGCTGAGGTTCTTGAGCCCGTCCGCACCCCACGAGTATACGCCGTCTTTGCCCAGGAAGTAGGCAATGTCTTTATAGACCTTGACCGTCTCCTGCGACTCAACACCGATGTTCTCGGCCAGCGTGACTACGCGGAAGTCGCTATTGCTCGTGCCGGTGATCTGGAACAATCCCTGTTGCCGTCCCACCCCCAACGCATCGCGCCGGGCAATTAAGGCGGTGACACCGCGTAAATCGGACCCCTGACGCCCAATGGGGAGGAGATTGGTATTCGGCCACGAATACTGCAACCCCGCCTCCGTGTAGGAGACGTAATCAACCTTGGCCCGGTCCACGCCCCATAGGCGCCCGCGCCACGAGGCCACCAGCGCCAAGTTCGGGACACTGCCCAATGTTGGGGCCGCCACCAGGCTCAGCGAGGCATCGGTCTGATCGTCCGACACGGATTGCGTCA
>ERZ1292637.1410-Hain-H14-01um-R3-1410-length-10260-cov-5_pt1 | contig 10260 bp, 11 predicted proteins | sample MGYA00564405_ERZ1292637 | MGnify/ENA primary metagenome ERZ1292637 (study PRJEB36523, sample SAMEA6512645) | groundwater metagenome | collected 2019-01-09 | study: AquaDiva: Metagenomics assemblies of 32 groundwater samples | reverse complement strand
TATGCTTAAGGGCATAACCGATATATCTGAAATAGATGTATCATCTGAAAAGAAGGCTTCTATCGAGGTAATGGGAAGAAAATTAGCAGCAAAATATTTACCAGAAATTGAGACACTGATAAATGGATATATTATAGATGCAGATACAGTTCTAGGTATGGCCGAGAGAAAAAATGGTAGTATATCTCTTTACAAAATATCATAGGGTTTAATTGCAGGTCGCCGATATTATCGGCTGCTCCAATTGTACCTTTAAAAATAAGTTACTAAAAACTTTACTTGGAAAAGGAATTGACCATTTTCCCTGGAAGGCTTTGTTTATTTTTGACATTGTGACATAATAAACAAATCTTTCCAAGGGAATTGGTCGAATTCCCTGTAATCATAAGATTTTATAATAGTTATATATATGTCTACCAGGACGAAGAATAGAAATTGCTATCTTTAGAACCGGTATTCATATTATTATTATCGTAAAAATATGAATGTAGATAACAAACCCGAAAATGTGGCCAACCCTGTTGTTACTCCAGAAATAAGCGCTGAACAGGTAGTTCAACAGCGAATGTCTGAAGCTAGACAACAGATCGATGGGATTTCAAATTTGATTCCCCAAGGTCAAACAGGAGGCAACGCGGATGTTTCTACTCAGGGAGGCTCTTCTATTGACAACACTACCAATGTTGTTGATCTTAAGAAAATAGAGGCTTCTGCTGGTAGGAAGTTTGATAATGTCGATGATTTCATAAAGCATTATGAAAACCTTAAAAGCCGTAATGGCGATCAAGCAATTGATCAGGTTAGAAAGAATGCTGAGAAATTGACGATACTGGAGAGACAACTTGGTTCTACCGAGTTGAACAAGCTATTGCTTGGTCTTTCTCCGCAAACAGCACCGGTACAAACACCGGAACAGCCAAAGCCTCAACCTGTGGTTGAGACCAAGCCGCAGCCAACCGAAGTTAAATCATCTGACGATGAGTTAACTAGGCGTTTAGAGAAGTTAGAGCACGAGAATCAATTACGCACCCTTGAGAAAGAATACCCCAATGCCACTAGTGTGGCAGATCTAGTAGCCCTAGAGGCGAAAGCGAAAGGTATCTCATATGTGGAAGCGTTCAAGAATTCTCCGCTTAAGCAACTCGTGGAACTTAAGGTAAAAGATGAGTCGGAAAGAAGTCCAGTGGTTACTCCAAGTAATAGAACTAATGTTGACTATAAGACCTTGGAGCAACTAGCATTAAAGTTAGAATCTGGCAAAGCCAAAGGCAATGATCAGATTGCATTTGCCAAGGAGTTTTTCAAAACTCGTGGCAGAGAACTTTAGTTCTGGCTACAAGTAATCTTGTTGACATTATGTAACCAATATGGCCTCAGAAATACTGAAAACATATGGAGACACTTCCATTAGGGAAGATGTCAACAGCTTCGTTGAGCTTATAACCGCTCTTGAAGCCTGGTTTCTTAATAACTTGGGTAAGTCACAAGCATATGGCCCTGTGCATCAAACACAGGTAGACACATTGCCAGCTGCTGCTTCTTTGGCAGTTCAGGAAGGTGAAGATTTGACGGCAACGTCAACTCTGACTCCGACCTTACTTCCAAACATTGTGCAGCACGTTGCCAGAACATTCCATGTTTCTGATGTGCAGAGAAAAGTTGCTCACTTCAATGGTGAGGACATGCTCGCATATCAAACCGTTAAAGCCGGTAAAGAAATTGGTAATGCTCTAGAGTTTGACCTTATTAGGTCAGTTCTAGTTTCTGGTGTCTCAGGTACTACTCCTAAGATGAAAGGTATTGTTCAGGCGATTTCCAAATCAACTAACACTACTGCTCATAACTCAGGAACGGTACTTTCAGCATCCATTATAAATGGATTGATGAAAGCAAACTGGGATAACAGTAACGGTACGGTAGCTACAGATGTGTTTATGGGATCGTTTAACAGAAATACTGTTGATGGATTTACGCAGAAATCGAACTCTTTAGTTCAGTTTCCTGCTACAGAAATCCTTAACACTGTTGATATGTACCAGACTTCCTTCGGAAGAATTGCAGTTCACGTCCACCGACGTGTATATCTCTCTTCTTGAGGTGGTGGTATAGGTGCCGATTCTACTGGCCGTCTGTTGTTTGTGAACCCAGAGTACTTGAAGATCGCATACTTGAATCCTATTTATTTGATTGATCTGGCTAAAACCGGAGCTGCAGATAAAAAGGCATTTGTGACTGATCTTACTGTAGAGGTTAAGAACCAAGACGTACACCAAAACGCAACGGGCTTCGATATAGATTAACCCAAATAGTTAATTTTGTCAAGTCTTAGCACAAGGTGTGCAACCATCAACCTGCGTAAGCAGGTTTTTGGTTTTAGTTGATATAAACTTGATAAACCGAATTGACTATGATATAATGATAATATAGATAATAAATGTACGACAAATATAAAAACAAAGATAAGAGAAAAAAATACTTGACTAAATACTACATTAAAAATAAAGAATTAATACTAAAGAAAAATAGTGTACGACGAAAGAAAAATAAGAAACGTTACTCTGAAAAACAAAAAGAATGGTATTTAAGGAATTGTATCAAGATTAAAGATAGACGAGAGCAGGTCAGAAATTTAATATTGGAACATTATGGAAAACAATGTAATTGTTGTGGAGAATCTAATAGAAGGTTTTTAACCATAGATCATATTAATAACGATGGCGCACAAGAAAGAAGGAAGCTGTTCGGAAGTACTGGTGGGACTTCCTATAGAACAGATTTGTTTATAATAAAAAATAATTATCCTGACACATACCAGATACTTTGTTACAATTGTAATTGTGGCAAAGAAAGAAATAATGGTATTTGTCCCCATGTTAATGACTGATAAGGTAAAGGAATATATAGACAAATCGCTCAAAGAAGAAAGCGATATTTGGCTTGGGATAGCTAAAGAGAAATCAAGATTATACCCACATGAAAGTCCTCGTCAAGTAATAATAAGAACTATCATTGCACATTTTGAGACAAAATACCCTGAAGTTATGGGCGAATTTGATAATGAAATAAAGAAAAAAAGAGAGTTATCTAAGAATGAATTTGCAGTTGATAAACTTACAGAGATTAGACGAGACGTTGCGATGCCAGAAGGATTAGAGACAAGACTCAACAAGGCATTTGTTCAGCAGGGCTGGCATAGATTCTTGTCAAATGAAATACATAAAGAATATAACGAATTAGAATGGTTTATCAGAGAGTTCCCACGATATACCATACCAGAAGTATACTAATGAATGATATTAAATTAGCACTAGGAATTATTGTAGCACCAACGGATAGAGAATCTGAACTTCTAGATAGACTTCTTGGCGGCGTTGTATCGTCAGATCAGATACAGGTAGAGAATAAGAATATTAATTTAGATAATGTTGACGGTGTTGCTAAACACGTAGATGGTATTTTTATAACTATTACTGGCGGGAATAAAAAATGTGAAGAGGTAGCCAAGAAGTACGGGGCTGATATCTCTCACTATGAATGGGATAAGAACTTTGCGAAAGCAAGGAATTTTAACTTCTCACAAGTTCCAAAAGAATATACTCATATTTATTGGGCAGATACGGATGATGTAATAGTTAATCCAGATACTCTAAAATCATTAGCAGAAAAGATGGTTGAGAATGCTATAGATGCTGTTACTTTAAGATATTTTTACGAGCATGATTTGGAAGGTAATTGTATTAAAGAACATTTAAAAACAAGGATAATTAAGAATGATGGTAGCATGGAATGGATGGGCGCAATTCATGAAGATTTTAAAATGAATCGTCAGATTAGCGGTGATTTCAATGATCAGGTTAAACACATCCATCTGACAGATCCAACAAGGGTTAAGACAAGTCTTGAAAGAAATAAAGAGATATCAGAATTAGAAGTTAAAAAGAATCCGAAAGATCCTCACACTTACTGGAATTTAGCTAATTGTTATCTATCGGTTGGTAGATATGAGGACGCAATAAATATATATAAACAATTTATACCCATATCAGATAGCGAAGAAGAAAGATTCTTAGTATGGCAGATGTTAGCTATTTGTTATACTAATATAGGAAAGCCAGATATTGGTATAGAAATGGCATTAGAGGCCTTACATCTTAGACCATGGTATCCAGATGCCTATTTATTGCTTGGACAACTCAATTATCATATGGGGAGAATGAAAGCAACTAGAGAGTTCTTGGAAATGGGATTATCTAAGCCCGTTCCCGAATTTGAGAGTATAGTTTGGAATCCTATGGATTATACCTATAATCCTAACCTATTATTAGCACAAACATATGCCAGCATGAATTTACATAGAAAAGCAATAGCATGTTTTAAGGCGTGTCTTAAGTACAGGCCCAAATCCCAATTTATAATAGACGCAGTTAAGGAGTTAGAAAAAAATCAAGGGTTAGCAGATATGGCCGAAGAAATATATAAAAGAGCTAATAAGGCTAAGAACGTAGAAGAAGTCAAGAAACTTCTTGAGAATGTACCAGCAGAGATGAAGTACTATCCTCCGATAGTGTCTTTGAGAAATCAATACTTTATAAAGGATACATCAAACGGAAAAGAAGTTGCCATATTTTGTAGCTTTACTTCTACCGACTGGAATCCGCAAGTATTTAGAGAGAAAGGTGTTGGCGGTTCGGAAGAGGCGATTATACAGTTATCAAAAAGATTTACCAAAGCCGGATACGATGTTACTGTGTTCTGTTCAACTCCGAGAATGCAAGAATATAAAGAAGATGGCGTAATATGGAAACCGTATCTAGCGTGGAATTATAGAGACAAATATGATATTGTTATATTGTGGAGACATCCTAAAATGTTAGACTTTCCGATTAATTCTGATAAGATTTATATGGACGTCCATGATGTATTGCCGCCAGAAGAATTTACTACCGCTAGATTACTAAAAGTAACTAAGGTTCTATTTAAGAGCCAAACACAGAGAGATTCGTATCCTAATATACCAGATGATAAATGTGCAGTTATACCTCATGGTCTTGATATAGAATCGTTTGAATCAAAAAGGAAAACGATTAAGAGAGATCCATATAAGATAGTAAATACGTCATCGCCAGATAGAAGTTTATTGACCTCTATGGAGATAGTTGAAAGGGTGTATAATAAGTTACCAGATAATCTTAAATCTAAGTTGAAGTTTGAATGGAGATATGGATTCAGGGTCTGGGATTATGAATTCTCTGACAATCAGAAGATGATAGAATGGAAGGCTAAGGCAATGGAAAAGATGAAAAGATTACAGTCATTGGGAATTATGCCAGAAGGAGACGGCGATATGATATCGCAGGATAAAATAGTAGATAAGTATCTTGAATCGGGCGTAATGTTATATCCAAGCGAATTTGCAGAGATAGGATTTATATCTGGAACAAAATCTATTCTTGCCGGTTGTATACCTTGTACCACATCTTGTTTCGCACAGGGAGAGTTTTTGAAAGATGGTATAATAGTTAAGTCTGATGTTAGTTATGAAAACTGGAGAAAGGATTTGACAGACGGTATTGACTTTGGTGTGACTAAAGAAGAACAGATTAATGAATTCGTTGATAAGATAGTTGAGTATATGTGTAATCCAGATAAATACGAAGGTATGCGCAATAAACTAATTGATTATGCTAAGTCTACATTTGACTGGGATAAGACTGCAGAATCTTGGATAAATATATGGACAAACCAGAACTAAACAAATTTGAACTTTTAGGTCAATCTACAGAAGGGTGTCGAACTGGACAACATATTATAGATGAATCAGAAGGACATTCTACTGCGGAAAGAGATGGATCTAATACGAAGATTAAAATGAGATGTCTTGTATGCCAACAACAAATTGATTTTTCTGCCCCGTTTGGATTAAATAATTATATAAATGAACAATCAGAACCACCTCAACAGATTCAACAGCCGGAATATTCCAATCCTGTTGGAGAAGAATATGTAGGACAGTCTGATATGTTAAAAAGATTACTTGGATAAAATGAAACAGATACCAATATTTTGGCCATATGTGCCAAAGAAAAAAATATTAAAAGAGATTAGCGAGACTCTTAATGGTCGTTGGCTTGGGCAGGGGCCTAAAGTGGATAAGTTTGAACAAGAGTTCGGTAAGAAGTTTGGATATAAATATCCACTATTTCTGAACTCAGGAACATCAGCACTAGAACTGGCTTATCATTTAGTTGGTCTTAAAAAAGGCGATGAAGTAATCGTGCCAGTATTAGACTGTACAGCAGGACAAACAGGACTTCTAAGAAGAGGAGTCAAGATTGTATTTGCAGATATAAGAAAAGATACATTCAACATAGATCCAGAAGACGTATTAAGGAAAGTAACTAAAAAAACAAAGGCAGTAATTATCGTTCATCTTGGTGGTATAGATGCCTATGATGGCGACTTATATGAAGAATTGAGCAATAAAGGAATAAAGATTATTGTCGATGCGGCGCAACATCACGAACCAAAAGAATTAGGTGGCGACTATATATGCTATTCTTTTCAGGCCATTAAACACTTCACGACCTGTGATGGCGGCATGCTTTGTCTGAAAGATAAGAATACTCACAAGAGAGCAAAATTGCTAAGATGGTTTGGTATTGATAGAGACTTAAAACAGAAACATAATTATCAGGCATGGGAAAGAAGACAGATGACTTTTGATATAGAAGAGGCTGGTTATAAAATGCAACCAACTGATATAGATGCCTGTTTCGGATTAGCAGCGCTTCCTGATATTGATAAGATAATAAAGTATCATAGAGATTTAGCAATTGAATATCTTAGGGGGCTGGAAAGCACCGATGAGATAACTACTGTAGTCGGTGGTTCATGTTGGTTATTTGGTATATTGACGGATAAGAGAGATCAATTAGCATCATATCTTAAGAAGTTCAATATTGATACAAATATGGTTCATCTTAGAAATGATATATTCAAAGTATTTGGCGGTAAGAGATTAAAATTGCCCAATATGAATTGGGTAGAACCAAGATACCTATACTTGCCCATAAATCCAGCAGTAACTAAAAAAGATGTTAAATTTATTTGCCAGAAAATTAAAGAATTCTACCATGAATAAGGAGATAGAAGATTACTTAATACAGAATAGAGTTACGGGCACAATCAAAAAAGCCCAAACTCCGCTATTAGATGACAGGGATATAAAGAGAGTTGAGATTATAGTTCTCAAATACAAGTCTCCAGAAATGGAACAGGACTGTGTGTCTAGGATCATAAGATATACCCAGTGGCCGTATAAATTAAATATATTTGATAATCGTGGTAATGGGCCAAATACGGCGAAAGCATGGAATAAGTTGATACGAGAATCTACGTGTGACTATATACTGTTCATAGATTCGGATGCATTTATCCATAATACAATAAAAGAAAGAAATAGGCATCCAATGCCCAATGGTATTTGTTGGTTAACAGAAATGATGAAAGCATTTGATATGTATGATAATGTTGCTTTTGTCGGCCCAACGTGTGGCACCCTTGCCGTATCAACGGTCCAGTCTATGAGACCAGAAGATCAAGATCCATTTTGTGTGGAAGGACATTTATCTGGATACTGTTTTCTAACCAAGAAATCTATCTATGAAGAGGTTGGTTATTTTGATGAAGATTTCTGTTTCTACGGTCAAGAAAGTGATTGGATTGAAATATTAAAAGAGAGGAATGTATACGAAAAGAAAAATTATAAATTGGTAGTTGTACCACGTGCTCATGTTATACATGGTTATGACAATCATGGTAGTCTAGCGGCTAAACAGGCAGTTGAGGAAGATAATTTAGATATAGGAGAAGATTCGGCATATAGTTACTACTGTTGGAATATGAAGAAGAAACAGAGGATGGAGAAATATGGAGTAGAATATAAAATTGGAGAATATCACAAATAATGGATAAGAGAGTTTTAATATTAGGGTCAGATGGCTATATAGGCGTGGCTTTATATGAACTTCTAAAAGATAATGGCTATCTTGTATTTGGTATTGATAATAATAAAAAAGATCAATTACTTAGGGAGACAGGTACTCAGTCTCTAACACACAATAGGAAGTACTCACAATTTAATATAGATATATCGACCCAATATAAGGATCTAAAAGAACTTATAGATAGCATTAGACCAAGCACAATAGTAAACCTGGCACAAGTACCATCTGCACCATGGAGTATGGTTTCTGCAGATAAGGCTTCTGACGTTCAGAGAAATAATATATGTGGTGCATTAAATGTATACTGGGCAGTTAAAGAAGTAGATCCTAATATACACATAATACAACTAGCAACTGCTGGTGAATTTCCAGATTGGCTTTACCCAGATGCGTTAACTGTACCCGAAGGAAGTAGAGTTAAGGTTAGGTATAATGATAGAGATTGGGAAATACCAACACCAAAATATGGTGGTAGTTGGTATCATCTTGCCAAAACACATGCGTCATTGAACGCTGATTATGCGAATAGGATATGGGGACTTAAGATAACAGATATCTGTCAGGGTATTGTATATGGTCATTATGAAGGCTCTGCTTATCACTATGACTCAGTATGGGGAACTGTTTATAATAGATTTATAGCTCAGGCAATAGCCGGTATTCCGTTAACTGTTTATGGTAAGGGTGGGCAAATGCGTAGTTTTATAAATATACAAAATTCTATTGGTGCCATTAAATTGCTGATAGATAATCCCCCAGAAGACAAAGAATTTAGAGTTATACATCAAATAACAGAGTTGTATAGAGTAGAAGATGTCGCAAAAATGATACAGAAAGAAACTGGATGTAATATACAGTATATAGATAATCCTAGATCAGAACAAGATTACAATACTCTAGATTTTGAGGCAGACAAACTCAAAGGACTCGGATTACAAATCATTAGAATGAGAGACGAAATACCAAAGACTCTAAAGTTTATTAAAGAATATAAAGATAAGATACAAGTTGAAACAATATTGCCAACTACCAAATGGAAATAAAGAAAGTGTTTTTACAACTATTTGAAGAATTATTGAATACGGGAGAGATATTAAAGGCCCAGTATTTGATTAACAATTGTGTTCCCCTTGATATAAAATATGATCCACAGGTCATAGACGTGAAGAATAAGGTAAACGAACATATTAACGAAATAAAGAAGTGGAATATAGACGGCAGACCATATCCTGGCACACATGTCACAGTAGACTTTAATCTTATGCCTAAATTTGTTAAGGCAAAAGATGTAATTATTAACAGAAATTTATCCGGCAATCTTCTTGATGTTGGTTGCTATACTGGTGTCTTTATGCAAGAAATGGCTAAACTAAACATAGTTTGTCATGGTATAGATATACATGCAGAACTAATGTTTCATTTAGAAGATAACGGCACAGATAAGAATATAAAATATATATTTGGATCTTCTGAAAATATGCAATCTCTGGATAGTGATTATTTTGATATCGTAACGACATTTGACGTTTTAGAACATACTCTAGATTTTGATAAGTCGTTATCGGAGATAGAAAGAGTATGTAAATCGGGAGGAATAATCATAATTAATTTACCTAGAATGACCATAGGATATAAAGATGAATCAGGAGAGCATTTGAGAATGTTTGATGATGAGAGTATTAATAACATCTGGGGAAATAAAAAAGACTTTAAATTTGAGTTTTGTTCGGACGAACTGGGTAGACCAACTAGCTTTATAACTTATATAAATGAAAAATAAACCGAAATATAAAGAATCACACAGAAAAGCCAACAAAAAATATTACAAAAATAATAGAGATAAGTATATTGCAGATCACAAGTTGGCCAGAGAAAAATTAAAGATAGAGGTTTTGGGTCATTATTCTGATTGGAAATTGAAATGTGTTTGTTGTAATGAGGAAGGATTATTATTTTTAACCTCTGTGTTGCCCACATAAAAATGTCTAAATTATTTAAACTAAAAATAACATTTATAGGAAATCTTGATACCTTGCCTTGGTCACCCGACCATGCAGGAATACGTCAATCTCTTGATAAATTTAAAAAACAGGGCATCATAAAAGATTGGCAAGTAGCAGACTGTCACAAACATCATTCTTCTGGATTGGATATTGGGGAAACCATTGAGAAATTTCACCCGGATTTGGTGATTAGTGGGATGACAGATTCATTATCTAATCAATGGCATGAAAAAATCGCAAATGTTCTTCCT
>ERZ1292637.1409-Hain-H14-01um-R3-1409-length-10265-cov-4_pt1 | contig 10265 bp, 21 predicted proteins | sample MGYA00564405_ERZ1292637 | MGnify/ENA primary metagenome ERZ1292637 (study PRJEB36523, sample SAMEA6512645) | groundwater metagenome | collected 2019-01-09 | study: AquaDiva: Metagenomics assemblies of 32 groundwater samples | reverse complement strand
AGCGTCGCGAAAGACGCTGCGCCGCCTGTCAGGCTGCCCTAGCGGCATCTGCGCGGGGGACCCGGCGTCTCTACTGCTCTCGGGCCTGCAAATCACGAGCGCAGCGCCGGCGTCAGGCTGGGTGACGAGGCGCTTTCGTCTCGCGTCGCGCCCGATGCGCCCGCCGCCCGCCGCGAGGAACGCGAGACGCGTTGAGGTGGATGACCGGGAGGCTAGCGGCGCGATTCCTCGCAGCGACCGACGGGAGAGGGTTATCCTGTAGGCGCGCTCTGGTGAGCAGGTGTGGTTGTGGGGTTGGGTGGTGCTCGCCGGAGCGCGCTTCTGTCGGATCGCTGCGAGGTTATTGGACACGGGAGCGTTAGGAGAGACTCCAACCGCCATAGCTCCCACCGCCCTCGGCTCGAATTAACTTCGGCTGGTCCTCTTCCTAACTCCCCCAGGCAACGGGATTGACTCGCGTCAGGCTCCCTCTGCTGTGACCTGGACAGAGCTTCCGTCCGGCGTGCAGGCCCGCGGCCCCCGGTGAAGGTTGGCTTGCGGTTGGAACACCCCGCGTGATAAAGTGCATATTCAGTTGTAAGTCTGCCGGGTTCCGCAAGTGTCGGCAGACACGAATAAAGGGGCGACGATCAATTGATCGTCGCCCCTATCGTTTAGCGATCACCCGAAGCCTCTTGAGCAATTCGTTGCAACCGCTCGAATGTCAATCGTCTTCCCCCTTCCCAGGGATCACGCACGTTACACCCGCCTCCGCGGGCCCGTCAACGATCACGTCTTCATGCGATCAGCCTGAGGGGCTGGCGCTCGCCCGTCCGCCGGTTGACCAGGACGCCGCCGAACAGCGGGCCGGGCCGCAGCGTGCGGCAGGTGACTCTCCCGCCCGGGCGCTTTAGCCAGCCCGCCTCGACCAGCGCGTCGACGCTGTAGGCGAGAGACCCGCCAAAACTCACTCTTGCCGCCCGGGCTATCTCGCGCCAAGAGGCGCGCCGCGACCAGACTGCCAGGAGGATCCGCTGGTATCGGCGCCGCGCGAATAGCCCCACTTGCCGTTTTCGCTTCTGCATGGTTAAGTTTCCTTTCCCTTACTGTCCGGTGCTCCCCTGGCTCCCTACGGGGTGAAGATCAGGGAGTCAGGGGGGTAACTGGCTCGCTCGGCTTCTGCAGTGCCCTCGTTGCCAACGGCTCGCTCTCTTTTCTCGGCGCCCTCCCAATGCACGGCTCGCTCCGCCTCATCGGTACGCTCTGACTTCCCGGCTCGCTCGTCGACGCTGGTACCCTCATCCCCTACGGCTCGCTCTGCTTCGACGGTGCTCTCACAACGGGCGGCTCGCTCTTCTCAATCGGTGCTCTCAGCTTCAACGGCTCGCTCTGTAAACACGGCGCCCTCATCGTTGACGGCTCGCTCTACCCCGTCGGTACTCTCCGAGTCCATCGGCTCGCTCACGCTCTACGGCACTCTCCACTACGTGGGCTCGCTCAGTGCCGGCGGTACTCTCAGATGAAGCGGCTCGCTCGGCGGCCCCGGCACACTCTCAGTCCACGGCTCGCTCGTGTCTAGCGGTACTCTCTCCTTAGTCGGCTACTCGCAGGGCCAGATCATGGACAGGGCCAGCCCGGCGGCTCGATCATGTGCGCGTGCCCGGGCACGTGGTCCAGCACGTACGGCTTCGGCGGCAGCCGGTCATAGCGGCAGACGTACAAAACATGATGTAGATGCGCGAGGTAGATCTTGACCGCCCATCTGCGCGCCCGCAGGTCAAGACGGCCCGGCGGCAGCTTGCCGTTGTCGTAGTACTCATGCTGGTTCTCGGTCAGCTTGCGGCCAGAGGCCAGGGTTGCCTCAACCGCCTCCGCCGTCCCGCCCGCCAGGTCGCGCTCCAGCTCATAAGCCTTGCGCTCACGGTAGAGCGCACCGTAGAAAGCATCCGGGCGGCCGGATTGCTTGACGAAGCTGTCTCCGGCCTTCCAGCAGATCACCTTGAGGCGCGCGTTCCAGGGGCGCTTCTCGCCCTTGCTCCAGACCACGGTTGGGTCGAGGCCGGCAAACCGCCAGATGTGGCCGACGGTCGGCGCCTTCTCGATGTCGATGTGGGCCAGAAGGCCGGCCGCCAGGACCGGCCCGATGCCCTTCTGTGAGAGCGCCCAGCGACCTGGCCGCTGCTCCTCGACCCACTCAAGTAGCGCGCGCCTGATCCAGCCCTCCAAGAGCGACGTCTGGTCGGCGAGCCAGACGAGTAGGCTGGAGGGCTCGCCGCCTACGCTGAGCGCGCGCACTTGGTTCGCAGCAGCGACCCGGTAGCCCTGCAGCGCGTAGTAGCCATCTACGAGATAGCGGACCTCGGCGGGACCCAATATGCGCGCCGCGTCCAACAGGTCGCGCTGCAGGCGACGCAGCTGTTCCGGTTCCTCGTTTTCGAGTATTGCTTCGGCGATCATCTAGCCCTCCGTTTCTACCGCGCCGGATGCGAACTCCCGAGCAAATACAGGTATCGCGAACTCTGGGTCGTCCGCGCGGTGCCCGCTGGGGCAGATTTCCGGGATCGCCCCGACCGCCGCCTCGAAGGCGTCCATGCAGGCGTTGCACCACCAGGTTCCCGTCAGGGCTTCAATGATATGCAGCACCTTCGACTTATCAATCGTCGGCTTCGGCTTCCGCTCGCGCGGGGTTCGGGCTGCGGTTGCCGCCTTCGGCTTTTTCTCCTTCGGGGCGGCTTTAGCTTTCCGCTCGCGCGGGGCCTTCGTACTCGCCTCGCCTTCGAGGCTCCAGAACCTCCAGCCGTTACAGTTGATCCCGCCCATGACGGCGGAGCCCGCGGCGCTCAGGCTCTTGTATGAGGCCGCTTGATTTGTCAATCGCTGCTCTCCACAGAGCGCATAAGTGGCCGGATCGGTGTCGAGCACCTCGGCCTGCCATTCCTCCTTCCTGTATCTCGCCACGAGACGGGTTCCGGGTTCCAAGTTCCTGTTCTCGATGGCCATTGACGTCGTTGCCTCCTGTGCTACTGAGCCTCAGCAGATGCCGTTAACGCATCTTCGCTCTGGTCGGAGCGGGAGTCAAGCGCCTTTCTGAGTCTGAGACGGTTTTGACACACTCTGCCTTCCGGCCGGTGTTTTCCTCCCAACGGCGGACGGCAACGTCCACGTAGCGGGGATCGATCTCCATGCCGTAGCAGCGCCGACCGAGGCGCTCGGCGGCGATCAGGGTCGAGCCGGACCCGAGGAAGGGGTCAAGGACGATCTGCCCTAGCTGGCTGCTATTCCGCAGGCAGCGCTCCACGAGTTCTACCGGCTTCATCGTTGGATGTTCGCGGGATGCCTGTGGTCGGGGAATCTCGAAAACCGTAGTCTGGGAGTGATCCCCGTACCAGCGGCTGCCTTCGTGCCTGCCGCGACCGCTGCGGCCAGGGCCCGGCATCCAGCCGTAGAGGATCGGCTCGTGCCGGTAGTGGTAATCGGAGTGACCGAGGACCATCGAGTCTTTCACCCAGACGAGGCACTGATGTATCTGCCAGCCCAGGCCATCGATGACGTTCCAGAAGGTCAGCGCCTTGGGCCCGGCCGGGTGCGCGATGTAAAACGGCGCGCCGGGTTCGAGCGCGCCCGACACAGCCGCGAACGTGGCACACAGAAGGGCCGACAGGCCCTCGGCCCCGTCATTGGCTATGGTTAGCGCGTCCCTCGTCTTGCCTTCGTAGGAGACGCCATAGGGCGGATCGGTCCAAAGGATGGCCGCCTTCTCCTCGCCCATCAACCGCTCGATGTTCTCCAGTTTCGTCGCGTCGCCGCATAGCAGCCGGTGCTCGCCAAGCAACCACAGGTCGCCCGGCTTCGACACCGGGACGTCGGGCAGCGGCGGCGCTTCATCCGGCTCGGTCAGCCCGGCCCCCTGCGGCAACACGACCCGGTTGTCTCTGGCGATCAACTCGAGCAGGACCGCCAGGGATGGTTCGGACGCCTGGATCGCGCCCAGGAGAGACGCCAGCGAATCGCGCGACGCTTCCGCCATCGCTGCAATCGGGTCGAGGGTCGCGAGGATCAACCGCTCCTCTTCCTCAGACCATGACCCGATCAAGACCGGGACCGCCTCTGTCCCGCGCTTGATCGCCAACTCACGGCGCGCATGGCCGTCGATTAGCCGCCCCGATGCCTCGTTGTAGAGCAACGCGCCCGCCCAGCCGACGCGATCGAGGACGTTGCCCAGCGCCTCAACTTGCGTCGCGGGATGCCGGCGCCAGTTTTTCCCGTTGGGTTGAAGTTCGCTTGGATCCCAATATTCTAGTTTGAGTCCACGTGGCTCCATGTTGTCCCCTTGATCACATGCCTGATCGCGCCCCAGGAAACGCCGAACCGCTGGCCCAACCGCTTGTATCCCTCACCTGCCTGATGGCGTGTTCTTATCTCCTGAACGAGGGCTGTATCAAGTATCGCCTGGCTATTTCGTTCTCCACGATATGAGCCCGAATGAATGAGATTCTCCGAGCGACTTACATACTCAAGATTGCTCGCCTCGTTGCAGGTCTTATCCAGGTTTCTGTGATTGACCTCCTGTCCTGGGGGGCAGGGCCCAAGAAAGGTTTCGGCTATCAGACGATGGACCAGTTTTGGGTGGGCCAGGTTATTGATGTATAGGTCTACCTTGAGATAGCCAGCATTCTGCCTGTGGACACGGCGAATGAGGCCGCTACGTGAACCTCGTCCTTTCGCCATTCGGCGTATGCGCCCCTGATCGCTAGCCTCGTATTCGGGGAAACTCGGTATAGGAAGCCACTTTTCCATAATCCTAGTATACACCCGCCGACACCCTACAATTGCGCCGGGTTCTCCGCCAGCTCCTCAGGCGATCGCCATTCGAGGCGTATGTTTTCCGCCATCATGCCCGTCCATTTAGTCGCGCTCGCGACTGGCGACGGCGGCGCTTGTTTCGCTCCTGCCGGTGCGCCTTAGCATGACCGGCCTTGCGGTTGTGAGCGGGCAGCTTCGCCTTGCCTTCGTGTCCGTTACCAGCGTGACCGATCATGTTGGTTTACTCACAATCTCGACGACCTCGAAGCGGACGACGTAGCACTGCTCATCGGAGCGCTGCCAGGATGCCCAGAAATCTCGCGGGCGCGCTCCGGCCACACGCAGGTCCAGCGCCTCCAGATACTCGAAGCCCTCGCGATGCCAGTCCTCCGGCGGCGCAGCATCGTAATACTCTAGCGTCGGGTCTTGCGTGAGGCGGATCGTCGCGACCCTGTGCGGGTCCTTCGCGACATTGCGCGGCGACGTGTTCCACGCATCGATGATCATCCCGGCCTTAAACTTCGCCGCGTGAGACGCCGCCCATGCGCGACGGGTCACCGTTTTCTGGCCAGCCAATAGCGCCGGAGTTGTCCATCCGAACGAGATGATCATCCCTCTCCTGCCTTGCGCTGTTGGTGGAACAGTTCTTGGCACTTAGGACAATCAGCTTCGTGTGCCCATAAATGCCCCTCCTCTCGCTTGGACAAACGAGGAAGCAGGCAGGCGTTATGAAACAACTGACGAGCTTCATGGACATCAGCCTCGGCAGCAGCTAAGGCGTCCTCAAGCTTGACTATCTTCTGACCCCCTCTCCAGCGTTCATCGTTGAGAACACGCATCACCTCGTCCCGCTCCCTCTCCGCTGCCTCTGTGCGGGCTGTGGCGGCTGATAGACGAGACTCAAGGTCAATAACTCTCTCGTTTTGCTTGTCCAGCTCTTCCCGCATCGAGACGATGGCAGCAGCAGGCATCATGTAGCCAGTGGACTGACAGGACTCGCAAGCCATCCTGTACATTCTGCCGTCCGTGTCGTAAGAACCAGACGGCACTTCGCCCTTACCTTCACATTGCAGGCAGAGCGTGAAAGCTACGTCCGTCTCCTCAGCCGCTGGCGTTGATGGCCCATGTACAGGGCAAGTAGGATTCGTTAGTTTCCACATTCCATCCGCTCTCTCCATGTAGCCTGTCTGCCGCGCATCCTCATTACAGATGCAGGCTGGTGTTGATGGCTTCGCATCGTCGGCTCCGTGCCATTCGCGCAGCGTCTTGACCTTGACTAATCCGCCCACGTTAATCCCGATTCGTCCGTCTACTGTGACATGTATCGACGGCGCGTAGTAGTCGTCATCCTTTTCGTGCCAGAGTTCGCGGTCGGTGTTGGCTGCGGGGCCGTAGTCCTGTTTCGCTTCGTGGTCACTATTCATCGGACGGCTCCTCCTCAATGAGGGTTGGCTTAGACCAGACGATCCCTGAGCCCATACACGACTGACAGCGTTCAGGTATATTGCTGGCTGACGACCAATCGGGAACTCCTACTCGTGTATAGAAGCCGTTAGCAACCTGCCCTGTTCCATAACAAACAGGACATACAAAGGGTGCTGTCTGCTGCTCGCTCATGCTTCCTCCTTGTCGAGTGCGTCGTAGACATGCTTAAACTCGTCTATCTGGTCAAGGCAGATCCACATCGCCTTGCCTAGCGCCTCATTCTTGGGCATATCGTCAAGCTCAGCGATGACTTCGCGCCAGCCGCCTATTAACCGCCGCAGACGACCTGCAAGCGCCGCCTTCTTGTGGCCACGCAGGATGCGGTCGGCGTCAACTTCCCGGTTAACGAGCACTATTCCCAGTGTCTTATCGCTACTAGCGATGGCCCACCAAAAACCGACGGCCCCAGGTGGTGCGTTTACTCCCACCTTCATCCACGTCTGCTCAGTCTCGTCGCTCATCGGTTCACTCATGGGTCCACCTCTCCCGCTGCGACGACTCAGGGCTAGTCATGGCCACAGCAGCGTGTAACTACTTCCGGTTACAACTGCCGTCCATGATCTGTTCCTCGCGCGCAATCGTGCCCAGCGGGTATTAACAGCATGGCGAGCGCTTTCACTGCGTTGCTCCGGTGTCATCTTCGCGGCACGCGCCTTGCCACCCATTGATGACATCTCTTTCCTATTCGTCATTGTGGTTCTCCTCTGGGGGTAGGGATGTCTGTAGCCATACGGGGTATGCTCGCGATCCCACGTCGACAGCTTGTCAAATAGGAACTGTCGCTCCGGCGAAACCTGCACCGGATCAGATATCTGCTGCTCGCTCATGCTTCCTCCTTGAATGGGCTGCGTTGATGCTCCTGGCAGAAAAGTCCGTCTTTCCAGCAATCCTTGTGCCCGTAGCAGCCACATGACCATACGCGAACATCGCCACCGCAGCCGCAGCCCCAGAGGCATTCGTGAGCTGCGTCTATTTCTTGCATACAGCCACAACAAATGGTTGCCTCACGCCAAGTCATACTTCCTCCTTGTCGATTGCGTCGTATTCATTGCAAAGGTCTCTGGTATCATCGCCCATTTCTAAGTACTCGTTGGCGGGCCAAGCACTCTCAGGCAGATGGCGGCGTGCCTTATCTGCCCACGCTGCCTTCTTGTGGTCGCGCAGGATGCGGGCAGCGTCCGCCTTTTCGCCAACTACCCCGACATAGCGGGTACCCTCAAAGATTTCGTAGTCAAGCGCTACCGCTGTGTCCTCATGGTGGCTCCAATCCTTGATCGTCCACGTCTGCTCAATCTCGTCGCTCCTCTTGTCAGTCATGGGTTAACCCCTGTCTGCCGCCGGTAAGCGGCTTTGCACCACGGGCAGCCTCGCCACGCTGCGGTAGCACCTGGGTACTGCTGCTCATAGGGACAACCTGGACGAGCCGCCAGCCGATGGGGAGACTTAAACCGGAGCATGCGCGGACCGTCGCGTCGTACAAGAGCGGCCACGAGCCAAGTATCGTCACGTTGCATGTCATCCCTGCCCTCCCTTGCGCTGGCTGTGGGGCCTCCGCCACGGAGAACAAATGTCGTTCTGCCGCCGAACAGAACCGCAAACAGTACACCAATGCATCGGCGCCTTACCGAACCCTGTAACCGCTGGATGATTGCAATCATCAGCCTCCGCATCCCGTAGCGCCTGCCGCGTCGTCTCTAGCTCTGCAGTGGCGGCATCAAACGACTCGAACAATGCTTGCTCAGGCGTGCGCGTAGATTCCCCGCCGCTGTAATTGGCGTATTTCTCTAACAAGTCTTCGCGTTTGTGAATCTCTCCCCAGACCCAATGCATTCGAGCGAGGCCCGTTCCTGGTGGTGGATTCCTGTCCGAATACTTGTGCAGTAAGTCTTGATTCTCGGCATCTGCCGTTATTACACGCTGCTCAAAACTGTCGGCTCGTACCCGCAGCGCCGCCACTTGCTCCTCTGCATGTCGGGCGCGCGCTTCGAGGTCCTCTCGGAGTGCGCGTTCGGAGCGCAGGGTGGCTTCAAGGGTGTTAACTTTCGCAAGATGCCAGTCGACCATTACGCGGTCATAATCTTTAGTGTGCTCCGGCAGCAAGTCGTAGTCGTCGGGCCAGCGTGAATCGTCTGCTGCATGAGCCTGCTCCTGATAGACGCCGTGTATCTCGCGCGCTAATTGCTCCCGCATCTCGTTGTTGCTGCTGCTCTCAGGGTTCATTCGTCTGCTCCTTTAGGGGCTCTGGTTGTAGCAATACGGCCACTGTTCTGCGGGGTTTGTGAGGCTCGCCCACCACGCGACCGCTTGCCCGACGAAGTAGGGATCGTCTGCCGCCGCTGCTTCGTCTGTGACGCCGAAGTGTCTGACGACTTTCGCCCAGGTGTCGAGGCTGAACTGCGCCCGCGACCAGTAGTCGTTCTGTCCGTGATAGCCAGGCCATTGCGAGCCTTCGCAGGTGAGCGTCGTGACGAAACGGGCTTCGAGTTCTGGGCGCCCGCCGCCGTCTCGGTAGCCTGCGAGGAACCATTGCCAGCCATCGTCAAAAGCTCGCGCGTCAGAGGCAGTAGTGGATAGCCCAGAATCCGGTCGTGATCCATCATCTACGTCGCCACCTTCGCGTTCATCAACACCGGCCTCGCGTTGCAACAGAGCGTCCGCCACTTGAGATGTCTCCAGGAGAATTTGATGTACCTCACCGGGTTTGACCGTTTGCACTTCGCGCAGCGGTATGTGGGTTCTGTTTTGTTCATTCGCACCTCCTCCGGTTTGGAGAACTAGCAGCAGGAGTGTGATAACAATTCCGCAAACTCCTGCTGTGGGCCACCTCAGAACCCCTGCCCTATCTGATAAACAACAGTGATGTTATGATGGGTCATGGTTTACTGTTCCTCTCCTAGTCCTTCCCTGGCTGCCTAGTGATCCCCAGGAGCGCGCGACGAATGGCCGTATGTCTCTGTCCACTCGATCTTCGATGGGCTCACAGCGACATCGCCTCGACACGCACGCCTGCGCGCTGGCCTACGCCGGCGTACAGCTTGTAGGCGTGGATCACCGCCACCTGCCCGTCGTCCTCCCAGACTGCCGCCATCGTCAGCGCATCGTTTACCGCGCGCGCCAGCTTGTCCACATCGTCTTTGCTCTTCGCGGCGACGTAACGCGTGACCGCTGCGCCCTCGTATGCGACGTAGGGCGCTCGAAGAAGAATGTCAGATTGACCTCCGCCGGGCCCGAGAGCTTTGTTCTCCCATCCATCGCCGCCGCCGCCGCCGTCGCGATCAAGGCGCGCCATTCAACGAGACGCGCCCCGCGTGCCTCGCGCATCCCCACGCGACATGTCGGCCTGCCGCCGATCATCGGCCCCCAGCGGTGTACGACGATCTTTGACCCCTGCGTCTGGGGATGGCCCGCGACGAAGAAGCTGATTAGATGCTGCTCGCCCATGCCTTTATGTTTTCGCTGGCGTGATCGAGATGTTGATCCGCGATGGCAGCTCGAAACTGATCTCGCGCTCCCCGACAGGACTCACCTTGATCACGAAGCGCCCGCAACGATGGAGACCGTTTGGCAATTCGAGATGTTCGATCGCCGCCTTCGCTGCCGCGTGCAGCTCGCGATAAGTCTTATCCAGCGGCTTCCGCGCGAGGTCGGCCTCATATCGCTGATCCAGCAATGCTTCGAGCGCCGGGTCTTTCAGGCTGTTCTCATCGAAGCTGGTCTGGGCCCTCGGGGTTGTTCGACTTGCCATATCATTCCTCCTTTTCGCTCTCTGCTCCGCTCCGGGCCTCAGTGAGAAAGCTGCTGAGGCCCGGACCGCAACACCCCGCCATTGGCCGTTAACCAGCGGGGCCCGCGCGCTAGACGAGTTCTGGCTGCGCCGCCTTCTCGTCGGCCGATGACGCTGTCTCTGCCTCTTTGAGCATCTGGAGGTACGCCGTCGCATCCGCCTCGGTAAGCCGGGCTGTGGCGAACCGCGAATCGACCACCGCATATGCAAACCG
>ERZ1292637.1408-Hain-H14-01um-R3-1408-length-10265-cov-7_pt1 | contig 10265 bp, 14 predicted proteins | sample MGYA00564405_ERZ1292637 | MGnify/ENA primary metagenome ERZ1292637 (study PRJEB36523, sample SAMEA6512645) | groundwater metagenome | collected 2019-01-09 | study: AquaDiva: Metagenomics assemblies of 32 groundwater samples | reverse complement strand
TGATGGATCGGCGCAAAGGGCTCTGGAAGTGAGTCGTGGCACGTTTCCCAGGGAAACCAATAAAGCGCTAGGCTCTCTGCGGATGCCCGCAGCTGCGTCGCCGACGCTTCCCAATCGGCCATCCATGCCAGCACGGCCAGACAGACGTAGTGGACGGTATTGCCATCGGGATAGGTAAACAAGGCCCCCGTTGCGGGATCACTGTCCACGGCCACGATGCCCCGCACATCAAAGCCCGTCAAACCAGTTTCTTCGGCCATCTCACGCCGCACGGTTTGCTCGAGGGATTCGCCGACTTCCATGGCTCCGCCAGGCAGGCCCCAGAGATGGTTGTCGGCACGCAAGTGGAGGAGAACATCGGCTCCGCTCGTGCCCGGACGAAAGAGAGCGATGCAGACGGAAGGCGTGGGATGGCGGGCAAGTCCAAGTGCCTGGGGCGGAGCAAGAGGCTGTGAGCCTGTGATGACAAGGTCCATTTCGTCAAGGGTAAGAGGTCTGGTAAGCGGAGGACATGACCACGGCTTGTCTACAATGGAGACGCCCGAAATGATCAATGGTGGTTGCTCTGACATCTGCACTCTCTCCTCTTATATCTCATCAGTCTGTGCTGGGGTGAGGACATCACGCAGCGCTAGCCGTACGGCGGTCAGGCACTCATAACAGACCGGCGCCATGATGCTACCCTCCATCGGTACTAAGATGGCACACCGCACCTGGGGCTGCCAACAGCAACAACATTGGGCTTCACGGATGAGAATGTCGCGCCAGTCAGGCATCTGATGGCTCCTTATAGCCCTTATGCCACATGCTTTGATTCACGCCGCCGTCGAGTACCCATTCCACGCCGTTACATGCCGGATTCTCCACTAGCGCAAACACGGACTGTGCCACATCCTCCGGCTGTACAAGACGCCGCTGAGGAGAGCGTTGCAGATAGGCTTCTAGCAGATCCTCGCCACGGTCACGCGCCTCAGCAATCAATGCCTGCGTCCGTGGCGTGTCGACCTGCCAAGGCAGAATCGCATTGATTTTTAGACCACTCCCACCCCATTCGAGAGCTAGCGAGCGCATGAGCCCGACGACCCCCGCTTTCGCCGCGGCATAGGCTGTCCTGGCCGGATACGTCTGTCTCGCATGGAGTGAACTAACGAACACGATATCTCCATGATGCTGGGACAGCATCAGACTGCCAAAGGCCTGCGCTAGCAGAAAGGCCCCGTAAACGTCTGTGAGCAGCACATCCGTGAAGGTCATGGGGTGCAGTGGCGCGGTCGGAGTAGTGATCGGTGGATGGCCATGGGCGACCACGAGGACATCACAGCGCTCGTAGTTACGCAGGAACGTCCTTACAACATAGCCGACTTGCGCGGCGTCACGCACGTCACAGAGCATTTGCTCAGTGTAGAAAGCCGTATCCCGCGGCATGGCGTGTCGACTCAACCCCACAACGACATACCCCTCCTGGAGTAAGCGTCGCCCAATGGCACTGCCGATGCCGCCAGAAATCCCCGAGACGACCGCGACAGGCTGTGTCATGCGTCTACCTCCATGGGCTGCTGCCGTGGCTACGAATCATGGTCAAAGCGGAAAGCCCGTTCATACCCCGTAATCGACATCTCAGAGAATCCGAGGTTGCGCAAGAGATCCCTCGTGTCTATCCAGCGGGGACCATGAGCCTGGAATAATGTGTGTACGAACGCACGCTGCTTAGCCTCTGTGGCATGGATGAATCGCTCGAATATGGCGTCACAGATTGCCTGCTCTATCCGCTCCTCATAGCCTGTACGGCGTTGACGAGCACACGACAATAACTGCTCTTTATTCGCACAGAGATAGTCCGCCACAAGAGCGCGTGGCATCCGTGTGACTTCTGGCATTGTCCCCAGCGTATGTAATGCCTCGGTGATGACGGCTGTCCCCTCAATGCTGTGCCATAAGGGCGCAGTATTCATTCCAATATCCCCCGTAGCATGGTGTAACACATCGCGACACCATGCAAGGAAGACCTCTTCGAGGCTTTTCATAGTATTTCCACGCTCTCAGCCAGCGCATCTGCCGCCGTCTTTGCCCGCTGCCAGGCTTCATCAAATGTCGGCGCATGGGCAAGCACATAGCCTGCCCTCTCCCCATTATGTATCGCGGGATGAATGTTCTCCCCTTCCATAATAGCCCAGATAATATCGGCGATATGAGGGCCAGGATGCATTCGCTCGTTTTCCAACCAAAGCATCGTATCATACCGATTGGGCAATCGTACAACGCGGCCACTCCTTTGCGTGAGGATTGCAGCACACGCGCCGTATCCTTGTGTCGGTGCCCATGTCAGCGGCGCATCGATCGACAGACCGCACGCCAGTTGCAGCAGCGCCCGCATGGGGTGGCGCCCGGTCAGCGGGCTCGTGCCTTGACAGTCCCACCCTCCGCTGAGGCGTGCAGTCACTTCGAGAATCTTCGGGCCGTCATCAGTTATCATGATGTCTGCCTTAAAGGGTCCCCAGGTTACTCCAAGTGCTTGGGCAGCTTCCCCAAGCATCACGACGATATCGTCTTGTATTCTTGGCGCCAACTGACTTGGATTGACGTGGCCTGTTTCAAGTGCGAGGCTATCCTCATAGCAAAAAAAACGATCCACGACATTGAACCACGCAGGTGCCCCGTCTAGCCCAAAGATCATCTCTGCGCTATGCTCTGTCCCCACAAGGCATTGCTCGACAAGATACGATGGCCCATACTCAAATGCTTTTTGCACAGCAGGCGCTAACGCCTGGCGCTCGTACACAATGCTGACACCACGGGACGCCCGCTGTTCAAGGGGTTTGACGACGCACGGATAGCCGCACGTCTCTGCAACTTCTGCCTCAAGGCCTTGCGTACAGGTCTCTTGCCGCCATAGCCATCGCGGCTGATAGTGGGCAAGCCCAGCGCCAGTAAGCGCGAACCGCACCGCCGCCTTGTCATGGGTGAGGCGAGCGACTTCAGGGGGAATCCCCGGCAGACCCGCCTCATGGGCGGCTGCAGCCACGGTAGGGGCAACATCATTGCCACAACAGACCACGCCGCACAGATGCACACCAGTCGTCGGCTCCCATGACCGTAATTCCTTGACCAAGGCGACATGCTTGGCAATATCATAGGTGTCAATCATGTAATGCTCGTAGGCATGGGCAAATGCCGGAGCCTGCGGATTGCGATCGGTCACGATGGGCAACAATCCAAGCCGTTGCGCTTCAAGAACCAGTGGCGCCTGCAACAGCCCGCCGCCGACAATCAGTACCGCATCAGCCTTGCTCATAAATGTCGCTCCTGCAGGTTGTAATACCGTGCAATCATCCCTGACAAGAGCACCTGGAGCGCGGCTTGTTCTTCGGGCGGAAAGGCGTGATAGGCCGCCCAGACCTCGGCATTGACCGGGATACCGATACTGCCCTGCTCTGGTGGCTGCGCTGGCGCGGCCTCCTCTTCCTCAAAGCGTGAGGCGACAAGGAGGAAGAAGGCCTGCACAAGGCCGTGCCCGGGTCGGGTGACGTGCAAGGCATTGAATGCCCATCCGTGGGCTTGCATGTCCGCAAGGGCGGTGTCGAGCCCGGTTTCATCAACACGCCAAGTCTTCCAAGTCAGTTGCTGCACCACTCTCCCTCCTGCGTACCAGTGCCCACCCGCCGTCCCAGACCGTCTATCAGCACGCACCGGCCGGGCCATCCGGGACCACTTGCCGAACAAGGGCTTCCGGAATATCCGGGCCATAACAGAGGAAGCGGGTGCGATTGCCGGTACGACTGACATAGTGATCCTGATAGATCAGGCTCCAATGCGCGCGGATATGTGCGGTTAACCCCTCGACATCGACGACGTGATGGACCGTCCCGTCGGCAGACTTATCATCCACCAGATTGACCAGCACAAACCGTCCGAGGCTCGCCAAGTAGGTGAGAAAGGCCGCATGGTCTTCGGGAGGCAAATGTTCCAAGACGTCCATGCACCACACGAACGTCTGGGGCGGAATCGGCTTCTGGAAGGGCACCTCGTAGACCGGGACGCCAAAATACCAGCGCTGCTTAAGCCGCCATCGCAAAAAGTCCAATGAGCGACTCGGCATATCCGCAAACGCGACGTCAAAGCCGGCATCGAGGAACCAGAGGCCATCGCAGCCAATGCCGCAGCCGTAATCTAAAACGGAGCAGCGCATACCCCCGGCGCTCTGGAGAAGCCACGCATGGGCGGGGCGTTTCCAGCCTTCGAGCCAATAGCCGATAAGGTGGTATAGATATACCTCGGATTCCTGATAAAAGGCCTGCGCCGAAGGATATTTGGCAAATTCCTCATGCACCAGGCTATCAACGGATGTACACCACTCTGGCCGAAACCGCTGACCCAGGTAGCACCCGAGTTCGAGCCAAAGTGGGTGCATGGCACCTTCGGTCGGGAGTTGGATGATCGTGCCGTCTGGCGTCGTGATACTCAGGCGGACATTGGCGTCCGGGAGTTGTTCGAGGAGCATCAGTCTTCCTTCACTGTGAGCCGCGCCAGGTAGATATCTGCGGCATGCGGCATGCCTACAATTGAAGGGTCGCGTTCGTGCTGCGAATAGAAGGAACATAACACTTCTTCTCGTTCTTTATCCCACATGAGCCCTGGATAGCTACAGTCTCCCGAAGAGGGGAGCGCCAGGAGTTTTTCGAGCCTGGCCGCGCTGCCCGTGCGATCTTCACGGACGATAAGTTTCCACAGGGTCGTCTGGCAGACTGCAGGCTTGTCCGTCTTGCGTTTTCCTGCAACATATTCCCGTCCTGCCACGATCCAGCCTCTGCCTGGCACCTCCAGAATAGAGGGCGCGTGGACGCTGGCTTTCTCAGGCACCTGCAACACGTCCCAGGCCCAGGCCACAAACGGCCGCACGCCCTCACCATACAGCGTGCCCTCCTCACTGCGCACCACACAGGCGAGGGTCTCCGCATTTTTCCAGAACAGCGCGGGCTCTGAGGGTTGCCCATCGCTCATGCTTTTATAGGCATCAAGGATCGTACTCCAGCGCTCCCATACCATCGGATTGGCACCACGCCAGAGAGTCAGCGTGTGGCTGCGATCAACCATGCCATCGCCAACGTCGTAGCTCATCGCATACCAGGTGGGGCGTGCGTGCGGTACGGTCGTCCGGCCCATGGCGCGTGTGAGAAGCCCAGGCTCGGGAGGCGGCACCGCCTCCCTGACACAACTCCAGAGCCAGGAGCCCACGCGGCTCACACGATAGGGTGGGCCCCAGGCACTCCCGTCATGGCTCATGGCTGCGTAGGTGGCAAGGTCGCTGCCCGACAGCGCGAGGCGTCCCGTCCAGACATCGTAGCCTGGCACGTAGGTGCCAAACAGACAATAGAGCGCCTCGTCTGTCGCGACCAGGTGCGGGTCACGATCATCCCCTCCGGTGCGTATGCTCGCCGCGACTTCCCAGGTCTCCAGGTCTGCGCTGCGCTGAATTACGACATGCCCGGGGGGATAGGGGTTGTGGCTTTGGGCTTGACGATAGGCAACGTAGGTAGCGCCCTGGTATTGGCAGAGCGATGTAAAAGCATTGTGCATGCCATTGGCGGCAACAGGCATTACAGATTTTAGGGTGAGCATGCGATTCCTTCGCCTGATGAGACGACAGGAAATTCCTGGATCCCCACATAGTGCCAGCCGGCACGATCCCACCATAGCGGAGCACCTGGCTTCGTCGTCATGTCCCATACTCCCAATCCGTACTCGTGTTTTTCTCGCACACGGCGCTCCTGTGCCTGTGCTGCCAAGGGGTGGGTCGCATAGACCCCGATCACCGTATAGCCTTCATATTTTGCGCCATCTTGGAGGAGCCAGACCGTCGTTGTCATAGGTCACTTTCGATACACCCCCACATCATCGGCATACTTGCGATACTGCTTTTGAAGTGCATTTCCGCAGTAAAACCAGGCGTAATAGAGGTAGCTATCTGGCGCGGCATGGCAGCGGTGTGAGCCCAGCGGCATCGGATAGGCGTGCCCATTCTCGAGCGCGATGATCTCGTGTACCCGCGTCAAGTCACTGTAGTAGCCGTCCAAAACGGCAATGCCAGGCTCAGGTGCCACTACAAAAAACGTCTCCTCCCACGTCGTCACGCTCATCTGAAACTTGGCCAGGTCTTCCGTATTCGCATGTGGAGGCCACGACGAAATCATGCCCGGCTGCTGCAGCGTCTCCCCGCACGAGATGCTATAGCCTGGCGGCGTCGGCACTTCGCGTACTTCCCGCTTATGCGTGCCCTCCCCGACCTGATGTGCCCAGATATCGTGATGGACGAGGAGCCCCAGGGGTGTTGCTGGGATAACATCAATTGCAGGCCCTGGCACGCTTGCGAGCAAGATATCCGCGGAGAAATCGCACAGGTGCACATCAAAAGTCACTGGGCGCCCAGGTGGAAAACGAAGGACATGCATGCCGGGGCCGGCATCGAGCACTCTGCGGCGCCCGCCAAAGAGGCCATAACTCTCGCTATCGCCTTCAGTGCTGTGCTTCTGCATTTCCACTGCACCTATCAAGATATACACGCACAGTTCCTCGCCCTGGGTCGCTATGGTGCACACGGGCGCGTCCTGGTCGAGCTGGAGACGCGAGAGGGTGAGGGCGCGGAGGGGGGAATTGTCGGAAGAAAGCAGGATGGTGGATGACATTAAGACTCCTTTCTGGAACGCAGGCTATGAATCATACCTGTACACACTTCAGCAATTAAACCAATGGGGAGCACGAGCAGCAGGATTGTCCCTAGCCAGACCCAAAAACTACTAAAAATGAACTGGAGGATTTCGAGCATCCCCTGACCTCAGAGTATTTTTCTACAGATGACGACCATCTCCCGGCCTATGCGCTGCGTCAAGTTATACCGATACTCTTGCTCGCGATGCGTCCACAAGCCATGTGCAACGGCGTGATGTATCAAGACCATGACTGTTAAGACGTTCAATGATACAAACCATCTTTTGTATAAAATCATCTAAAGATATGGCCCCTTTAAACATGTTACAATCAGTACAACAAGGAGCGACATTGTCGAGTTCATATCCTCGCGTATTGTCAAGCCTATCTAACCCAGTATAAGTAAAGATTCCGCTCTGGGTTGTTCTCTTATTCTCTCCTTGTTTGCCACAATAAAAACATGGCTTTATGATAAGATTTTGAAATTCCTTTTCCGTTAGACAGAAAGACAATCCTCGTATTCTTGCGCTGTCTCTATAATTTTTAATAACTAGATTAAAAGCTGATTTCCCTCTTTCTTTCATCATAAGTTTGCTCGTTACTTCGCGTGAAAAACAACCACAACTTTGAGTAGACTTCCTGCGCAATGTGGAGACAGAAATAGATTTTTCATTTCCACAATCACATAGACAGAGATAATATTGATATCCTTTGTGAAGTTTATCGAAACGTAGAACTAGCAATCTACCATGTTTCGTCCCTATTATTTCATCATGAAAAGCTCTTCTCCCTTTCGGAGTTAATTGCTTCTCACGATATAAACAACCACAACTCTGGGTATTTTGAGAACCAAGAGATTGACCACTGACAACAGTCTCTTTGCCACAATCACACTGGCACCGCCAATGGATAATATTTCGTGCGCCTCTTGGGCCAACGCATTCCAATACAGTAAGCCGAGAAAAAGTTATTCCCGTAAGATCTTTAACTTTCGGATGGATTTTTAGATTAAACTGTTCGGTAGCCACATGGCCTCCTGCAAGGCTGTGTTGGTAAGGGGATTTTTGAGCGCGCCAACGCTCAAAGTCCCCGTTATTATACTACAAACTAATTCTTTTTTCTTCCTATAAAAACCAATTCTCTCCCGATTCTCTTGACCATGTTCATGCGATATGTCTGCTCTAACTGCGCCCATTTCCCAGACACCACGGCGTCTAATTCATAGGCCATTCGCTCTTGATGGCATGCACGGCCTATCGCATCGTTTCCGACATAACAGAGGCCTTCTAGGAGGAACTTTTCGAGCGGGAATGTTGCACGGGCATCAACAATTTCAAACCCGCATCGTCTCAAAAGTAATTGAAGACACTTGGGTGTGAACATCCATAAATGCTGTGGTGGGCTCACAAACCAATGTGGGAGCCCTAATTTTTGACACGCCGCAAGCTGTAGCGGGTTCCAATCATTGGGTACAACCACCACAAGCACGCCTTCCGGCTCCAACAACTCCCAGACCCGCAGTAACGTTTCCTCGGGGCAGCCCTGGTGCTCGAGCGTTTCGTAGAGCATTGCGACATGTACGCGGGGATGATCGTCAAACAAGGCGATCAGCGGCCCCTGGGGCAGTGTTTCCAGCGTGCCATGGAACATGGTATGCCCACGGCCCCACAAGGCATCACAGAGGGCTTTGTTCGGCTCAATCCCCCAGGTCTCCCAGCCAAAGCGCTTCTGTGCCACATCGAGCGCGATCCCTGGGCCGGCGCCGATGTCGAGAAAGCGCACTTGGTCCTCTTCGGGGCAATCGAGCCGCAGGTAATCCTTACATTGCTGGAGAATCGGCCCATGCACGCACTTCTCCCACCATTCGCGGTCGCGTTCATAGCGAGCTACATAGTCGGGCTTGTCCAGTTCATAGAATTGTGTGGCGTAATAGCGAGCAAGGGCCGCAGGCTCCGGTAGGGGCGTAACGTGCCACGCCAGACACGGTTCGCAGCGTAGCACTTCATAGACTCGTGACTGTCCAGAACTCACATCTGGGCCAACGACTGTGTCGAGAAGATATCCTGCGTGCATGTCACCCCCTGTGCCGGTGTAGACATGCCACGGGTAGTAATGATCAGGAAAAGCACCATGTTCGGGCCATGACGGCTCAGTCATTTAAGAACCTGTCTCCGCTGCATATTTTCTTGCGGCATCGAGAAATTGCTTAATCTCTCGCAATTTCCTTTGTCCTTCTTTTTGCCCAAATCTCTCTCTTAACCAAACAGCCCCGTCTTTGTTTCCTTTTGATTGATCACAGCCTGCTTGATATATTGGTGTCTCTTTTTTGGTATTGCATAGTAATATTATATTTCCAGGGACAGTCCCTGGGCAGTGAGGATGATGAATCGAAATCCAGTGATCAAATCGTAAATCGCAGATGATCTCGTCATTACACCCGCATATGGCACAAGTATTGTCCCAATATTGCAATACAAATTCTTTGTCACGCTGAGTCAATGTATTCGGTAATTCTTGCAATCGAGCCTTCCTGCGGTCATTTTGGGCTTTAATTCTTTGTGGATTTTCTCTATATCGTTGCCCTTCTGTCATCCTTATAATATCAACATTTCTCTCCCTGTGATCTCGCCTCCATCTGCGGTATTCATCAGCATGGTTAGTATAATAAATGCTTTGTTTCTGTGTAAGAATTACACTGTTTATTTGCCGGTAATGTCTACGACAATCCTTGCATTCAAAGCGATAACCATCTTTCGTGATATTATTGAAGTCAAAACACGAATAAGGCTTAACTCCTTTACATTTTGAACATTTTTTGTGACCAGGTAGTATCTCATCGAAAGGCAGATTATACTGATATTCAGCCATCGCAACCGCTCCTCTCGGTCTGTGGTGGTGAGGGGCTTGTTGCGTGTTTCCAGCATGCCCAAGCCCCGCTAGTATAGCAATTATTCCTTTATAGATCAATAATATATGTCATAAAAACTCACCGTCATGCCAGTCCAGCTGGAAATCGTCGGTCATCGCGGGCACCCCCAGTCACAGGAGACTGCAGCCACACCACCAGGCCCCCCGCTTATGGTCCCGTAGACGCAGCGTGTGCCATCTGACAACCGCACTTCTTTCAAGGGCGCACTCAGCGGCCCTGATGTCGCGTCCCCCCCTCCCACCCCCCCCCCACACGCACGTCACGAGAAGCAATGCCCCCAGCAACCACCACGCATGACGCACTTTCTTCTCTTGCCAACACGCCCACAGTGCCCCTCTCATAGTCCACTCCAATCCACCAGATCGTCATCCCGTCTGCTCAAAATGTTCCGCCGCGCACACGACATCCTGTATACATTGTTGACACATATAATGCTCTTTACATTCTTCGCAGAAAAAGCCCACATAGACTGTTTGATAGACATCTTTATGACACAGCGAACAATGCAATGTCGTAAAGTGTGTCCCGATCAATGCTTCAATGTCTTCGTAGCGTGGATGATCGCCCAAGGCAAGCAGTGCGTTATAAATCTCCTGCCCAGTATGCCCGTGAGTCTCAAAAAACTTCTGGAGAT
>ERZ1292637.1037-Hain-H14-01um-R3-1037-length-12892-cov-6_pt1 | contig 10265 bp, 24 predicted proteins | sample MGYA00564405_ERZ1292637 | MGnify/ENA primary metagenome ERZ1292637 (study PRJEB36523, sample SAMEA6512645) | groundwater metagenome | collected 2019-01-09 | study: AquaDiva: Metagenomics assemblies of 32 groundwater samples | reverse complement strand
AGGGAGTACGCGCACCGCTCACAGAAAAAGCGCCCTTGCCGCCAGAGCGTAAAATTATCGGGTGGTTTCTGCCGTGGCGGCTTCTTCGGCTTCAAGTTCCTTCTCGAGGAGGGCAAGCGATCTCCAGGCCATTTTCGCTGAATGGCGCAACCCGTCCTGGTCTAGGGTTCCTCGCGCAAGATAGTGTCTCTGAAGAGCATCAGCCTCGTCGGTGCTCTTCGAACGGTCCCAACGGAGCGGCTGTGCCGGGTTGTGCTGTTGATTTCCAATATACGACACATGCGCCACTGCACAGAGTGCCCGTCCAAAGTAGTCAAACAGGCCAGTTCCGAGCGGGTATTGCTTGCGCTCGTCAGGGTCGTGTGGAAGACCATGGGCATCGAGGCTATTCCGCCGCAGATACAAAACGGCCCGCTGAAGACCGGCCAGGTTGTCACCGAATTTCCCTAACGCGAGATTGCACCGATCGCAGAGCCATCCGCGGAAGGCGTGTGTCTGATGGTCATGATCGAGCTGTAAAACTCGTCGGTTTGGAGAACGTCCACATAATTCACAGACAGATGGACATGGCCGGGTTGGGACGGGCAACTTTTTTCGGCCTGACTTGAGGGCAATATTCAAGGTGTGTTCGTGGTGTTCCGCTCGATACTTCGCCGCTTTTGCGCGTTGCGCGTCGCGCCCGGCGCCAGTCAAAGGATGTCGTTGTCGGTAGGCCCGCGCGGTCGCTTTCATTTGCGCTGGATGGGCCAGTTGATAGGCCTTGCACTTTTTTAAGTACGCAGCTTTTTTCTCTGGCGTCAGGTTCCGATAGGACCGCCTTTGGTATTCGCGGCGCTTCAGAACGGTGGCCGCCACACGTTTCGTGGTCTCGGCCAGACAGGCCTCTGAATGCCCACCGTCCACACGTCCACACCGGTGACAGATCATCTTGGCTTCTTCACGTACTTCACGTAATCATGATAGAGCATGTAGCACACGTACACGACCACTCCCAAAACGAAGCCGCCCAGGAGGTGGAGGATGACCGTGTATTTCAGCGCCTCTGTCATGGTGTCGTTCCTTCCTCCTCGAACACGAATGCTTCCGCGAACGCATTCGAGAGTTCCCGCTCAAGCTGCTCGATGAGGACCTCGGGTGATGGACGCGCGGTGTGCTTGAAGGCCCGCGACACACCCCATCCCACGCCGGTCGCGATCGTGTCCTGGACGAGGCGCCAGGTGTTCGGCATGAGTCGTGCCTTCGCCATCCGGAGACGGGCTGCGCTCATAGGGGCGCCTTTTTCGGCGTGCGTGGCCGGACCAGCCGATAGGGTGTCACGGACTGCACCATGCCATGCGGAATGAATGTCCGCCCGCGAAACGTCTCCGTCTCGGCCTCGTGTGTGCGCTCGTTCGCGATACTGACCCCGATCTCATCGCGGACCATCAACCAGCCCAGCGTTTTCACGACCAGAGGCTTGTGTGTCAACGTAATCCCGTGCGCGGACTGAAAATTCTCCGCGTCCTGCCACGCATCGAGCCATTCCACTTCGACGAATTCCATTAGGGACACCAGAGTGTCGGGGGTTTCAAGGCCCCAGCCGCCAAGAGTCGTTGCCGAAGCGCCTTGTGCTGGATCACGTCATGGACGACGCGGCTCCTCGTGAACTCGAGCCCGGCCGGCGTGAGCCGGTTGGCCTCTCGCCACATCGGGTTCGACAGGTGATCCTTCTCCTGACCCAGCCCGAGCATGCCCGCGAGTGACTCCTGGCTCGCCGACAGATATTTCCGCTTCTTGAGATGCACTTTCGTGTCGCTGACGTATTTCGGCCCCAGGAGGGGCAGCCCATATTCAAGCAAGGCCCCATTCAAGACGGGCAAGTCATGGCCTAAGATATAGTGTCCGGTGACCATGTCGGCCCCATTATAGCGGTCCAAGAAGTCACGAAGCATCGCGCGCGGATCGTCTCGCCCCAAAAGCCTCACCTCTACCGCGTCCTCGTCTTCCCACGACCAGGCGATGGCCGTAATTTCGCCCGTGGTGAAGTCCGGCCCCAGGTAGGCCAGCGGCCTGTTCTCAAGATCGAAGTCCAGCACCAGCGGCCCACGGCGGTACGTGACGCGACATTTCATGACGGCGGATGCGGTATGGCCTTCGATGGGAGCACCGCGACATCATCTGTCTCAATGGAGATGTCAAGGTCCGTCGGCGGCTCCGGCAATGTGGCCCGGCCCAGCCACGCGTCCAGCTCCGGATACAGCACATCAACTTCCCAATCGATGCGATCAAATGCCTGCCTCAGCCGAAATTGTGTGCGTCTGGCTGTTCTCAGTTTACGGATCTGTCGGCTTTCACGATGCAAACTCATGCTGAGAGCTCCTTGGTGAGCAATTCGATCTCCCGGCCGATGGCTTCGTAGCGCAGCGCAAATCCCTCACGAGCGGCCAGCCGCTCGTTACGCCAGGCACGGAGCTCATAGCGACGGAACAGGCCTGGGTGCGCATCCCGCCAACGTCGCACGTACGCGACTTTCCGTTCGCGATTCGTAGCATTAGCATACCAACGCGCATCAGAACGCGCCCGCGCCGCCCGTCTTGAGGGGGTATCGTGACGCGCATGATAGAGTTGGTCGTAGCGCTGATGCTCGGTCTGACCCGGGTGTTGTCGCTCCGCGAGCTGTTCGGCTGTGAAGAGCGTGCTGGTCACTTCAATCCTCGCACGAGGTCAAGCGCCTCTACCAGCGAATACACAAGCGGCACCCCGGTCAGTGTTTTGACTTGATACACCGTCAGCCTGCCATCCTCAGACTTGACCTCCATTGGGGTCCACTTCCCGCGATATCCCACCGTCAGATCCGGCACGCCCGGGCCCGAGTGCTGAAACACCGTACACCCATAGCGACGGAGCCCCTCCACGATTTCTCGCTCCACTGAGTCGCGTCTCCGGACCTGACCCACCCTGGGCATCTCGTGCGCTCCTGTGCCGCACCCGAACGACACCGTGGCCCGGCCCCATCGCCAGGCCACGGTCAACACCCGTGCGGGTCTACTGAGTAGTGGCGCCTTCCTGCGCCCCTTGCGCACGCTGCCGTTCGATGAGATTGACGACGGCCACCGTGGTGTCAATGCCTTTGCCGACTGTTTCTGGATACCCAGACACGAGCGTGCCTGGCCTGACGGCGTTGACCGCGGTCGCGGCGGTGGCGACACTGTCCAGCACGAACGCTCGTTTTTCCGGTCCGGTCATCGGTGACACGGATTGCTCCGCAAGCTCGATCCCATGCACGATCGCGGGGATGAGCACGGGTGGAACGCCAGCGAAGACCAGCGCGATGGGTCCGACCTCGCGGAGGACACGGATGAACGACTTCCAGTTGATCCTCATACGCGCGCTCCTTTGTAATATTTACCGCGTTAATGCCAGCATACCCTGTTCCGGCCCCCATGTCAAGATCCGCCAGCCATTGACGGGGGAAGCGACCCAGCCCGGTCGAGGTAATGGCACGACGACCCACTGCACGCCGTCGCGGATCATCCCATACGCGTGGTTGACGCGGCTATCGCCAGGGGCGTACGCCAGACCGAAGTCGCCAAGGCCAGCCCGTGCGTAGGCGCCCGTATGCGCATTGGGCGAATAGAACGCGGTCACGGCCTGCAATCGCTGCGCGATGGCCTCCGTGATGGTGCCGGGCGCCGGGATGTCGCCCCATAGCCCGACCTCGAAGTGCCACGTACACCCGCCAGCAAAGATCGCGCAGGTTGCAAAATGCGCCGCCATCGCCTCGCCATCGGTCGTCCGCGCGCCCCCGCCCTGCTTATTGAAATCAGCGAACCCGAGCGGTTCATCATCCCAGACCGGCACGTGCTGCGCATTGCGAATGCCCCAGGCATCCTTGCCGTTGTGCGGGAAGTGTGGCCCGTCCCGTGGCGAGTGCCAGGTCACATAGTCCAGATGCGGCGAGGGAAGGGCCTCCTCACCGGACCATTGCGGTTCATAGCCATACGCCGAGAGTACGCCGTGCCGGTCAATCCCGCGCAGGAGCGCCTGCGGATCGAGCCCCGCGCTCACAGCCCACCCATTCCACGGCTCGTTGACTGCTTCCACGAACACGTTCGGGCGGCCAGCCGCGGCGTCATAGACCTGCTGGAGCACTGCCCGCCACTCGTCGAAGGAGCGGTTGTCGCCTGTGACCACGGAGGCCTCGACGCGGAGTCCGTGCGAGGCCAGGAGGTCAAAGAACTCCTGGAGCGTTCGCCAGGACAGATCGGGAGTGCGCGTGGCCGGTGTGCAGATCGGGCACCAGGGCGGGAGCCCGTCCCCTGACCTGTCAGTCGGCAGCCAGGCCACACCAGCCACAAACACCCGCACCAAGTTGCGCCCATGGCGCACGTACCATTCGAGCTGCCGGTCGATGTCTTCGCCGCGCTGGAATCGATCATACAGCAAGAACGCCGTCGCGCCGCGTGCGTGCCAGACATGGCCCTGCTGGTCCACGAAGTCCTCACCCTGGACCCGAAGCGGTCCAGTCTCGCCCGCGTGGCCATGCTGATGGCGCGCGACCCACTCGGGCTGCGCGCGGAGCCAGCGCCGGTAGACCTCCTGGGCTGGATGCTCGCCGCGAATCGCCGCGTTGTTCATCATCGCTTCGCAGCCGAGGAGACTGCTCGGGTCGATGGGCCGGCCGAGTTCTTCCAACCAGATCGCTCGGCAATCCGAGTCAAACACCGCCGGGTCACGCGGGACCGGCCGCCGTGTGGCACATCCGGACATGAGCAGCCACAGACAGGCCAGGGCCAGCCCGATGCCGACCATCGCGATCATGCCGGCGGCGCCATACGCCGGTCGAATGAGATCGTGGAGCTCCACGTCCCGGTCGGGATCGTGACGATTCGGCGGCAGTGGTAACACGGTCATGAGGGCCTCGCAGTCGTGGGACAGGGTGGCGCCGTACTCGTCGGTCGCGTGAACGTCTGGAGGTCGATGAGGTTCGTCGTGCAGTGCTCAACGGTGCAACCGCTCGCGACGAGCACGAGCCCCATCATGAGCAGCGCGAACACCAGAGGCACATTCTCGATATCCAGATCGTCCTGATCGTCCTCGAATCTTCCCATTCGTTCCCTTCGGTTGTTGTTGCCGTCTCTCCGGCTGTCACGCCTAGCGATTCGGTCGGCGTTCGCCTAGAACGATGTTGGGGCGCTTCCTAGTCGCTCCATCACGTAAGGGCCACATCCTGAACCCGCACCGCATGTTGTCAGGGTTCCTTCAGCGCCAAGGCATTCCCTGATCAGTGGCTCCCGTTTTCGGTTCAGACTGTCGGGAGCTGGCATGGCTCGATGTCGAGGCACGACCTCGCTTTGCCCCTTTTTGGGTGCATCTTAATGTTTCCGACCATCGCGATCAGCAATCTCTCGGTCACCAACTTGTGGGTTCCCTTCTACGGCCGAAGCCGCCGCTCGATCACAGTCACCAGAATATCACGGAATGCTTCTCGCGTGCAAATCCCCCGCTCAACGAGGACATGGGCCAGCGCCACGATCCAGTCACCGTTGGTGGCCTGCCGGTCAATGCACTCGTCCAGCGCCGTCTCGTCTTGCGTGGGACCGGTTCTGATCATTCGTCCACCCACCCACTTCTTTCGGCAAATCGATCCAATCCAGCCCAAAGGCCACCGGCGACATACTCACGGTCCTCTGTGTGCTTAGCGTGCCCACGCTCACGACCCATAATCCCGTCTGCCGTCTTGTCTCCCAAGAGACGGCGGATTTCATAATCTGAAAAGCTGACGCCATCATGTGGCTTGTCAGATGTTTGTTTCGCAACCTTCACCGCCAGCCACAGTAGCGCGATGAAAGCGACGAGGCCGACTACCACCACCACCATTGATGTCATTATCCCTCTCCCCTAAAACACAAGCGCCGTGATCTGGCCGGTGTCCTCGTCCCACCAGGCGCCAGGACAATCCCCGCAGCGAAGTGCCTGCGTGAGATAGGTCAGCACCTCCTCACGCCGCGGAGCCGATCCCAAGGCCGTCTGCACGTGCGCGCTGAGGTCCTCGAGCCGACACGTGTCTTGGGCGGAAAAGATTGCGTCCAGGACGCGCTCGGCCAACGTGACCACCTCGAGGCTCACGCCAACAAACGCAGCCGGCAGCGGTCGCTGGTCTGGATGGTCCTTCGGCGGCGACGTCGGCCGTGTGGCGAACCGGCGCAGATCCATCTAGAAGGGTATCGAATCCGCCGTTAGTGGCGTGCCCTTCTCCAGCGGACGCACCCGGACGCCGCCGACCTTTTTTCCGCCGAACTTGATCGTCGGATCGAAGTAGATCTCGACCGATTTCCCCTTCCAGTCATCGCTTTCCGAGCTCTGGAACGCCTCGATGAGCGTCTTGAGGATTTCTGGCCCCATCGGGACGCACCGGCCATCCGCAATGACGATCGCGGGCTTCACCTCGTCCGGGCCGTTGTTCTTGCCCTTGTAGGTCTTTTCGATCACGTCCACAATCGTGGTCCGAATCGGCCCGGCCTTGACCACCTCCGTGGTCACTCGTTCTGACGCGTAGCGTGCAAGATCCATCTCTCTTCCTCCCTGTTTTGCGCCCGGCCCAGTACCGGTACCAGTACCCTCTTCCTTCTTGTCCAGCACCGGTACCAGTACCCTCTTCCTTCTTGTCCAATACCGGTACCGGTACCGTCTAGATACACCAAGACATCTTTTCCCCTCATTCGTTGCATTTCGCATCCGAGAGGAAACCATAAACACTCACGTTACACGACACATGAGGGACGGGGCGGGAAGATGTCTTGGTAGTAGCCCGTTCCCCGTACGTTTTCGGGTCAAGCCCTGTGTCAGGGGCAGGTGCTCTCGAAGTGCGAGTCCCGCGGAAGCCTGACATCTCAGTCTACCACGAATCGGCGGAATTATGTTAAGCCCGTGATTTTCGCCGCCGCGCTTTTTCCGGTGGTTTTTTTGCGGTCGAGTCGCGCGCGGAGCGCGGCCCATTGTGCGCGAAAGGCCAGAGACAGATCCGCAAAGGGCTCGTCAGGTGTCGAGGGCGGCACGGCTGCGACCTGTGCGGTCGGGGTCGTGTCTGTGTCCCGTGCGGCGAGATGATCGTAATCAATCCAAGTGGTCATGGGAGCAGCTCCCGGGACCCTGCCGTCAGGGACGGACGAGTGGGTCGCGTCGCTGGGATCACGTGCACGAGTCCAGCGTCCATGTCATAGCCGCGGAGCTGCCGGTCCTGCTCGATCACCCCGGCGAGCCGACACGGCGTCGTGGAACTCCCGCGTTTCATGAACACAGCATGGACGCGGCCGAATTCTTTGCGCTTCGAGGCCCACATTTCCGGGCTGAGTTCGATGAAACACGCCTCTGGCCAGCCCCCAAAGACGGCCCGAATCGTCTCGCCGAGGGCTCCGTCCTCGAACACGGGCGTCTCATACGCGCCGATCCGATGGGCTTCAGCCTTATACGAGAGCCACGCGGCCTCCGTCGCCTCCTCGGCGTCGCCCAGCACCGCCTTACGAATATCGACCGGTTTCGGGAAAAACTCACCAGTGCCCGCGAGGAAGAAGAGGGCCTGGAGCAGAGCGTCGAGGGGCAGATCCGATACACAGTCCCAATACAGGACCTGTTGGGCAGCGGAGAGTTCCTTGTTATAGAGTTCGGCAACGATGGCGAGTTTCGCGCTGAACAGGTCGAATGACGATGGCGTGTCGGTCATGATGAGGACTCCTTGTCTGGGGCGAGCGTGTGCGGCTCTCGGAGCGCGATCTGAGCCATGGCGAGCTCTCTCGCGGCGAGATTCTTGGCGGTTCTCTCGGAGACGAAAAGATTGACGTGCGGCGGTGTATCTTGCCAGCGGCCCTGGTTGAGCCACGTCGCCGGATTCGGGCAGTATTTCCAGTTGTCTCGCGCCAACCAGTCGAGCTGTCCGGTAAGACCGGCGAGGACCTCGCCGAGCGCCGGCTTTTTCGTGCGCCACGCCTTCCGTGCGGCGTCCTTGCCAACCCGTTTCGGATAGGCCGCCCAGAATTGGTCGAATTCCGAGGAATTCAGTGGGGCCTGGGCCGTCCTGGCCTTCGCGAGAGCCTTGTCGCTGACTTTGCGCAAGATGGGCTGGTCCCGGATGCTCTCCATGCACGTCGAGCGCATCCAGGCCGAGAGCGACAGACCGCGCGAGGTTGCGGCCTCTTGGAACGCATGCTTCTGCTCGAGCGGGACGACGAGAAAGAGACGTGCGGCTTTCATACGTACATCATGCGCATATCGTACGCATCGTGTCAAGTGTCCTGTTTCGGCTCAGCCGCTCGCGTGAGTGCCGCCTGAACCGTGCCGAGCCAGCCGGCCCCGAGCGCGAGGAGGAACCAGCCGAGCGGGTAGCCGGAGACGACGAGCTCGCCGGCCAGAAACACCATCGTGATCGAGACAATCGAGACGCCTGTCATGAGGACGAGCATTCCACCCTCCAGTTCCACACCCGATAGCCAGGAGGCCAAAGACCCCAGAGCAAGAGCGCACAATCTTTCGGATAGGCGTCGGTGTGGCCAACGAATGTCAACCGTCCGTTCAAGCACAGGACATGGGCCTTTCCGTCTACCCAGTCCCGCCACCAGTTCGTGCCCACCCCGGCCGAGACGAGCATCACACTCTTGCCACAGTCCAGGCGACTCTCACAGTCCAGGCGACTCTCGTGGTAGGCCTTCTCGACCCATGGCGCCAGGTGGGCATAGGGTGGATTACACCACGCCACGCCGTTGGTCTGCCAAGACCGGGTCAGGGCATTGTCGGCCTCGGTATAGTACCAAGGACACACCGCATTCTCGGGACTGGCCGCGAGATCCCAAGAGAACTCCTTGAGGCCCAGGAGGCGCTTGACCGCCGTGAGGAACACTGGCGGCGTGCAGACTGTCTGTTCGCTCCGGCCTCGTCGATGTGGAGGCATCGTTCTCATTAGCACATCCCCACGGCCGGACCGATCGCGAGGCGTGTCATGAGGAGGTCGCGCACGGCGTCGCGACGTCCCTCCGCGTGGACACGTAACAACAACATCGCGAGAAACCCGCGTCCTGCGTCATCGCGCGGGTCTTCGGTGAGTGCGCGGCCCAACAACAACGTCAGGGCCTCGTTGGCAGTGAGCGTCGCTTCATGGTCAGTCATGGTAACGTCCTTTCCAGCCGTACTTCATCAGGCGCCAGGCGCGGTACGTCAGATAGAGATCGGGCACCGGTAACAGAGCGATGCCGAGAGCGCTGAGGATAAGGCCCAAGCCCGCTAGTCGGGCGATCCCGTCCATCAGCCGGCGCTGACGGATGAGATCGCACGACTGGCCGGCCTGGATCGCGAGCCAAGCGAAACTGCCGAGCCCGAACACGAGCGTAGCGATGGCGAGCACCGGCGACCAGCCGAGCAACCACATGCAGACCAGGAGCGTTCTGATCGGGGCCATGGTGCGTTACAGGTGCGTTACAGGATGAGCGGGCACACCGACACGCTCGAAATCGTGATCGCCGTCAGCTCGCCATCGCATGAGTAGTAACAAATCTTGCGCATGCCGGTGCTCGGCCCCTCATGGGAGAAGAAGCACAGGACATTGGCGACGGCCAACGCCGTGACGTTGATCGAGACGGCGACGATGGCGGCGAGAATCAGGCGTTTCATGACTGTTTCCTTTCGCGTGGGTCAAAAGTGCTCGGGTAGCAATAGTAGATCGCCGCCTTCGGGTCGGGGTTGGTCAGCGCCTTGTCGTTAGCCTTGTCTTGCAAGGCCTGGCATGTGGCGAAATCCAGAAAGCTGAATGTGGGAGCCCATCCAGAAGACAGTTGCAGCCATAAAATCCAGACAATCGGTGTCATGACATCCTCCAGAGCCGGGGGTTGACGCGCGTCAGCTCGACGCGCAGAGGCTGGACGCGTCCAGCGCGGTACTCACGTACGCGGTTTCGCAAGTTGAACCACAGGAGCCTCCACACGAGACACCTCCTTCACGCGGATTTGAATGCGGCGCCGCATCTGGCACCGCGGGGTCACGCACATATACCAACCTAGGTATGGAGCCCGGCGCTGCATGCCGAAGCCGCAGCACCGGCAGGGCGGTGTGGTGCGCGGGGGGGCACCCATTATCGTGGGGGCTCGATGACATGCGCCCGTGCGCTCTCGTCCAGGATCGCCGAGTCCCTGACGTCGTGGATCTGGGCCGTGTCCGTCACGTTGTGGATCTGGGCCGAGCCCCTCACGTCGTGGATCTGGGCCGTGTCCCTCACGTCGTGGATCTGGGCTGAGCCCCCC
>ERZ1292637.1405-Hain-H14-01um-R3-1405-length-10279-cov-4_pt1 | contig 10279 bp, 11 predicted proteins | sample MGYA00564405_ERZ1292637 | MGnify/ENA primary metagenome ERZ1292637 (study PRJEB36523, sample SAMEA6512645) | groundwater metagenome | collected 2019-01-09 | study: AquaDiva: Metagenomics assemblies of 32 groundwater samples | reverse complement strand
GCTGGCATTGGAGTTGTTACTGGCGCTGGTATTGGATTAGTCCTTGGTGGGATGAGGATCCGATGCGGTGGCATTGGAGTTGTTACTGGGGGGTTCCTGTTTGCCATCTTTTACCTCCTTACTTCACCCTGGCCCGGCTCAGAGCTTTACCTGCCCCCAGAGCTGCCTTCCCTGGTTTATACAGGTTCACATTCTTGTAGGCCGCCATCTTACTACCCCCACCACCAACGGACGGGGTAATGGCCTTCAGAGGGCCGCCGCCACTTGACATCTTTCTCATCGCGTTATCCTCCCATGATGCCCGGAGTCGGTAGACTACCGGGGTTAAATCCTGCTCCTGGCACTCTTGGCATTACCGGCCCCTGCTGCATGCCCGGCTGCATCCCTGGCATCCCTGGCGGTGACATCCCTGGGGTCTGTCCCTGTCCCGCCCCTTGCTGTCCTTGAGCCCCGCTTAGAAGTTGAGATACCTGTTGAAACATCGCATAGAGCGGGGCGTTTTGAACCTTGTCTATTTTGTCGAAGTATTTGCTGGCTCCCTTAAGCCCCTCCCGGATAATGGCAAAGATGGCTGGATCTAGAGCACCACCTATTGCCTGTGCTACGGGAGCCGCGACGTTTGCAGGGCCACCCATCGTTGGCGTTGCGGGAGATTGCGGAAGTGAGAAATCTTGAGCGAGTGCCATATGGAAATAAAAAGGCCCCGCATCCCTATTTAGGGCTACGGGGCCTCGTTTCAAGTTCCACCAACAAGATTGTTTTCTATAAGCTACATGAAAGGATTCAACGCTGTCAAGTAGGCACTCCGTCTTTCCTACGATAATCAGCCTCAGTAAGGGAAGTAACCAGCTTCACCACGTTCTCCCCGGTCCCGCCAGCATAGTGAACCTCGACTTTTCCATGAAAACTGCGGAAGTCAATAAGATGACGCCGTTTCTCAAACCCGTCCTGAGTCAACTGCTCCATAACGTTGACTACAACTTTCTTGTCGGGCTTGCCCGTAAGCCTCACCTCAAGCACCACTCCTCGCTTTCCCTGTTGATCCAGATTATAGAGCAGGTCTGCAACCCAGAGAAAAGCATGGCTACCCGAGGAAGTCGGATGAGAGAGAAACCCGTTTCCGTTGGTGGTTACTAGCAAAGCTGCCACTATCCGGGTGGACCTCCGCCCATTGGTGCGGCCGGGTACGATGCCGGTGCTCCATTTCCTTGCCCCTGCCTTATCGGAACGGCGGGCGGTGCCATACCCATCATTCTCTCCTGCCTTGCCTGAGAAATCAACTCCTCCGGGTTACTTTTCCCAACTGCCTTGAGCACTTCCTTACCGGGGACCAAGCCCATGTTGTAAAGGTTTGCGTTCAAGAGGGCGTCCTGAACGCTGCTCATCGCCAGTGAGGAGCCGGGGCGAACCGTGAACTTAAGTTCACTCCATACCTCCTCTGGGCGCCTGCCTTTGAGTGCACCTATCAGATTGTCGCGATTAAATTCAAATCTTATTAGGCGGTTATCGGGACCGAATATATTGAGCATACGGTTAGAGGAGTAGAACTGCATCACGCGGGAAACCATCTTCTGTCCTACCCGTTCAAGGAACCCCTCTAACTCACGGGCCTGGAGTCGGATAACGGTCTGCGATGCCATCATTAGCGCTTCGACCGCTACCCCCGAGGTTCCTGACCGGGGCGTCATTTTTCCTTGCTCCCCAAGGCCTGTGATATGCTCGATGGCCTGAATAAGAAATGTCATGGTTGCGAAGGTTGACCCTGGCATAGGAGGAGCGGGCTCCCTCCTGAGGTCGGAGCCGGGGCGCTTTTGTACCTTTAAATTAGGGCGATGATCCAGCATCCTCCACTGTTTCTCTGTAAGGGCAGTAAAGTCACCAATCCAGATACCGTTTGAGACCTTGATAGCATTCTCCGTAATGGTGCCGCCAAGCTTATTGATCACGCTCTGGACCTTCTTTAAATCATGCACCTCAGAGTCGCCCCAGGGGTGTTCTACCTCCATACCCCAGGGCATCATTTCCCCAGGAATCTGCATGTCAACATAGGGATTACCCTCGTCAAGAAGAATTTTCCCGCCTGCCCGCATTGCGTGGCGGATACCGCCGTTAAACACAAAATCATTGGGCTTCTTCTCCCGGTAGCGATCCTGCTCCATGGGAGATTGTTCCCGCATGAGAGCCAGGTAGTTGTTTATGTTCGTGGCTACCTCTTTGGGGAGGTCATCCATTGTGCGCCAATCCCGCGTCCAAAACTCCTGCAAAACCACACGGGGGACGGCTGAAGAACGGATATTCTCAGAGGCCATACGATAGGGCTGACCATGCGAATCGGTAACTGCAGAGAGAGCAGAAGGCGAGTCTTTCTGGGAGTAGGTGGAGTAGTAGGAGTACTTAGTATCAGAGGACAGGTCCCGGGCCGCTTTCCCGAAGAGATATTTTAGCTTGGCTACCGGCCAGAGATCCTCAAAGATTATGTACTCGGCGTCCTGCAGGTTATGAGCCTGGATCACCCCGGGGTCCATGAGGAAATGGCGTGGATCCCAGTTCTTTACCCGAATATCACCGCGGCCAAAATCAAGGTATCTGTCCCAGAGTACATTGGCAGGGCCGACACCGAAAATCTGAGCAAGATAGAGCAAGGTGGTCAGCTCACTCATAATCGAGCGCTCATCCCAAATTCCCCGGATGGTAGAGGTGAGAATTTCGCCAGCACCTGTAAGGGATTCGTCCGACCGGGGCAGAACCTCGATAACAGGTTTGGTATCAGTGAGGAGACCGGCCTTTCTCTTAATCGTAGACTTAATCAGGTTGAGGACAAAGTCCACCCTGTGCTCCGGTATCTTCTCAGGCCACTGCTTCCCCTTGGCATAATTCAGGTTTGACTCCCACTGGCTCTCGACCTCACGGCGCGAGTGGCGCGCTTCGCTGGCAAGATCACTCAGCCAGAGGTTGAGCTCTTCCTGATCTTTCTGATTTATAGCCGGATAGGAAGGATAATCTGCCATCTTACCATCTCAATAAACGGAAGCCTCTCATGGATTCACCCCCGCCAGGGGACGAAGACTTTGAGAGCCATTTTCGCACGACCGTAGATCGCAGGCCCGTAGGCGAATTACACGCGCAGCGTTAGGGAAAGTTCTTTACTGAAGGGTTGACTGTTGAGATCCATTCTGCCCCTCTCCTGGCTCTCTTAGCCAATTGGCCCCACTGATAGGACACGTTTCATCGTGCGTCCCGAATTTCACATACTTGCTTCCCTGGGCGTAGGCTGAACATTTCTCGCAGCAGTACTTCTGCGCTAACCTGGCACTAGGAATGCCGTGGCCGCAGTTCCTACACGGAGTCTGGTTTGTTTGATTCTCCGCGTCCGGAAGGCCAAAGGTTTCCGGGTAGTAGTTAATCGCTCTAAGCTCACAGGCCTGATGCAAGATAGTGCAAGCCACCTGCCAGGGCTTAGCCCCTAGCTGCTGGCAGCGTTCCTTAAAGAACTCCACCAGCGATGGGTTCATGACTGAGAGAAGGATGTCTGCTGCCTCCCCAAGGAGCCTAGATGCGAGCTTGGAACGAGACAGCTCCCGTAGCCTGCTCATGCTCTCTTCCATACTGTGCTGAAAGAAGGTTGGAATGGCTTCCCCCTCCTCATCCTGCGTGCTTGGTTGCAGAGAATCCCCGGCCATGACAAAGGTAGCCGGCTCTCCTCCACCCGTATCGGGAATCTCCATCATCGGGTCATCCGGTGGTGCCGCTTCCTGGAGCGACAGAGCGACCTGTGGATCTACTACTTGCCCTGCCGACATATCAGCTGCGTCTAAAAATCTGCTTCTCTTTTCTGCCATAATATCTCCTTCTTACTTACGAATTCATCCACGTTTCCGATCCCTGCCGAGCGTCCCCGGGGTTCCAATCATCGGTGTTACCTTTCCACTTGTATTCGTCCCCTTCCTCCTTCTCACCCGCATCCGCACCAAAGAAATAATCCATATCGTGCCTAGCGTACTCCTGATAAAGAGCTATGCAGGCGATAAGACATGCCATATTGAGATCCCCCCTAGCCCCGGGAGCGGGCTGGTATTTATCACCCGGGTATTCCTGAAAAAGCCTCATCTGAGAGAGGAGATCCGGGGATCGAATGATAATACGGGGCGGTTTTTCGTTGAGCAACGAACACATATGCTTGACCATGATGGACTTGGTTTCATGATTTGTGTTCCAGCCGGTGATCTGCGTCCTGATGGATGTTTTTCTGTTGAAATACTTCCACTTATAGACATAGCCGTAGATTTGCTCCAGCTCGGAAATGGTAAGAATGCCGCCGTTATTGACTTCGACGGCTGCGATAGCGTTATTGTAGTGCTCTCCAATAGGCTTAATGACGTGGGCAAAGCTGCGGGGATCCACATGCTCGGAAGCCCACTCCGCAACTTGCCTGTAGCCGGGATGCGCAAAGACTTCTACGGCACTCTGGCTTTTAGCCACGCCGCTAGCCACGTCTGCCCCTATAAGGTAAAGGGAGTCTTCGCGTGCCTTTTCCCAAATCTTCAGGCGACCCCCCCTCTTCCACACAATCTTGTCGCCCAGAATGTCTCCCTCTGCTATGGGCCGGCGCGTCTTTAGCTTCTGATTGTCGAGCGCCGCCTCGGGGTAGACGGAAAGACCAGCGGTGATAAAGGCCTCATCTTGAGTTGCGGGGTAAAGGCGCCGGATGAACTTCTCCCCTTTGCCGGGCCGTTTCATGTTCTGGCGCCCAACCTCGCTAATGTACCAGGCGACCTGCTCGTCATCGAGGCCGTACTCCTTTTGCATCTCTAGATACTCTTTGGGGAGGACAATGTCAGGGTTTACAGGCTCCCGGTACCACTCACACAGATACCAGGGCAGGAACGCCGCGTCATAGCCAGAGTCACCCGCTCTAGCCTGGTGGTAAGCATCGTAAAAGTAGTCAGAGGCCCATTCCGCCGTAGACTCAAAAATGATGGCAGTCCCAGGTGCATCCACCCCGGTTGGCACCGTCTCCAGAAGCCCATCGAGCACATACTCAGGGAACTCCCACCGGGCGAGCTCACTATTCTTAACTGCCCCGCTAGCTGTCACAAAGGAATGGTCCGGGTGGTCAACCTCTATGTCGTAAACCAACTCGTCACTGGAATACTCCTGTATGTCCCTAATTTTGACCCATGCCACTCCCTCTTCCAAACTTGAACGTCGCCAGTGCCAGAAAGAACCAGAGGGCAAACTCCAGGACCACGCTACCTTATGATTCCAACCCCGGTCATCGGTGCCAGCTTCTTGCCATTTGCGTATACTGGCCCAAGCAATACCCAGGGAGGCTGCAATCCACCGAAGTTGCACCAGAAGATGCTTCCGCACAGAGGTGATACGCACATCATATTCCTGGGGCTTGCTGCCATCTCCGGCCTCGAATCCTTCCAGGATACCCCTGAGAAATTCCTGGCCTGCATCAAACACCCAGTCAGGAATCACTTTGCCATCCTTATGCCCAAACTCCCGCAACACAGTCTGAGCCAGAGCTGCCCCGTAAAGCACCGTATTAGCAGAAGCCGTTCCAGGTTTTACCTCGGTACGAGTACTGCGTACAAACTGCTCGACAGATTTAATGGCTTGATCAGCAAAGTCCTGTTCTTCGACATGGTGAGAAAGATTCACTAAACTTGACTTGAAGGGTGGGCGGCTACTACGCCCCAAAGATCCCTCAGCCAAATAGTATCCTACAAAGAACCCAAACCCCCGATCTAAAGGGATATCTCCCTCAAGAGGGTCTCTCCCCCCACCTTGAGGACGAACCCACGAGTCGCACCGGATGGAAAGAGTTTCGAGCCCTTCGCGGACAGGTTTAAGGGGGTAAGCAACTTCATCCCCCACTTTCAAGTTCCGAGCAGGTTGCCAACCGCCACGAGTCCAGACCTGATGGTCTGGCGTCACCTTGAGAGGGTCAGCAGATGCTCCCCACACCGTAACGGCAATCATACGACCACCTTTACTGACCTCCTCTACCGGGCGGGACATAATGGCTCGCAGCGCAGCCGTGGCACCCGTATGAGTCCGAACAATATCACCTACCTTGATCTCTGAAATTGGCACATGAACCCCGTCCTGCAACTCAATCAGTGTGCTGCCAGCAAGGCAGCATATAAGTACATGGCAGGTCCGCCCATGGCCAGACCCCATATGGCCTGCCGTCTCAATGGAGATGGAAGACCGCAGGTTAGCAAAGGTCAGCTCTCTGGCATTTCTGTTTGCCAGCTTGGGCTGCCAGTCATGAGGCAGGTAGTCGTAGAACATTTTGGCCATTTCCAGAAGGTGTTCTGAGGTTTCCTTATCATGCGCTACCACCATAGCCTTCTTGCCAAGGCTGGTGTGTACCTTCTGAAAAGCCAGGGCCATGCACTCAGTAGAAGTCCCACCTTGGCGGTACTTGAGAATGCACTCCAGAATTGGGAGGTCATGCAGGATCTTATACAGCCAGCCTTCCTCAGGAATCACGGCATGGCGGTAGATACGGTTGGTTTCGTAGTCTTTGGGGCGCCCGTACCAGAGAAGCTTCTGCGCATGGTTGAGAATAAACGGGCCAGGACCCGCAGACTTATGTTTTACCCAGAGCAGATTCCGTGCATAGTAGGGAAGGTCCCATATAGCGCGGTCAAAATCTATGTCGGGTTTAGTCTTCGTCTGATCGGTCAGTAATTGCATTCTGATTGTCCTGTGGAATAGTTGTTTTGGTTCTCATATGCAAAAGGAGCCGATCCTCATAGGCTACGGTTGTGTTGGTTTCAACGGAAGTTTTTGCGCTTTCTACCGCCCCGCTCATCTTAGCCATGAGTTCCACCATACGATCCGCCGTTTTAGAGTCGAAAGATTTGTTGTGGAATTGCTTATAGCGACTAAGCGCGATCTGCCAGGCCATGCGTGGCCGGCGGACCTTTTCAAGTTCCGCATTTGCCGCGGCCGCCTCAGCCTTCTTGTGCCATCCCTTCAGGTGAGCATGTTTTTCTATGTCGAGAGTGGAGATCTGGGCGCAGTCTGAAATCAGCTCGGAAATCATCCAGGCTTCACTGCCGTTGAGGTAATGATTCCTCACAACGATGAGAACCCACTCGCCCGTTTCCCGGGCCGCAATGCAGACATCGCACTCCGTTGAACGAGCGCAGAGCCCAAGGCCATAGGTACCATAGCCATCCTTGCTTTTCCCTTTTACCTGGTTCCCCGTCTTTGTCAGTTCATTTGCCATAATAAAAAGGCCCCGCAACCTATTTAGGGCTACGGGGCCTCGTTTCGAGTTCCCCCGATGTTCTAAGAATATCGCCTGGAAAGGCGCAGCCTCATCCTCGTCTCGCGTTTTCGTCTCGCTCAGTCTGCCTGTCAATTTGCCAGGAGTCATACTCTGTGGGAGTTATGACCCCGGATCGATTATCCACTGCGAAAACCCCCTTAGTCAAGGAGGTCAGGCCACCGCTGGCAGCCCACTTGTAAAGCGTCATCCCAACCCAGACTACACACACTACACACATAGCCGCTAGCAGGAAGAAAGACAAGGAGAAGCAAAAGAATGCCAGCTCATAGAGAGCATCCGCGTATCCGAGGATCACTTAACAGCCTCCCCCTTTTCCACAAGAGAACCGGGGGAAAACGGTGGCGGCATGGGACTTTGCGTCTTCTCAACCTGGCCCCAGTACCCGGCAGCAAAGGCTAATGTCGGATTCTCATTACCGTTATCGTAAAACAGCAGCATAGGACCTTCTACTTTGAAGTGGTCTGCTTTCACAACTTTATCCATAAGGCCATGCGGTGTCAAATAGTACACTGTCCATGTTGTCATAATGACTCCTTTGAGCCCGCATCGGTGCGGTAGCGTGCGGGCGAACCAAGCCTCTCGGTTGCGAAGCAGAGAGAGGCGTTATCAGGACATTGCCGTCCGCTCACGAGAGAACCTTAGACCTGATGAAGAAGGGATTGAGACGTCTCAAAGTGGTTCCCTCAGTCTCCGCCCCGGTGGGGGCGAAGCCGGGTGAGCTTCAGGTCCTTGCAGCAGCCCGGGAGTGAGAAATTCCAGAAGTTCTGCAGAACTCATGAACAGCCTGTCTCCTTTTCCATACTCACCAATTAGCATGAGAACCTTGTGCTTAGGACAGATCAAATGCCCCCATAGCTCCCGCCACCCTGTGGGAATCCAAGGAAATTGAGGAACCTGATGGCCTGCAGAGAGGCATGGAAACCGATTCTCTGCCTCTTCCTTGCATACCTCACAGGTGAACTTGTGAATAACCTCGATCATATATTTCTACCCCCTTAGTACTTTGTGGTTGTAGCGGCGCACCAGATCATAGATGGGTTCCTCGACCTCAATTGGCCCTGTTTTAATTCCACTGCCTAGGCAGGATAATGCCAGCTTCACCTTCATAATCATGTGCTCAAAATTATTAGGAGTAAGGGAGTGACCGAAATCGGGGGAGTTCAAGATGCTCGGGAAATGATTCTTCTCGGTTCCTACATTTGGGTATCGATCTGCTGTCAGGCGCATGTGCTTTTCTATAACTGAGGCCCCCAGAATGACCGCTACTATCGCCACCACGGGAAAAACTAGGCCTTGCGTATGATCCGAAACCCCGATCTCCGCTGCAGGAAACTCCTGGTGTAAGGTTTCGATGAACCGGAGGTTATAGTCCTTCTCTTGGGCCGGATAGGCTGAGACACAGTGGAGAAGAGAGAGCTTGTCCTTGAAGCCTGCCGCATAAATGGTTTCTACTGCCATGTGAATCTCCTCCAGGGAAGCCATGCCAGTGCTCACAACCATGGGAAGCTGGAGACTGGCCACTTCTTTGAGAAGATCGAACCACATCAGATCGCCTGAGGCAATCTTAACAAAGTCACAGGTATCTTTCAGCTGCGCCACCAGGTCAATGGCGAAGACCGAGACGCCGAACTTAATGCCCTTTTCGTGACAGTGATTCCGGAGGTGAGGAAGCCACAGATGGGGCAACTCAAACGGTCGTACTCGTTCCCGGCGCACAATGTCAGACCAGTAGGAATCTGCCCGGAATAACTGAAACTTCGCGTGCGTTGCCCCAGCCCCGGCGGCGGCATCAATAAGCTCAAGGGCGAGAGGCAGAGAGCCCATATGATTATTGCAGCATTCCGCGATGTACAAAATACCCATGACTTTCTCCACGGAAGCCCTCAAGTTTTCGCCCCCGCCAGGGGACAAAGACTAAGAGAACTACTTTGAGAACCACCGTAATGGTAGGCCCTACGTCGTATTACCCGCGCTGCGTTGAAATCGGCGTTGGCTGTATAGCCGCACCGACGACAACGAAACATGGCCCGACGACGGAAAGTCTCTACCGACCCGCATTTAGAACAGGTGAGCGAAGTATAGGGCGGGGCGATCAACTTGACCGGGACTCCTACCAAAGAGGCGAGCAAGAGAACGCGCTTTGCAAAGTACCTCGCACTCCACTGCTTCCATCTCAGGAGTCTCTTAGGGTCCTCAAGCGCTATGCCTCGGCCAGTCCTTTGTGCCACGGACACCAGCTTTCTGGCTTCGCGGGCAAGCGCTTGTCTCTGCGGGGTTTGACGACCAAAGTCGTGCGGATGTCCTTGCCGCTGACGCTCAGCCGTTCGTTTCTTTTGAGCTTTGAGAATGGGCAGGAGGTCCGGGCCACGGTAGCCATCGCTGCGAGTCACGGATGCTCTCACCCCAACGTCGTTACCGTACCAACCCTTGGGTTCCGAAGGCTCAAGCAGAGGGCAGCGGACGTAAACAATGGCGTACCACTTCCCTTTCCGGCGCATAACCTGGGCAGCTTTGCCGAGGGTAGCCCCGGAGTAGGAGAGCGTGCGGCTGAGTGCCCGGTGTTTCTTAGCTGGCAGGTAAAGCTGGCAATCTCGGGCCAGTCCCTCGATGTGCACCCAAAGATCGAAGTGGGTAGCGCGTCTGGGCTCCTGTACCTCGGCTGCGTCGCACAACTCCGCGTGCAGGTAAGGCAGTTTCATCTGCTTCTTGAGGGCTCTGGCTGCTTTCCTGGCTCGCTTGTAGTCATTGGCGGCCCGGTAGCGTACTCTCTGCTTGAATTCACCCGCCCCCGCCTGGCTCTTACCCTTGAGGACAAGTTTACCTTCTTGCGCCACGATGCCATCAAGGAAGTCGAGGGCTTTGTGCTGCTCCCGGGCAAAGTAGTCGCAAAGCATCCCCAGCATGTCGGACTTGATACGGGTGACCTCAAGCTTGACTCTGTAGGCCAGGGTCAGGTTTTCTTGGGCT
>ERZ1292637.1403-Hain-H14-01um-R3-1403-length-10281-cov-5_pt1 | contig 10281 bp, 10 predicted proteins | sample MGYA00564405_ERZ1292637 | MGnify/ENA primary metagenome ERZ1292637 (study PRJEB36523, sample SAMEA6512645) | groundwater metagenome | collected 2019-01-09 | study: AquaDiva: Metagenomics assemblies of 32 groundwater samples | reverse complement strand
CCAGAACGTGATGGAAGCCGAGGACGGCATGGCGGCGGTGGCGGGAACAACGAGATCTCCGATTTTAGTGTACAGAACACCAACGATCCCACAGCCATTCGAGATGGCCTGTTTGAACAATCGAGGGCGTTTCTCGTCACAGGCGGGCCTAGTAGTGGAAGCGGTTCATTTAGCGTGACCGGGAATAGCTGGCGACTGGCAAGTGCGGGCCAGTTGGCCGCTAATGGACGCATCATCAGCTTCCAATTTCGGACATTGTTTCTGGCGCATAACTACTTCGATACGAGTAACCCAGCAGCCGCAGGGGCTTTCTTCTTGAATGGGGGCAATAATGGCTCCTATACATTCATCAACAATACATTTATCACTACGTTAGCTGACCCATTCACCGCAGAGAAACCCACGGTGTCTCTTGCCAACATCATCGATGTTGTAGGTGACTCATCTCTTGCAGCATACACACATGATGGACTGAAACGTATTGAGGGCGTTTCTTCTACTGGCGTGCGTGCAAATAACATGCGAGGGACGAAGCTCCTGGATGGGACCACGCCGACCACCGTGACGTTCGCCACCGACGGCACCGGCGTTAACGAGGTGAATGCAACCTATTTCGTCCAGGTAACATGCGGGGAGAATGAAACCTCCGCGTGGGTGACGGCGAAAGCGACCACGGGGTTTGTGATTAACACGTCAGGGCCACACACGTCGAACTGCGACTGGCTTCTGACGCGGTGATGGAGGACCAGCATGACCTATGGTGACCTGCTGGACCTCGCGTTACTGCGCGCCCGGCGTCTGAAGCTCGGGGATGCGGTGGTGAACGAGCTGGAAAGTGCCATGTTCGACACGCTGGTGTGGCTGGCGGGGATCTATGACTTGGACGCCCTGACCAAACTGAATGATGCCATCTTTCTGACCTCCACCAGTCATGAAACGTACCCATTGCCACGCAACTTCGGCCGGCTCTTGCACCCCGTGAAGCCGAATAGCAGTGATGAGCCACTGAGCGGCCTGTACGCCTACGATGGGACGAGTCTCCTCCCACTCAGCTACCGGCACCCGCTGGAGTGGAATGATTTCGACCGGACGACCACAGGGCCCCCCAGTCGGTTTACGATCATGGGTCGCACGCTGTATCTGAATCCACTGCCGGATGCGAATGGGACGACGGCCTACCGCGGGCGTGGACAATACATCGCGGCAGTGGAGCGCTTCGAGCTGGACGACGATGTCGTATTGGATCATCCCCACGTGCTGGTGAGCCAGACCTTGTTTCGCCTCGCCGGGGATACTCCGGAGATGCCGACGAACACGCTGACGCTCCTGGCACATGAGGCCACGCGAGACTTGACGGCCCTGGTGAATGATCAAGCGCGCACGAGGCAGCAATACTATCGCCGGTCTCAGGTTGGGGCCGGGCGACGCTAGAGGAGGAAGAGGATGGCTGGACACCGCTATAGTGTTGCCGGGGATCAAAACGTTGCAAGCCCCACAGATAGCGTCGTCACGATCGAAGGTGTGACGACCCGTCGAGCCTGGGTCTATCACTTCACGCTGGGCAGTAGTGCGACTCCTGCCGACAATGCCATTCTCTGGGAAGTGCGGCTCTGTACTGCCTCTGGCACAGCAACCGCTTTCACCCCTCGGGCCTTGGACCCAGGGAATCCGGCAGCCTTGCTCACCGCTGGGATCAATCACACGGTTGAACCGACCTATACCGCCAACAGCGAGGTTTTCAGTATGGCCTTAAATCAGCGGGCCCCATGGCAATGGTGGGCGAATCCAGAGTCAGAATTGGTCATCCCCGCAACGCTGGATACGGGCTATGGCTGGGAACCGACCCACGCCTCCTTCACCGGCGCTGTCGAAGTTTGCGCATATTATCTCGAATAGGTTGATAATAATGGGTTTTTCTAGTATAATTACTCCAGTTGGTAACTGTTATAGTTACTCTATGCCAAATGGAGGGCGGTATGCTAGAAGAAGCCTTGTGTTCCATCGAGGGATGTTCGAGGAAAGTCAAAGCTTTAAAGCTATGTTGGCGTCATTATGAAGAGAGCCAAGGACCGTGCATCGTTGAGGGTTGTAGGAACTTCCGCCGATCTCATGATGGTTTCTGCGGAACACACTATGACAACCGACGGGGTCGATATGCACCACGACTGCCGGAGCCTATTCGATTTTGGCTCAAGATCAAGAAACAGCGGGGCGCCGGCTGCTGGATTTGGCAGGGCAGCGTGCAAAGCGATGGGTATGGCACGGTCAAGTCGGGCGGAAAGACAAGGCTTGCGCATCATGTCGGGTGGGAGCTGCAACGGGGTGAACTTCCACAGCCCTGCTTTCTTAAACACGGTTGTTCTGAGAAACGCTGCGTGCGGGCATCGCATCTCACAATCCGTGAATTGCCCACATCACTGAAGGCCAGTAGGATAGATAAATTCTGGGCGCGTGTCGAGAAAACAGAGACGTGCTGGTACTGGAAAGGGTGGAAGGAAAGCAATGGATATGGCAAGCTTCGCCTGGGCAAGAACCAGGGGAGAATTGAGGTTGTCAAGGCCCATAGATTTGCATGGCAGTTAGAACACGGTGAAGTTCCAGAAGGATCTTTCGTGTGTCATCGCTGCGATGTACCGAACTGCGTAAACCCTGAGCATTTATGGCTCGGAACATGCCTGGAAAATATCCAGGACATGGACATGAAGGGGCGTCGTCGAACCACGAAAGGCTATAAAATCTCGCGGAATATGAAAGCCGAGAAAAATCCACACGCACAAATTACCTGGGAGATCGTCCATGCCATGCGGGCTCGATATGCTGAAATCGGGAATATCGCACAAGTGTCCAGAGAATTTAAGCGCTCAAGGGCGAGTGCCTACTTTATTCTGAAAGGTGATCAGTGGAAGGAGCCTCTAGTATAGCCATGGTCCCTGGTACCTGTTTCATCTGTGGCTTCCCTGTTCCCCCGATAGGCTTTGTCTCCCTTGCGACCGCTGAAGGCAAGTACGCCGTGCATCAGGAATGTCGTGGGAGGATACCAGAAGCCTTTTGCGATGGGACGCTGACCGCAGCGCGTGTCCGCCGCTGGCGTGAAACCGGGCATTCGACCATCAGCGAGCAGGAAAGTCGAGCGTGGCGAAAGAATTATGATCCGTGGCAGTGGCTAGGGAGTCTGTTTCAAAGCATCATGCCTTGGAGAGCGCGCTGATGTTGGTGACCCCGAAACATATCCAGCGCCGTCCGGCATCCTATCTGCTGGGCGACTATCGGGATATCAATAAGCAGGAAGAGTACGACCTCGTGCGGTGCTGCCATTGCAGCATGCACTTCGTCGAACGCTCCTTCAGTGGCCACAAACGGGGGTGGTGCTGGAACTGCGGGGGTAAAGTCTGTGGTAAACCGCAATGCATGACACGCTGTGAGCCCTTCATGCGCAAGATTGAAGCGTATGAACGCCGCTCCAAGTTGATGGAAGCCCTCAAGGGATGAGATGCCAGATATTGATGTGGACATCATCGTCATGCTCGCCAGTCGGAATGATCGACGGCTCCCCCCACGTCTGCCTATGCGTGAGCGAGAAGGCACCACGCCTGAGTTCTTCTTGGGTGATGCCGAGACCGTCTTCCCCGATAAATATCTCCCGACAGACATCCGCCATGGCTGGCGCCCGTGGGTCCCGAATCGTGGGGGTGCCCGCTTCCCAGAATTCTATCTGGCTGACGCGGAAACGGTGTTTCCCGACAAATACCTCATTGCCGATCCTCCGTTGCGGCGATCCTGGTGGGGACGCTGGCCGAATAATCGCGGAGCTGCCCTGCCCATCTTGGAGCCGAGCCAACTGTATGATGGGAGAGAGTTGGGTTGGTATACACATCAAGACAATCAGGCACGGCATGTCTATGGCTGGCAGCAGCTCCAGCAGAGCCGCAGCAGGGCACGGCAGCGTGATGTGCCGGTCTTGACGAACGCGCAAGCCACTACCACACAACCCGGTACCGAGTTTCGTTTTGCCGGGGGCCGACGGGAGGCATCCTGATGGCGAACATTGACCGGCTCGGAGTCACAGGAGAACTGCTCAGCTCTGGTTTACGTGTGCCGCCGATGGACTATGACCTCTTTCGGACGGTCGATGAGACGAATGGCCATGTGATCGAGCTGGCCGATGGGGCAGCCGATGTGGCAATTACGGTGAACATCGACACCCTCCAAACGCTAAAGGTCATCATGAAAGGGACGGTCAGCATCAGGCCTGCAGGCGCAGGGACCACCTCCTTTACCTTCGTCGGCACCGTCGCGGACCCTGCGGTCTGTATACTCTGGCGGATGAGTACGACCAGCCTCCCCGTGATGAGCAATAGCTCGGGCGCCACCGTCATCGTGGAGGTCCAGGCCGGAGGGACATGAGTGAATGCCAGCGATCTCCAAACCCGTACCTGGGAAGCCCTGGGCAACAACTTTGTCTTTTACCAGCCATCTGAGCTGTTCGCCAATGGTATAAATCCAGCATTACGCCTCTTGGTCCTCTTGAAGCCCGATCTGCTCACCCGCCGCGTGACCATCCCCCTGCTCGCCGGGCAGTTGTTCTACGATCTGCGCACCGATCGCATCCTCGTGACCGGGACCGTGACCGCGATCGACGGGAGCACGCAAATCTCCGACGCGCGCGTCACGTTCAGCGATCTCGCCACGCTGCCTGGCTGGCGCCTGCGGCGGATCTCGACGGATGCCACCGCGATCATCACCTCCGTGCCCGATGCGAGTAACCTGCGGTTCACCGGGGGCTTGAGCGACGGGACGAGTTTCGCCGTGGGCGATGCCTACCAAGTCGAGCTGCGCACGGCGGATTGCTGGCGCATGGAGCGAGTGCTCCTCGGTGGCATGACCGATGATGACCCAGTGCAGAGCAATGACCAACTAAAGCCGCTGACGCCGACGACCTTGGCAAGCCTTCGCTGGCACCGGCGCTGGTATCAGAAGCGGGGGACGCCGCGGCATTGGTTCTTACATGGGTGGTACTGGCTGTGTATCTGGCCTCGTCCGGAGCAGGATGAATTTGTGACCCTGGTCTACCGGGCGCTCCCCACGGAGTTGAGTCCCAGCAACCTCAGCGCGATCCCAGACATTCCCACGGCGTTTCATGATGTGCTCCCGCACATCAGCGCAGCCATGTTGCTAAGTAAGGAGGGCGGGGGTGAATGCCAGACCGCGGCCTCATCGTTCAGTGAGCGCCTGGGGGCGGAGCCCTTTGCGAAGTTGCTCAAGGCCGTGCGGGGAAGTGTGCGGGATGATCGCATGGTCGTGGGGGCCGCGTGATGGCGACGATCGGGACCTTGCTCGACCGCATCGACGACTATACGCAGGATCGCGACAACGCGGCGTGGAGCCGAGACCAGAAGAAACGCGCCCTTCTCGATGAGACGACGCGGCTCGGGAGGTTTCAGCTCTTCGGCGAGATCAACTGGCAGCAGGGTGTAGCCGGCACAGGGCGCTACAGCGTGGCGGATGATACGGTGGAGATCGCTGACGTGCTCTACGACGGCCAGGCGCTCCATCGCACCACGGAAGACCTGCTGGACCGCCGTGGTGCGAACTGGGAGGGCACGCCGGGGCATCCCCCGCAGTATTGGCTGACGGATCACCAGGCGGTGAATCAATTCCGCATCGTGCCGCAGCCGCTGGATACCGGCGATGCCACGCCGATCTTTCCTCCAGTGCTCTTCCCCGGCGTGACCGAGAAGAATCTGGTGGTGTGGCGATTCATCACTCCACAGCCGTCGGCTGACGAGAGCGCGGAGAGTGGGCTCCCCACGGTGCTAGAGGATGTCGCCGTGTTTCGCAGCGTGGCCACGCTGTGTGGGCTGGAGACGGATTTCAAAGATGAAGCAAAACATCAATTTTTCAAAGGTCTAGCAGACCTGTATCTCGAATCCATGGGGGTGGTGGCCTGATGCCGTCGAGCCGCGAATTCTTCCAATTGCGGGGCAGTACCCTGGAGGAAGTGAAGCGGGAGCTGAACGACTATCTCCAGCGACTGGCCATGCAATTGAACGACATACATGGGCTCCTCGCAGCGACTAAGCAGTTCAACGACCTGAACTTGCAGGGCAAGCGCGTGACGAATCTCGGCGACCCCAGCGCGAATGACGATGCGCAGAAGAAAGCGCTGGCGCTCTCGCGGAGTAGCACGGCCGGGCATTGGGACGCAGGGGGCAAGAAGATCACCAACGGGGCGGAGGGCACCAGTCCGACTGACGTGGTAATTCTACGGCAGGTACAAGCGGCGGTGGCCGGGGAGGTCGTCTCGCACAATCACCAATCGGCGACGACGGGTGGGCAACTGGATCACGGCCTGGCCCTAACAGGATTAGCCGATGATGATCACGTGGGCTATGCCATCTTGGCCGGCCGGGCCGGTGGCCAAACCCTGACAGGTGGGACGGCCGCGAGCGAGGATCTCATCCTGCAGAGCACCTCGCATGCCACGAAGGGCATCGTTGCCATCAACGACCCATTTGGGCGGCGGGCGCTCAATGTGACGGCGGTGAATGGGGCGAATAATGACCTCACCTTGCCAGCCACCGCGTTTGCCCGCGTGACTGGACCTGGTGCGGCCTTTAACATCACCGGGTTGACCGGGGGTGAGGATGGGCGTGTGGTGTTCCTGTACAATACCACCGCACAGAATATGACGCTGAATCACGAAAATGCCGGGTCCAGCGCCGCCAATCGCCTGCATATGCACGACGCCGCGGACATTGTGACCACGGGCGAGGGGATGGTCGCGCTGGTCTATGACGCAACCTTGAGCCGCTGGTTGCCGCTGAGCCAACTCTTATAGGTATACCGTGCCCTATTCATTAGAACTCCATGACACCTGGGATCAGGGCCTCTGGCTCGTTGGGGTCGATGACCTCCTGCCCGAGGGGGCGCTCCGCCTGGCGCAGAATGTGCGTACCGATCGCATCCTTGGGGCGCTGACCAACCGCCCTGGTAGCATCCAACGCACGAGTGCTGCGATCTCTGCCACACTGTCCCGGGGTCGGTGGCTTAGTAGCCTATTTGGCACCTCCACCGATTACCGCTATGCCCAGGTGACCAATGGCACGACGAGTGAGATCTTCCGCTTTAACACAAGCTGGGGCGGGGCTACCTCACTCCTCAGCGGCCTGAGCCCGACGCCTGTGAGCGATGTGAATTGGCTCGATGGCAATGACGGCATCTGGAAGTATCTCGTCGGCCCCGCCCTGCGCAAGGATAACGGGACGACGCTCCAGAACCTGGGCATCGTGGGGCCGACGAATCCCCCCTCGCAGGCAACCCTGGGTACCCGACGGCGCCTGACCATCAACAACTGTAATACGGCCGCGGATTGGACGGGGAGCGGCACGGGCGCGATCACCAATAGCACGACGACCCGCCAGGACTTCCCTGCTGAGGCGGGCGGGGCGTCGATCACCTTCACCGTGGCGGCGAGCACGCTGGGCTCCGTGGCAGCGAGCCTGGGCACGCTGGATCTCGACAGCTTCGATCTGGGCATCTTAGCGGGGACGGCAACGGGGGGTTCGACCCGCACGTTGATCGACACGACTCAGAATTTCCGGGATGATGGGGTGGTCGAAGGGATGCTCGTGGAACTGCCGCTGGGGGGGCAACGGGGGACCATTACGGCCATTTCCACCACCACCAATACGAACGACACGCTGCAGGTGACAGGCGGCTTCAGCCCGGCGACGGCCGTCACGGCGGGGACGAATTACACGGTCATCAACGATCTAGTCAAGGATGACGATTACATCTATCTCTGGGTCCGGGTGGATGTGGTCGAGCGCGTGGAGTGGATGCAGGTCGATTTCGATCTGGATACGGCGACCGTGGCCGATGCCTTCCGCATCAACTACTACACGATTCGGATTCCGGGTAATCCCAGGCTCAATCAAGGCCGGGATGTGTGGACGGAACTCAAACTTCGCAAGAGCGAGTTTTTAAAGCTTGGCCCTGGGACGGCCACGTGGAGCGCGGTACGGGCGGTGCGGGTTAGCTTCCAGACGACCAGTGAAGGGCCCGTCACGCTGTTCATGGACGATCTCTCCCTCGTCGGGGGCTACGGGATCGAGGGGGAGATCCAGTACACCACCTGCTATGAGAACGTCACGACCGGCTGCCGGAGTAACCCACCCCTCGATGGGGCCGATCCCCCACAGGCCATCTTTACGATCAAGGTCAAAGCTGATCGGCATCCGATTCAGGTCTCGTTGCCCACTCCGTCAGCAGATTCGCAAGTCAACAGGTTCCTGCTCTATCGTAAGGGGGGAGCACTCACGACGCCGCGTCTGGTGGCCCGCCTGCCCATCGCGACGACCACCTATGAAGACGTCCGCTCCGATACAGAACTTGCAGCGGCCCCCACGCTGGAACTGGATAACAACCCTCCACCCTCCGGGGCTGTGGTCGTTGCAGGGCCTGGGGCGTATAACCGACTCTTCTACTTGGTTGAGCCCAACCGTGTGTACGTCAGCAAAGCGTGGGAGGTGGATGAATCCCGCGCCGAGCAGGTACCCACGACGAACTTTTTCCTGGTGGGCGACGGCTCGCAGGTGACCCAGAACCTCTACGTGCAGGATACGACCATCCTCGCCTGGACGACAGACGCGGCGTGGCGGGTGCTGGGACAGGGATCGGGGAGCAGTGTGGATCTCTTTCTCCCTGTCGCGATCCCGCAGAGTCGGGGACTAGCGGCCCGCTTTGCTCTGACGGCTGGGGACGGGCGTATTTTTTTGCTGGCGCGCGATGGGGTCTATCAGCAGGTGGGCCTCGAGCAAACGAAACTCACCGGTGCGGTAGACCCGCTCTTCGAGGGCCAGACGGTGAATGGCGTCTTGCCCCTCAACCTGAGCGCCATCGGGGAATGTCGGTTGCAGTTCTTCGCCAGCCCGCAGGGGGGCATGCTGGTGCTCCTCTATCCCCAGACGGGCAGCACGACGCCGAACCGGGCGCTCATCATCAAGAAGAACCGGCAGTCAGGCCAGTACACGGATTGCTTCATCGATACGTATGGCCAGACGCCCTTGCAGGGGTTGTATGGTGATTACGAGGCGAATGAACTCCTGGCCATCGGGAGTAATGCGCGGGTCTACCGGCTCGATGATGATACGGTGAACACCGACGACGGCACCGTGATGGACGTGGTGGCGCAGACGAAGGCGTATCACCAGGGGCTGCCGCGCCATGAAAAGAGCTACCTGGACGTGGTGGCGCAGGCCAATACCGCCAGCCTCACCCTCACCGCCACGGCCTACTACAACCTGGGGGGCACCACGGAAGCCCTGGGCACTGTCTCGGGTACGACGGACATTAGCCAGACGCAGCTCACCAGCACCAGTACGGCCACCCGGCGCAACATTGCCCTGCGCCTGGCCTCGAGCAGCGTCAATGCCCTCGTGAAAGTCTTCAAGGTGGGTTGGCACTGGCTCGCCGAAGCGGAAGATGTCACGGTGAGCGACAGCGATGAAATCTCATTTGCGACTCGACATGTCCTCCGCCATCTGTTCGCGGACTACGAAGCGGCCGGTGCGATCACGCTGGGCACCTTCATCGATGGGGCGACGACTAGTGCCCAAGATCAGACGCTGGCCGTCAGTACCGCGCGCATTCGATCAGACCTCATGTACAGTAACTCGATCAGTACGTTACGCCGTGGCTTGAATTTCCGATTCCGCTTGACGAGTACCGGGCACCAGCTCTACGGGCTGACCGGCGTGTTTGAGCCGGAGCCGCAGCGGCTCACATGGTTTGACACGCGGCTGATTCCCTTTGCCACGCGGCGGGTGCTGCGGCAGTTGTTCTATGAGATCGACGCGCCGGCCGCCATCACCATCTCGCTCTACCTGGATGGCAGTACGACAGTCGCGGAAACGAAGACACTCAGCGCCACGACAGGGCGCCAGCGGGTGGACCAGATTTGGAGCGATACCGCCGTGGTGGCGAACCTCCGGCGGGGGCATGCGTTTCAGGTCACGTTGTCCAGTGCCAGCGCCTTCCAACTCTGGTCACTCACCGGGGCGTTTGAGATTGAACCGCTCCAGCAAACCTTCTGGGATAGCCGAGAGCTGACGTTCGAGGACATCCAGAACCTGTACCGCTACCAGATCGATGCGGATGCCCTTGGGGCGCTCACGGTGACCACCTATATCGACGGCACGGAGGCCGACAGCCGCGGTGTGAGCGCGACCACAAACCGGCAGCGGGTCCCTCTGTTCGTGCCAGCAGGCTTGAAAGGCCGCA
>ERZ1292637.1398-Hain-H14-01um-R3-1398-length-10302-cov-9_pt1 | contig 10302 bp, 20 predicted proteins | sample MGYA00564405_ERZ1292637 | MGnify/ENA primary metagenome ERZ1292637 (study PRJEB36523, sample SAMEA6512645) | groundwater metagenome | collected 2019-01-09 | study: AquaDiva: Metagenomics assemblies of 32 groundwater samples | reverse complement strand
CTCTAAACTCGGAAATGGCAGCAAGAGTTGGCGCTTGGTAGATCGCGATGTGGGACTGGTGCTGGTCGAGGGCGCAGTCAGTCCATACGCGATATAAAGCCTCAATTTGTTTGAGGGTATCTGACCTGTTTCGACTTGAGACGATGTTAAGGCCCCCTCTAAGGTGTAACACGAAGAGCCGTTTAAGTAGTTCTCCCACATCCATCGCCCCAGGGATCGGCCGAAATCTTCGGCTTCCTGTACGTTTCTGAAGACGACCTTGTCGATCATAGTGAAGCTCTCCCTCAACCAACAAATAGCAGAACTGGAAATTCTCTCGCATCTTGAGGAGTTGGTGGCCTTGCAAGCGCTGCGTGCGAAGTGATTGCACCAGTTCACCCAGCTTCTTGAATTCCACGCCCACCATAACCAGTGCGCCGCTCTCGCCACGTCCCTCCCACGCGAGATCGGCGGGGATATCACCCAACTCGGCCGGCAAGCCCATCTTGCGAAGAGGTTCGAGAAGTTCAGCGCTCCCGACGCGACGATCAACGAGCAGCATTACGCTCTCGTCCCCACGCCTTAATAAATGCTACTTCTTGCCAATCATGATCTATAGGCTCGTCGCCGCTCCACTCGAATCGAGAGGCTTGTTCGATTGACCATCCATCACGTTCAAAGTCATAGTGGATGCGTAGTCCGTCGGCGGCTCGAACATCACACAGGTCGACTTCCACAAATTTGTGTGGATTGTGGCGAGGATATTCCAATGTCACCGCAAGCGTATCTTCGCTCTCTTGAAAGACGTGTGACCCAATCATTGCCAGTCTCCTTCGCTCGATTCTGGGTATACAAGCTGTCCCAGCTCCGGGAACGTCAGGTTGGTGAACTCTTGCCCCCACACGTCCGTATTTTGACGACAGTTCACGACCACGCACTTGAAGCGGTCCGTGATCGTCTTGGGCTCTGGATCGTAGCGGTGCTCCAACGAGACTTGCACGATGTTGCCGGCTTGCTTGAAGCCAAGTGGCTCCATGTCGGTGGTGGACTCACCCTTGACCCACTTGGTCTTGACCTTTTGCACGAGCTGTAGATTTACGCCCGCATCGAATGCGTCTTGGATGAGCCCTCGATACATGCCGTTGAGCGGACCATACTCACGTCCCAAGTCGCTCTCGCGGCCAAACTCCGCGAACCGGCACAGCTCCCATAGCTCCGACTCGTCAATCTGGACTGACCTGGCAATGGTCAGGCCGTGCTGGTAGTCTTCCATCCATTGATCGCGTACTTCTTTCGCCTTGTCTTGGTCGTCCCACTTCTTGTTGAAGCGATACTGGATGTGGCGAATCTCTTTCTTCGGTGTACCGTTCTCGCCCTTGAGGAACTTCTGCACCACCCCCTCCGTCCCAGCCGGATCAAGATACAGCCCGAGGATCGGATCGGGCATCGTAAACCCAAAGTGGTTCTTGCCGACCTTGTCCCATCCCCACGAGCGGTAAATGAGGCGGTAGGCGATGGATTCGTTGATGGGAGTAAAGTTGCCCCAGTCCACAGATTTGATCTTGGTCATGCGACAAACCCCATAAGCGTATTGACTACAGCCTCTTCAAACATTCGTTGTAGCTCTACTGTTGCTGGGATACTGTAGTCAGCATCTCGTAGCAACTGAAAGAATTCCTTCCGAATAGCCGCGATGAGTTGTTGTTCTGTTATCGGCATGAGATACCCTCTTTCGACGATGGTAGAGTAGTCGTCCGCCACGTTTCCCACCGCGCATTCCGCGCCCGTATCCAGGAGCGCAAAGCTCGCCGGACCTGCTCTGTCATGGGAATGCCTTCACGATCTTTGATGAGTCGTAGCGCGGTATCGATATCGGCGGTCAGTCGAAAGCTGGACGGTACGCCATACTGAGTCTCCAACGAGCGCCGATAGCGATTTACCGGCATCGGTTCCATCCCCATACGCAGATCAGCCCAAGCACGAGCCCGAGGAGAAAACTCATGATCGCCACGTCCAAATGTCGTAGGCGTGGTACGCCTTTGCGCCCGGTCCGTATAGCAGCAACGCACAGTCTTTCGGATATAGCCACGTTGGCTTATCGGGCATGAACGCGAGGCGCCCGTTCAGGAACAGCACTTTTGCACGACGATGCACCCACGCTTTCCACCAATTCGCGCCGACACTCGCCGGGACGAGCATGGCAATATTGCTCCCTGAGTCGTAGGCTTTTTCGGCCCATGGCCCGATGTTGGCGTACGGTGGGTTAAGCCACGCCCAATCTGTACCCCAATAGCCCCACGCTTGAGTGACCGCCTCAGTGTGATACTTTTTCGCGACCGTGTTTAGCGCACTCGCTGCCAAATCCACCGCAAACTCTTCAATCTCAAGCAACAGTTTCACAGCCGCTAGAAACTCCTTTGGTGTACGATAATCCTGTCTTGAGCGGCCAGGTTTCTGTATCGGGGTTGTCATAGCATCTTCCGCTGCTTTGCATGATTCATCACTGCTCGCCACTCGTCAACGAGTTCTCGGGCGCTGAACTCCACGTCGTAACAATACAGCGCTGGAGAGAGGGGCTTGTAGTCGCCATTGACGAAGCACGCATACAACCGTCCATAGGCTGTCTCTAGATGGTGACAGTAGAGCTTCATCTGCGTAAACCATTTGTTGAACTTGGGCGATGTAATGTGGTCTTTCGAAGACATCCATGTGAGTTTGTACTCAACCACCCGCACAAGGCCGTTTTCGACTATGCCATCAGGCGAGAAAGCGATCCCCTCGGGGGTGACGAATTCCCCTGGCCGCGTCACAACATGCCCACAGCGGGCTATTACCTGCTCCAGATGCTGTTCAAACGCCGTGCCGAGAAACAACATGAGGGGGTTGGGCTCGCTGTCGGGCTTGAAACGGTCGGGCTCTAGCGCCTCGTAGAGACTCCCGTACAAGTCGCTCATGTGCAGCCCTGGCGAGCGCACGAGGTCAGAGGCGAGGAGGTCGAGATTATGAGGGACAGGGACGATCTTCATCGAATGGATGGCTCCTAGGCCCTACTAGGGGCCTTCCTGACCCCTTCTGGTTGAATTGCCCGTAGCGGCCTTCTACGGGCAAACTGGTTAAAATGTGCTCCGGTTTGGCTGAGGGGAAACCGGCTGCCACAAAACCCCAATGAGCCCAACGATTGTAGCGAGAGGGTATACCCCTCGCCTTTTACCGCTACTTCAGGAACGCCTCATATGGACGCCCCGATCAACAGGTTCTCGGCTCACGGCGACTGCGCGAGCGTGGCCGAATGATATGTCTCTGAGCGGGTCCAACAGGCTCAATCTTGATCCTTTCCTACTACTGAATACGAACATTTGCAGGTGCTGCTGGCTGAATCACCATCGTAAAGCTAAAGATCGCTGACTTGGCCGACTCGCCCGCAACATTGGTGGCTGTGAATTGAACCGCATGAGAACCCGGTGCGAACGCGGGTACGTTTACTGTACACACGAAGGGATTCGTTGTGCCGGAACAGACAACACCGGACAGTGTTGCACTAGTTACGCTTCCATCAGTGTATAGCTTGTAGGTGTAATTATTTGCGTCGGCTAGCGTTGGGGCTGACTGGTCCCACGCAAACTTAGACGTTGGGATAGCTGTTTGGGCTATCGAGAGAGACGAGAGCCCTAGAAACACTAGGGCCATACACAGTCGCTTCACGAAACCTCCCCTACGCTGTTAACGTCTGCAACTTGTCCGACTGCTTGTACTCACTCACGATGCCGCGTGTGACGGCGTCGTTGAGATAGTCGTCGTCGTAGATGATCTTCCGCAGCTCGTCCGAGTGGTCAGGGTAGTTCTTCTTGAGGAAGAGTTGTGCAGGGGCGCTCACCAACTTCGCCTTGGGTGCTGACCCCCCAAACTTGTCTAGCAGCCCCACGAGCGCCTCGTCGGCCGTGTCAGTCAGGTCCACCTCCTTCGCCGCGCCATTGGCCTTCGACGCGGCTTTCGTTGTCGTTGTCGTTCCTCCCTTTGCGCCCTTCGCCACCCCGTAGTCTGCTACTACGACAGTCGTAGTGTCGTCGTACTCCCTCGGCTTGCCATCGCGGCCCTTGCCCATGCGCTTCTTGAGCTTACCAGCCTTGTCGAACTGCTGCTCCTGCTGGAACCGTACACGGCGCCCGATAATGGGCTCGTAGTTGAACACGCTCTCGGCGTAGTCGGCGTTCTCGGTCTCGCAGCCGAGCGTTTCGAGGGAGGCGATGAACTTCCCCCATTGGCCTTTCGCCCACACCCCATTGCCGCCATCGGCTGGAGTAATAGTCTTACCCTCGTCGCTAATCTCGAAGTCGTCTGCGCTGCCAACGAGCAACACATCAACATCGGGCTCCTTCGCCCCATCCATCTGGGCCGTCACCACGCCGTAGAGCGGGTTGAAATCTGACTTACTACGTCGATTGCCCTCCTTCGCAAACGGGTGAACGGTCGTGAACTCGTAGTTGGTGATAACGCCGTCTACGTTGTTGAACCTACCGCCGCCGCCTTCCGAGAGTGTCGCGTGTCGTGCATTGGGCATCGTGTCTGTCTCCTATGGTGAGTGGATTTACGCGCGCAATTGAGTAATCCGTGCAGCAATCGTGCCATGTCTAGATATTGTAGGTCGCATCATCGAATGCACTACGAACCGGTATGGCCTCAAAGGACCGCCCCACACAGTAGCGCTTGTCGGCTCGCAGCAACCCGTCGCGGTCGATGTGGATGTAGCCATGCACAGCACGAAAGTCTGAATTGACAAGTTCAATACGCTCGCCCCTGTGTGGGCCGGTAATTAACACCATGCGCCAAAATGAAATATTGGTTTCCTTCCACAGGAGCACCGCCAGTCCGACCCAGGGGGACGGTACTACTTCAACGACCACACCAGGCTGCAATGTCAACTCACTGCCGCACGTCTTACATCGCTCCATACATCCCTCCTCTATTGGGACTCTCAGGGGCTATCTGGGCTCCCTATGGTCGCCCCAGAGATAGCACCCTTTGGAGTAGTCCTTCCTTTAGAATCAACAACTTCCAGTAGTTCCACTGCCTATGTGTCGTGAGACCTTGCTATCCGATATAGCCCGTTTTTCTTAGTAATTTCGCCTGTTTTGGCTAGTCTCACTAATTCGCGGGCGAGGCTTGCTTTGGGAATGTGAGACCTTTCGCGCTGGAACTCCGAAAACCGACGCGGATACGCTTTCAACATGGTAAGAATCTCTTGAGAACGGCTCTGGGCTTGGCTTTCCACGACACAGCTCGTGTCGGCCACGCCTCTCATTGTGACCGGTATCACTTTGAGATCGAACCACGTGGTCTCAAACTCTTCCGCGTCTTTCTGCTTGTTGCACGAGAGTTCAATCGGGCCTTGCTTCCCTTTACGCGCGACCGAGAGCATCGTGTCAGCGGCCCCACGAAAAGCTGTTGAACCCCGCTCGCGTTCGGCGTCGAGGCGGGTGTGGTGAACCACAATGACCGTCGCGTGGAACTCACGCCGGAGACGGTCAACTCCAGCAATAAACCGTCCCATGTCTTCCTGAAGATTTTCATCTCCGTCAAAGCACCTGGCAAGGGTGTCGATAACGACGAGCGACGGCGTTTGCTCGACTTCATTGTTGAGTCTCCCAAACAGGACATCCATGTCCTCAGACGTGGACGAAATGGGCATACTCTCGGTTAACCATGCGATATTCACCTTGTTCGCACTGACCTCGTGGGAGGACAACCATGCCTGCACGCGCTTGCCGATACCCGTGCCGCCCTCGCCACTGACATAGAGTGCGAACCCCCGATCAACAGGATGCCCATGCCATGCCTGCCCACTTGCTACACACAGCGCGAGATCGATGGCGAGGAAGCTCTTGCCATCCCCCGGTGGCCCATACAAGCCCACCAACCCCCCAGCCGGTAGGATGTCCTGCACGAGCCACCGGGGCGGTGGGAGCCGTAGCAATTCGACCGTGTTGAACAGGCGGAGTGGGCCTGGACGGGTTAACGCGAGGATGGACGGGCGCGAGGCCATCATAGGGGTGTACTGGGCCATTCAAAGCACATGTTGAGTGTCTCTGACCATTTATGTGGCGGGAACGTAATAATCTTCTTTAACTCCGCCGTGTGAGTGATTGCGTGGTGGTGGGTACCATAGTCGCAAAAGGTGTAAGAAGGGCCGACCTTTTTCACAGGAATCCCTGAGCGTTTCAAGGCTTGGTAGGTAACACAGTGATCACCCAACTCTCGACCCTTGGGGCGGCTCTGTCTTACATACTCGTTGTGCGCTTCAAGAGCCCGCACGATATCGTCCGCCTGAATCGTAATTGTCATCGTATCCTCTTTCATACGTATCGTCGTCATCTCGAATAGACCCACACGCGAACGAGTACAATCACGAGCACTATCAGTACGGCCCCCATCAATGCACCCGCCCACATGAGGCGGACGAGCGATCGGTGCAGCGCTTGAGTGTTGGTCAGCGCGAGCTTTACATACTCGCGTGTCTTGTCCTGCTCTACGCTCATGAGTCGACGCCAATCAGACATCATCAAAATGCTCCTTGGCAATTTCCGCGTATGGTAATCTCAAAATCACTCGGCCGAGTACGCTCATGACGCTCCACGGGCTCTCGACGCGTGGTAAGCCCACAGCGGTGCAGCTCTTGAACCTTGAATCGATTCTTGATGCGGTGGCGCTGCTGTGCGCAGAAGTAGGGGAAGCTCTCTGCCTCACGTATCCATCGCTTTGCGTTCGTCTCCGCTTGCTGTTGAGTGCGAGCGGTTTTGGCCCGCTTCCTGGCTTGATAATGCCGCACATGCTCCCCAATGCTCATACAACGCTCCTCCCCCTATACATTTAAATGTGCGTAAATGCTCAAGAATTCGTTTACCGCTCGCATCCCGTGACGACCAATGTCCGTGTCAGTACGATGGGTGGCTTTCCCACTCGTTCTACCGCACAGAATGCGGCACCGGGTTCACACGGTACATGGTCATAGGTCGATTCCCATGTGATGCGCGCTGTGGCCCCGTCGAGCTGGCGACTCGTGCTGGTCCACTCCGTAAAGCCCCATGTGACGGCGCGGTTCGACTCGTGGCGCAGCACTCGACATTGTACTCTCACGCCTGAGCCGGCGAGTACCACGCGGGGGTAGACGGTCAACGTTACGGTAGTATCACTGCCGATTATCATGGTGATGAGCACCGCCACTACCAGCCAGTTCATTCTATGTTCTCCTCGCCATCCAGCTCGCCGAGTATGGCAAGTAATCGCCGCTCATCGCTCAGTTGCTCTACATGCCAGTGTCTATCGGACGGCGCTGGCACTGGAATATACGCCCCGCCCCACGACTTACCGGGGTAGTAGTGGGCCAGTGCAGGCAATGCACGCGCCAAATATTGCTGCCGCGCTATTTGAGCTGGCGTAGCTGGCGTAAGCGTGTCGAAGAGGGGTCGTCGGTGTAATAGTCGTCGTACGCGCGTTGCCATTCGTGCCACCTATTGCGAAGGTTGTGAAGGAGTAAGTGTAGCATGGTGTGTGCTCTCCTGCGCACCAAATAGTGCTCGCACGGCCTAACTAACTTCGTGATCGCGCGCCGCACGCGCCAAACTCAGCCGACGTTTTGGGCAAGCGTGCGCCTACCTTGACCTTCACGCCAGTCCCCTCTACCGCATGTATGCGGCAGTTTCCCAGCGAACAGCGTGAAGGTGGAGCGGGTAGGCGCATGGAGTCGGCCATGCATGGTCCGTGCCATAGGCCGATTACAGAAGCGGTAGGTGGGCCGTCAAAAGTGTAATGTCGCTAACCTCTTATGGCTGAAATAGTTACCTGCAATGTGTCGTCGGGTGAGGACAATCCGTGTCACCAAAAGTGTAATGGTGATAGAGGGTATTAGGCGCTAAGTTGTTGATTCTACAGGGTTAGGGTGTATGGTATTGTATGGTATGTCGTATGCACCTCAGATCGTCGCTTGCGAAGTTTAACCAACCGTCACTTACGGAGGACATATGACGAAGCAACACTTTATCGCCCTGGCCGATTGGATTCGCGAGGCTCGCCAGATCGGACTAATTGACTACACTGATGACGTGGTCCGGTCTCTCGCGCTCTTTCTCGGTAGGCAGAACCCACGCTTCAACCGCGAGCGCTGGCTGGACTACGTCAATGGCAAGTGTGGGCCGAATGGTGGAAGGCTCAAGCCATGAACCCCCGCGACTTGCACGGCCGCGTCCTCGCTCTCGTCCTCGGCAGGCGACACGACGGCGAACTCATACTCTCGGCCGGTATTCGTTGGCGTGTGTATGGCTATGGTGGTTCTGCACTGTGGCTGCGGAGTATCGATGGGGGCACCAAGTCGAAGCTGACGCTGCGGGAGTTTGAGGACTTGCGCGATTGTGGGCGCATCGTTGTCTGTGAACACGATCCACTCCCGGATCTCATTGCACGGAGGGGTATATGACATCTCGATTTGACAGACCAGATCCGGGGCAATCATCTGAATACTGCGACGGGCTTGGACGGCTTGGGCGTACCCCACGCCAGCGCTGTCCGTCCTGCGAGTGCGACTACCTCGACCCGCCCTATCCCCTGAGCTATTGGCCGTATTGCTCACGGCGGTGTGAGTTGCGGAGCGGGGACACGCGACGCGCAAGCGTGCAGCGCCGCGACTACTTCGAGCTAGCGGTGGAACTAGCGCGGCGTATGGAGCGGCCTTCCAACGAGCGTGCTCAGTGATTCGCCTCTTTGTCGGCGCGTCGCTCTTGGTCTATCTCGGGTTGACCATTCGCTCGTGGCTACCGTGGATATGGTGAAACAGGAGGGTAATTGTATGTTGATCAAGGGTTGCAGCCTCACATCTTCTCAGCGTTCGCAGGTATTCGCCGCGTTTGTATATCGACACTTGGCGATTGGTCCGGGCTGTTATTACGCATTCGAGCGTGCATGGCTCATTGACCATGCATTCCACTTCGTCAAAGACGGCTCACGGCTTGCCCTTCGTCCAAAGTACTGCGAGCCGCACTATATAGGCATGCTTCATTCGCACCAGTAGACATTGGCCCATCTCGTAGTAGATAGTTCCCTCGCCCTGTGTCCTAATGATTTAGGTGATGGATGAGGGGACTGACGCTCGCCTCGCTCTAACCCTCGACTACTCAATCACTTAGTAGCTGTATCCGTAGTGATACAGTGCGATGTAGCGCATCGTACGCGCGTGCAATGATGCGGTGCAGCGCATCTACTGGCTATCGTGATGGAACCAAGCCCACAGCCCGACTCCGAGCCAGCCCCACCAGGTAGTTGGGCCAAAGACGCCCAATACCCATAGCACGAGCAGCAGTCCCATGAGTTGATTATTCGGCATGCGTATCTCTCGTGCAAGTGATGTGCCGCTGTGCACATGTGCCGCTGTGCCCCTCTAACCCTAACGTGCACAGTAGGTGAGCGGCGCACGCGCACGTTGGCGCAATCCTTGCACGCGCACGCACGGCATAGTCCTTGCCTTAGCACAGACCATACCACATACTAAGTCATTGATTTAATTGGACTTGTAAGTACGGGGGACCCCCTCGGCGGGGTGGCCCACCCCCGGGGCCGTAAGGGTTTCCGAGAGCGAGGTTCTAAAATTTTTACTAGAGATGGGAGGGTGTCGATGCTCCGCGTGGGGGATCGAGGTGTCGTAGCCAGCGATGACAGCGCCGGCACGCGTGTTCGGCCGGGTCGTGGATCGTGCTGGTGTTGTAGGGGCTGTGTCCGACGAGCCAACACACGAGTGGCATCACATTGTCTTCGAATATGAGTCGACGGGAATACTTCCACGTTCGCCACCGTAGTAGATGGCGCCAGTTGATCCAGACCGCACACGACTCACGACAAGCGCCGCTCATGTTATCCTCCCGTCACAAGTCGCGCAATCCGGTTCCCGACCGCGGACGTGATCGTAATGACAGAGCATTGTTGGTCACAGGCGTGGTGTTTGTCGTCGCATCCACAGCAGTAGGCTTGCAACGGTGTCCACCAAAACGGTTTACATCCGTTGCGTAGTGCCAATTGAGCTGCTCTGTGGTTGTGTGTGGTGTAGGCAATCATATGTTGTGTCATGATCCAGTCACGAGCCGAATCACCCGACTCCCGACCGCGATAAAGAGGTGAATGATCTGACCGAAGCCCGAGGGCGGGGTATACATGGCTAGCGTTCTCCTTGTAGGGCGCGTCGTTGAATGTTGGATAGGATCTCGTCTTCGAGCGCCTGGGCACATGTAGGACAGAGACAGACTTTCCATTCGTGCAAGTGTTTATAGCGTACACGAATGAACC
>ERZ1292637.1135-Hain-H14-01um-R3-1135-length-12072-cov-8_pt2 | contig 10311 bp, 11 predicted proteins | sample MGYA00564405_ERZ1292637 | MGnify/ENA primary metagenome ERZ1292637 (study PRJEB36523, sample SAMEA6512645) | groundwater metagenome | collected 2019-01-09 | study: AquaDiva: Metagenomics assemblies of 32 groundwater samples | reverse complement strand
ACACCGGCCATGCCACGGCGTGGCGGCACCTCTACCAAACCATTGGAGAAGGTGAACAGCCGGATGTCACCATTGATGATGGCGCCTAGTGCCGCAGCTGCGTCCATGCGTGACATGTCGGACTTGCCGCTGAGCTTGGCCTCCATGGAGCTGGACACGTCAACCAGCACGGCGGTCTTGCCCGGCAGCACCGGCATTTCACCGATGGCCTCGGACAGAGCCTGATCGATGGCTGGCTCCAGCTGCGGCGCGGCCCGTGCCGCCGCAATGTATCTGAACGGCAGTACACGCTGCGCGCCGCCCTTGCGGGCAACAATGGCCTTGCGCACAAGGTTGATGTCGCAACCGGCGCCGATCATGTTGCGCAGGTTGCGCAACAGGGCCAAGTAGCCCAGCTTGCCGTCACGGATCAGCCGCTCAAACGTCTCACGCTTGTCAGCACCGCCTGACAGGCCAACCTCCCAGGTGTCCGGTACCTTCAGCTCGTCGTCGACCATCCGCTTCCACAGCTCGCCTTGCGCCTCGTCCTTGGGCTTGGCGTGCACAAGGAACAGGGCATCACGCAGCCGCACCGTGCCGTCACGGTTGTACTTGGCGAGCTGGTACTCGTCGAACTTGGTGAAGGCCCGTGCCAGACCCTTCTTCATTTGGGCTGACAGCGTAGGCTTGATCTTGTCTGGCGTGACCTTGTTGAGCTTGGCGTGAACCGCCAGCAGCTCGGTTAGCTCGTCAGCACGCTGCACCACCGCAGCAATGGTGTCAGCCACGACGGCTCCTTTGCCGGACTTGGCCAGGACGGACGTAAGCAGCAACGGGACGTGACGCAGGTTGCCCTGGGTGCGGGCCTCAATGGCAATCTTGGCCACCGTCTGGCCCGGCAGCTGGGCAGCGAGCTTCATGATGCGGCCGGCAATTTCCTCTCCGTCCTCATAGAACTCATTCTCCCATAGGAGGCATGACATGACGGAGCGACGCAGAGCCTGCTCAACCGTCATGGGCGCGGCTTTGCCGCCTTCGTAGGTTACTCCGTGATTGATTGCAGCTTTGACATTCTTGCGCATGGTCACCTCCTGTTGAGGTGCCCATAGCAGTGGTGAGGAAAAGGCGAACGCGGCTATGCCCAAACCAACCGGGCACTACCCAGACTATAGTCCAGATAGTTGGAGTCGAACCAACGAAGTAACCGCCTTCTACGCCATCACCACCGCTATGAGCACCAGTTAGGCCCATGGCAGCACCTGAGCAATGCGGGTACCGGGAACAAACGGCCACGGTACGTAGGTGCTCTACCACTGAGCTACCGGCAAGTCGCCCTGCCGAGTGGGATTCGAACCCACGACCACCCGCTCCATATGCGAAGTATCCGTGATCTACGCCACAGCACCCGCACTGCTCGGTGCCTGGGAACAAACGTGTGCGGCATCTCTCGATTTCTGAACGAAGTAGCCGCGCACTACGCCACAGGCGGCGGCACTCATAAAACAACTTTTTGCGCTATGCAACAAGTATTTTCGATGACTAAAAATGCTTGCTGTCCCAGAATCTTGACACCCAACATGCGATGCTATACTCATCCCACCCCAGCAGACACATGCGATTGTTGGGGAGTGCCGGAATGCCTTGGATATGCGCAATGACAAAGCCCAATTCTGAGGCTATTGCTGCGCAGAACCTGATGCGACAAGGGTATGAGCCCTACTACCCGCGCTGCCTGCAAACTAACAAAAAGCACCCCAGCCAACCCCCTTCAGTGGTACCCCTGTTTCCACGTTACATCTTCATCCTGGTCTTTGGCACGTGGTACCCTATCAGGAGCACACGTGGGATCACCCGTCCGCTGATGGGTGAGGATGGGCCACAGATCATTCCAACAATTGAAATTGAGGCGTTACGTAAGCGGGAAGATAAAAAGGGGCTGATCAAGCTGCCCTTACCCTCTGAGTTTACTTCTGGAGATAAAGTGAAGGCTGCCAGCGGCCCATTTGCGGGACAGTTGATGGTCTATGAGGGCATGACGGCACGGGAACGTTGTCGGGTACTGGCTGATTGGTTGGGTCAGAAGGTTCACGTTGAGCTAGACGAGAAAGTTCTGGTTGCGGCGTAGCGTAAGCGAGTTGGGTTGGCAGAACTGCACGGGAACCGAAGGGTTGCCCGTGCGGTAGCGTTTCTGGAGCGATTTATGTCAGAAGGTAACGGATACGTCACCGGCAAGGTCAAGTGGTTCAGTGCTGACAAAGGCTATGGTTTCATTCAGCTTCCTGGCGGAGGACTCGACATCTTTGTTCACTCAAATCAATTGCGTAAATCAGGCATAGACCGAGCCCTGATTGAGGGTGAAAGGGTGCAGTTTATTACCAGCAAGGGGCCTAAGGGCTCGTTTGCTATTGATCTCAGCTTAATCGACTTAACTAGAGGGTTGCCTAATGCCAACGCTGTACGTGACTGAATTCCCGTCGGCTGCTGTCGATCAGGGGAGGGCTATGCCAGTGGCGTTTGCTGGTACGGAGGTCACACAAATTGTGACTATTAGTGGTGCTTCAACTCCTACCATTGCGTTTGCAGAAACTACTCGGCTAGTCCGTTTGCACACTGATTCCATATGTTCTATCAAATTTGGTACTAATCCTACGGCGTCGACCAGTACAGCGCGCATGGCAGCTAATCAAACTGAGTATTTCGCTGTGCAGCCGGGCGGCGGTATGAAAGTTGCGGTCATTACCAACACCTAAAGGGGGCTCTTATGCTTACCCTGATTCCAGGGCTTCAGCCATCAGATCTTCAATCTACGGCCGGCATTCTGTCGTTGTTGGCCATGCTGGCGGACGACAAAGCGACACGTCAGCGCTTGGACGAACTAAAGGCGGCAGCGCAGCTGGCTGAAGATGCTATGAATAATGCTCGTGCCGCTGAGGCCAAGGCAGTTGAGGATAGAAAGGTGGCCAATGCCAAAATGGCTGAGGCTGAACATTATCTAGCCGACGCCACCCAGAAGCTGCGAGTAGCCGAAGGCGCTTCGCAATCACTTGCTCAACGTGAGCTTCAGCTGGATCAGGATAGAGCAAAGGTATCCCAACACTTGCAGCGTAGTCAAGCTGAGCAGGAGGCTGTAGCCGCTCGGCGAGTAGCAGAATTTGAGGCTTCGGCCAAGGCCGTTGCGCAAGCTCAGGCCACTGTCGAACAACGCGCGCGTTCTGTGCAGGATGACCTTGCGGCGCGCACCAAGGTTCTTGATGAGCGTGGGGTAGCCCAAGATGCCAAGCAGGCGGAACTGACTGCTGAGGCTGAACGTTTGCGCATCTTGCGTCAGGATCTTGAGGCCAAGCTTGAGAGATTGCGAGCTGTTGTGGCGTAGTCATGTTGCATGTGCCTCAGCGATCTATTTTGCCGGCGCCGCGTCTTTGGATACCACCGGAGCGACCACTATTGGCGGCGGCGCCTAGTTGGTATATTGCAGGAAATGAGCGGGGACGTGGTGCTGCGATTATTGGAGGTGGGGGCGCGGCGCCTGCATGGACAGCGACGGCAAATCCGGCGATCGTCAATAACGGCTTCGGGACCTCAACCACTACCTTCACTAATCAGGCCATTGGAACGGCCTCCGCAGACCGGATAGTTGTTGTTTTTGGGTCCTCCACGTTCAACCCTACAACTGGGGTTACCTGTGGCGGAAACGCCATGACCTTGGCGGTGCAGTCCGATCCTGCCGGGACACAGGATGCCAGCGTTTGGTATCTGAACGTTACGACCGGGACCACGGCTACTATTGTTGTGGAAGGGGGCATTCAATTTGTTGGCATAACTGTTGGCATTTTGACGGGAGTAACAGCGACGCCAACGACTACCGCGATTGACCCATCTGAAAGTGGAGGTGATCCATATACGACGACAACGGCATTGACAGTCCCTTCTACGGGATTTGGATTAGTTGTCCTAGGAAGCAACAGCACGGCTGTTCCCTTTACGTGGAATGTTGGCACAAGAGATTTCAGCACAACTTCGGCCGGCATGTCAATTGAGACTGGGTTTATTAGTGCATCAGGAAGTCAGACGCCATCAATTTCCGGTCCAGGATTTGCATCGACATACATAGCTGCCGCGACTTGGGGGCCATGACGCATGGCTATAACATGGCAGACTCTCAAGGTGGGAGCAGGTGGTTTCGTTACTGGCGGTGATATTGCTGCTAATGGGACCAAGATTTGCCGTACCGACGTTGGCGGCGGCTATCGGTGGAACGGGTCTGCTTGGATCCAGCTTGTTACCACTGCTTCTATGCCTGCGCTTTATTCTGGCGAAGGTGCCTTTACTGGTATCTATGAAATCTGCATCGCGCCAAGTAATACGGCGCGGTTCTATATGCTGTTTGGGACGGAAACTGGCTCGCCAAATCAGCGTGTTTTCAGGACGGAGGATAGTGGCACAACATGGGCTGTTACGAACTTTGCGGCAGTTCAGGGTTGCGGCTCCAATGACCAGAGTGGAGTCAGCCCACGAACATTCGGCCGTAAAATTGCGGTTGATCCAAATAATGCTGATGTGTGCTATGTTGGAACCGCTCTTAATGGTCTGAGAGTTACAGACGATGCTGGCGCAACGTGGGCCACTGTAGGTGATGTTCCTACCTCAGCGAACAACGGTGGGGTGCTTATCGCGTTTGATTCCTCCTCTAGCGTTGTTGGAGGAAAAACGCAAATCATCTATGCGTCGAGTTATGGCAATGGTGTCTATCAAACGACTAATGGTGGCACTTCGTGGACGCTGACCACCAGTTCGCCGACTACTCATCGGCACGTGATCTGCGATCAGGCTGGGTCAGTCTATTTATGCGATAACTCTGGCGGTGCCACCAGCCTGCAAAGGTTTGAAAGTGGTTCTTGGGCTACCGTGACTGGGGCTGGTGCCGCCATCGTAGTGGCCGTCGATCCCGCTGATGTGAACCACATTACCTGTGGCCGTGGCGGTGGTGAGATCAGTTCATCAGCCAATCACGGCACGACTTGGACCGGGTATCCCAACAATACCCCGCTCACAACTTGGACCTCAACGGATATCCCATGGTTGGCCTGGGCGCTGACCAACTCAATCGGCTTCATGTCCACGGGCGATATTCGGTATGATCCGAGCCAATCGAACAAAGTATTTTTCTTTGAGGGCATTGGCGTCTGGACGATCACACCGCCAGCGTCTGGAGGGATAGGACTAGCGTGGGTTACGCAATCGGCCGGCATCGAGGAACTGGTTGCCAACCAGATTATCTGCCCACCGGGCGGCAAGCCAGTGACGGTGTGTTGGGATCGACCATTCTTTTATCTCAGCAACCCGACACGAAGCACGTACCCCTCCACATACGGCCCCACGGCGGATTTCAACTTCGGCGCGGCAATCGACTGGGCATCATCCAACCCCACGTTTCTGATCGGGGCGGCGGACACCGCCTCGGGTAAATCGACCGATGGCGGGCAGACATGGGCTGCCTTTGCCAGCGAAGCACCGCAGGGTAACGGGGGCTGCATCGCAGCGAGCACGACCACGAATTACGTCTGGGTGCCGAGCAATAGCCCGAGCGCGATATTCTTCACGACAAATGGCGGAACCTCGTGGGGCAACCCTACTGGCCTTCCCTCGAATGGTTGGCCGACAAGCTTTGCCATCGATCGGCATATCGTCTGTGCCGATCGGGTGACGGCGAATAAGTTCTATTTGTACAATAATAGCCCAACACTTGCAGGCATCTACACATCCACGGACAGCGGCGCGACGTGGACTCGCACTCGGGTTGGGTTTTTCGCGAGTGAGGGCGTGGACGGATTTGCCGCCAAACTGCGCACTGTTCCTAATAATGCCGGCAATTTGTTCTATTCAGCTGGGGACGTTGGTGGCAGCGTCACTGGCAGTTTCTACAAATGCACGGATGGTGGGACAACCTTCAATGCCGTGGCCAATGTGCTGGAGGTTCGTTGTTTTGGCTTTGGTGCAGCTAAACCGGGTGGTGTTGGATATCCAGCAATTTTCATTGTTGGTTGGGTGAACGGTATTGCTGATACAGACTACGGTATTTGGCAGTCTGACGATGCATCAGCGAGTTGGTTTCGTATTGCAACATTTCCGAATAATAGCTTTGATACCATCAAATGGATTGAAGGTGATATGAACACCTATGGGACGGTGTATTTGGGAATGCAAGGAACTGGTTTTTTAGTTGGATCTGAGGACTCGTCTGCTCCTGTCGCATTGCCGCGCTTCAGGGGACGTAACTTCACTTACGCCACTGGCGATTGGTACCCGGTTCGATAAATGTCCGAAACACCAAAAATTGTAGTATTAGACGATCCTCACCCGATACTGCCTCGGAAAATGAACCCTGCATTGTTGGCGGTGCAGGTGGACAACCCGCCATTTGGCGGACTGAGCAAACGTATGCTCAGTTGGGGCGTCAGCCCGTACCGCATCATTCCGCAGGGCGGTGCACAGCTAATTCAGTCGGTGGACAATCCACCATGGCGTATCCCAGGTGCTTACTCAGCGTGGCTCAGTGACGTTCTTGCAGCTTGGCAGCCAACTATACCGGTGCAGCAACTTCCTAGGAAGGTGCCAACTGTCGGCCCGGTGCCAGATGCCCCGCCTATTTGGGGTACTCAACAGGCTATCAGGGCTGAGATACTTCAGCTGAGCCAACCATCAATCTGGCCGTATATTTCGATGGGTGCGGCTCAGCCGTACACGCCACGTAAACTAGCGCCACAGATTACTGCTGTTCGAGTTGATGACCCACCATTCAATGGGCGTTTGTTTCAGCCATATATTGCCGACGCAACACCTTTTCAGCAGGTAAAGATCAGAATAATTCAGGCCGGGGCAGCCGCTGCCCAACAGTCTGTATTTTCTCGTATTTTGCAGTCCTGGCAGCCTGAGCTTTTGCCGCCTCAGAGGCCTAGGTTGCTGCCGCCTCAGATCACTGCTGTACAGGTGGACGATCCACCCTTTAAGGGCCGCTTGTCTCAGCCATATATTGCCGACGCGACGCCTTTTCAACAGCCAAAGGTTAGGATAGTTCAGGCTGGAGCCGCCCCGGTAGCCGAACAGGTATCATTTTATCGAATTCTTCAGGCTTGGCAACCGGAACTGGCGCTGCCGCAAAGGCAGCGGCTACTGTCACCGCAGATTACAGCAGTGCAGGTGGACAATCCGCCACCAAACGCACGCTTTCAAGCGACGACTCAGAGCATGCTGAGTGTGTGGTTCCCGCCTATAGTGCCGCAGCAGCCCTTAAGGTTCTACCCGCAGGAATTTGTTCCGCCGCCGCTTGGTGGTGAATTGCCTCACAATCCATATTTCTTGGTGAATATGGGCATGTTCTCGAATAGGTGAGTGATGGACGAAGCACCCCCAAACTACAGCTTCCAACAGTTTCCATTTATGAAGCCGCAAGGCCCAACCATGCCGGTGACTGAGCCTTATGTCAGCATTCCTCCGGCTTTGGTTATCAGGGATAATGAGGGGGCGTTGTGGACGTTGGGTTTTGACTACAGCGAGACTGAATGGCGCGGCGGCAAGTACGAATATGATGTTGTGCGCAACGGCCGCAAGACGGGTGAGTTTGCCCGACATATTGAATTCTTGAAAGGGAAAGTGGTCATTCACGGTGCCGATGGGCGCCGGGTATGGAATGGTCGCAAATTCGTCTAGCAGGCGTGCGTGCCCATCACGCTGCCCGTGGGCAGGGTACCTGAGCGCTGTCGATAGAGACGACGCGCATAATTTAGGAGAAAGCCTATGCGAGAGTTTAGCATCTCTGCGGGCGGCATCACCGTCTCTGGTGTGACGACGCTCATCTTTCTTAACCCACCAGCTGCTCCAAGCGTCAACATTGAGTTCTTGCGGTACTGGATCAGTCAGTCGGCCAACGCCACCTCGGCGCAACAACGTGTGCAGCTGGTTACCCAGGTGACCGGCTTCCCGACTGTGACTTCGGCTACCCCAGCGAAGCTGAAGCCGGCTGATCCAAATGCCTCAGTGATCACTGGTGGTACTGCCGGTGCGGTCGGTACTGCTGGCACCAATGCCACCAACGAGGGCACTGGCGCCAAGACAGCGGTGTGGGATGATGCCTTCAACGTGCTCAATGGTTGGTTGTCCATCCCGACCCCGCCTGAGTCGCGCATCATACCTGCCGGCCTTACTTCAGGCCAAGGGCTGTACTTCCCGGTTGCGCCAGCTACGCTGACCAACTGGGCGTTTGGGCTTGTGTTCCGCGAAGTGTAATCGGGAGTGGTCATGTCAAAACGTATCTTCACGGCCATGCCGTGCTATTCAGGTCAGGTTGGTGTCCACACTACGCAATCGCTGCTTTGTGCTCAGCACGAGGCAGCGAAGCGTGGTTGGGAAATGTCGCCCTATAACTTCTACGCCCGCCAGGGTGATGCGGATGTGTCGTGTGCTCGCAACGTACTCATGCAGAAGTTCAGATCGACCGACTGTACCGATCTGTTCTACGTTGATAGTGATGTCTCGTGGGCACCCGGTGATTTTGAGCAGCTCTTCAGTCATGATGTTGACTTTGTGGGCGGCATCTACCGTCAGAAGTCTGATGATGTTGAGAGCTATTCTGTTGAATGGCCTGAGAAGCGTGAACTGCGCACCGATCCGGGCAGCGGAAAATCCATCCTAGCTGTAAAGACAATGGCGGGCGGTATGTGGCGCCTCAGCCGTGCATGCGTTGAGAAAATGGTTGAGAACGAACCGAGCTATTTCTTTGACAAGGATCTACCGGATGTGAAGATACCATGGGTGTTTGAGTTCTTCATCGACAAACCCAATCACATCAGGCGATCTGAGGACGTCAACTTCTGCAACGTGTGGCATAAGCTTGGTGGCAAGATTTGGGTGGACCCCTTGCTAAGGGTGGATCATACTGGCAGCAAGGTGTACAAAGGCTTTCTGCTTGAGGCGCTGCGCCGTGAATCTCTGATCGCGCAGGCGGCCGCTAAGGCCATCATTCCTGGGCAGCGCACTGTACTTGAAATGGCCAAGGATCAGTTAGCGGGACAGGCGTCATGAAGCTGACGATCAATTTGTGCACACGTGATCGTCCAGCCCTGCTGGTCAACACACTTAACAAGACGTTGCCAAATATCAAGGATAATAACACGTGTCTGATGGTGTCAATTGATGACGACGATGAAAAATCGGTTGCTGTGGCTAAACAGTATGGCGACGATATTCTGCTGAATATCAAGCCGCGCGAGGATTCCTTGGGTGAGAAGTTCAACCGTGCGCTTGAGGCACCGGCTGATGTGTATCTCTACATGGTGGACTACGCACCGATCTTGACCAAGGGCTTTGATCAGCTGGTTCTTGACGCGGCCTGTCAGTTTCCCGATGGTGTGGGTTGTGTTTACACCAACATGGCCAATGCCACCTTTCCAGCTACGCAAGCGGTCACTGCCAAATTGGCTGAATTTATGGGTTTCATCTACCCACCTTACTTCCCTTACTGGTTTATTGATCATTGGGTGGACGAAGTGGTCAGAATGATCGACAGAATTGTTTATGCTGATGTTAAGATGGATCATTGGACCCACCGACCTGGACAGACCACAGGGATGCGAGAGCCTGAATTTTGGGCGGCCTTCTTTGATGCTTGCCACGGCATGAGGCGGGCCACGGCTGAGAAAATAATTTTCTCACACAAGTTTCAAGAACTCGGGTGGCGGAGGAAGCTGTTGCGTAGGAACTTCCCGTTGATTGAGCAACGCTCACAGTGGATCAACAACTTTGTCAGGGCCGAGGCCTACAATATTGAGAAGAGCCGTGGGGAACAAGATCCACTTGACGAACGCTACCAACGGATAAAGGCCAAGGCGGTGGCCAAGATGCGGGAAATTGTGCAAGAGCTTGAGACCCAAGAAAGCGCTGCCTGATGCCCGTGCCCGGCCTGACCGAGATTACAACCACCACCCTCCGTAACAGGAGCAAAACCATGCCTTCTACATCCCCCAAGCAGAAGAAAACCATGTCGGCTATTGCCCATGGCTGGAAACCTACGGGCAGTGCCTCGAGCATCCCGGTGAAAGTAGCCAAGGAATTCCATGCTGCCGACAAGAAGAAGGGTTATGATAGGAGTGGACATCATCCTGGCAACCCTGGCTTTAATCGTGAGGGTAAGCCACCTTATGCCTCATACAATGCTGGGGCACACGCTTCACAGCCCCAAGGTCACTCTATCGGAAATGCTCCAGAGATGGAGCGTCATACCAAGCACCAAACCTTCGCTCAGGAGGCTACTGAGCACCACGGCGCACAGAAAGGACA
>ERZ1292637.1393-Hain-H14-01um-R3-1393-length-10323-cov-5_pt1 | contig 10323 bp, 12 predicted proteins | sample MGYA00564405_ERZ1292637 | MGnify/ENA primary metagenome ERZ1292637 (study PRJEB36523, sample SAMEA6512645) | groundwater metagenome | collected 2019-01-09 | study: AquaDiva: Metagenomics assemblies of 32 groundwater samples | reverse complement strand
CAAGCTAAAGAGCTGGGAACGGGCAAAAGCCGCCTGGAAGTTCTGGAAAGCCTTGGGCTGAAGAACCTCAGTGTAGCGCCTATCCACCGGGTCGAGGATGGCATCAACGCGGTTAGGGTGATGATCCCGAAATGCTGGATGGATGCCACCAAATGCGCCCGGGGAATCGACGCGCTCAAGCTGTACCGCGCAGAGTACGATGATAAGCTTCAGGCGCTGCGCCCACGGCCTGTTCATGACTGGGCCTCCCATGCCGCAGATGCCTTCCGGTATCTCGCCATGACGTTGGATGGGGTAGCGACCAAGCAGGGCTTTCACCGGCAGATCGAGTACGCAAGGGCGGGGGTGGTGTGATGTGGCAGCCTCGTAACGAGCGCCCCATCAATCCGGAAATCAAGATGCCGGTGACATGCTGCGATTATGGGCCGTATCACTGCTTCTGTTTTGCCAAAAGCCAGCCTGGCTGCGAATATCTCCGCATCATACGCGAGCATGTCGATGCCCAAGATGTCCAACGGTGACCTCAAGGCCCTACTAGGGAACGAGAAGGCCGCAGCCCTGTCCGGCATGTCGGCGTCCAAGCTATCCGAGGACCGCTCAAAGGCGATGGACTATTACCTCGGGGACATGTCGCGCGACCTTCCGTCGCAGGACGGACGTTCCAGTGCGGTTTCAACCGATGTCAGCGACACCATTGAAGGGCTGATGCCGACGCTGATGGATATCTTCACGTCAGGGGATGAGGTGGTGAAGTTCAATCCTGTCGGGCCAGAGGATGTGGAGGCTGCGGACCAGGAGACTGACTACATCAACCACGTGTTTATGGAGGAGAATCCTGGCTTTCTGGTGCTCTACAGCATGATCAAGGATGCGCTGCTGTCCAAGGTTGGGGTTGTGAAGGTTTGGTGGGAGACGGAGGAGCGCGAGGAAAAGCAGACGTACTACGACCTGGACGATCAGCAGTTCGCAATGCTGGCGGCGGACGAGACGATGGAAATCGTGGAACACACGGCTAAGGATAGGCCGGGCGAGGCCGACGATAGGCCAGCCGCTGGCGCCGATTACTGATTTAACCCTACTTTCCAAAGGTGACCTATGGGGCTGCCCGCAATTTGCGAGGGCGATCTTCGCTTGGTCAAAAATGCCCCTAGAGTGCTTGATATCCGCCTTGCGGAGGCGCTGGAATTCGCCCAGTCGCGTGACATCAGAAAGCTGATCCAGACCAATTTAAATGAACTGGCGGGCTACTCAGAGGTTTGCGCCGTAGCGACGCAAACCTCTGAACAAGGCGGCCGACCTGGCAAAGAATACTGGCTGACCGAGGAGCAGGCGTTGTTGATCTGCATGCGGTCGGATGCGCCGCGGGCGCTCGTTGCTGAGCACTTCGGTACATCAGCCGCCACGGTCGCCCGCGGATGGGACAGATACCGGAAGTACGTGCAATCTGGCGGCGCGGAAACGTGCTTTGAGGAAGCCGAACGGGTGGAGGCTTTGAAGAATAGGCGACACCCTATTACTTAGCACAATCAATCTCCAGCAATCTCCAGCCCGTGACTTTCTGGCGGGCTGGTCTATGTCTCCTATCACCTACAGGCGCCACTTGGCAGGAGAAGGCACCGATGCAAATTGAGAAGACAACGCTTTCCATTGCAGAGTTTGCCGCCCGTCACGGGATCAGCAAGCGAACGGTTCTCCGGGAATTGAAGCGGAAACGGCTTCCGCACCGGAAGCTTGATAGGCGCACGCTCATTACTCAGGACGATGAGCGGCAATGGCTTGAAGCATGCCGAGCGGCGTGATCCTCCCCGACATCGGAAACGAAAACCACGTGTTTATGGAGGAGAATCGATGGAAATTGTTGAGCACACCATGAAGGATAAGCCGGGCGAGGGCGGAACCGCACAGGCGGGAGGATACTGATGCGCGATCGTGATGTACTTTCAGAGGCGGCAGAGTTAATCCGAGAGCGCGGTTTTTGCCAACGGCGTCTTCACGATCCCAACGGCTGCTTGTGTGTGCTGGGCGCAATACTAACAGTCCTGGGCATTTCAACGGACGACGATTGGGACGAGGAGAAAGAGAATCTCTCGGTTGTCCGTGGGCTGTCTGCGATCATGGGTGGCAATTGGGCATCGCTGTCAAATTGGAATGACAAAAAGGGCCGCACGAAAGAGGAGGCTATTAAGTTTTTGCAGGACGCCGCTGCTGATGAGTCCTGGGACATATGGGGCGATGATGGCAGTAGGCGGTTCCAGAAATATGTGAACGGCAGACTGGTTAGAGATGCTCGCTCCGACGCCGCTTACTGAGGCCCCCACAAAGTGGCATGACGTAACCGTCGTTTGCAAGACCCAGTACGAGTGCGCGCGCGTCTGTGGCGTAGCTCCCGAAGAGTTTGGCATCAGCTCGAGCGCCCGCAGTATTCAGGATGCCGGTTATGCCTACCATGAACTGGTGGACAAGTCCGAGTCGGACCTGATCGAGCAGGGCTATGATGAGGATGTCATCAAGGCGCTGCCGACCTACAGCGGCGCTTCAACTGGCGTTGAGGAGCAATCCCGTAGCACCGTAGACGAGAACAACAGCGGTCTCGGCGATGAGGGGATGAACCCCGCCAACCGGAAAATCAAGGTCACCGAGCACTACGTCAAGATGGACTATGAGGGGGATGGAAAGGCCCGCCTCTATCGGGTGACGACTGGAGGGGATGACGGCGTGATCCTCACCCGAGACGGAGAGGATGACGTTGTCGAGGTAGATCACATCTGCTTCGCCGCCATGACACCGGTGATCGTGACGCATAGGTTCTTCGGCCGGTCCATTGCCGATCTCGTGATGGATATCCAGCGCATCAAGACGGCGCTGGTCAGGGGCCTCCTCGACAACCTGTACATGCATAACCTGCCGCGTCCGGTCATTTCCGAGCAGGGCGCCGGTGACTCCACTCTGGACGACCTTCTGGTTGCTCGGCATGGCGCACCTATTCGGGTCAAGGGCGACGTGAACGCTGCGCTTCAGTGGCAGGTCGTCCCGGACATCACGGGGGCTGTTTATCCTGCACTGCAATATATGGACGCCACGAGGGAATGGCGGACCGGCGTATCAAGACAAGGCCAGGGCGTAGACCCCGAGGCGTTGCAAAATCAGGTCGCGACCATCGCGAACCAGATGGAGGACGCATCAAAGGCCAAGGTCAAGCTGATCGCCCGCATCTTTGCCGAGACCGGCATTCGGGACCTGTTCAGCCTGCTGCATGCGACCATCCGGAGACATGGTAGCCAGCCTCAAACAGTCCGGCTCCGGAACAAGTGGGTCAACGTAGACCCGCGGGAGTGGAAGTCCCGCCAGGACATGACCATTCAGGTTGGGTTGGGGGACGGCAACAAGACCCAGCAGCTAGCCGCGACCTTGAAGCTTGCTGAGTTGCAGACGCAAGCCGTTGCGGCCGGCCTTGTGAGTCCTAAGAACCTGTTCAATACCGCCAAGAAGTATTGCAAGCTCATCGGTGAGAGGGACCCGGAACTGTACTTCACGGCACCGGGGGGCCAGCCACAGGACCCCGCTTCTGCACCGATCCCGCCGCCGCAGGACCCGAAGCTGATTGAGCTCCAAGCCAAGAACGAGATCGAGAAGACGCAGGCGCAGGCGGATATTGCTACGCAGAGGGATAAGACGCAGACCGAAGCTAAGGTGGCTCAACTAAAGTTCCAGTTCGAAATGACGATGGAGGAGAAGCGTTTCGAGCTCGAGAGGGAACTCAAGCTGTTAGATGCGCAACTGCAAATCCGCAAGCATGATTCTGAAATGGCAATGCAGAAGCAGATGCATCAGCAGGGTATGCAGCAGAAGTCTGCGGACCATGTCATGAAAACCGAGCAGGCCAAGCAGAAACAAGAGGAAGGCCCGAAGGCGGCCATTCAGGTCAAGCACAGCGCCGATGAGATGACCGGTCCGTTGGGGGAAATGCTGACGGCGTTCTCCAAGAGCCTTGCGGATCATGCTGAGCGGCAGGGCGAGAGCCAGAAGATGCAGAACGAGGTTTTGGCACAGGCGATGAAGGCCATGGGCGCGCCAAGGCGGGCACGCAAGAACAAGGATGGGTCGTGGCAGACCGAAACGGTGCAGTAAATGCCCACCTACACGCTCAGCGGCGTAACCCGCAATGCCAATGGGGCGCCACTGCCGAGCTGCAACGTCATGGTGTTCAACACCTCGGACGAGGCGTTCCTCGGCGAGTCCACATCTGACGGGTCGGGGGCCTATAGCGTAACGCTCTCGTCCAGCACATCGGCCTGCTTTGCGGTGGCCTATCTGACCGGAAGCCCTGACGTGGCGGGGACGACGTTGAATACTCTCGTTCCGGTGACCATACCTGATCCTGGGGTTGGCGGTAGTTGGTATTGGCTGGGCTTCTGATGAATGACCGACATCTTCCTCTACCCGGTCCCGGCCTTCGTCGATCCGAACGACATAAAGCTGTTAATTGTCACCTCGGCACAGAGGGAAGTAGAGACTGATACCGGTGCCGGCGGTGTCATAGGTGGTGGTTGGTTCTCCAAGAAGCGCTGGCATGATCTCAATGAATTGCGCCGGGCCGCTCGCGACCTTGCGGTCCGCGCCCAGGAGGCTAGGCGGAAGAAGGATCGGGAACCTCTTCAACGCGCAGCAAGGCTGGCGGAAGAGGTCGCTGAAGCTGCGGCATCTGCGCAGCTAGAACAGCTAAATGAGGTCAACCGCCTCCAAAGGCTTATTGAGGCCGCGGCTGGTGCCGCAAAGTTGGCTTTCCGCGTTGCAGAGGCCGACGAGGCCGCAAGAATAGCGCTGGCATTTCTGAAAGAGATAGAAGAGGAGGAGGAGGCCGTGGCCTTCTTCCTGTTGAACTGATGGCGATGGTGACGGACGTTCATATCAGCTCTGGCGTTGCCGACACCGGTACTGGCAGCGTCTATACGTTGACGCACATCGCTAATCTGATGGGCGAGGTCTCGTCCACCCCTACTTCAAGTACGCAGCTTGACCGGTTGCGGCTGATCCAGTTGGGGGTGGATTCGACGGCAGCGCAACTTGCCGGCTCCGTTCTCGTCAGGGGCTCTCTTAACAATGTCTCAAGCGTGGGGACGGTCTCTGCGGTCACGACCATTGGGACGGTGAACACCGTCAGTGCTGTGACCACGGTTGCTGCGGTGACGACGGTTGCGGCTGTAACGACAGTTCAGACTGTAAACACGGTCTCTGCGGTCAACACCGTTGCTGCCGTGACCTTGGTCAATACAGTGAATACGGTCAGTGCCGCCACTATCGTTGCGGTCCCGGCCGATCCGTTTGGTACCAATGCAGACGCGGCCAGCACGTCCGGCTCTCTCAGCTCCAAGGCGCGTGCAATCGCAACGGCGTGGGGCACGACGGCTCTAGATAGCGGCGTGGGCTCTGGTGGTACTAGGACTATCCGGGTTGCCATCGATACCTCGCAGGTTAGCTCGCTGGCGACCGCGGTGCAGTCCGTTGCCGGCGGCGTCCATATGGTAGCCTTGCCCACTGATCAGACGGTTCTTCCGGTTGCGCAGGACGGAAACAAGATATTTCTTGGGACGGCCAGCACGGCCCCGGTGTTCTCGCAGGCCACCACTTCCCTTGCAGCAACTCAGATTGTTGCCAGCACATCGGGCAAGAAAATACGCGTGATGAACGCGGCCCTACATGGGAATGGTGTGGTGAATGCCAAGTGGCAGTCGTCTACGACGGTTGACATTACCCCGGTTGCCCCAGTCGGATCGAACTACGGCTATGTCCTTCCATTCAGTCCCATCGGCTGGTTCGAGACGGCGGCGGGCTCGGCTCTGAATCTGAGTTTAGCGCCTTCAAATGTGAACGTCGGCGTTCACATCGCGTATGTGCTGGTATGAGCCTGCTCAGAGCTGGGGCCGGGCGGCCCTTTGATGCGGCGGCGGCGGCCCCCGTTGCAGTAGATGCCGTTGGCTCGGCCGATGTCACCAATTTCCCTGGTGGGACCAGCGTTAACTTCAACAATCTGACCGTGGGAGCCGGCGCCAACCGAGCGCTGCTGGCGATCTTCTGCTTCGGCAACAATGCGTCGCCGCCGACGAGCATAAGCGTCACTTGGAATGGTGTGGGGCTGACGCAGATTGCAAATACCCTTGTTCACGACGGAACGGACATCGGAATCGTGATGTTCGGTTTGGCAAATCCGGCCTCGGGGAATCAGACGCTCGCGTTCTCCTGGACGGGTACGCAGGCATATTCGGTCGATGCAATATCGTTCACGGGGGTTGATCAGAGCACGCCATTTACAAACGGTGTTAATGCGTCGGGGGTGGGCACGACGCAAAATCCCGGCACGATAACAAGCCCGGTCGGCGACTATGCCGCTGCGGCTTTCGCCAGCACGGTCACTTACAGCGCAGTTGATCCAACTCAATTGTTTCAGGACACGGGCGCATCATTTCCGGTTGGTGCTGCAAACTACACGGCCGGCACTGGAACACTAGCGCTCACGACTACCACCGCTTCGTCAACTAGGTGGGCTGCGTCGGGCGTGAATGTGAAGCAGGGATGACGGCCTGGGGCATCAACGTTTACTGAGGACGCGCCTCGCAAGACTGCGCAGTCCAATGACTGCCAGGATGCAGGCGAAGATCGTTCGCATGATATCGCCGTCCGTCTGGAAGGGTGCTTCCGGGCGCTCTGGATAGGGCTTCTTGTCCATGGCTTGGATCAAAGCAGGTTCCGTAAGCAATGGCAACTACGTGGCGTCCTGTAAAAATAGGAGGCGGCGGGTTCATCAGCGGCATTGACATCGCCCCGGATGGCAAGAAGGTCTGCCGCACCGATACTTACGGCGCGTATCTCTTTAATGTCGGCACAGGGCTGTGGGAGCAGCTCGTCACATCGCTATCGATGCCGGTGGCGGATGCCGGGGTAGGAACCGGCGTTGGCGTCTACGAGATTGTGATTGCGCCGAGCAACACCGCTCGGTTCTACATGACCTACAACGGCTATGTGTTCCGCTCGGATAACAGCGGGGCGACATGGACGCGAACGGCATTCACGCAGGATACGGACGCCAATCCAAACGATTCCTTTCGCGGCTTCGGCCCGAAGATGGCGGTTGATCCGCAGAACGCGGACATCGTTTATGTCGGTGTCCCGAGTGGATTGTTCGTCACTGAGAACGCCGGGACCTCGTGGGCCGAAGTCGGTGGACTCGCCAGTCCGTCGCCGGTGGCAGCCGGCATCATTGTTGCGTTCGATCCAAATTCAAGCGTAGTCAGCAATGAGAAGCAAGGCATTTATGCTTCGGTATATGGAACCGGTGTCTATCGCTCAACGAACGGCGGCACGTCATTTGCGCTGACCTCGGGCACGCAAACCACGCACCAGGCCATGTCGGTCAGCACCGATGGACAGGTGTATCTGACCAGCAACGCTGGGAACAACAACGTATACGTCTTCGACGGCTCGTGGACGACGCGATCGATTGGAAGCGGAGGTCTCAACATTCTTGCCGCGGCGGCTGATCCCGGCACCGCTGCTCGGGTCGTGGCCTGGGATAGCGATGGCAACCTTAGCATCTCGGCCGATCATGGTGCGACCTGGACGGGCAAGGGCACGCACACCATCGACACCACGGACATTCCGTGGCTGGGGTATACCAACGGCGGCGGCGGGGCCTACTCTCTGTTTGGGTCGGTGATCAAATTCGACCCTTCGGTCTCAAACACTCTTTACGGAGGTTATGGCTTCGGGGTTGTACAATGTGCCCCGCCGAGCACGCAGACGGCGGTCACATGGACGGACATAACTGCTGGGATAGAACAGTTAGTAACGACCTGGATCGTGAGTCCTCCTGGTGGAAATCCTGTCGTCTCGGTCTGGGACCAGGGTGTGTTTACGATCACCAATCCCGATGCCTATCCTTCAACTAAGGGAGTAACGAACAATTCCGCCGGTTTAGGGATGGGCTGGGGTGTTGATTGGGCCGGCTCGACCATCGTCGCGCTGATCAATTGGTCGGGGATAGAGTATTCCGGACTGTCATCCAACGGTGGAAGCTCTTGGTCTCAGTTCGCCAGCACGTCATACACTCCGAACGGAAACCGCGGAGGCGAGATAGCCGCGGCATCTGCTACGAATTTTGTGCTGGTCTTGACGGACAACGGGGCAAATCCAAATCAGCCCTATTATACGACCAATGGTGGGACATCTTGGACCGCCATTACTATGTCAGGCGTTCCGACATCGGACACTACGGGTTGGAACAGCGCGTACTTCTTTAATCTTCACACACTCAGCGCCGACCGGGTTACGGCCAACACGTTCTACATTCACAACAACGGACTCGGAGCAGGCAATACCGGCGGCGGCGTCTGGAAGTCCACGGACAGCGGCGCGAACTGGACCAAGGTTTCCACGAGCGTCATGGGCGGGGCTACGGCCTTGCTCGCCAAGATGCGGACGGTTCCCGGTCAGGCTGGGCATCTCTTCCGTAGCTCCGGCAAGGCCAGCGGTGCGAACTTCCAACGCTCGACGGATGCTGGGGCAAACTGGACAAATGTGACCAACCTCACTGAGGTTTGGGCCTTCGGCTTCGGCAAGGAGGCGCCGGGGCAGTCTTACCCTGCAATCTATATCGCGGGGTACGTCAGCTCGGTTTGGGGTGTCTGGCGCTCGGATGATAATGCCGTGAGCTGGGTATCCTTGGGGGCCAACCCGCTCAACAGCATCGACCAGATTACTTGCGTCGAGGGCGACGCCAACACCTACGGGACGGTTTACATAGGGTTCCAGGGCTCCGGGTTTGCTTTTGGTTCTGAGGACTATGGGCGGGTTAATCCGTTCCGGTTTCACCGATGAATGACGACAAGATACAGCGGCAGATCAACGAGGCCGCCCAGGCCGATGCGTTGATGAAGAACGAGTTCCTGTGGGAGCAGTTTGCGTACCTGGAAAACGAGTACACCAAGGCTTGGAAGGTAATGCCGGCCAAGGACACAGACGGCCGCGAGAAGTTGTGGCTGGCGGTTAATGTGGTCGGGAAGGTCAAGGACCATCTCCAGACAGTATTGAATGACGGAAAGCTTGCCAAGCGGGAGCTTGAGCGGCTGACGAGCAAGCAAGGATAGCTTATGAGCGATGTAGGCATTGATACCCCCGAGGTGCCGAGCGTTGTTGTGCCGGCCCCGTCCGGTGATACCCCGATCAGCCCGCGCGAGGCCGCGAGGGCGTTGGGTAAGTGGCGGCATGACCCCTCGAGAAGCCCTCGGGAGCCGAAAGAACAGCCCGTAGCAGTGGCAGACGCGCCGGCTGCGGAGGAATCGACCGCGCAAGTGGAAGACGCCGCACCTCCTGAACAGGAGACGACCGGCGAGACGCAGGTAGCCGACCCGGTCACAGAGCCGGCGATCGAGCCTCCGAGGTCTTGGACGAAGGAAGCCAGAGCGAATTGGGCAAAGCTCGACCCTGACACCCAGCGATTTCTGCTGGACCAGGACAGCCAAACCAGCGCGACGGTGAAACAACGTCTAAATGAGGCCGCCGAAAAGCTCAAAGGCTTGACGGCCAAAGAGCAACAGGTGGAACAGGCAAGGACACAGTACGAGCAAGCCCTTCCCATCCTACTTCAGACGCTGCAGGCACAGACGCAAGGCGACTTCGCCGACATCAAGACGCTTCAAGATGTCGAGCGGCTGTCTCGCGAGGACTGGCCACGTTATCTGCAATGGGACTTCCAGCAGAAGAAAGTCGCTGCGGTCGTCCAGCAGTTGCAGTCGGTCCAAGCACAGCGGTCTGAGGAGGACAAGAGGCGGTTTTCCGACTTCGCCAAGAAGGAAGGCGCATTGTTCCTGGAGAAGGTCCCCGACATGGCGGACCCCGCCAAGGCATCCGAGCTCCAAAAGGACGCCATGGCGACTCTGACGAGTGCGGGCTTTGAGGAAAATGAACTGGCGCGAGCATGGCAGGGCCACATCAACGTGCCCTTCCGTGACCACCGCGTCCAGTTGATGATTCACAAAGCTGCTCTATGGGACAAGGCGCAAGCCAAGGCGAAGACCGTCGTACAGAACGCCAAGCCTCTTCCTCCGGTTCAGCGGCCCGGCGCGGCGCAGCCCAAAGGGGCGGCACAAGCAGCGCAGATAGAAACCCTCGGCAAGAAAATCGATGGAGCGCGCAACTACACCGAAGGGGCGAAACTCGGGGCTCAATTGCTCCGCGCCCGCCGGGCCGCGCGCTAGAAAGGTACAGCTATGGCTGTCGATGTCGCTACCCATCTGACCTATTCCGCGATCGGAAATAGGGAAGACCTCT
>ERZ1292637.1392-Hain-H14-01um-R3-1392-length-10325-cov-10_pt1 | contig 10325 bp, 22 predicted proteins | sample MGYA00564405_ERZ1292637 | MGnify/ENA primary metagenome ERZ1292637 (study PRJEB36523, sample SAMEA6512645) | groundwater metagenome | collected 2019-01-09 | study: AquaDiva: Metagenomics assemblies of 32 groundwater samples | reverse complement strand
TGTCCAAAGCATCTAGTAGTTTAGGGTCAATCAGCTCGAAACGCAAGTGGTGTTCTGCCGCGTACCGAACGCTGTCCATGAAGTCGTCATAGAAACCGTCCTTCACGGGCTCCTCCTTGATGGACTTCCCCGCGACCGCCCGCCGCATGTGATAGCCCCCCTGGAAGGCTTCCACGATGTGGCGGACCTTGCGATGAATCAGGAATCGGGACTGCCCACATTTGCACTCCGGGAGCTTGAGGAAGTCCCGGATCATGCGCACTCCGGGTTCCACATCGCACTTCTTGTAGGAGAAGTTGAGGTTCCATGGGGCCCCGGCGAGGATATTGATGGGTCCGGGACCGGTATCGCTCACATGGGAGCCCGCGATATCCCCGTCGTCCTCCACCATGATCGTATCCAGCGTGGGCCAGACCGTCTTGGTGTAGCGGATCACCGACTCCGCGAATGGCACCGCCTCCACCATGCGACCATCCATCGCGTCCAGGATGGTCCAGTGGATTTCGGTCTTGCGACAGCGCCAGAAGGCGTGGAAGGACACGGCGGGATGTCTGAACCCGAAATCCCACGCACGAACGAGCGGGGTGTGTTCCGGCAATATGGGCAAACCGACGTGTCGGTGATGCTCAAACATCGGGTACACTGGAGGACCATCCGGTATGTAGCCATACTGTCCCTCCACCAATCGGTCGATTTCAGCCTGGGTGAGCCCCGTGAGGAGGTCGGCCAGGTAGCCTGGGGGGTTGTGGGGGTTCTGACGCGTGGAAACCTGCATGTAGCGGTAGGTGGAGAGTTCCGTAACCCCGGAAATGTCCACTTCCACGGCAAAGGAGCGCGGTTCCTCGCCGAAGACCTCATGGAGCCAGTGATTGAGGTGTGGCGGGTTGCTGACGAGCATCCCGGCGTAGAATCCACGGGCCGCCGGGAGCCGCAGACGCCCCTGGAGCTTCTTGAACACGTCCTTATCCACTTCCAGCGCCTCATCCACGAGCCACCAGCCGAATTCTGACCCCAGGAAGCGCCCCAGATTCTTAGTTTCCCTGAAAAAGACCTCTGACGTGCCCCCTCGGACCTTGAAAATGAGCCGGTGATACCAGCCATCGCGGTTTTCACGCCCCTTGTATCGGATTCCGGCCCGCTCCAGACATTCCATGAAGGTTCGCTGAGTCGAATCGTGCAATTTGGGGTAGGATTCGCGGATGACGACGCCTCGGTTGCCTGGAATGGCGATGGTGAGCAAAATCGCCTTCGCACAGGCAATAATTGACTTCGCGCTCCCGTATCCGCCCTGGAGATAGACATATTTCTCCGTCGCGGTCAGAAACTCCTTCTGGGGGTCCGTCAAGTGCTTGTGCTGGCCGACTTTGGAGCAATCCTTGTCGGCACAGATTGGGAAAAGGTCTTCTGGGGTCATTTAGGCGTCATAGGTGATCGAAATGGGCCGTCCGAGCTTCGTGAGCTTCGTCACCATGCCCCGAGGCACAGACGTGACACCCCGGAACTCCCCGTCGCTCATATCCACCTCGTGGGCCACGGAGACTTGATCTTTGTTCTCCCCGACGAGGAACCCCACGGTGAGCATGTCCACGGGCTTCGGGGCCTCCTCCTTGTCGCTGAAGACGGCATCCTTCCAGATGATGCCGACGACTTGGAGGATACGTCGCTGCTTAGGCTTCCGATGTGGGTGCGCTGCCAACCGGCGGACGTGCATCCGTGGGCTCCTTTATGTGGTGAGTCCCCTGGGGCGTGAATCCCGTGACTCCTGGAGGCTCATGGGTCTCCTCCAGTTTCTTGCTGGCGATCTTCTCGATCAAGGGGATCAGGAACTCGGGCCTGGGGGTCAGGCGAGTGCCAACTGAGAGAATAGCCTCGCCCCGGAAGATCAGCTCATGAAGGAGGCGGCGTGCTTCCCGAATAGTTTCAGCATCCATCCGACTCTCCAGCCGACTTCTGAAGCCAACGGTCGCATGGGCGCTGGGTGCCCGTGAAGGGGACGTTCGATTCCACGATGACCTCTCGCCCATCTTTGATGGAACCAATGACCACGCTCACGGGCGGCCTTTCGACCCCTGGGGGAAAGTAGGCAGCAGCAAAGAGTTTGCCATCGGTATAGACCGCCCAGACGGACCCCGCTCCACCCCTGAACTGGTACTGCGCGATTGTTGCTATCCCCCCAGGGCACATCCACATATCTGGGAGGCCATCGCTCACCCACGCCGGAGTCCCCGTGGTGATGTCCTCCAAGGTCTTGAAGGGGAACGTGTGCTCCTGCCCCCACACCCAGGAGACCAGCGCCAAGATGAGAATGAACGCAAGACTTGCGGCGAAACAGAGGGCCAATCCACGCTGATGTGCCTTCCGGGTGATGTGGGTCTGGCGGCGTGGCGGCATGTGCGTGGCTCCCATGGCCCTATCTTACGCGACGCGGGGGGCGGGTGTCAATGTGGCCCAACTTGACCTCTCGGGGGTCCAACCGGACGTTATTCGTCCACCCGTACCCCCACGGATTCTTCATGGGCTTGGGCTTAGGGTGTGACGGCATGGCACTCCGTCAGGTCAAACTTTTGCATGGCGTTCTGAGCCAGCTCTCGAAGTACAACCTTCTGAATCCGTTGGCACCCATCGAGGGATGTAAACTCGAATTGCACCCTCACGGGGCCTCCGAACGATGGGAGATGGAACAGGAGGATGAACACCCAGATCATGGAGCCCTCAACCGCTCCCAGGCCGCCCTAAACGCATCCAACTGCTGAAGGTACTTGCTCAGTTTGTTGGCATCCGCTTCCGAGAGACAGATCGTGCCCTCGGAGGACATGAACTGTATCTCGGGCATCACGGGAAGCGGGAGCTCGGTGGGGATGACGTTAACAGACACACACCCCACAAGTAGCAGACTTGCGAGTAGCACACTTGCTAGTCCCAAGAGTCGTATACCCCTGAGTAGACTTTTCCCGTACGGGTAAACTCTCATGGCTTGTGCCGGAGCTTGCGGGCGGTCTCGTTGAGCTGATTCACGAGCGCCTGCCCTGTCAGATCAAGGGACGAGTTGATCCGGTCATACTCCCGCTGAAGTGCAGCGGCCTCGGCAGCTTGCCGCCCCCGCACCTCCGCCAGCTTCTCCTTCAACCGAGCCAGGATCGCCGTATCGCTCCCGAACTGCGCCCAGAGCTTGATGAGCCCCGAGAGCAGCGTGGCGGCGAGGGAGAGCGCACTCACGAGTTACGGCTGGTTGTCGGTAAACCCGACCCCATCCTGACTGATGAACCGCAGGATGATGTTGATGACGGCCAGGAGGGCCACCTGGTTCTCAGCGGTCAGGAACTTCCCCCCGACCGAGAAGATCGCCGCGATGGCGAACAGGTTCACCCAGAACGTCTTGGACTTCCAGAATCCTTTTTGCATGGGGAGTCTCCTTTCAGGTACGAGTCTATCACACCTACGCCGCTTGTGGGGCTTGCGCGTTCCAGTAGGCGGCAGGGTCCCAAGTGCTGCCGAAGTTGGTGCCGCTGGACGGGATCATGTTGCCCCCGAAGGCCAGTGATTCGTCGCCTCCGAAGCTCGGGACGGCAGCGGGCTGGATCGGCTGGGCGGTGGGGGTCGGACCTTGTTGGCTCCACTGGGGGAGATCGTAGTAGGAGCCACCCGGAGCAAATGAGGGACCCCCCGGCTGATCTCGGAAGGACTGGAGCACTCCCGTCCGGTCCTGGAAGGGGGTGCTGGGGCTGAAGAGGTCCCGGACCCCTTCTGCAACGTCAATGCCACGGCTCGCCCAGGTTAGGGCCTTCCTTGCGGGTCCCCCGGCATAGCTCGCGTAGCCCAGAAGGTTTTTGAAGGTCTCCCAGACTCGTTGCTGAGCGGACATGGGTGGATTCCACTGCACGGGGTTCTCGGCGGCATAGGCCGACGCCGCGATGGGCCGACCGATGACTGGGATGTGCTTGAGGAGTTGCTTCCCTGGATCAGTGCCCCAGGTGCCGGTCGTAGGTCGCTCCGAGTAGGCCGGACCCAGGGGCAACTTCCACTTGATGGCGTTCCAAGCAGCTTCCCCAGGATGGATGAACTCGCCACCCGTTTCTCTGGTTCCGACTCCAGGTCCGCTGACCGGGATGCGTACGAACCCTCCTTGCGGTGCTTTGCCCCCCTGCAATTGTGGAATGAGATGTTCAGGTAGGGAGCCGGGGATGTGCATGAGATGAGGATACCGTGACCACTCTTCGTGGTCAATTGACTTCTTTTTGTGGTCAACCGCCAACCAGCGCGGGGCGGGAGGGTGGCCACACTTTCCCAGTTCTAGGGCCTTTGCTGGCGTACCCATGCCTGGCTCCCCCGCTCCGCTGGCGGCGCCAACCCGTGGTGCGTATCAGTCTATTGACGCACCAGCCCACATGTGTATTCCCTGTTTTGAAATCAATCCGCCCCCCTATTTGTTTCAAATCTTCGGGGACTCCCCCGGGATGGGACCCATTCCCCAGACCGGCATCCGAAGTTCTTCCGAACCACGCGGACGACGAGGCCCGGCCCCGCACCCCCTCCGGCACCCCGAGGGGTCCCCGCCACCGGAGTTGCTCCCGTGCCAGGGTGGCATGGCCCAGGGATTGCATGCGTGCCAGCGTGGCACCAGGCCCAGGCCATGTGTCACAATGGCATGTGACCCCCAGGGGCATGCAAGAGTGGGGCCGTTGACACAGTTGCATGGCCCCTGCTCGTGTCAACGTGGCACGCTGCCCCCTTGAAGTGGGACATTTGTACGACAGTTGTGTCAATTGGCACGATTCTTGCATGCCTCAAGTACTCAACATAAGTAGCCCCTCCACCAAGACAAAATGCCCGACCTTGTGAAGGATAGTTCAATGTGAGACCTAACCACTTGATTCCATTGAACTCCCCATGACAAGACGCCCAGGCTGCCCGACTCAGGGCGGGCCGAATGCCCGACTATGCGCCTGACTGAACCGTGGTTCAGTGGGGAAGTGCGTGGAATGATTGACAAGGGACTCGCGGTAAGGGGTGGCATGAGGTATGCTACATGAGGGGGCGAGGTGAGATGAAATGAAAAGAGACAGAGAACCCCCTGGTGTCAAGAACGGGGTCATTGTCGATGCCGCCTATTGGCTCTGGGTGGATCGGCGCAAGGAGCAAGCCTACCAACGACGAGTACGTCGGCTGCTTCTGTCGGGCGCACCGTTGCCGAGCCTGTTTCCAAAGCACCCGTCTTGCAACATGCGATAAAGTGAATGAGCCAGCACACACCGGGACCGTGGAGAGTAGAGTTCGGACAGGACATTCTAGCTGGGGTTAGGGAAAACCGTTTGGTTGCCGAGTGCCATGCGGGACATGCCACAGAACGGGGGGCTAACGCCCGCCTGATCGCCAAGGCACCGGAGATGTACCGCCTTATTAAACTCTCGCTACAGGCTGGGCGTTTCCCTGAGATGGGTGACGGATGCGAGCAATGGAAGCCTGCTGAGGTAGCCCGCGCCCTGCTGCGGGAGATTGAGGGGGTAGAGGTATGAAACCGACTCGTCTGACCGTCGCCTGTGACAAGTGCGGTGGACTCGGCACCCACCCTGACCTCCCACGAGCCAAGTGTTCTCGGTGTGCGGGCACGGGACAGATTCCATGGGGAGGGAAGTGATGAAAGGTATCACCACACTACTAGTGCTTGCTGGCGATTGGGCCGAGCTGATTGGGTTCATTATTGATCTGCTGAGGGGGCGATGGTAATGAAAGATATTGAAAAGAGCACCTTCCAGAACAAGCCCGCTTACCGCTATATCCGAGCCTCAGATCATGTGCCTACCGTAGATGGGAAAGTGGCACTCATCAAGCTGTTCAACCCCACAGGCGCTGGCACGTGGTACATCGCAGAGTATGACCCCAAAACCCGCATCGCCTATGGCGCGGCAAAAATTCACGAGTTTGAATATGGCTTATTTAGTATGGAAGAGTTAGTAAACTTCCGGGGTCGGTTTGGCCTTCCTCTTGAACGTGATCTGGGGTGGACGCCATGCCCTCTCCTCGAAGTGACCGCATGATCCCAGTCATTCAGAGCGTTCGGGTCACTGAAGAACTCTTCTTGACGGATGGTATCCTACGCAACGTGCTGGGACTCAAGCCGGGGGACATCATCCTAGAAGTGAAGCGAGCCTCAGCAGGCTATGGTAAGCGGCAACAGTTGGACTTGGCGGGGACACTCGTTCTGGTATTGAGAGGGGGCATGATTAATGATTAAGAAGGTGGTTCGGCTGGGAACGATGCAAAATGTGGGATCTGTGTTCTGCTCAATCACGTACGATGAAAAAGGCAGACTCTCCATTTCAGGGGTGGAAGGCCCAAGGAAGGGGGGCCATTGCCGGGGTTCGTGTGGCCAGATTGAGATGGGCTTAGGCGATGGGTTAGGGATTCAGCCAGCGCCAGGGTGGACGCCAGAAGAAATTAGTCGCTTTCTTGGTGTGTGGCGTCAATGGCATTTGAATGACATGCGAGCAGGATGCGAACACCAACGTGAACTTGGGTGGGCGAAGTACGACGAGCATCCTAGCGAACCCTGTCCAACATGCGGTTACAAATACGGAAACGCGTGGTTGTATGAAGAAGTGCCAGCGTCAATCGTGGCGTATCTAACAGAGCTGCCAGAAACGGACAGGACGCCCGCTTGGGTATGAAAGGCGGTTACAATCATGAACCAATCCGACCTTACCTTGCACTACCATCTGCACTCCATGCGGACCTTGTTCGACCTCGTGTGGCCCCAGCCGCTTCCGCCTTTGGGGGGTGTGGGGGGGACAAGACAGCAGGATGAGTATGACCCGACACGCGAATACACTTCGACATCTGCCACTGAGCGGGACTATGACCCCAATGCGCAAGCTGAGCGGGTGGAGCTTCGCTGCCCGATCTGTGGTCGGCAGCACTGCCTGTTGGACGTGAGGAGGAGAATGTGAGGAACAGAGAGACCGTCGCGTGTGACAAGTGTGGAGGCTCCGGGACTCACCCTGATCTCCCCCGAGCGAAGTGCTCCCGCTGTGGGGGAGCGGGCACTGTTCCCTGGGTCCCAGGGTCCCGCTGATGCGAGACTATCTGGACTGCCCATGCTGTGGCTCCCGGCTTGTCGTCGTGGGCCAAGACCTGATGACACTAGAGGAAGCCTTAGATGATGAGATGGACTCACGCATTGACCGAGACTTCCGGACTCAGGAGCAGCGGTGGGGGATGGGGAAGGAGGAACCCGATGGAGCCTGAAGGGTGCGTAGTCGTAGTGCCAATCGTGGAAGATTGGAATTGGATTCCTCGGGAATTATATGATGAAGGCACGTCCATTATAAATGCCTCGCCAAAGGCATGGACTGCCATACTTGCCATCTTAGTCGGCGTGATGCTGACCGCGTGGTATGAAATGCCACGGCACATTCTGAAAGAAGCCCCGAAGTGGTCTTGGCCAATCCTCCTCCCGCTCAGTTTATGGCCCGCCTTCGTAGCGGTGGTGTTCGGCGGTGTGGCGCTCAGCGCGCTGATTCTAGTGGTCTCAGGCCGCATTATTTGCTCCTGGTGCTCACGGATGGCGGGGATTGGTTCCAGGGATGGCTCTTGTGACCCCTGAAGCCCTCTCCCAGTACCTCCTCAGTCATGGGCTAGACTCGGATGCCGTTCAGGATACCTTGGTCACATATATGACCTGGCAGGGTCCGCCGATCCGCCACCCGAAGGCCTGGGCGTGGCGGCACGTATATTGGAAGACCAGGGACGAGCACCGGAAGCGGTCTATACGAGGGAAAGGGACTGAGCTACCGCCTAATCTGGTCTCAACTGCCCCCAACCCTCTCACTCAGGCCGAGCAGCGCCAGCGGATTGAGCGGTTTGCCCAGCAGATGAAGGGGGTGCGCAGATGGAGCCTCTGGGCACAGCGCAACGTCTAAGGGGGCAGTCTCTCTTGCTACCCCTCCCTTTCCTGTCGCTGCAGTACTGCGAGTTACTGCGCCTGCTTTCTTTATATAACAAGAGAAGTTGGCCTTCAGTGGGCTTCAGTGATCTTCAGTGAGCTCGATTCTGGCTAGGTATGTCCATACGGTGCGCTCCGATATCTTCAATTGTTTCGCTATGATACGGACTCCATCGGTCTTGCCCATTCCCTCGGGGAGCGCGTAGTAGGCTTTGAGGACGGCGGTGGCTCGATCAGCTTCATAATGGATCAAATGGCTTCCATCTGGGTCGAGTTGCAATGACAAAGGGACTGATTTGGCGCTTACTTGGCTCTTACTGTGGACGAGCCTCAACAGTCCCGGTACAGTTGAGCCAGCTCGTATCAAGTGGAGGCCAGTTTGGACATTGTTATACCAAGCTTGATGCCCCGAGAACGCCTCGTCAGGTTCTCCCGCAAAATCGGATTGGCTAGGAGTTTTCTTGTCATGATGGACAAAGAGATTGGCAGACTGGGGGAAAATAGCATGGAAAGTCTTATAGATACGGTCGGGAAGCGCCGCGTCCTTCTCATCCCCCTGGTGGACCTGTCGGAGTGTGTTGATGATCGTGAAGTCCGGTTTCACCTGCTCTTGAAGCTCTCGGAGCGTTTGTTGGATGCGAAGGTCAGTGACAATGTGGCACGATGGGAGGAAGGTCCACCAGACGTTGGGAGCGGGGACAATGGCTTCCAGACGGGGCTGCACCAGTTGCCGGGGTGTATCCAGCTCGATGTAGAGGACCCGGCCCGGGACCGTGGCGTTGCCAAAGAACAGGTCTCCGGACCCTACACAGCGAGCCATCTCCCATGTCAGGGGGGACTTGCCGATGCTGGTCTTGCCATAGAGAAGGATGGTGCCGCCTCGCGGCACATACGGGTGGATCAGGAACTCAATCTTCAGCAGAGGTTCAGCAACCAGATCATGCCAACTAATGGCCTTCATGCGTGCCAATCTGGCAAGGGCTCACCGTTCCTGTGGCATAGGCTACTTGAGAGACGCGCGAGGGGTGGGGAATAATCCCATCGGGTCCTGCGTCTTTACTCTGGAATGCGATGGCGCACGTGAGAACGTTTGAGAGCGGAGCCACCCGCGATGAGATGGCCCAGAAACCCGACTACGAGGGCTACCTGAGCCCCCTGGTGATCGAGCGGTTTGGGCGCTACATGCTGGCGCATCAACAGACTCCCGATGGACCGCGAGCCTCGGATAACTGGCAACTGGGCATCCCCAAGGATGAGTATATCAAGTCCTTGCTCCGGCATGTCGTGACACTCTGGAAAGCCCATCGGGCGGGGCAGGGCGATCAAGAGGCGCTCTGTGCCATTATGTTTAATGCTATGGGGTACCTTCTTGTATTGCTCAAGGCGGAGACGAAATAGTGTGTCTACTACCCTGTGGCGGCTCCTAGCTGAGCGATGCAATCAGGCGCTAAGCCGAGAGTGTCCAAAGTGTCAGGCGACGATGGCGTATGAGTACGTTACAGGACGAGCGGGCCGGGCGATCATCGGACGCTGTTGGAGTTGCGGAGAACTCTGGCACGTTTATACCGGCTATGATGAGCGAGGGTCCCCCGCGATATCCGCCCAGCGCCGTCAAACAGTGGCTGACCTGTCCCGAATTCTGGCGTCTGTCCAAGATCTGGGAGCCCCGAGCCGCTGGGTGGACGCCTCATCGCATGGTGGGACAGGCAATTCACGCGGGAATCGCGGCGTGGCTTCGGCCCCAAGTCGCCGGATACGTATCCCCGGAGCCCCCACCCTCGCCGCTCTCCGTCGCCTTGGAGGTGATTAGTAACGGCTATGTCCCCCAAGACACCTGGGCACTTGAAGGGCTCCAAGGACTTGTATCCAAAGGGTTCACCAAACTTCGGACACTTATTGAGCGGGACATCCTGCCAGGTGCAACGATTATCGCCGTGGAGTATCCTGATCCAGTTCAAGACCCGCGCCTTGGCACGCACCGTCTCCATCGCGTCGTTGACTGCATACTTGCGCGAGACGATGCGCTTGAAGTCTGGGACTGGAAGACGAAGATCAGACTGGATGAAGCCTACCTGGGAGAAACTACCCGAGCCGTCCTCCACTCCTGGCAACTCCTCGACTACAGTTGGCACGCGGGACTGTGGGCCAACGATGGGCGTTTTGGACGCCTTGAACGTAGGACTCCGGATATGGGCGGGCTTCGAGTCACCCACGCCGCGCACGGTCTGGTCGTCCTGGGGCCGAAGCTCCTGGCCCAAGCCATCCCCGTGGCGCTCACCTCCGAGCGACTTACCCAGTGGCGAAGTCAGGCTGACCGGGTTTGGCAGGCCATGTGGGAGTGCGACCAGCAGGACGGACCAGCCGTGATGAACTGGGAAGCCTGCTC
>ERZ1292637.66-Hain-H14-01um-R3-66-length-60596-cov-9_pt1 | contig 10345 bp, 9 predicted proteins | sample MGYA00564405_ERZ1292637 | MGnify/ENA primary metagenome ERZ1292637 (study PRJEB36523, sample SAMEA6512645) | groundwater metagenome | collected 2019-01-09 | study: AquaDiva: Metagenomics assemblies of 32 groundwater samples | reverse complement strand
GGGGGCGGGCCGCCGTGATGATCTGAATGGCCACTACGAAATGCTTCTCTTCTGGCTGCCTATTTCGATGCCCAGCACGGCCCCGGTTGTCGGCGATCCCGCGACCGTGACCACGGCCCGCACCCACGGCTCGGGCGCGCGGAACTCGATGATCCGAGGGTCGACCTTGCTGTCCGCCGACGTGATCTGCGCGAACGTCGCGCCCGTGATGTCGGCGTAGGCGTCGGCTGCCTCGTGCTCGCTGATGACGCCGCCGATGTTGTTGTTGTTCTTCGACGCCTGGAGCTTGATGTCGTACGTCGCGCCTGGGTCGGCAGCGATCGTGCCGGGGGCGACGATCGCAAACGCCTGGTCGTAGGCGTTCGATAGGTTGACCCCAACTCCCGTGCAGGTCGCCGTGATCGCCGCTGGGTACACGCTCGTACCCAGGATGGCGTTGTTCTTGAGGTCTTTCAAATCTGCGGGCATCGTTAACCCTCCTTCAAGGTGGTGGCCGTCTGCGTGAGTGCCACATGCAGAGCGGCGTCGCCCTGCGTGATGTCGCCGATCATGACCGTTCTCCGACCATCGGCGGTATTGACTGCCGCCTTGTCGGCATTCGGGCTGCCGCGCCATCCTTTGATTTCACAGTACACATTCCACTCGTGAACCCAGAAGTCAGGGATGTAGACACGGCCGTCACTAAGGAGCAAACGGTGCGGTTCGTAGTCCCAGGTCAACTCGCGCTCGTCGAGGTACTGCGCGAACTTCAACTCCCACGTGGAGCGGAAGTGCCAGAGACGGCCTCGAGCGTCGAGATGTTCGTACTTTCTCGTCTTGTTCGTATACATCTTTCGTAAACCGTCCCGCCATTGCCGCTTTTGAGTCTCTGAGATCTGCCTTTTTGTCTCCGCACTCCGAGGAAAGGCACGGTTCGGCGGGTGCGATGCCAGCGCATTAAGCTTTTGCTGACGGAGAACCGGATCTTCTAGTAGACGCCGTTTCAAGCTAGCCGCTTGCTTAGCACGAGACTCCGGCGTCTTGCTTCGCAGTCGAGCTTCTATCGGGAACTGTTGCCCTGTCCGATAAGCCAAATCCCGCATGGCCTCGATGTGTCTTGCGCGAGCCTCTTGTGTTCTGGCCTGTTCCAGATTTTTCGCCGCGTAGGGTTTTTGTGTTCCCCTGTGCGCTGCTCCGTTCTTATCCTTTTCCTCCTGTGTATGCTGGCGCCCAGGGCGACCTTTCATGGTCGCGGAAATCTTGGCCGCAGATCTACGACCCAGATCAGCAGCCAAAGGATTTGGACGCCCCCTCTTTCCAGCAGCGACGTTCATTCTTTGCTCCACCGACATCTTCGATCCTTTTCTCACGTCGGCTACCTTTAGCCGTTTAGCAAGGTTGGCACCAGAACCATGCTGGATTCCTGTTCCAGTGCCACGTCGTGCCGATAAATCGCACGAACGAAGATTTGCTCTTCGAGGAAGCCCAAACTCGTGTCCGTCGCGAGCTCGATGCTCCCGACACGGCCAAGTAGCACTCGGCGGAAGTTCCCGCAGAGTACATATGTAAGCGTCGTACCAGACCCTTTAATACTGGTCTTGTTCACCTGAGTCGAGACGATGACCGGCAGGCCCGCGAGGACCTTTGTCACGTTCTCAGCCGTCCGAGCCACGTCCAGGAACAGGAACGGCCCCGCGCCGTCGGCCGCCGTAACCGCGTCCGCACGACGGTTGACGAGGTAGCTCCACTCCATCGGCCGCATGATGAACGCCGACGGCCCCTCCCCGTCGTTCGCCGCCTCGACGAGGGCGATAACCGTACGGGGGTCAGCCGCCCCGATCGTGTCACCGTTTGCCGCCGTCGTCGCGGCGTTGTGCAAAGTTACTTTTCCCGCTGTCGGGGTGTCATTCGCCGAGCGATCGTACTTGATGATGCCCTTGGGCTTCGTCGACCCGCCCTCGCCCTCGAGCCCGGCAAGATCCTCGGTGAGCGCGGCCTTGCGCACGAGCGAGGAGCGGAAGAAGGACTCGGCCGCGTTGACCATGAGGAGCAGCTCGTTGGGGATCTTGATGACCCCCGCCGCCTTCTTCGGAGACATGTTGAGCACGCCCGTCGACACGGTCGACGCGGTGATGGTGCCGTTCTCGTTGTAGTAGGCGAACGTCGGCTCGCCGGTCTCGCGCGGCCAGCGCATGCCGGTTGGAGGAAGCGGAACCGCGCGAGCCCCCGCGCGGCCGAGCGCCGCCGTCGCCTGAAGGAGCGGAATGATGTCGCCGGTGATCGGCAGGCCCGCGAGCGATCCGCCAAGCAGATCGTTGTCCGACGCCTGCTGTTTGGTGGCGAGCTTCGCGACGAGCCACCGGAGCTGGTCCTGCGTCGTCTCGGGGTCGGGATCGCTCCACGCCGCCGCCTTGATGTCGCGGCAGAACGCGTCCCCCGCCTCCGTGCCGTTGTCGAAATAGTCGGGATTCATCGTCAACGGCAGCAGCTTGTTGCCGCCCTCACGCTTGTGACCGAGATTCAGCATTTTCTCGGTGATGTCCTGAAGCCGCGAGAACTTGTTCACATCACCCTGCCCATGTTGCGCTTGCACGAGACGTGCGTAGTCGGTCATCAGGATCGGCCGGTCGCCGAGCGACCCTGACCGCACGCGCGACGGCGCCACGCCGGCGCCGAAGTCAAACTTCTGCCCATTGAGCAGGAATAGCTCGCGGTCGCCCTCGCGCTCGACCCGGACGGCCCGCTTGAGATTGTCGTTCTCCGCCCGCAGGGCGGTGACCTCCGCCTGAATGGCCGCCAGGCCGTCCACGGTCGGCTTCATCGCTCCCTGGATGACGGTCACGATCCCCGCCTTGTCCTCCTCGGTCAGCACTCCCCCGCTCCCGCCGGAGATCGGGGCGACACCCGACAACCGGAAGGCGTCGAGCCATCCGACCCCGAACGTCCGCGACGCTCGCAGGCGTCGCACTCGCCGCTTGAGTTGCCGATAGTGCGCCCGCGTCATGACGTCGACGTGCGCGAACAGCGCGGCGAGCACGACGAGCGCCGGCATTGCCCCCCACCCTCGAACGGTCTGCGTGATCGTGTTCATATATGCTCCCCTTTCCGTGTCGCTCGTCATCGCCCGGCGGCGCCGGGTCCTGTGTGCACCGCCAGGCGCTCGGCGAGATCTCGCGCGAGCGCGCCGTCGAACCAGAGTTCCGCGTCCGTGGTCTCCGTCACTTCGCCCACCGATCCATGGAAGGCTGCCGTGAGATCCTCAGCCAATGTGCGCGACTTCTTCGGCGCTTCGTCGTCCCGGGCGGGCTCTTGAGGGGCCGGGCGTGACGCGTCGTGCGCGGCGATCACTTCGGCCACCATCGCGTGCGCCGTCTTGAGCTTGGCGTAGTTCGCTGCGGCGAGGACGCGGCCGTCCTTGATCTCGATGCCGGCCAGCACGCCTCGAACCGTCCGGATTGCGTTACCGAGCCGCGCCCCGCTCACGGACTTCCCCTCAACGTCGAGTACGATCAGGGCATCGTCGGCAGCGTCGGCAAGCCCGAGTGACAACGTCGCAAGCAACGGGCTCGGCTCGTTCGCCACGAGCGCGGACATCACGTCATCCGCCGTCATCAACGCGTGCGCGTGCCCGTCCGATGGCTCCGTCTCCCCGCGTGCGATCGACGCGGCAGTAATCCGGTGCGAATGATCGGCAACGTGCTTCGCGCAGCCGCTTTCGAACGCCCCCTCGTCGTCGATCTCCAGCTCGTAGTCGTGGACATGTGGTGGGGACGTCGCACCGGACGCGGGCGCGGTGTAGCCGCACTCTTCGAAGCCAGCAAAGGACTTGCACCCAAGAGCACGAATCTTCGCGGCGGCGTCTCGATTGATCGCGTCGATCTGGGCAGTCTCCCACGCCTTCACGTCGGCGATCAGGCGATCGGCCAAGGGAATACCACCCCCAACCAGAGCCGCTGCCTTCACCATCTCGACGACCGTCGCACGCGGCACGTACCGCCCTTGCGCCGCATGCGTCTCGCCGATCAGGTCGCGCTGCTCGCGGACCTTGACGAGCGCCAGCGCAATCGCCTCGTCGGGCGATTCGATGCCGTCCTGCTCGCGGATGATCCCGGCGAACCGGGCCAACTCGCGCACGTGCGCGCCCGAGTATCCGTCGGTTCCGTCGACGGCAGCCTTGGCCGCCGTGGCTGAGAGATCGGGTATCCATCGAGCAAGCATCCGCGTCCGCTGGTCGGCGTCGGGCAGGTCGATCTTGAGCACGTCGTGGAATCTGCCTGGCCGGTCAATAAGCGCCGTCGGGAAGTGCGCCGGGTCGTTCGTGGTGAGGACCGTCACGATCCCCTTCGTCCGTGCGGCCCCGTCCATCGTCGTCTTGAGGAGGTCGATCTCGCCGCGACCAATCCAGTTGTCCACGTCCTCGAAAAGGAGCATCGACGGGGCGTTCTCCTTCGCCGTCTCGAACGCGTGCTCGATCCCGCCGAAGGCCCCCATTCTGAAAAAGTCCCTAGCGGAGATCCAGATGAAGGTCGTCGGGTTAATCGCACGAATCGTCCCTGGAGGCTCGTCCTTCGTGTGCCCGCGCGTCTCGTTTCGCATGATTCTCGCGGAAAGCGTTTTGCCGCTTCCCGGCGGCCCCAACATGATGACGCCGCGATTCTCCATCGCCGCGCCGTGGGTATTCATCAACTCGACGACGCGCTTGAGGGCCTTCTCATTGCCGGGAGTCAGGAACACGTCGTCCCAGGTCTCGTCGGTCGCGTCGAGAAACTCGCCGGACAGGGAGAATGACTCGCCCTTGTAATACTTGAGCTGGGCGGCGCGCATCGCGACACGGTCGAGGAACTCATCGCCGAGGGCGTCCTTGGCGTACACGGTAATCGAGATGCCGCGCCACTCCGGCTCGACGCGGACCACGAGCTTGCCGTCCGTATTGCGCATGAACCGGGTGCCGTTGAGTAGGAACGAGCGTCGGACCTTGGAATTCAACTTGACGACGTCGTGTTCCAACGGCGCCTCGGCCTGCTGCGCTTGCCCACTATTTTCGGGACCGCGCGTATGCACGAAGTGACGCACGTCCTCCACGCTCCAGTCGCCGATCGCCTCATCGAGCGCGACGAGCCCAGCGCCCATCTTCGTCCCCGCGTAGACCGCGTCACGTCGGTGCAGTTCCTTGATCTCGCAGTCGAGATACCGCGCGGCTAGCTCGATCTCCTTCGTGGCCGCAGGGTTCCGCTCGCGTGTGACGTCGAAGAGCTTGGCCGAGAGATCGCGGTTCCAGCGGAGCGGGTCGTCGCGCTCGGCCTTCGCGGCGATCATCTCTGCCGGAGTGAACGCGCGCCACTCCATGGAGTTCGATCGCCACCAAAGAGGGGCGCTCGACGTGCTCCAATTGGCGGAGAGATCGCGGTTCCAGAGAAGGGGGTCAGCGACCATGGCCTTCTCGTCGCGTTCCCTGGCGGCGCTCTTTCCCTTGCCGTACTGCGCGTGGCACACGGCGGCGCGCTGAGCATCGTCCGGGTATTCCGCAGTCATCGTCGGATTGCCCATGCAGCGCCCGACGAAGTCATCCTCGGACTCCCCATCGTTCGCCGTCGGCAAGACCTTGACGCCATCGGCGGGAAGGATCTGCTCGGCGATCTCCCAATACTTCGCGAGGGGCGATAGCCCGATGGCTTTTTCCAAATCCAACTCGCTAGCCCCATCGGGAAGCCCGAACGATTTCATGAACTGCGTAATGGCGGAACTGTTACTTGGGAGCCCAACTGCGGAGTACTCGAGCAATTCGAACGCCTCTATTGTTCTCCCAACCTGATCAGGCTGAAGCTTCTGCCGCGACTCTTTTATCGTGGAGAACCCGATACTCCAACTGTTCAAGAAACGAGCAGAGTATAATCGCCACACACGCTCCGCGAATGGGTGCAGTTCGGCGAGCCCCGCGAACTTCGTCAGAGCCGTGATCGACGTGTCGTCGATTGAGAGGTCGAGGCAACGCGCAATTGGCAACTCGTGCTCCATGCCGCGCGCGAATCGCTCGGAGTGGTTCCAGAATACCAATGGGTTGTTTTTCAGATAGATGTCTACCTTCGCGCCCTTAGAGCGAACACACTCACCGTCCCTGTCGGTGGTTTGAGTAGAAATCAAGTGTTCAATCGTGCGCGCCTTCTCATCAATCGCCTTGATGGCGCCTGGCGTCGTGTGAAACGACTGGGTTTTCCAAGTGATTGCCGTCTTCGCAGGCGTTCTGGCCGGCATGATTAGCAGTTCTCCGCTATAATAAGGGGATGAAACCACTCGCCACTGAGCACATTTATTGGGCTGCTGGTTTTCTTGAAGGGGAAGGGTCCTTTGGTTTTAAGCCAAAGGTCTCTGCTCCCAAGGTCCAGGCCGTACAAGTGCAGCAGGAGCCCCTGCGCCGACTGCGACAATTCTTCGGCGGCCCGGCGCTCAAACGCTACCGGCGCTCCAAAGACGAGACGCACCAACCCATTTGGCTTTGGACTCTCAACGGGAAATCCGCGATCGGTCTCATGATGACCCTGTACCCGCTGATGTCCCCCCGGCGAAAGCGTCAGATTCGCGCGGTGCTTATGACGTGGCGTGCTCGCCCATCCGCTCCCAGGTATCGAAGAGCGTGTCCCCGAGGGCACCCGTACGATGGAATGGATATCAACGGTACGCGCACGTGTTCCATCTGCTCGAACGCTTGTCATAAACGGGTCATGATGAAACTGCATGCCGATCCTGCCCGACGTGCACGATACTTGGCTTACATGAGGGAATACGACCGAAAGAACAAGCCCGCTAGGCTGGCAGCGGCACGTCGTCATTGGAAAAAGCTCGTTGCTGATCCGAAACGGCATCGTGCATTTCTCGCCAAACGACTCGTGTACTATCGACAGTATCGCGCCCGTAAACGACGGTCCGCTGAACAGGTCGGCGTCCCGCGCACCCGCTCGCGCCTGCTGACACTCGTCGCGCAACAGTAACCTCACGCCCCATCTCCCGGCACGAAGTCGGGGATGCCCGGCAACGACACGCTTGGCGCCAGCGCGCATCGGCAGAGAATCCACTCTGACGCGGGGGCGCCCATGCTGGTATCGCCCGGGTGAAGTAGTCGCGCCCCGCTCGGCAGGATGAACGGTTGATTGAGGGAAATGGTCACCGATCCCCGTTTCCACTTCTCGGTACGGTGGGATTCTCTTGTCCTCTTGTCGCGCGTAGAAATCCACGTTTTCCGTTCAACGACTCCGGAAGCACGGTACGACTCGAGCGATGCCCGCGAACCCGCGCTGAGCACCTCGGTCCTGGCTATGGTGATGGCCCGCCACCGGGAGATTCCCGGCAACTGCTCGCCCAGAATATTCCGCACAATCGAGGCGATCCCCAACCCCTCCTCGACGCCCGCGAGGATCTGCGCGCGGAACATGTCGATGGTCGTCTGCGAGGCGATGCGGGCGTACTGGACCGGCCGGCTCCTGAGATACTCGGCGATCTCCGGCCACTCCAGGTCGAAGATCGTCGTCACGTCAGGCTTCGGCTTGGGGGACGCTTTGATCTCGTCGCCCTCGCTCCATGACTTCTTCCGCCGCGACACGGCGGCGCGGAGCCGCGCGTTGCCCTGCGCCCAGCCTTCACGGAGCGCGCGGGGGAACCACGCCTGGCCCAGCTTGACGAGCGTGGGGTACAAGGTATTGAACCCAGTCCGCGCGGCGTCGGCCGGCGACCCCCCAGCTTCGATAGTCGGGCGCATCGCGTGGACCGCGGCCAGATGCGCGGCAAGGACCGCAGCCCTAAACCCCGCCTCGACGCGCAGGAGCGGTGCCGCAAACTGGCGGGCGCGCTGAGCCGCGGCTTTGCTCTCCACGATCTGGACCATCGCGGTCGCCGTGGTCACGCGACACCCTCAGGCCGGTGGCTCGATGATCGCGCTCCGCAGTACTGCCATGGAAGAACACCGTTGATCCTGTAGAACCAACCGACCGGATGCCGTCGTCCCTCATCGTCGATCGTGCCCTGGAACAGTCGGACCAGTTCCCGCCATGCGCCGATCAAGTGATAACGCAGCGCGATCCACGGCGAACCGGATGACCACGGCTCGATGCTCCGCACCCACTGCTCGTACTGAAGGCGCGTCATCGTGTGAAAGAGGATGGCAATTTCGGCCTGAGTTCTCGCCTTACTCGCCTCGTCCCATTGCTCGATCAGGGCATTGGGCACGTCGACGTAGACCGCGCCTCGTAGCCCAGACGGCGCGTCTCCCTGGCCGCCGTACATGGAAAGCTGCCCATCCACGTTGAGAAACGCGCGCGTCGTCACGAGGCGACCATCCCTTCGCCCACCGGCGGAAACGCGTCACCTGGCGCCGGGGGCAGGCCAATCACCCCTTGCATCTCCCCCGTGACCGGATCGATCGGCACCACCCCCGCCGACACGTAGCCGCGGTCCCAGCCTGGATATTCGGGCACGTCCAACTCGAAGACATCGTTGGCGATCTTCATGGGCATTCCGTTGGCGAGGACCATAGTCACGGCCGACGCGATCCCTGACCAGTTCGGCGCGAGGGCGCGGACCTTCGAGAAGTCCTGGCCGATCACGTAGTCGTCGCCGAACTCACGCGCCAGCGGCGCGAATACCGGACAGATGTCCGTGTTCGACGTGCTGATGATCGTCCCGTGCCAGTAGTCCCTCACTTGTTCGTCGCGCCGACCGACATCGCCTTCCGTGAATCCCAGGATCGTCCCGTTGAGGTCGAACAGCGCGATGACCCGGCGCCACAGCTCCTTGCTCGCCGGAAGCCAGTCCATGTCCTTTGGGGAGAACGCGAGTTGCGTGTACTTCAGATCGTTTCCTAGGATCGCGACGTTCCCCGCATTGTCGGGGCCGCCGTAGATGGCCTTCCAACGCGCCAGCGCCTCATCCGCGACCGGATTGGTCACCGGCTGCGATGTGGACAGCATGCCGACCGGGCGGCCGTCGTTCTTCACGAGATTCCGGTTCCACCGGACCGTGTCGCTCTCTGTGACAACCAAGTCCCACGCCGCCTCCAGAGGTCCGAACCCCCACGGGGATGGGAACGCCACGCCGTACGTCCCGGCCTGCGGAATGGGCGACCCGAGCTTGAAGTGCAACAGATCGCCCACCTGATTCGGCCCGTAGGCGCGCAGCTTGAGCGCTTGGCCGTAGTGAAATAGTTCATAGGACGACACGGGCGCCGTCGCGGACCTGTAAATCGTCACTGCGAGCGGGTTCACCGGGTACAGCTCGCGCGGAGCACCCTTCCGGTCGCGCAGGATGAGGAGGAAGAAGTTCCCCGTCAGGTCGAGAAAGAGGCTCGCAAAGTAGACGAGCTGCGCGCCCGTCATCCATGGGTTCGGCGCGCGGAGCAGCGTGGCGAGCGGATCGGACTTGTCCGCCGGCCTGAACGTCCCATCCGCTTGTTCCAGATCAACCTTGAGCGGCGCGGACGCGAGATCACGACCCTTTCTGCGGCAGCATGCGTACACGGGCGCCGACTGCCCGTACTTCCGCTCCAACTGCGCATAGTTCTGTGGTGGGGGGATCGGCGCGTCCTGGGTTCCTGCCCCGATCGCGCCGTTGACCAGTTGCGCGAGCGAGACCGTCAGAGACGAGGCCGCGCGCGGGGCTTTCCAAAACGGTGCAGGGAGCCACGCGGAGACACGATCACGCGTCGCCTGAGGCAAGGCAAGGGCACCACGCGGGCTCCGCACGTCAAGACCTAACACGCTGGCCTCAACGCTATAGGCCCATCGGGGCGGATTGATAGGATGTTGTGGCGCTAACGGACTACGACAGACGAGAACGGGCTACAGTGGACGAGAACTGGCTACGATGGACTACAATGGACTAGAACAGTCTAGGAAACCGGCGCTTCACCTCGGCAATGGCAATTCGCCACTGGCCGCTAATTTTCTCAGCCCCCAAGCGCCCGTCATGAATCAGGCCAAGCACCTTTCGACGATCGCAGTCCAAGAACTGCGCGAGATGGTTAACGGACCAGCACGCGGCGTTCGGGTGCCCGGTGTGGGGGGTGACGCGCTTCGGGGCGCGCTTCGCGAGAGCGGTCATGCGTAAACGTCTATCGGGGCGGTGAACGAAAGCACCTGACTCGGGGGACCTTCGATCCCATACCGATTGCGACAGCGCGCGGTAAACTCGTACGTTGCGCCACACTCTCCCCCATCGACGCGCGCCTGATACTCACACGCGCTCTGTGCGACGATAACTTCTTCGCCGTACGGAACGACGCGGCCATATAAGGTCGTCCAGATAGCATCGGGCGGCGGGGCTCGGCGAGGCGGCGGGCCGCCAGGTGGTTCAGCTCGTTGCGCACGGCGTTCTCGAACAC
>ERZ1292637.1388-Hain-H14-01um-R3-1388-length-10346-cov-12_pt1 | contig 10346 bp, 16 predicted proteins | sample MGYA00564405_ERZ1292637 | MGnify/ENA primary metagenome ERZ1292637 (study PRJEB36523, sample SAMEA6512645) | groundwater metagenome | collected 2019-01-09 | study: AquaDiva: Metagenomics assemblies of 32 groundwater samples | reverse complement strand
TAACCAGTCGCCCGACTGCCGAAAGCTAAGCCTAGCGTCTACTGGCACCTCGACAAAGGGCGGGCCAGTGTCTCTCCACATCCAGACGCCATGATAGCTTGCCCACTTGAACGTGTCGAGCCACCGCTCTGTGTCCATGTTGCGAACACGGGGGTCAAGGTAGACAATAAGAACGTCATCCTCCTCAACAGGGATCGGACGATCTTTGTCAGCAGGCAGAACCATGTACTCGCAGCACAGCCCACAGCCTGCCGTACATCCTCCTGATCTGACCACTAACTCCTCGCCGCCCTTGTACGCGGTGACGATGATTTCATCGGGGATAAACTGCTTCACGCCTTACCACCCAATCCAGACTACGATAGGCCCCAAGAACGCTGTCCAGCCGTCCCGTCCGTAATGAATATGGTATTGCCGCTTAGGGCGCATGAATCCCCAGTGTCGCAGGAGGTAGAACCGTGGTTGTAAGCTGATGAATAGCCGAGTCATCGTTCGTACAGCCAACGCATCGCGTCCTTTGCCCATGCCTTAATGAACACCCAGCTTGTCACTGTGCTTGTTAGCTTCATGCCGTAAAGTCCCACACCCACGGCCTGCCAATCCTCGCTCTCAAGTCCACGTGGCAGTGTCCTGGGTAGACGAAGATGCCGCTAAAGCCACACTGAGCTGCGCCTTCCGCAACCTCCCGAGGAGTCTTATTCCGAACGCTAATGTCGGCAGCAAGCCCGTACATATGCATGGAGTCGCTAGCGCCACCAATCTGCGTGTTGTAGGGGACTGAACGAATCCCTGAGTTGATGTGGATTGGCTGGTCGCCGAGCTTGGCCCGAAGCCCCTCAAGATTCCACATCAGCATACGAAGGTTGGCAACTGCTTGCCACACACTTACCCTGTAAAGCTGAGAGCTATCGCGTGGCGACTTGAACTCGTTCCACGTAAAATGCGATGTGGAGTTGTCGGGGTCGCCAAGCCTGTTCAGCTCCCTAACCGTAGCATCAGTGAGCAGCCCTGTCAGCGGCAGGCGGACGTATACTTGGAAGTTACCAATAGCCATCGCTGTGTTCGGCCCCATTACCCCGTCGATAGTGAGCTGCCTCTGCGCGTGTGTGCGTGGAAACCAACCCGCTAACCTAAGCTGTGCTTCCTTATTCTCCATGTTTGTCCTCCTATTCAGACTCCTAATAACTCGCGCCGTAACGCTTCCACTTGCTAACGCTCAGATTCACGAACCCACGCAGAATCTCGAAGGCGTCCTCCAAGATAGCTACATCCCTGACGCAGTGGTCGGCGATGTAGTCGAGCGCATCCTGCCTGCCCTGTAGTGCGTTACGCCAGATGCCAGGCAGAATCTCGGTCTTGCGTTTGGGGGTGCCCTTGAGGAACGCATTCTCTACGTTCGCCAACCTGTTCCTGTTCAGCTTCAAGCCATACCGTACCTTGTAGTACAGGTCAACGTGCCGAATCTGACTAATAGGACGCTCGTTATTCAGAAGCAAACGCGTATTCAGGTACGGGATGTCGAAGCCTGTGCCGTAGTAGGTGCATACGAAGTCAGCGGCCTCCAAGTCGTTTCGGATCGCCACGACGCACTGCTTCTCGTCGTCGTCCCCATGTGCCATGTATGTCCGCGTCTCCCCGCCGCGATCCTTTACGCACCCGACCATGACCAGCCCGAAGTCGGCAGCGAGGTCGAACGTCTCGAGGTCGAAGAACACAACCTTAGAGTTAGCAAGCAACCATTCGTTCTTCTGTTGGGTGCGCTCGCTTAGCTCCCGCTTTCGTGTCTCCTGTAGCGCCCAGAAATCAGGGCCGCTTGGCAGGGGATCGGTCGAGCGCCTGACAGCGTTCTCTTGTTTGCGCTTGCACTTGCAGTCAACGCAGTAGCGCGCGTTATGGCTACCAGGATCGAACTCGTGGCAGCGGTCAAATAGACACCAGACCGTGGGACGTGTACTCATATTTTTCCTCCTCCAATGATGTTCTGATCTACATAAGGCTCCCACGGCTTACGATGCCAGAGCGCTAACGCCGTAAGCGCTATTGTGTCTGTCACCGTTTCGATAGCCTGATGGAAGGCATCACCTACTGACCCCTCACCAAAATTATCTATTGCCAGTTGCTTGATGTCAGCTAGAACCAGATGGCACAACTCGTGTACGACTCCGTGTGTCAGCTCCTGTGTTGGCGCGGCGTCTACGCAGGAGCGCGAGAACTGGATGAACGCGCGCTTGTACGGGTGCGTGACGTTGACCTCTGCGAAGATGGGACGACCATCGTGTTCGAGATGACTATTAAACCTATATACTATACTCCAATGGTTTAGTTGTAGGCGCTGTCGCCACACTGCGATTAGCGGTGCAACGCGGCGACGACGTTGCACATCTGTCACCCGTCGCCCTCTTGCCATATGTGCCTCCCTTCAACTGCTTCCACGATTATACCACATTTCGTAGGCGAACGCAAGTGTAATTAAGGTCAAACCAACGTAAAAACTCATCTCCTTTCCACGGCTGAGACGGCGACGTCAGCTTATCTGGCACCGCGCCGCCGAGTAGTACGCACTGGGGGACGACGATGCAATCCTGCCGAAAGCCTTGTCGCACCAGCTTGCCAAGAGCGACTCCTAAAGGATCGTCCTTCTCGACCGACCAGCGTTCACCGTACTCGTCTATGATGACCATCGGTACACAAGATAGATTGCGTGACGCCTGCGGAAATGGTATTGTTTCTTCCATCTGGGATCATTCAGTCTCGGAGCTGGGGATACTTGAATAAGCATGTCCTCGGGCATCATTCCCCACCATGCCTGGATGTTCGCCATAGTTGCGAACGACCACCAGTAGGGCTTGTCAACAATCAAGTCCTGTCCCTTGAGTATACACCCGTGACGAGCAACGCGACGAGCTTCGCGCATGACGGACATGGTATGGCCCATAAGCTCGGTGGGATTCTTAGCTCTCTGAATCCTATCGTCCTCGTTAAAGCGTACTCTCTCTTCCGACCCCAAGAAGAATCGCTTAGAGCCAACGATCCTCCGAATACCAGGCGTGAAGATGAACGGCGGGTCGAACACGACTACATCCACCGACTGATCCTTTAGCGGCACGAAGCGGTAGTCAGCAACTACCCTTGCGCCTCCGCGCGGGTCGGCATCGAGGCTAATAACGTCTGGCGTCCAGATCGTTTGGTCGGGCCATCGCCAGAAACGTCCCTTACCAAATGTAACATCAGCAACCGATCTAGCGTTTGCAAAGTGGATTCGGAAAATATCCTCAATGCAGGCCCCAGAGTTGCCGTGCCGGACGGACTCGATTCCCAAGTAGCCATCAACCATTGTAGCGCCTCGTTACATCCTCGTTTAACTTCTCGGCACGCTTCTTTCCGAACCCCTTGGTCTCCGTTAGCACAATCGAAGCATTCCGTGCTAGCTCGATGACTTCGGCAAAGCATCCATGACTCCTAAGCAGATCAGTGGCAGTCTCCGGCCCGATGCCATCGAACGCGCACAGCGACCATACGGCATTGCGGTATTGCTTATCGGCTGTGATAATGTTTGGCCGCGTGCGACCTCTCAACCACTTATGACTCTCTTGTGACAACGAATCAACCAGCGTAGCAATGTCATACGCTGCACCACCCAGGTCATAACAGTCCCAGAACACTAATCCCAAGAGCTTGAGGTCAAACATCATCCCTTGATAGCTACTCCATGCCCACCCTGTACGAATCCAACCTTCCCTGTCGGCATCGGGGCGGCGCGGGTCATGGTACTCCAAGTGCTGACTCCTACCCTTCCTGAATGGGCCTTCACGCAGGAGGATAGGAATGTCGTAGGCAGCGACCATCTTGTGCGCCTGAGCTATAATCCTTCCTGACGCTAGCTTGCCAAGCAAGTCCCCTATGGTCGAGCGCTCGATGCCAGCATTCATACCATGCGGCCAAAACTGATAGTCGCCAGCATCGAGACGCCCGACCCCAACATTGAGACCTAGCCGAGTGAGCTGGTCAGCAATGATTGGCGGCTCGCGGTCGTCAACTAGGATTGGAGTCGCCATCGGTTACTCGCGTTTCTGGCACGTTCGGTAGCTTTCTCCCAGTGTACATTCCATACACAGCAGACATACTCGGGTTGCTAAACGTCGTGCCCTCGAGTTCAGTCCTCTTTCCAAACTTCATAAGATGACTCCAATGCGTCCGCCCAATATGATTTGGAGCCATGCACTCAGGCCCACCACAGGCGTTGCACGTCTTACTCAGGCGCATCTGGACTTCCACCATGTAGGGCACCTGGTTGTTCTGCCTTGCCCTCCATTTACCAGGCACCGGCCCCTTGGCGTCCCACACTTGGGTTAGCTGATGCGTCAAGATAACGAACGCGCCCTGCGCCTTCAGCCAGTTGATAATACCCTTTACGATTAGATTCCCTGACCCATAAGCAAGCCCGCCAACTTGCTTGCCATAGTCCTGTTGTTGTCTCTCTAACTCAGGTGCGACGAAGACCTCCTGCACGACCTCCCACCAAGAGCTACCACTATCGATGATGAACGTGCCGCCTCTCATCTTGCCGTCCGCCATCTCCTCTTGCGCAATTTCAGACAACTTGACGAGGGCCTCCTTGCCCTCCTGCCGTGACCAGCCGCCCGTGTCTCGGGCGCGGAACTGATGGAGTCGCGTTAGGAGTCTTCTTTCAGGCATCATGTCATAGAGAAACGGTGTCGCATCACGGTCGCTAAAGTTAACGTGGACGACTGGTAGGGGGCCAGTCATGAGCCCGAAGTAGGTCTTGCCTGTGCCCTCGAGACCCTCTACGGACATGCTAAGCGGGACAACGCCATTAGTCGGGTCGGCTACGTCAAAGCGAGAGCCGTCAATAACGCTATAGCCCGTGTCTACCTTAGCAGCAGTCATCGCACTTGACTCCTGTTGCCGTACTCCTAATTGCATCGACTACGGCCTCGGCCCACGCAAAGCGGGTCTCGAAGCGAACGAAGTTATTCTGTGTCAGCTTCGGTAGGACGACTCCTGCTACGTCGCTTAGGTCGTCCAGCAGTACCGTCAACTCCCACGCCAGTCTCCGTGGTGGCGACTTGCGGAACAGGCGATTCAATCGCAATAGGTTGTGCATCACGAACTCTATCCTCCTCGTCCCAAACAAAGTTGGGACAACTAAGAGCCTCACCGACGGAACAACTAGGACATTCCCATTCGTATCTAGGAACATCTGGATTGTTAAGAAACGGCGGAGGCTCCGGCCCTTCCGTTACTGCCTTTCTTCTAAGCAACTCTTCTTCCCACGCCTGCCACCACTCCTTCTCCTGTGGGAACCTAACAATAAATACATCTAACGCGCTCCGAGGCGGCTTCGGTCGGTATCCCTTACGCTTCTCGCCATAATCGCCCATGATCCAGTTGACGACCAGCCTACCCCAGTAGGTGTCTGCATTTGTTCGCTTGCGCTCCATGAGCACATAGCCAGCGATCTGCTCCAACCACCACGGGGCGTCTTGCGGGCCACGTCGCTGACTCTTACGAGTCTGCTTGGCCTCGTAGATGATCTCGTTTACGATGTAGTCGGGCGTTCCTACAAGCCACCTTTCATCGCATACGGGACAGTGGGAAGGCTCATCGGTGCCAGCCAAAACGGTCGGCACCGTGGACACGGCCCTGCACTTGAAGCAGTAGGCCGTAACGCGCTGACGCTGGCCCTCGGACACCAAACTCTCAAACTGCAAGCCCTGGAGCCACATGAACACAGGGTCGTCATCGTCATCGACTACCCGCCACTGATCCTGCGGGACGTGGTGCTTCCCCCACGCTTTTAGGAGGCAGTACAAAAGGTCGCTCAGATGAGTAGCAACCCTGTTCGGCCCACCCCGCATCAGGGCAGTGATGCGCTCCTGGAGCGCTGCCGTCGTCGCATGGTCATAGATAATCTCGACGCCTTCTAACATATTCAGACTCCTAAGTAACGGGCCGGAGGAGCTTAGGCTCGGCCCGCCCTCAATGAATCCCCTTACGGGGCAGCTTCTATCGTCGGATGACCGATGATCACTCCATCCGACTCTACCCGAATAGTACCATCCGCCTGTAGACGACTAAACACGTCGCCGTTGATGATTCCATTCAGAATAGTACTGTGCCTCATCTCTGTTGGTAGCTTGTTTATGATCCCCGCCACGTCCGTGCGGTTCAGGCCATCCAGAATACTAGGCAGACGTGCGAACGCCTCGTCCTCGCTCAAGATGTTTGTGGCCTGTGGAATGGGCGCAGCAGATGCGCCATCACGTGCGGCGTCTGCGGTCGCCCCGACCTCGGCTGCGTCCCTGCTAACTACGAACACCTGTACATCACCCGTGAACGTCCAGTCGGGCGGTAGCACCGAGATGGGCAGCAAGATGTTCTTGGCTACGTTGTTCTTGCTTACCCGCTTGGACGGGTAGAAATCGAACATAGCCTTCTTGCCGAGCAGCGACTCGGGCGGCTCCACGGTGACATACAGTGATACCCAAGCGTTGCCGATCTGCTGCTCCTTGTTCGATCGTAGGTTGACGGCTTCGATCTCACCCGTCCTGTTGTTCCAGCGCTCGAGGTCATAGCCACCATAACGCACGACCTCTGCTCGACTGCCATCGAGCAACTGGTACACGGCGTCGAGTCGCTTCACGCGCAAGTCCCACTGCCACACGGGGCGGGGAAGAGCGGTGGCGCGAAATGGATTCGGCTCCATGTACTTCGGGTCGCACTCACGATAGCACGACACGATGACCTCACCAGGGAACGTCTCCTTGGGCTCGATCCACCCGCGTGGATCGATACCAGGCACACCCTGGGGTGGTCGGGTTCCGACTGCTTCCTCAGTCATTCGACCTCCTTGTTCCTATACTCCTATACAACCCTGCTAGTCTGGTGCTCCTCTTAGCCTCCAGCCTTAGCGTATCAATATCAATTCAGCCATGCCAGCGTCTCTTTAAAGTGGCCAGGCGAGTGTGCCCGCTTATACAGCCCCCAAAAGTTGGAGTCAAGGATATAGCTAACTCCTTCATCATCCGGCGCACGAACGGCCCTCCCTACTGCCTGCACTACCTGGTTGAGTGCATCGTCATCGTAGCACCGCTTGCCGAAGTTAGGATTATCCGGCAATTGGTATTCCCTCTGTGCCCGTACCACAGGATCGCCAAGATCGCCGAAGGGTACTTTCGCTATTATTTGCCATCCGATCTCATAAGGTAAATCGAAGCCGGTCGCCAGCGATGGCGTCACTAGTACGAGAGGGTAGTCGGCATCCCTGAATGTCTTGACACAGGAATCCCTGTGCTGCGGCTCCTCGTGAAAGATGTAAAGTGTAGGATCGTCACGATCCATATGCTGCCTGATCTGGCTCACCAGCTTATAGCTAGGAGTATGAACAATCCCCTTCCTGACTGCTAACCTAGGCTGCTGCACGATGTACTGGATGGCAGATGCCAGCGTTGCGTAGTCCCCGTCGTCGCTCTTACTGCTAAGCTTAACGACAGGCCAGTAGAAGCTCGGGCGGTTCTCCTTAGGAAAGGTAGAGTCCACGTCCACGTAGACCGTCTTACGCGACTCCAACCCCAGCCGTGACGACAACAACTCGGGGTCGCCTAGCGTAGCACTCATAATTAGCAGCTTCGGAAAGTAGGCAAGGAACCGATGGTACACGCTGCGCGACCACAAGGGCTGAATCTTCGTAACGCCCTGGCCTGGCTGGACGATCCAGTCCTCGGCAGTGATGCCCGTCGCTAGCGCCTGCAATCGTCCGACCAGGTTCCGTACCCTCGTTTGCACGACGACATCATCTCCTGCGTCATACGCCTGCGCTGTTGGTAGCGCTTCATCACGCGCCCATACTTGCCAATTAGCTGCGCCCTGAAATCGTGGCACATCAAGTCCTACCCTATTCAGACTCCTATGCCATAGCTCGACAGCACATGCCTGAACGATAGCGTTGTTTGCTAGGTGGCCCTCATCCAGGATCGCTAGCTCCCGCCTAAAGGGGTTAGGCTGCGCGTCGTCCTCTTCACCGTAGCACATACCGCGCTTGATGCGCTGCGACTGGCAGATGCGGAGCGCGTAAGCGTAGTTGAGTACTACCTGATCCGACTCTGCGGCAGCATGAATCGACTCAAAGTATGGGCACCCATTAAGCCAGGGGTTCTCGCACTCTAGGTGATCGTCGCATTGCTCAGCGTTTAGCTCCCCGACTCCTAATACCTTGGCGATAGCAGGGCGCATACCGTCCTGACTCCTACCACATGGGTAGTTGCGCTTGCCCTTGCTGACGAATGCCCACGGTGCCGTCTTCCGATATTGTTTCTGTAACGCTATCGTGTGCGTCATAGTCGTCGTCGGGACGCTAAGTATGACTCCTAAAGCTGACCCGATCAGGGTCTTACCACTACCCGTTGGCGCGTTCAGAAGCACAGCATCGTAGCCCTCGTTAAACGCTGCGATCAACCGCCCGACCGTCATACGCTGACCAGGCCACCACTCGTTATGTGGAAAGCCTAACTCAGCAGGCGTCGATGGAGCCAGTAGCTCATACTCCGGCTTAACCGGAATGGTGTCCACGACCCCTAAGCCTGAGGATTGTCAACGGGTTCGGGGACACGCTTGGCGTGCTCGTTCTGGTGCCAGATAGTAAGCGCAGCGAGAATTGAGAGCCCAAACACCTGCTCCAAACCATACTGTGTTGCGTGCGTAGCGATAAGATTACCACTAGCTGTGCGTCCAGCGAAGATGCCTGCGACACCGCCCTGCGTCGCCATCGCGTGAAGGAAGGCGCGGCCCGCCTGCTGAATGGGAGACGCGAGATCGACGGCACCGCTCAGGTCGGGTACGCCGTCAGTAGACGGCTGTGATGGGCCTTCGGAAATCATAAATACCTCCTTTTGATTCTAGGGTAGCACCGCTTCTCGCAGTACCACTTATCCCTAAAATCGTAACACAAGCGATTCTGCTGACACTCGCTGCACTTCGTTACTGTAGACCGTAGCTTGTGCTGGCTCATTGGACTTCACGTTAGGTAAGCGGCCGTCCGAACTCTTCCATGAACGTTTCGCGGAAGCGTGCTAGGAAAACATCGCGGTCGCCGACAGTTTCAAAGGCGGGTGCATTGTAGCGAGTTATCGAGCGAGAGCTTAGGGCGTCGGTGATTGCCTTGCGAACACGATTCCCTTCATCACGTCCAAGCGTACGCGCCTCCGTCTCAAGGGCGAGGGCGGCTAGGCGCTGTTTCTCATCCGTAGTATCGATTGGCATTGCTTTCTCCTCCTACTAGCTTATCTCTCTTGTACCTGTCGGGCGCTCGTCATGCCTGTCTGCTAGCTCTCCCCCTCGGCTGTACTTCTTGGCCCACTGGTGTTGTCTATCTGCCTCCTCATGCGTCATATCTAGCCAGGTGTCAGTGTTCTCACCTGCCGTTGACCTCGGCTTTGGCTTAGCGGGGATGAGCGGGCCACGTGTAGGCAATCGAGTGACCGCAGTATCAGTGTAAAATGGACGACGGCGTGCGATGTTTCCTTCCACAGAACAGATAGTGATCTCCTGGTCAAGATGCGCGTGCGTGATAACTGTAACGTGGTTGGGGTCTTCGTCGCAGACATACTCATAGATCGGCATTACAGCCACTTACACACACAGGGATACTCACCACAGTAAGCACAGCGTGGCCCGACTCGTTTAGCTACTACTAGTCCCATGCACCTAAGCCTGACTCCCATCCGCGCACGAACCCATCCCAGTCCCACTCATACACGAGTAGCTTGCCGTCAATGATAGCGCCCGTTTGCCCACGATACCATTTGGTGAACTCTTCCCAACGATCCAGCGTAAGGTACTCCCTAATGTCCTCTAACCAGTAGCCCGTGATACCTTCGGGTGTAGTAACTAGCTCTAGCTCCACTGAAACCTCCATCTAACTGGATCGAAGGGCACGAATCGAACGCGCACCGACTGATTCAGAGTCAGCCATGCTACCAATTACACCACCCTCGATTATGGCGGAGGCGGAAGGATTCGAACCCTCAAGGGCTTGCACCCCTACGCTTTTCAAGAGCGCTACACACACCAATTGTTAGCGCCTCCGTATGGCTCCGACCCTAGGATTCGAACCTAGACCTAACGGTTAACAGCCGCGTGCGCTACCATTACGCCAGGTCGGAACGTGGTGCGAAGGCCCATCCCCTGTTCGCACCAGATGGGGCACCTACGATGAGCTGCGCAGCTACTTATCGCCCCATCGCCCACAATGTGGTCTTGTCTCTTATTATACCCTGTCTCACAGTCTACGTCACACTCGAAACACATGAAACATGGACTGCTCATGT
>ERZ1292637.1383-Hain-H14-01um-R3-1383-length-10367-cov-6_pt1 | contig 10367 bp, 21 predicted proteins | sample MGYA00564405_ERZ1292637 | MGnify/ENA primary metagenome ERZ1292637 (study PRJEB36523, sample SAMEA6512645) | groundwater metagenome | collected 2019-01-09 | study: AquaDiva: Metagenomics assemblies of 32 groundwater samples | reverse complement strand
AGCACGTCGCCGAATTCCTGTGGCGCTCCGAGGAGTGGTCGCCGGACCTTCGAGCAAAGAACGTCACAATCTGGTTTCTCGCCCAGTCCGAAAACGTCTCGAAGTACCTCGGCAAGGCCAGGGCTTGGCGGGAAGGGAAATACGGAGCTACCCCAGGCGACAACGGCCGCCCACCCGCCAACCCCAACGACCGCGCCTACACCGCCGCAGAGTTCCATACACTCCTCAAGGACTCCCTCAAGCTGGAACCGCCCAGCGAAGTCGCCAGATCGCTTCACTATTACGCCGGCCAGCTACAATGCGCCATTCGTGAGAAAGGCAAAACGAGAAGCGATTATCTAACCGTGCTCCAAGAGCGCGGCGTCTCAATCGATCAACTCTGTCAAAACCTGGAGAAATTTGATGCCAAACTCTACACCCCTAAGCCAGCTTGAAACCGAAATCGAAGAGGGTTTGATCGCCTGCATACTCCGTGCGCCTGAGAAGTGCCTGGACATCATCCCGCTTCTCTCTCCGGACCAGTTCGCCACGCCTAGCCTGTCCCTTGTCGTCAAGACAATCCTGGAAGTCCATGCCGGCAGCGAGCCAGTCCAGTGGGTCGTCATCGCCTCTCACCTCGCGAAGCACGTCGCTACCGGCGAACTCGACATAAACTTTCTCAAGGCGCTTCAATCCGACGTCTCCATTCGTGCCGACTACGCAAGGGAGTTTTTCAATCTCCATGTCGAAGCCTTCACCAAACGAAAGGTGATGGAAGTCTCGAACAAGTTCATCGCCGAAGCCGCGGCCTCCAACGGGAATTTCCAGGGCTTGCTAGAAGATTTCAAAACGCACCTTGCAGGGTTCAAAACGCCTACGAACGAAGAAGGAATTCCAATCAACGAAGTGCTCACCCTCGCCTGGAACGAAATCGAGGAAGCCGCCAGCGGAACAAGGAAAGTCATCCCCACCGGCATCCCCAAGCTGGACGAAGCCTTGACGCGCGGACTACGCTACGGCGAATCAGTGGTCATCGGCGGAAGGCCGGGTAGCGGCAAGACGAGTTTCATGCTCAACGTGGTTAATCACAACCCATCCGTTCCTATTCTCTTTTTCAGCTTCGAGACCGGCCCAGCTCAGTTGGGCAAGATGCTCATGTCCGTTCGTGGGAAAATCAGCGCCAGATATCTGCTTGACGGCTCAATCATGAAAAGCCTGGACAGGGACCGCATGGTCGTCATCACGGCTGAGTTGCAGGAAACAAACCTGCACGTGCTTCCATCCCCGAGCACCGGCATGGACTTCATCGAGGCGCAAGCAAGAAAGTTCTTCGAGCAGCACGGTCCCGGCCTCATGGTGATTGACACCATCAACCGCATCTATGAAAAGAGCCGCAAATTCGAGTCAAGACAAAAAGAGCTTAGTTACGTGATGAACCGAATCGACCTTCTCGCCGAGAAACTTGGCATCTGCCTGGTCACCATCGCCCAGCTTAATCGTGAATCCGAAAAACGTGGCGGCCATCCGCGCATCTCCGACCTCCGTGACTGCGGAGAACTTGAGGAAATCGCCGACAACGTCTTCCTGCTCTATGACGATGAATCCAAAGCGGAAGGCCAATCAGCCACGGCAAACCCATCAACCGTGCCCGTGTCCCTTTTCATCGGTAAGCAGCGGCTTGGGCCAGCAGGCTTCGCCGTTGAAATGATGTTCCGTAAAGACGCCTTCTCGTTTTTTCCGAAGGAGACCTACTATGCTTGAACGAGCCGCAGACCCGCAAACCAGATCGTTGCAGATGGATTATCTGCTCGCCGTACAGTCCCACGTCCACCACCTGCTGGGGTGTCGTCAATGTATGCCTGAAGGTGGATTGAAGGACTTTTCAAAGATGTGCCTGAAAGGAAAGGAAGCAATGGCGTTCCTGGAACAGAATGATGCCCGATACGTTCAAGAGCTCTCGCTGGAGACCAGCAATGCCTAGTCCTTCCATCCCGAAGACCGTTGATTTCCTGACGCCTTCTGAGCGCCATCGCCTTTTAGACGTTAAGCGAGCGATGCGAAGAGCTAAGCTGAACTCGCCCTGCAACACTCCGAAAAGAACGAGCACGCCCAACCCAAGGACGAGGAGAATAACTGAAATGAGCAAGCCCACCAAAGAACAGATCGAAGCCTACTTCCACGAGAAGGTAAAAGAAGGCGAACTCGCAATGTTTGAATGGGTCAACAATGCCCTTGACGAAGCCATGAAACTTGAGCGGGAGGAGGCCGCCTTCGTCGCTCCGAACCGTTGTGCCTTGTGCGGTAAAGAGGGAACCTGCTTCTCCTTCAGCAAGTGCCCGACCTGCTCCAAAAGCTTTTGCGATTCGTGCCTGGAGAAACACAGCCAGCCTTGCGCCAATGCGGCCCGGGAAAAAGCCACGCTGGCTAACCACCCCTGCGCTCAATGCGGGAAAAGACTCCTTGACAGCCTGTCCTTGCGATCCAGGTACGAATGCGGCTTTTGCCACCGTGAGTTTTGCTGGGACTGCCTCAAAGAGCACACACCCTTATGCGGCCAGAAAGAAATCTATGCCGCTGGCCTCCCCGGGGTTCAAGACAAAACCGCGACTGGAACTCCGCCCATGCGCAAACTCTCCGAGTGCCGCTTCAACAAAGCAAAGCCCATCATCGCCTATTGCTCCAACTGCCACGAATTCTTCGTCTACGACCTCTGGCCAATGGTAAGCACCCAGTGCCCGAACGCCGACTGCTATTATTCCCTTGGCACTTATTCCGCTGAGTCCTTTCAAAAGATGCTCGACAGGGTGAACGTCAAGTCCGTCCGCGTCTCGCCCGATGGCCGCTGCTTCGCAGACGACAATCCGCCAGCCAATCCACAGACAGAAACAAAACCAATGAATCCTGGCAAAATTCCGTGCTTCGGTTGTGGCCATAATTTCAAAGAAAAAGACTTGCGCCAGTGCCCCTATTGCTCCGCCGGGTTTTGCATTGTCTGCCTTGTTGACCATTTATGCGCCGGCAAACTTAACACCATCGCCCACGCCAAGGAGAGCAAGAAACCATGACCCACATCCCTCCAGACCGCTTCCCACAACTCGCTCTCGTCCTCTGGAAATACATTCCGCCCTCCGAGCAACTCCACCTCAAAGAGTGCGAAGCCTGCTTCAACCTTCTTGTCGGCGCAGAAGAAAGCCTCCACGCCAAACTCAAACACGACGCAAAAATAGAGGCCGAACGCAAGGCCAAAAACCAGCTTATTGCCGATGTAATCATCAACGACCCCCTCATAGAGCAGCTAGGCCGAAAGGACATCCAATGAGCAAGCCCATGAAAGACCCCGGCGACTACAGCGAAGACAGCAGCTTTACTACACGCTGGAAAGTGCCAGTTCCCTTCAACCCCATCTTCGACCAGTCCGACACCTCATCCCCCATTGACAACCTCAAATCCGCCGGCGTCAAAGACCCCGAAGCCTGGGGGGCCATTATCGAACGCGTCTACGACAACGCCAAACGCCTCCGCCAGCAAGCCCTCAACGAAGGCGCAGACCCAGCCAAAATCAGCCAAGTCATCCAGAAAACCGTCCAACGTGCCTTTTCCAAGGAGTAACCTAATGCCACGACCGAACCGCACATACCCAATTTTTCAAGAAATCAAAAATCCAGACAGGCTTTGCGCTAATTGCCTGCTCTACAGTCCGCCAGTAAAAAGACCGGCGACCAATAGATTCAAATTTGACGAGAAGGATAAATTCACTTACTGGTGCGACGAATGCACAGCGCGAGTAAAGGGAATCTTCCAAGCCATTAACTCCAAAACAGATCAACTTGTGGAACGCCTCCAAAAACAGGCACTTGGAGATAACTAGCCATGCCCCACCCAAACTGGAAGAACGAAACTTGCCAGCACTGCGTTTTCCGAGTGCAATACCATTGCCTCCACTCGCCACCGTCAGAAAGAGGCAACGATCACCACTTGTACCCAAAGGTCGCTTTTTTGATAGCGGACATACCCGCAAAGCGCGTAACGGCCGGGTTCATCCCAGCCTGCTCCAAATACCAGCCAGCACAACCAGAAGACCCAAAGGAGTAACCCATGCAATACATCCTCACCAAAGAAGAATTTGAAGCGTTGGTTCCAGTAGGAAGTCTAAAGGAATTGGAAAACGGATTGAACCTGGCAAGATGCGCCTTCGACGCCTTACAGAAGGCCGTTGACGATCTCAATTTGCCCCAAGAAGAACGCATGGCTTTGGCCATACGCAGAAAGGGCTATTTGCAAGACTTTTTGAAACCTTGCCAGGAGGAATAGGATGCCCAAAGAAACCAAGGAGACCAACCCATGACCAAGCCGCCCTACAACCCTACCCGCATGGAACAGGAAACCATCCTCACCACGTCTGTCGGAACATCCGAACTCGCCACCACTATCCGCCGAGCCGCAGATGAAAAAATCTGGCACCTGTTCTCGGAGATACCGTCCCACGTCCGCCGCTTCAAACTCCTCTTTGGCGACGGCAAATTAGTCCGAAACGGCGGCGGCTACCGCTGGGAAGTCCCCTTTGACCAGCTCGCCATCATCAAACGTAAAAAAATGCCCCTCTCCCAGGCGCAAAGAGCCGCCCTCTCTGCAAGAGCCAAGGCCACCTTCCACCAAAAATAGCCACCGTCGAGGCCCGCTACGATGCCCAGGAAGCCCGAAAAACCAGTCAACTCCATAGGTTCCCAGCACGCGTCACCCCCTTTTTGACTCTACCCACAGGGGTACCCCACAAAATCGTTCCTAGACCATGACAAACCCACCCAAACCTCAGATCGCGGCAGTCAAAGTGAACCACCACCCACGCAAACTCCGATTGAAGTGGTCGCTCGGAAAATCACCCACACTTGTCATCCACCCAAAAACGCCAAGCGAACTCAGGGAGAGCCTCAAAACCAAGGGACGCGAAGAAAAGACCAGCCGAAAATAGACACAAAAAAACCGGCCAAAAACCGGTCACTAAACCCATCCCCAAAAATACACACTCGCGTCATGTCGTTCGTCTCGCAAACCGCTGCGGCTTGCAGAGCGAACGCACTAGCGAGTGTACAACCTTTGTCAAATCATTTCAACTCTACCGCTAAATGCCCCAAGAGAAACATCTTATGAGCAACACACAAAATGCTCAAAAATGCCAAATCGCCAAATCACCCAAAAATCAACTCCAAATCAACATCCCCTAAACCGCCCACAAAAAAGAGCAAATATCAATATCCGGGACGGGGACTGGTATAAGTACACACTCGAACCCGGAGGGGGGACCCTGCGTGCCTCCCCGGTGTATCCTCGCCCGCCCGCCCGCGTAGACGCACACGGAATAACTGCCATTATCACGCTAGTTCGCGAATCAAGTAGACTGCAAGATTGCCAGAAGCACACAATAAGGGGCGATAAACTCACGGCATAATCGTGTTTGGCACGCCTTGGCCGATAGCGTGCCAATGTGTAGGAAATCCCTACATAGTGGAAGCCCTTACACAATGTAGGAAATCCCTACACGGCAATCAAAGTATCGTAGACCATAGTTCCACGTGGAACACTGGTCAATTTTTGACCACCGTTCCACGGAGTGTGGGTATGGCGCTTCGACCATGGCGAGGATTCCATAGTGGAAAGGATTCCATAGTGTAATTTTTTACACGTATGGAAGTGGGGCTATAACGAAACGAGAAATTCCTTGGAAGTTTGTCTATACCTACGGAAGTGCGGTAGTTTTGGTGGTCAGAAATTGACCAGTTTTTCGGAGATAACGTGTTTTGCGGAAAGGAGTTGTCGATTTCTTGGCGAGTTTTGGCACGGCTGGCCATTGGTTCGCATTGCTCGCCCATCAAGTTTGCCACAAGGCGAACGGAACAAGATTTCTGGACACTAGGGTTACACCATGCAATCCTCCTGGGAGGTGACCATGGTTGGAAAATACTCGAAATCCAGAAAATTTTGTGAGGAGAGTTGAAATAGACTGCCCCTGGGTCCTGCAAGGGTCCCCAGGAAAATCATAGAATGTGATTGCCGAAGGCGTTAGGACAGCAACTTCGCAAAAGGCAGGTAGTCGCTAGGATGAACCGCGCAGCGTCACAGCGTATGCGCTCACCATGTTCCGCAAAGTAGAAGCGGCACCATTTGAAGTCGCCTAGAGATAACGTAATGCTAGGGGACCGCTCAATAACCCATAGGTGCCAAACCGAAACACGGAACGGTAGAGACAAACGCCAGGAACGTAAAGACCGGACGACATCCGGCGCGGGACAGCAACGAAGTTTTGCTACGGTATGGGCTTGGGTGTCCATTCTATGGCAAGGACTTAGAAGCGCCAGGTTGGCTATGGAATAAAAAATTCCGGGCCGTCTTGCTTAGGACTGCCAGTGAGCAAGGCGGATCGAAGTTTTTTCAGGGCCGTTCCTGTAACGGGCTGAGAAGGGGTGTTCTATGTTGACGACTGCAACGTATCAATCCTCAAGACGTTGGGATAGGAGCCTTGCTCCTAAGCCGTTTACATTCATTCCCGCCAGGTATCGGGCGGAGAGAAAGATTGAAGTCCTGGAAGCGATGATGGTGGACTTCCCGCCAGAGCTTCGGAGCGTGGCTGAAAGCGCCATCCGCAAGTTGCGTGTCCGCGGTAGCGTGCGCTAGCAATGTGTGAGTAGTAGGCTGTAAAAGCCGCCGGCCCCTTCGGGTACCGAGGGGGACGGGAGCTTTTCAGGAAGCCGGACGTGCTCCGCCGGCAAGCTGGCTATGCCAGCAGAGGAGTGACTATGTTTACGTTACTTAGGAACGGCAAGCCTGTCACCGGTGCCGCGGAAATCGGGGATGTGCTTCGCATCGAAGTCCCGGTCGGCAATCCCGTGCTGTCCAGCACGGGCAAGACGTTCCTGGTCGGGGGAACGTCGGGAACGAAGAACTCTGGGTTCATGCACACCGGCCAGGGACTCATGGTCGGGATGAACTGCTTCATCAAGAACCCTGATTACGTCGAGAAGTAAGCAGTAGCACCAAACCCCGCGCTAGGCCGAAGCGCGGTCTTGGCGTTACTTTTCCGGGCCGGCTTTTACGAGGGTGTCTATGAGTTACAAGCCATTCGGGAAGGGTAAGCGGTGGAAGCGCGTGCCAAGGGGACTGGTAATCGTCCCCGTGACCAAGACCAAGGGCATCTTGGGCCGGAAGCTGGTGGACCGAGTAGAGGCAATCGACTTCGTGTTGTGGAAAGAAGGGAGGAAGGCATGAGCACTCAAGAGAAAACTAGGCTGATGGAGCACGCCGTTACCTTGGACGGCAAGCCGGCGCGAATCACCGGCCGGCTGATGGACTTCGCCAAGGTGTCCCAAATAGCGGACTGGTGGGTGAGCGCGGAGTTCTGCTGGGCGACGGTGCAACGGATCGTAGAGAAGGGCGGAGCATTCAAATCTTAGTGGCCGGGAATCATTCACTTTGGAGGGGTAGCTATGCCGCTTAAAAGCAACACGATGGGAATTGACCAATACGGGACCACGTTTCACAACCTGGGACCGCATCCGCGAAAAGCCCTGGTGGAGAAACTTGGCTACCAGCATGTGTCGAAGATGTTCGTTGATAAGACTGATGGAACAACTAGGCACGCTGGATACGTTGTCGGGCCGCACTGGGTTACGCTTTACTACGTTAGCCGATGGAATGGCGTCGCCTAATTCCCGACCCCTCCCCTAGACCGAAGGGAAGTGGCCGACATTTTCACCATTACTTCGGAGGGCGAAATGTACTCATTCTATTATCTTTCAGCCAGAGGAGACATTCAGTATAGCGTGCCTAGCCTTACGTTGGTCAGGGCGCTACGATTAGCGAAGGAATTTCATGCCAGATATCCAAAGGCATTCGTTATTCGCGTTACGCGCACTTGGGACTTTCATCGAAGCGTATGCCTGCGGTCAAAGGCGATACCATTTCCAGGACGTTTCCGATAGCGACCCCTCCGGCCCGGCACCGAGGACCGGGACGGAGTGGCCGACAACCGCCCACGGGGGCAAAAGGGGAAGTCTATGACCAGCGACAAAAAGCTGAAACGGTGGCACGGCAACGCGGCGTGGCACCCCAAGGCTGTCCCGTGCCATGGCTGTACGACTGGCTGGACGAAGGGGCAACGGTACTGCGATTGGTGCGTCTGCGATTTCTTGACGCCAGTGAACAGGTTGCCAGTGCCTCCAAGGCGCATCCTGCCGGTGAATACCCCGCCGATAGTGCCGCGGCGAGAGCAATTGTACTAGAGACCGATTCCTTTTACGCTTAGAAGGGAGTGTTTATGTCTCAACAAACGTATCACGTAGGATTGTTGGCCGTAAAAACGGCTAATGGCCATAAGGCCATCTTCCAATTCAGGAAGTGCATTGATTTTCTGGATTGCGAAATCCTGGAATATCTCGGCGAACGAGTACAGAGTAAAGCGGAGGCTCGCCGAAAAGCTGCCGAAGCGCGCCCATTGATATTGGCTTCGCTTAATCGGCAGTTTCCCCGAAAACACTTCACGTCTATTGTGATTGATTAGATTACTCGTCACTGTGGCGTTTCAGCGCCAGGTTAGAGCCGAAACAAACCCCAGAGTATGAAGTCAGCATTTGGTCTGATAGCCAAATAAACTGGCTTCAAATGGTGAAGGTAGGAGTAGGCGATGGATACAGTGGTGTGTTGATACACCGCCGTCACAACGGAAGCGCAGGTTTGATTCCTGCCTGTTTATCGGAGCCGGGTGGGGAAGCCGGCCAGTGACGATTACTAGAGGCCGATTCCTTTCATGTTAGGGGGTGTCCCATGACGTTTCGACGTTTAGAGCGTGGAGTATTGCACATTGAGGCCGAAGGCTGCGTTGTCAATGTTCGAGAAGGCTTGGAGGACCAGTATGGACGCTCCGTAACGTCCATTGAAGTTATTCCTGACGACCAGATGGTCGGCGACCCTACTTGGAGGTTGTATGGTGGCCGAAACAATCGCGTAGTGAAACTCAAGACCGTGCGCAACAAGAGCCACCAATTCAATAGATAAGGAGGAGCCATGCACGACGACTATCAGTTGTTGCCGCCGCCGTGGACATTTGTGGCTACTGCCATCCTGGCGGTACTTGGGGTGTGGAAGATAGTCGAAATCATCGTCTGGTTGTTCAATCACGTCCATTTTACATAGGGGGTGTCTATGTCCGACTTCAATCTTATGGACCGAATGCGACCGAAGCGATTTGCCGACGTGGTGGGCCAGGACGCCGCGCTGGCGGCAATCCAAAGCCGTGTCAAAGCGAATGAGGGACGCTACATCGGCGTCAACTACTTCCTTTCCGGCCCGAGCGGAGTTGGCAAGACGTCGATCGCCAAACTTATCGCCGGAGAATGCGCCCAGGGATGGGCGACGCTTGAAGTCCACGCCTCGAAAGTCAACAAGGACTGGCTGGACCACGCTGAGGATGAAATGCGGCATCCGCCTTGGAGCTGGGATGGACACCACGGTTACGCGTGGATCATTAACGAGGTCCACTACCTGGACGGGCGAAGCGAAGGACGGCTGCTCGACCTGATGGAGTACCGGCCCTGGGTGACGTGGATTTTCACGACGACTACCGCGGGGCAAGCCAAGCTGTTCGACGGCGATATCGAGGAAAGCCCGTTCATGTCAAGGTGCCTCGAAGTGCGCCTGAGCGGGACGGGAGCGACACAAACGGCATTCGCCGAACGCGCTAGGGCGATAGCGACCGAACTGGGCATGAACGGGAAGCCCATCGGGAGCTATCTGATTTTGGCGGCGCGGTGCAAGTGCAACTTCAGGATGATGATCCAGGAGATTGCAGCGGGCCGCGTCTGATTTGACCCACCACTCTTGAAGAAAGGAAGGACAACATGCCCGAGTACCAAGTCGGCCAAGTAATCCTGGCTCATTTCGACAAAGAGAAATGCACCAGAGAAGTGTTCGAGAAGTATGACGGCAGGCCAGCGACAATAAGGAAAATTGAACTGACCTAAAAAACCTGGCAGTACCATTTCAATCCGGGCGATGACAGCCAAACAGATACTCCGCGAGAACGGCCATATCTGTGCCAGTTCTCCGACGGGAAGGAATGGTGGCTGACAGAACGCGAATGTGCAGAGGCCCCGGAAGTGACGGCCCATTGCACGCCAGACGTGGCGGCGTGGCTGGACCCACAAGGGTCGATGCAAAAGGCAGGATTGTTGGTAGTCGATGCCCATAACGGCTGACCCGCCCCAAACCCTTGCGCCTTCGGGCGCGGGGGCCTGGAGCGTCCAGGATGTTTCAACACCACTACTACTACGAAGGAGGACTGCCTATGTTACGAATCGTTGATCGCCCACAATCGGGCACTGTCTACAATATGTCCGCCG
>ERZ1292637.1378-Hain-H14-01um-R3-1378-length-10382-cov-4_pt1 | contig 10382 bp, 9 predicted proteins | sample MGYA00564405_ERZ1292637 | MGnify/ENA primary metagenome ERZ1292637 (study PRJEB36523, sample SAMEA6512645) | groundwater metagenome | collected 2019-01-09 | study: AquaDiva: Metagenomics assemblies of 32 groundwater samples | reverse complement strand
CGATCGACGGCACGACCTACACCGTGCGCGGCGTCGAGCCGGACGGCACCGGCGTCGTGCTGCTGCGGCTGGAAGAGGACGACTGATGGCCGACCACGCCCGCACTCAGATCCGCGACGCGGCTGTCACGCGGGTCACCGGCTTGAGCACGACTGGCACGCGCGTCTTCAAGTCGCGCGTGTACCCGCTGGAGAAGGCCGACCTGCCGGGCCTGCTGGTGCGCGTTGCGCTCGGTGTGCCGGAGACGGTGGAGGTGCAGACGGTGCACGCGCCGCGCGTCCTCGATCGGACGATGCCGCTGGAGATCGTTGGCGTCGCTCGCGCCACGGACGACCTCGACGACGACCTCGACCAGATCGCCAAGGAAGGCGAGGCCGCGATGGCGGGCTTCGTTGCCGCCAATCCAACGCTCGTCAAGGACTGCACGTTGCGGTCCACGACGATCGAGATCACCGACGGGCAGGAGAAGCCGCTCGGGACCGTGACGTTGCAATACGACGTCAACTATTTCACGTACGACAACGCGCCCGATGTGGCGCTCTGACGAAAGGGAATCACCATGTCCGTAACCAAGTGGTCAAACGTGGCGGTTGCCATGCAGAGCGCCCTGGCCGCCACCAAGACGATCATCTCCATCAGCAAGGCCAGCCCGGCGGCCATCGGCTCGACGGCCCACGGCTACACCAACGGCGATTACCTGCTGCTGTCCGTGCAGGGCATGTACCAGATGGACAACAAGGTCGTGCGCGTCGCGAGTTCGACGACCGACGCCTACACGGCGGAGGGTGTGGACTCGACGCTGTTCGAGACCTTCTCGACCGGCACCTCGGCGAAGATCACCTTCGGCACGTCGATCACGACGGCAACGTCGATCTCGGCCAGCGGTGGCGACTTCGACTTCATCGATACGACGACGATCCACACGAACGTCAAGACGCAGATCCCGGGCCTCCCGAATCCGCTGAACTACACGTTCGACAACCTGTGGGACATCGCCGACGCCGGTCAGATCGCGATGAAGGTCGCGTCCGACTCCCAGGCGACGCGCTGCTTCAAATTCACCTTCGGCACCGGCGGAAAGATCATGGTCTTCACCGGCTACTGCGGCTTCTCCGGTGCGCCGACGGGCAACGCGCAGGACGTGGTCAAGTCGCCGGCGGCCATCACCGCCTACGGCACGCCGACGTACTACGCGAGCTGACGTGAGCAAAGCCGCAGAGAAGATCCGGCGGGCGCGAGAGCGCCCGGTCACGGTCGGGGCGCACACGTACACCATTCGGCGCCCGACCGACGAGGACGTCCAGTTCGGGAAGGTCGAGCCCGGCCTCGGCATGGTGAAGCGCTATGTCGTGGGATGGGACTTCGTGGAACTCGATCTGTTCCCTGGCGGCGGCCCCGAGCCTGCGCCATTCGACGCCGAAGATTGGGCGGAGTGGGTCGCGGACAAGCCGGAAGTGTGGGTCGAACTCAGCGACGCGATTGTGGCCGCCTACAAGGAACACACCGCGCAAGTCGAGGCCGACGCAAAAAACTGACGAGCTGGCTGGAGCAGTCCTCCCTTCCGCCGGAGCTCCGGTCAGCGGACCAATCGCCCGAAGTCGATCAAGCGGTGAAGGCGTGGAACTTGATGGGGGGGCTGGACTGGAATGGTCTTGATGTCGTGGTGGAAATGCTTGGCGTCACGGATGTAGAGCGGCTGGTTCGCCAGTTGGCGCTGATACGGGAGCGCCATAACACAGGGGATTGAGATGGCGGAAAAGCCGGGCGTAGAAATCCCAATTCAGGCGCGCGTCTCCGGATGGGAGGAGGCGTTCGGCCGCATTGACGGGATGGCTAAGAAGTCGGCCGCCGGGATCAAAACCGCCTATGCAACGCTCGGCACAGTCGGCGCCGCTGTCGGCGTTACGCTCGGCCTCTCCAGCCTTGTCAGCGTCGTCACCACGTTGGGCGCGAAGACGATCGACGGCGAGCGCAGCCTCAACCAACTGAACGCCACTCTTCGCGCGACCGGCAACGCCGCCGGGCTCACCGCGCGCGAGCTCGATGAACTCGGCGCCGAGGTCCAGAACCTCACGGTGTTTGATGACGACGCCATCCGCAAGGCGGAGACGGCGCTGTTGCGCTTCCGTACCGTGCAGGGCGATGTCTTCCGCGATGCTATCCGTCTGGCGCCCGATCTCGCTGCGGCGCTGAGCACCGACCTTCCTGCCGCCGCTACTGCACTCTGGAAGGCTCTGACCGACCCCGAAGGCGGAATGAAGGCGCTGAAGTCGGCGGGCATTTCTCTCAGCGAGCAGCAGAAGGACTTGGCCGCCCGGTTCATCGAGGCGGGCGACAAGGCGTCGGCGCAGAAGATCGTGCTCGATGAGTTGCGCAAGTCCATCGGCGGATCGGCAGCGGCTGACAGCGCGGGGCTTTACGGCTCGACGCAGCGGCTCAGTCGCGCCTGGGACGACCTGCAGAAGGCAATGGGCGGGAAACTCCTGTCCGACAACAAGGGGGTGCTCGACTCGACCACGGGCGCGCTCGAACGCCTGAACAAAATGGCGAAGGAGACGAAGCTCAGTCTCTACGATTTGGCGACCACGCCCTTTGCCGCGCTGAAGTTGAGTGCGGATATTGTCAACACGGCGCTCGGTCGCGATACCGGTAGCCGGTCAGCGTCAGGGAAAATTCGCGGCCTCACTTCCCCGGAGGAAATCCAAGCGCAGGCTGCGGCGCAAGCAGCGTCCGACCAGGAGGCCGCTGATCAAGCCTACATCCGCGAGCAGGCGGCGCTGAAGCGGCGCGTCGAATCGGTGAGCGCGGCGAACGCCTCGCTATTCGCGGCCAAGAAGTTCTACATCGACAAGGAGTCGGCGCTGTACGAGGCCGGCTACAGCCGCAATGAGGTCGCGACCACTGAGTTCTACGATCAGCAGCGACAGGCCGCGCAGGCAACGACGCAGGCGATTCTCCAGGGGCTGACCAAACAGGGGCAGGCAGTCGAGGCGCTCATGAGTGCGCCATCGACGTCGGCGGAAGAGCGCGCGGGGCTGCTGGGCCGTCTCGCCGGGATTGGCGCTGAGAGCGATAAGGCTCGCTTCGACCTCAAGAAGCAGATGGTCGACATCGACGTGAAGCAGAGCGGAGCCGTTCGCAACCTGATCCGCGACTACGAAGACCTGGAGGTTCAGCTTGCTGCGATCAGCGGCGGTGCCGCGACAGCCGCGCGCGCCAGCTTTGACGCGTCCAACCGCGACCGGGTTGATCGAGTCAACGCGGAACTGAATTCCGGCAATCCCGAAGCGCGTGAGGCCGCCCGCGTGGCTGCACAACGCCTGCAGGAACTTCGGTACGCGACGATTCAGCAGGGCGCGCTGACGGACGCCACGCGCGATTTCCAGCGCACGCTGGATAGCGTCGGCGACGCCCAGGCACGCATCGACATTGCGGTTCAGTCTGGCGCGCTGACCGAGATCGAGGCGCTGCGGGCGGTATCGGAAGTTCGCCGGGAAAAGATCGATCAGCTGCTTCAGGAACTGGATGTCGCTCGCCAAGTGGCGGAGGCCATCGCCTCGCCGGCCGCTCGGCAGCAGGCGCTCGACAACATCGACGCCATGCAGATCAGGCTGGAGGAGCTTGCGGCAACGGGCGATCTGGTGGCGAAGAAGTTCAACGACATCGGCGCGTCATCGTTCTCGCAACTGCTCAAAGATTTCACGACACTTAAGCCGCTCGATGCGCTGAAGAACTTCGCGTCAAACCTTTCCGGGAAACTCACCGACACCATCGCCGACAACCTCTCGCAGAAGGCGTTCGGGAAGGACGGCATCTTCAGCGGCTTCGGCGAAACGCTCTCCGGGCTGTTCGGCGGTGCGGGCGAGGCGACCGGCGCCGCGGCCCTCACGACCGCTGGCACGACGCTGAGCGCGGCCGGCGCCACGCAGACCACGGCGGGGACGCTGCTGACCACGGCCGGCACGACGCTGACGTCTGCCGCTGCTGCGCTGACCTCCGCCGCCGCCTCCCTCGTCGCTGCCGCCACTGGCAGCGCGGCCAGCGACGCCACGAGCGACGCCGTCGGCGCGCTGCTTGGCGCGGCCCTTGGTGGCGGCGGTGGGGGCGGCGGTGGATTCGCCTCCGGCCCGCAATTCGGCTTCGCTGCCAACGGCGCGAACTTCACCAGCGGAATGCCGTACGTCGTCGGCGAGCAGGGGCGCGAGCTCGTGATCCCGCCGCGCGGATCGAAGATCGTTCCGAACCACAAGCTTGCCGGTATGGGCCGTGGCAACACGACCATCGTCCAACACATCAACGTGATGCCCGGCGCAGACACCCGCAGCGCGCGGCAGGCTGCCGTGCAGGCCGGCGACCACGTGCGCGGCGCGATCGGGAGGCGATAGCCATGTCCTTCAAAGACGTCCGCTTCCCGCCGAACATCAGCTACAACGCCGTCGGCGGCGCCGGGTTCAGCACCAACGTCGTCATGACCAACGGTGGCAGCGAATCGCGGAATCAGGTCTGGGCCTACGAGCTGTCCGAGTGGGAGGTCGCGCACGCCGCGCGTCTGCCGGCCGACTGGCGGCCCCTGCAGGCGTTCTTCCGCGTGATGGCGGGGCAGGCGCACACGTTCCGGTTCAAGGACTGGCTCGACTTCACCGCGACCGCTGCCGAGGGGCTATTCGTCGCCACCGCCGAGGCGGATGAGTGGCAGATGATCAAGCGCTACACCTTCGGCGCGCAGACGGTCGATCGAAAGATCACGAAGCCGATCAGCGCGGTGACGCTGGTGGGCGGCGGCACGGTCGACTACACGACCGGCATCGTGACGAACGCCACCATCCCGACGTCGTGGGCGGGCCAGTTCGATGTGCACGCCCGCTTCGGCACCGACAAGATGCGCGCGGAGACCATCGACAAGTCGGGCGGCGAGTTCGTCGTCGGGTGGAGTTCGATTCCAATCATTGAGGTTCGCGAGTGAAGGACATCTCGCCCGCCCTCGAAGCGCACCTTGCGCTACCGCTCACCACGATTGCAACGTGCTGGAAGGCGACGCTCGACAACGGAACGGTGCTGGGCTTCACGGATCACGACCGCCCGCTCGAGGTGGATGGCGTTGTCTACATCTCGACCGCTGGCTACACCGCGTCCGATGTCGGCACGAAGAACAACCTCGACGTTGACGACCTGGAAATCACCGGCCTGCTGATCGGCCCGTCGATCACGGAGGCGGACCTTCGCGCGGGGCTGTGGGACAACGCGCAGATCGAGATCTTCCAGGTCAACTGGGCGGACCTGTCGATGGGCATCATGAAGATGCGCGTCGGCTGGCTGGGCGTAGTCAACCAGGGCCGCGGCATCTTCAAGGCAGAGCTGCTGGGCCTGATGTGGCGCCTGCAGTCGACGCTGGTGGAGTCGACCTCTGCCGCCTGCCGGGCGGACCTTGGCGACGCTCGTTGCGGGGTCGACTTGGACGCGCTGGCGGTGTCGGGGGTCGTCGACGGATTCAGCACGACCACGCTGACGCTCGACGATGCCACGCGCACGGAGGGCGTCAACGAGTTCGCGGGCGGGACGGTGACCTTCACCAGCGGCGCGAATGATGGACTGACCTTCGAGGTCAAGTCCTCCGCTGTCGGCGACTTCACGCTGCAACTGCCGCCGCCGTACACCGTCGCGCCGGGCGACACGTATTCCATTGAACCCGGCTGCGACAAGGCCCGCGAGACCTGCCGCGACCGGTACAGCAACATCGTCAACTTCCGCGGCGAGCCCTTCCTCTCCGGCAATGACCGCCTGATGCAAGTGGGGCGGCGGTGAGTGTGTCGCGCGAGCAGATCGTCGCGGAGGCACGCGACTGGCTGGGCACGCCGTGGCATCACCAGGCGATGGTCAAGGGTGTCGGCACCGACTGTATCGGGCTTCTGGCCGGCGTCGCCCTGAACACTGGCATCGCCGACGCCCGCGCCCACATGCGCGATCCGCGATTCAAGGGCTACGGGCGCGAACCGTTGCCCGATGTCCTGCTGGCAGCGTGTGAGCAATACCTCGACGAGATACCGATTGCTGACGCTGGGCTGGGGGACATCTTCCTGCTGAAGGTGCCGCGCGGGCGCCTGCCGCAGCACTTCGCCATCGTCTCGCGCGTCGCCGATGGCAAGCCCTCCTACATGCTGCACGCGACGTCTGCCTTCCCGCGCTGCGTTGTGGAGAACGGCATCGACGACCAGTGGTGGTCGCGGGTGCTGAAGGCGTACCGATTCAAGGGAGTCGACTAGATGGGCGGCCAGCTCATTGGCACCGTCGTCGGGGCGGTCATTGGATTCGTCATCACCGGCGGCAACCCGCTAGGCGCACAGATCGGCGCCATGGTCGGCGGGATGGTCGGCGGCTATCTCGACCCGCAGAAGCAGGAAGGGCCGCGCCTCACCGACCTGAAGACGCAGCGGTCGGCGTACGGCGCGTCGATACCACGTTTCTACGGCACCGTGCGCGCCGCGGGGAACGTGATCTGGCAGACCGACCTGATCGAGCACGAGTCGAAGAGCGGCGGCAAGGGTGGCGGCACGGAAGTCACCGAGTACACCTATTCGTGCAGCTTCGCGATCCTGCTGGGCGCGGGTCCGATTCTTGGCATTCGCAGAATCTGGGCGGACGGGCGGCTGCTGAGCGAGACTGGCGAGCCATCCGAAGCGCTGCCCTTCGTGCTGTATCTCGGCACGGAAGACCAGATGCCCGACCCGACCATCGAGGCGTCCGAAGGTGCGGGCGAGGTACCGGCGCATCGCGGCTACGCCTACATCGTCTTCACGAACATGGCGCTGGCGGATTACTACAACCGCATCCCTCAATTCGAGTTCGAGATCGAGGGCAGCGGCGGCGTGGTGCTGGGCCGCGCCAGCACGTGGGACTTGCCGCTCTCCGTGACCTCGACCGGCCGCCCGACGATGCCCGTCGGCGCCATCGAGAAGGTCGGCAGCGAGTTCCGGTCCTACGAGTGGATCGAGGGCTCGCCCAAGTCGACGTACATCGAGACCTCCTACAGCCTGTACGGCGAAGTGCTCGACACGCAGACGAACGCTGCCGTCGACAACGTCAACGACGCGACGACGCTGGCCTGGATTCCTTCCTACAATTCCAACATCGCCGCCAACCGCGAGCGTGGTGCTGGCGTCACCGATGTGTCGGCGTGGTACGTGGCGGGCGTTCAGGTTGCCGCGCCCATCGAGGCCGCGCCCGGGTACGGTCTGACCAATGACCACTTCCACGCCTGCAACACGCCGCCCTGGTACGCCAACGGCTACGTCTACGCGGCCGGCGGCAACCTCGCCACGGCCGCGCACGTGTCGCGCTGGCCCGCGCCCGATGGCATCCCGCAAGGCACCGCCGACAAGGGTTTCGACCTCTACACCGGGAATAGCTATCCATCGTCGGGGGCGAACTTCTCGGTCACCACGGCGGACGATGGGACGGTCTGGGTCATCGGCGGCGGGAGCGGCGGCGGCAATCGTCAGATGTGGCATCTTGACGATGAACTGACGCTGATCCACCACTACGCCGACAGCCCGGACCCGCTTGGCATTGCGGGCGTGTCGCTCGGCACCGGCGTGCCGACGTTCTTCCGTGGCTTCATGCTGGTCGACGCGCAGCCGACCGGACCCGACTACAACAACAAGGCATACCTCTACAGCATCAACGAGGATTTCACCTTTACGCTGGTCGATACCATCGACATCGACGCAGCGCTCGTGCCGGAAGGCCGGTCCTACACGTATCTCGGCGGCGGCTACGTCGCCACGACGGCCGGCATCCTGCGCCTGGGCAGCGGCGAGAATCTCGGCGCCATCGTGGCCGACATCTGCGAGCGCTGCGGGATCGACAACACGCATTACGACGTCGACGACCTGACCGACCCGGTGCGCGGCTACATGCTGGCGTCCAACATGACCGGGCGCAACGCCATCGACGCGCTGCGACCCGCCTACTTCTTCGACGGCGCCGAGGTCGATGACGCTCTGGTGTTCAAGCACCGCGACGGCGTGTCGGTTGCCACTATCGACGAGGACGACCTCGCCGCGCACGAGGGCGGCGGGCAACTGCCGGCGCTGATCGACGTCACGCGCACGCCCGACCACGAACTGCCGCGCCGGGTCAGCGTCGTCCACATCAATCCCGACATGGACTACCAGATCGGGACGCAGTACGGCGGGCGGCTTACCGGTGGCATGGCGTCCGACGTAGCGATGCAGATGCCGATCGTGCTGGCCGACGACGAGGCGAAGCAGATCGCCGATAAGCACGTGTTCCTGGCCGCCATCGAACGCGAGCAGTTTGGCTGGTCGACCACGCGCAAGTGGGAAAAGCTGGTCCCGACCGACGTTGTCACGGTGCAGGGCCGGGTGCTGCGGATCACCGATAAGCAGTCCTCACCGAACGGCCTGATCAAGTTCCGCGGCGTCACCTCGCGCGCCATCGCGTTCGAGCAGACATCGAGCGGCGTGCCCGGCAGCGGCGGCTATACGCCCGTCGTCCCGGCGGAGATCGTGCAGACCGAACTGGTGCTGCTCGACATCCCCATGCTGACCCTGCAAGACGCGCCGTATGGCTTCTACGCGGCGATGGGGCCGGCGGGGCGTGGCAAGTGGACCGGCGCCACCCTGTTCAAGTCGGCGGACGGTGGCGCGTCCTGGGTGGCCTTGGCATCGGTCTCGACCCCGGACGTCATCGGCGAGGCCAGCGGGGCGCTCGACGACTACACCGGCGGCGCGGTGCTCGATACGACCAGCGGCCCGATCACGATCGTGCTGACCAATCCGAACGCCGAGCTGGTCAGCGTCACCAGCGACGCGCTCGATGCGGGGGCCAACCTCTGTGCGATCAAGTCGGGCAGCGGCTGGGAGCTCCTGCAATTCCAGAATGCGACGCTGACCGCCCCGAACACCTACGAGATCGACCAGCCGTACTATCGCGGCGTCAAGGGCACGGAGGCGTTCAACGCCGGCCACGCTGCGGGCGATACATTCGTCCTGCTGCCGGTCACCAACATCGACGCGCCGGCTGCGGATCTGAACATCGCCTTCGATTACAAGGCCGTCACCTTCGGGCTCACCATCCCGAGCGCCACGCCGCAGACCTTTACGAACACCGGGGAGGGTGCGGCATCCTACGGGCCGCCGGCCACCGAACTGATCGATGTGTTCATCGGCGACACGGGCAGCCCGCCGCTGCCGCGCAAGGGGCTCGTCCCCGCGCCTGCCGTGGGCGATGCCGCGCTCGATTACTTCCTCTCGGCGGACGGTACGTGGAAGGCTACGCCGGGCGGCGGGGGTGGTCACCCGCTGACGACGAAGGGTGACATCTTCACGTACAGCACGCTAGCCGCGCGCCTGGCAGTCGGGACGAATGGCTTCGTGCTGACCGCCGACAGCAGCACCGCGACCGGGTTGAAATGGGCGGCTGCCAGCGGCGCGTCGCCCCTCACGACCAAGGGTGATCTCTACACGTTCAGCACGGTCGATGCGCGCCTTGCGGTGGGGGCGAACGACACCGTGCTGGTGGCCGACAGCGCGGCGACGCCAGGGATCAAGTGGCTCACGCCGCCGTGGTTGATTTCGCCGCTGACGACGAAGGGCGATCTCATCGTCTTCACGACCGTCCCAACCCGCATGGCGCGGCCATCGGACGGCTACGTCTACTTCGGCGACTCGTCACAGACGACCGGCTACAGCGCGTTCAACCTTGGCAGCTTCGTTGCCAGCGCGATCACGAATATCACCATCGGCGGGACCGGCTTCGTCCATGTCACCGCCGGGCTGATCGACGCAACCGCCTACACGAACGCGCAGACGACCGCCGCGCTCGATGCGATGGTCGGCGACAGCGGGTCCGGCGGGACGAAGGGAATGGTCCCGGCCCCAGGCACTGGCGACGCGGCGGCGGGCAAGGTGCTGGCTGCGGATGGCACGTGGAAGACGCCGGGGTCGCTGGCGCCGGGATCGCTGGGCCTGCAATGGCTGTGGGGATCCGGCATCGACGGCGCGCTGCTGTTCGACGGGACCAGCGCCGTCACCGGGTTCAACCGCACCGGCACCGTCTACAGCATCACGAAGTCCGAAAACGTCGAGGCGACGAGCATCCAGGTCGACTCCGGCGTGACCGTCCGCATGAACGGTCGTGCGATCTTCTGCCAAGGCACGCTGACGAACAACGGGCTCATCGAGCATCACGCGCCGATGGACGCGTCCGCTGGCACCGCGGGCGGCCCGGGCGGCCCGGACGCCGGGCTACGTGGACGTGAAAGTCCCGAACCTGATGCAGTTGCCCCGACTGCTGGCTCACTTACAATAGCGATATGTTGCCGAAACACGCTCTGGTGAATTGACCCAAGCGTACAACCTGCT
>ERZ1292637.1376-Hain-H14-01um-R3-1376-length-10391-cov-4_pt1 | contig 10391 bp, 12 predicted proteins | sample MGYA00564405_ERZ1292637 | MGnify/ENA primary metagenome ERZ1292637 (study PRJEB36523, sample SAMEA6512645) | groundwater metagenome | collected 2019-01-09 | study: AquaDiva: Metagenomics assemblies of 32 groundwater samples | reverse complement strand
TCGACGATGAGTTGACCGCGCATCGGCTGGCTCTTGAAGGGATGGTTGCCCGTGTAGACGACCCGCGCGCGCTCGATGAGCGGCAGGCCGATCTCGATGTCCTTGTCCTCGACGAGGGTGAGGTCGCCGATCTCCTCGAAGGCGGCGTCCGCGTCGCCGGGGCTCGTGCCGGGGGCCACGTCCTGCTCGTCGGGCAGATCCTGGTCCAGCAGCTCTGGATCCTCGCCTCGGGGCGGCTTCGTGCTCGTCGTGGGTGGCATGGGCATCTCTCCCTTTCTGCCCTTCGCCGTGTCGGCGTCGAGGGCTGGGGGCCCGGGCTCGATCCCGGGCCCCCGCGGGCTCATGCCGGCCTCAGCCGGCTTAGTTGTTCGTCCGGAAGGTGCGGATCGCGGCGAAGGCATGGTCCTCCGCGTTGAAGACCGCCTTGGTCATGTCCCACACCGCGCCGATGCAGAAGCCGGTCTTGTTTCCGTAATCGAATTCCTTCTCCCACCACTTCGGGCGCTCGCCCCACGCGAAGAGGCCGGCCTGACGGCCGAGGAAGAAGTTGGAGGCGCCGGCCAGGTTGGCGCCGGAGCCGTAGGTCGTGCTGATCGGGATCTTCTCGTGCTCGTGCACGACGCAGGGGCCCCAGGTCCCGAGCATCCCGTTGAAGATCGGGTTCTCGTTGCCCCGGACGTTGGCCTCGCGCTGAGCCTGCAGCCAGGTCGAGTTCTGGCGCAGGTCGTAGGAGACGTCCGTGTGGATCAGGACCACGTACCAGTCGCGGCCGTTGATCCGCACCGGCCAGACCTTGGGGGTCTTCTTCTTGGCCTTGGCCACGGCCTTGTCCATCGACACCGGCGCGAAGGTGTCCGAGGAGTCGATGTTCGAGGTCGCGGTGGCGTCGCCCCCGAAGATGACCACCGACGGCGACGTATCGAACTGCGTGAAGCAGTCGTCGTCGATCGTCTCCGCCATCCACGTCTGGAGCAACATCTTCGCGGCGTTGCGCTGCGACCAGGCCGTGCGCCGCTCGGAGAGCTTGCCCTTGAGCCGGACCGCGTTGCGGAGCTGGTCGAGGGTGACCGTGTCCGTGTACGTGGTCATCGCCTCTTCGGAGCCCTCCATGGAGCCGTCGCCCGAGACGCCGCCGTTGGAGAGCTTGCGCAGCAGCGTGAAGGTGATCTGGTCGCCCGGCTGGCCGACGAGATCCTCCTTGACCTCGATGATCGAGTTCATGTCGTTGGGCTTCATGTACTTGTTCCAGTACAGAAGCCGCGGCATCTCCACCCAGAGACGGTCCGCCCACCGCTTGACGGTGGAGGCATCGCCGGTGGCGATCTCGGTGTCGGCGCCGCCCGCGAGAAGGGGCAGCCCCAGGGCCGCGTAGATCTGCTCGATCAGGGTCTTCATGGGCTCTCCTTGCTCAGCCAGCGGCGGTATCCCCGCCGCTCATGTGGAAGTAGTCGAGATCCGGGTTGGCCTCGATCAGTCGGGCGTAGGACCTCGGCTGCTCGCGCTGCAGGCGATCTAGCTCCGAGACCGAGAACTGCGAGGTCTTCGCCCCGCCCGCCGGCCGGATGGCGTCCAGCCCCTCGGGGCGCTGCGAGTGACGACCGAGCCGCGCCACGGTCTCGGCCTCGGCCTGCCGGCGGATGGCGGCCGCATCCAGCGGCGGCACGGGCGCGGCTGGGACAACAGGCGCGGCCGGCACAACGGGCTCCGCGGGTTGCGCGGCCGCGGCAGGCGCCGCGGCTGGGGCAATCTTGTGCTTGGCGAGCACGTCCGCGCCCACGAGGGCCTCGATCGGGGCATCCACAGACAAGCCCTTGGCGCGGGCGAGTTGCGCGCGGCCGAGAAAGTACGCCCGGCGAGGCGGATCGACGTGGCCGTAGACCTGCTTGACCAGTGCCGGATCGTGGCCCTCGGCATTCGGATGCGCCTTGGTCCACATCCCGGAGGCGTCCATGACGGCATCGAAGTCCGGGTAGTTCTCCCTGGCTGAGTCTTCGAGCGCGCGCAACTCGGCGTTGCGCAGCTCGTGGGCCTGCTGGCGCTCGGCCGCGGTGCGCTTGCTGGCAATCAGCTCGGCGCGCTTTTCGGTCCGGAGCTTGTCGGCCGCGCTGAGCTTGTCGAAGACCTCGCCCACCGCCTGGCCGAAGTCCTCGGCCGAACCGGCTTTCTCGATCGCCTCGGCCCGGAGCCGGTTCCACTCTGCCTCCGGCAGGATCCCGGCCTCTTCCTCGGGGGTGAGGGCGATCGGCAGCGGCGTGGGGGACGACATCTTCGAGCGCAGGGTCTTGACCGTCTCGACCTCGTCCTCGATCCGGGCGGCGTCCTGCATGGCCTGGTCGGCCAGCCGGCGCGATCGCGCATCGAGGACCATGGGCGCCGGCGCGGCCGGGGCAGCCGGGGCGGCTGGCTCTGCTGGCGGCGCGGCTGGCACCACGACGGGCGGCGCAGCCCCGGATCCAGTGCCTGGCGCTTCCAGAACCGTCTCGTCTCCGGCGGCTGCGCCGTCCATATTGGTCGGGAGGGCGTCGAGGTCGATGACGGGGGCCTCGGCCGGCGGCTCGACGTCGTGCAGGACGAGGTCGTCCGGGATCACGGCCTCGAAGGTGGGCTCGGTCACGGTTTCGCCGCCGGCGCGCACGATGAGGCCGAGCGCCGCATAGGCGCGCCCGATGCCCAGCGTGTCGTCGATCACCAGCACCCGCCGCCCCTCGTCCACTCGTTCCCCCTGTCGCATGTCGTCGTCCTCTCCTGGCCCGGGCGGGCCGCTCGGAGCATTCGGGACCCCTGAAACGCGAAAGGCCCGGGGGCTCAGGACGGACCACGATCGGTCCTTCCCGCACCCCCGGGCCTGTTGTCACAGGGTCTCCCGGGTGTATCTGACAGCGATGCTAGGGGAGTGGTGGGCCTTGTGTCAACAAATCAGTGGTACTGTCGGTGGGGCTGGGTCATGGGCTCCACACCCCTGGAGGTACGCGATGGCGGTCCCGCGGTGTCCGAAGTGTCAGGCGCTCCAGCGCATCGAGCCGGCGGTCAAGGTGTGCACGGCCTGCGGCTACGTCGAGGAGCGACCGGCGACGCCGCGCGAGCGTAGGCTCCAGGACCGGATCGACCGCCAACTCACCGCCCGCTCTGCCGAGAGCCGCGCGATCTCGACCTGCGACTCCTGCTGGAACGGGATCGCCCCCGGCACCAAGCGGTGTGACCGCTGCCGGTTGAAGACTAGGTTGGCTGGCCTTCCGGAGGGGGAGCGGCAGCGGCTCCTGGGATCGGTGGGGCTCCTGGCGCTGTAGGGGGTCGTCGACAGGTCACGAGGATGCGCGCCTCGTCGACCCACTGCACGCGGCAGCCGTGCACGGACAACTCTTCTCGACAGATCAGGCAGAAGATCTGCCCGGCCGGGCGACCGGATGGGATCAGCGGCTGCGTGCGCCACCGATGCCACGGCGGGATCAGGTGCTCGGGCAGCGTCGCTTTATAGTCGAATGTGTGCATGGTCCCGTCCTCAGAGATCCAAACGACAGCGGCCGGGACTATCTTGAGGCTGCCCGGCGGGTGCGGGGTGAGGCGGGCCGCTTCCGCTCGGCGGGCCAAGCGCTGGCCGATCAGCTTTCTGAGGCGCTTGAAGTTGTTGAGGTAGGGACGGCCGAGGAGCCGCCTCCTCATGCGATCACCAGCGGCCGCTCAACCATGACCGTCCCCGCGCGCGCCCAGGCGGTGAGGCTCCCCTCCGCGCGACGGTCCTTCATGCCGACCACGAGCCAAGTGGTTTCGGCCACGAGAGGGTTGCGGGACCAAGCAAGGGCCAGAGCGCGGTCATCTCGGGAAAAGTCCGGCTGACCCGTCGGATGGGAGTGATAGATCACATCGAGCCTGAAACCTTGCGGGATCCAGTGCAGCGCGGCCTGCAGCACCTTGGGGTCGATCACGAAGGCCTCAGTCGCCGGGCGCCATGTCCCTGGCGCCACGCGGTGCATCTTTCCGATGATGTTCGGGGCCGGGTAGATGACGCGCCCGCCGGCGGGATGACGCATCGCGAGCCCGCAGGCCTCCCTGGGCCACTCGCGCCGGGCGTGGGCGATGTAGTCGTTGGCGTCGTCCTGGTCGAGCAGATAGGGGCTCACGCTCGACCGCTACTCAGCCGATCAGGTGCGGGGCAACCATCTCGACCACGTAGCGCCCGCAGGAGCAGATCAGGGCTGGGGTCGGCGTCTCGCAGAGTTGCTCATCGCCGGCATACTCACTACCCGGGATCAGCTCTGTGTAGAGGTGGTGGACCTGGGTGTCATTCGCCGTGTGGTAGAGCACCGGGAAGAGCCCCTGATCCTGACGCGCGCGGTTGACCTGGATCCGGGCCAGACGGAGAATCCGCTCGGCGTGCCATTCAAGAGCTGCCACCCCGTCCAGGGTCGAGGGGATCTCGGCCGCCGTCTGGTTAGCCAGTTCGATGAGGAGGGTCGGGGGCAGCCCGGGGCCGCGGCGCAGGAGATCCCGCCAGGCGTAGAACCGGATAACCTGCAGGTCGTCCTCGAAGCGGCGCTGGGCGGCCGCCCAGGTGGCCGGGTCGGCGTTCACGAAGCGGTCAGGCTCGGCTGGCTTGGGCTGCCTGGTGGCCATGGGGGTCGCGCCTCCCGTTCGTCGCCGGCCGATACCACTGGTTGGTCTTCACCTCCCAGATGGTCGTCAGGCGGTCACAGGAGGGACAATACACCTTGTTGTCGCAGTCGCGCAACTCGGTCGGCCCCTGGCAGCCCGGGCAATAGGCCACCATGCCCGGAGGCAGGCGCACCGCTTCCCCGAGCGTCACGTCCTCTTGTCGGCTCATGAGTTTGGGGCGACCGTTCCCGAATCGAATCTGGATGCTCCCGGTCCGAGCATCCTTCATCCACCGCCGCGCCTCCAGCACGGCGGGCCAGAAGTCCTCCATCTCGGCAAGGGCCTGGAGGACATCTCCGGGAACGATCGCGTGCGGCACTTCAGTCCTACGGGGCCTGGGGCTCGTTGGCCCTCTTCGGGGCCTCGCACGGGACGCGGGTCACGCACGCCTCGATCGCGCGCGCGGGCAGGTTGATGACCCGCCCCCCGAAGTCCACGGGGACGTTGTCGAGGTCGGCGTTCGGGTTGTCGCCGTCGTAAGAGTCCGGCACCTTGCCGACGAAGGTGACCGGGGTCCCCGGATCGGGGGCGGCCACGGTCTCGATGAAGAACTGGGCATCCTTGCCGAGCCCATCCTGGACGGTCCTGACGATCTTCTTCTTCATGGCGCTGTCTCCTTCTCTCAAAGTCCCCCGACGCCGGGCACGGTGGCCCCGCCAGAGGCGAGCTGTAGTGTACGACGGAAATTCTGCCCGCCCGCGCGCGGGCCCGCTGGTGCCATGCCTCCCGGTGACGGCATCGCCACGGGCGGGATCGCCGGCGGGGCGGCAGGCCGGATACCGGCCGGGACTCCGCCGGGAGCCGCGCCTGGCGGCGGCCCGGCGGGCAGGCCGGGGCCGGGCGGCATCCCCGGGCCTGGCGTGGCCCCCTCTGCACCGTCGGGCTGCACGATGCCGGCCTGGGCCTGAAGCGTCCGGATCCGGCGCATGATCTCGGGCCGGTCCGAGACGTCCGAGAGGTTGATGATCTTGTCGATCAGGATCTGCATCATCGCCGGGTTCAGGCGGACGATCTCCATGAGAGTCGCAAGCTGGGTGGCTTTGGCACTCGGCGTCGTCGGCGAATCTGAGATCGTGACGTCGAACTTGAGCGCCTCCAGGCTGCGCAGCACGTAGGGGCGGCCCCCGGCATCGCGCTTCTGCTCGCGCATGCTCTCGACCCAGTCGCTGTAGTCCTGGCCCTGCAGCTCGCGCGCCTCCACCGGGTTGATGAGCACCTCGACGGGGTCGCCCGTGTCCGGGTCGATCAGGCGCAGGATCTGCTCGGTCGTCAGGGCCTCCTGACCGCGGCGGGCCAGGCGCTGCCCGACCAGCTTCCGGAAGCGTTTGAAGTTGTCGAAGAAGATCGTTGCGATGATCTGGCCCTGCGCTTGGCGGCGGGCGATGGCGATGCCGGAGGTGTCGTCCGACTTGAGCCCGAGCAGGTCCGTGTTGATGCCGGTGATCTCGCGCAGGTTCAGCTTGAACTGAGTGGCGATCTCGATGAGCCCGCGTGCCACCAGGTCGAGCCCCTTCGGGACATACCAGTCCGGGGCCATCCCCTTGCCCTTGTTCGGATCCCACACGATGGGGGCCGTCGACCAGTGGTTTTCGATCCCGCGCTCGTCCTCGATCGTGCCCTTGGCGATCAGCGGCCGGATATTGCCCCAGCGCTTGAGGATGTCGACGACCTGGCTGACCCGCTGGTTTTCGAGGAGCTGCGGGTCCTTCATGTTGCGCACGATCCCGTAGGCGTGTTCACGCTTGCGCTTGGCGACGTAGATGACCTGCGGGAAGTTCTCCGGGTCGTTCTCGTAGCGGCTCTTCTGGTCGTAGAGGGCGACATGCGCGGCCGGGATCACGAGCGCCTCGCGGATCTGCTTGACCCGCTTGGCGATGTAGGTCAGGTGCGCGGGGTCCAGCCGGACCATCTCCCGCGCGTCTGCGGCCGAAGGAACCTCCTCGTGGAAGGAGCCGTCCCGGGCCACGACGTGATGCTCGGTGACGGAGGTCTGATACCAGGCCTCGATCATCAGGACGCGCCGGTCGCGCGGATCGAAGAACATCTCCTCCTCGCGCAGGCGGTCGATGGTCGGCGTGCTGACCGATCCGTAGGCGTCGTCGCGGCCGCCGTCGGTGGAGGCAGTCGCCACGAAAGGCTGGAACATGGTGTCGAGCATGGCGATCTGGGCCCGGATCTTGGCTTCGTGCTCCGGGTGAAGCGTGGCAGCGTCCTCGATGTACGCCCAGGTGAACTCCAGGAAATACTTGCAGTCCGACAGGTCGTTGCGCTTCCAGTAGGGATCCCAGAGGCAGTCCTCGCCCGGCACCAGCACCTTGAGCGACACCTCGCCGTCGAGCCCCTTGCCACCGGAGAAGTGGTTCTTCACATGCGCGGCCGAGAGGCCGCGAATCAATCCGTCCTCGAAGCACTCGCTCTCGTACTCCTGGATCTCCGCCTGGTCCTGGATGAACCGCAGGATCCAGGTGAGGATGCGCGCCGATTCGGCGTCTTCTGTTCCCTGGGGAATGGCCTTGAGATCCGAGCGATTCTGACGCTCGAAGCCCACCAGGACATCGACCACGGCCTGGATGTGGTTGAGCGAGACGGCCGTGCGGTTCCGTTCCTTGATCCGCTTGAGGGAGTCGAAGTTGCCGTCCTTGCTCCACTGCAAATCCCCGCCGATGTAGAAGCCCTCGTCCTCGCGCGCAGCCGGGATGTAGCGGCGCCAGAAGGGATGGTACATGGCGAGCTGGTACCAGCCGCGCACCCGATCAGCGATGTCGATCAGGCGGTCTGGATGCTCGTCGCTCCCCTTGGCGCGCGCCTCGGACTGCCGCTGGGCGTCGATCGGATGGGTTGTGGTGTCGAGGTGGGCGCCGAGGCGCTCCTGGCCGAGCGGGCCCTCCGCCATCTCGACCGCGTCGATGACGATGCCGGCCATCTACGCGCCCCCGCGCTCACGGGGCATTGTGATAGGCCTCGTCGGTCACGCGATAGTTGTCAAGCCGGGCCTGAAATGCCTTCTTGGTGCGCGCGGCGAGATCTGGGTCCATCGCCTCCAGGCGTTCCCAGTAGCCCGGGGCCACGGCTAGGGTGCGGTCCTGGGCTCGGATGTGTTCGGGCGGGCCGCCGTCGTCAGGATAGAACCCCTCGTTAACCCGGAGGCTCCCGAACGGCGCAGGGCTAGTAATGGGTCGCCCCGAGGCGATCGAGGCCAGCCGACGCAACTCCCCGGACCAGCCGACCGCCCCGATGTCGTAGTCGGCGTCCATGATCCCCCCGGGCGGGGTGTAGGTCTCCTGCCCAGAGCCAACCCAGCGGCGATAGGCGTCCTCCTCGTTCTTCTGGATGGCCGCCTGAGCGGCCGGGAGCCGCACGCCCGCTGCCGAGATGATCTCGCCCACCCCGCCCACGTCGCCGTGGGTCGACTCGCGGCGGACGATCTCGCCGTTCTCGACGCGCGTGCCCACGTAGCCAAGGCTGTGGAGCATGCGCTGCAGCTCCAGCAACTCGTGGTCGGGTAGGTAGCCATGGCCCGTGTCCTCGTAGAGGGTGCCCGAGAGGTTGGCGTTCACCATGCTGGCTAGGTTGTCGCCGACCGTGGCATCCCCGACCCGAGTGGCAAAGGCGCGCGCCAGATCCTCGCGCGTTTCCACCCCATTCAGGGGGGCGGTGATCGCATCCTGGAGCCCGATGGCGCTCGCGCCGCGCTTCATGCGGCGCTGATACGCCTCCGAGCTTGGATTCTGGATCGGGTTGGGATCGAACGTCTCAGCCAGACCCGCCACGATCTGGGGGGCGTTGAACGCCAGAGAACCACCACCGCCGGCGACCCCAGAGGAGAGACTCGTTCCTACCGCAGACGCGGTGGCGGGAACCGCCCCGGTCGCTACCTGCAGGCCGGTGGTCACCAGCGGGCTCAGGGTCGCGGGAGCCAAGGCGCCGGCCACGGCGGCCGCCTGCCGGCCCTCCTGGCCCCCATACGCTCCGAGGAGCGAGAGCCCCGTCGAGATCCCGAGATCGGCCGCCCCCTTCGGGCTCGGATTGGCCGCTAACGCCAGCGTCTTCGGGGCGAGCTTAAGCGCAAACCGCCTGGCCTGCTCTTCGCCGGAAGGCCCTTCTACGGGCGCCGGCCGACGTGGGGCCTGGCTGACCGCGGGCGCGCTCGTGATCGGCGGCGCCGCGGTCGCCCCCGGCTGGCCCTGGGCCTGGCTGGCCGCCTGCTGGAGGTACTGGCCGAGCGGGATGGGCATCAGCTCGCCCCCGCCACTGCCGGTGCCTGAAGCTGGAAGGTCGGCCGGCGCCCCGTCCGGGCCGCCCACTCGCGCTCGGTCTCGCGCTCGCCGGGCCGCGGGATCGCCTTGGCATCGGGGTCGTCGATGAAGTGCTCCGGGTACTCCTCCACCGCGTGCTCGATCTGGGCCCCGAGCGGCTGGGCATCCGTCATGACGTCCGGGAGATAGGGCGCCCCGGGGTGGGCCGTCGGGCCTTCGAGCCCCTGGAGGGTCGCGCGCGCGCCAGCCGCCCGGTCCTCGGCGGTCACCGGGCTCGGCGACATGGGCCCCTGAGCCGCGCGTCGCAGGAACTCCGCGAGCGGCACCAGTCCCGAGGGGCGCGCCTCGGCCGCTGCATTCGGGGTCCCCGGACTCGGCACGTCCGGCCGCGTGCTCTGGCCATCCACTACCAGGTTGGGGTGGCCGATCCGCTTGTACTCCGAGGGCCAGTGCGGCCGCCCGTCCTCGCCCATGACGGCGCGCGCGCCGGCCTTGAAGGCGCCCCGCCAGTCATACTCGTGCTCTGGGGCGTCCGGGTCAGGATCGAGGCCGGCCGCTTCCGCCATTTGGCTGTACCACCACCGGAAGGCCTGCTCCTCGTCCGGCAGAAGCGGGGTCCGCTCCTCCGTCGGGGCTGGCTTCACGGGCTCGGTGGCGAGGCTCCGCGTGGAAGCGCTGCCCGGCCGGGCAGACTCAGTGGCGATGGCGCGCCCTCCGTGGGTCACGGGTCATGGCGGTTGCCCCCGCCGGCGCGCCGACGCCGGGGGCCAGGGTCCCTTTCTTAGTAGCTGGCGCCGGGCGCCGAGAAGCCCGGGCCCGTGCCGGAGGCCTGGGGAGCCGGCTTCGTCTTCTTGCCCTTCTTCTTGAGGAACGCCGGCAGGTTGGCGGCCCCGGCCTCCATGCTGCCGCTCGGCTTGTGCATCGGTGGCATCCGTCGTGGCAGCTTGCCCTTCATGAGCGTCCCCCTCGCCGGGCCCCCCGGCCTACCAGATGTAGCGCTGGAAACTCTTGCCGTACACTATCGCAGACTTGGGGGCCAGCCCCAAGAAATCAGGCCCCGACTGGGTACGGCGCCCGGGCGACGTAGTTCACCACGAGCCCCACGGGCGAGTAGGGCGGGTGTGGGGGTGTTCGTCGCTCCTTGCAGCGCCAGACGGCGCGCGTCGGATGCGTGAGAGCCTCCGGACAAAGCCGGATGACCGGGTTGAAGCCAAACCCGATCTCAACGCACCGCGGGCAGGGGGAGTAACTCTTCCGGCGCGCCTGGTCAAGCCGATGGCTGTCGAGCCCGGTGACCGTGGCCGTCCACGCCTCGACCGACCACCAGATGCAACACTCGGGGATCCCGGAGTGGCGGCCGCAGCGACGGGAGCGCCATCGGTCCTCGCAGGTTGTCTCCGGCGGTCGGCTTCGCCCCGCGAGCTGCCATCGCCGGAACGCCGCCTCGGAGGCGAGCACTCAGGCCCCGAGCCAGTCCCGCGGCGG